>ERZ1370068.8575-contig-7417_pt1 | contig 52082 bp, 92 predicted proteins | sample MGYA00561227_ERZ1370068 | MGnify/ENA primary metagenome ERZ1370068 (study PRJEB38410, sample SAMEA6850437) | metagenome | study: Metagenomic assessment of the ecological functions of the soil: analysis of the soil microbiota associated with the... | reverse complement strand
AGCTGCTGCGCGCGCTGCAGTCGGTGCGCGACGGCGACTTTCCGGTGCGGTCTGCCGAGCGACAAGACCGGGCTCGCCGGCAAGCTCGCCGACGCGTTCAACGACATCGTCGCGCAGAACCAGCGGCTGGCCGCACGGACTCGAGCGCGCCGGCCAGATGGTCGGCAAGGACGGCCGCACCCGGCATCGCGTCGCCGATGGAGCGGCGCGTCGGCGCCGTGGGGCGCAATGGAGAGTTCGGTCAACACGCTGATCGACGACCTGTTGTGGCCGACGAGCGAGGTCACGCGCACGGTCGCCGCGGTCGCGAAGGGCGACCTGTCGCAGACGATGCGCGCTCGAGGTCGACGGGCGGCCGCTGCAAGGCGAGTTCCTGCGCTCGGCGACGATCGTCAACGCGATGATCGAGCAGATGAGCGTGTTCACGTCCGAGGTGACGCGCGTGGCGCGCGAGGTCGGCACCGAGGGCAAGCTCGGCGGCCAGGCCGCTGGTGCCCGGCGTCGCCGGCACGTGGAAGGACCTGACCGACAACGTCAACTCGATGGCCGGCAACCTGACCGGCCAGGTGCGCAACATCGCCGAGGTCGCCACCGCCATCGCCAGCGGCGACCTGTCGCGCAAGATCACGGTCGACGTGCGCGGCGAGATCCTGCAGCTGAAGGAGGCCATCAACACGATGGTCGACCAGCTGCGTTCAGTTCGCGTCGGAAGTGACGCGCGTGGCGCGCGAGGTGGGCACCGAAGGCAAGCTCGGCGGCCAGGCGGTGGTGCCCGGTGTGGCCGGCACCTGGAAGGATCTCACCGACAACGGTCAACTCGATGGCGTCGAACCTGACCGGCCAGGTGCGCAACATCGCCGAGGTGGCCACCGCGATGGCGCGCGGCGACCTCTCGCGCAAGATCACCGTCGACGTGCAAGCGGCGAGATCCTCGCAGCTCGAAGGAGCACCATCAACACGATGGTCGACCAGCTGAACGGCGTTTGCCGCCGGAAGTGACGCGCGTGGCGCGCGAGGTCGGCACCGAAGGCAAGCTCGGCGGCCAGGCCGCAGGTGCACGGCGTCGCCGGCGCCTGGAAGGACCTCACCGACAACGTCAACTCGATGGCGAGCAACCTCACCGGCCAGGTGCGCAACATCTCCGAAGTGACGATCGCGGTGGCCAACGGCGACCTGTCGCGCAAGATCACGGTCGACGTGCGCGGCGAGATCCTGCAGCTGAAGGAAGCCATCAACACGATGGTCGATCAGCTGCGCTCGTTCGCCTCCGAAGTGACGCGCGTGGCGCGCGAGGTCGGCACCGAAGGCAAGCTCGGCGGCCAGGCGATCGTGCCGGGCGTGGCCGGCACCTGGAAGGACCTCACCGACTCGGTCAACGCGATGGCGACCAACCTGACCGGCCAGGTGCGCAACATCGCCGAGGTGACCACCGCGGTCGCGCGCGGCGACCTGTCGCGCAAGATCACGGTCGACGTGCAAGGGCGAGATCCTCGAGCTGAAGAACACCATCAACACGATGGTCGACCAGCTCAACAGCTTCGCCGCCGAGGTGACGCGCGTCGCGCGCGAGGTCGGCACCGAAGGCAAGCTCGGCGGCCAGGCGCGTGGTGCCGGGCGTCGCCGGCACCTGGAAGGACCTCACCGACAACGTCAACTCGATGGCGTGCGAACCTGACCGGCCAGGTGCGCAACATCGCCGAGGTCGCCGACCGCGATCGCCAGCGGCGACCTGTCGCGCAAGATCACCGTCGACGTGCGCGGCGAGATCCTGCAGCTGAAGGAAACCATCAACACGATGGTCGATCAGCTGCGCTCGTTCGCCTCGGAAGTGACGCGCGTGGCGCGCGAAGTCGGCACCGAGGGCAAGCTCGGCGGCCAGGCCGTACGTGCCCGGCGTCGCCGGCACCTGGAAGGACCTCACCGACAGCGTGAACTCGATGGCCGGCAACCTCACCGGCGCAGGTGCGCAACATCGCCGAGGTCGCCACCGCCGATCGCGCAGCGGCGACCTGTCGCGCAAGATCACCGTCGGATGTGAAGGGCGAGATCCTGCAGCTGAAGGAATCCATCAACACGATGGTCGACCAGCTCAACGCGTTCGCCGCCGAGGTGACGCGCGTCGCGCGCGAGGTCGGCACCGAGGGCAAGCTCGGCGGCCAGGCCGAGGTGAAGGGCGTCAGTGGGCGTCTGGAAGGACCTCACCGACAACGTCAACTCGATGGCGCAGCAACCTCACCGGCCAGGTGCGCAACATCGCCGAAGTCGCCACCGCCATCGCGCGCGGCGACCTGTCGCGCAAGATCACCGTGGACGTGCGCGGCGAGATCCTGCAGCTCAAGGAGACCATCAACACGATGGTCGACCAGCTCAACGCGTTCGCGGCGGAAGTGACGCGCGTGGCGCGCGAGGTCGGTTCCGAGGGCAGGCTCGGCGGTCAGGCGGACGTGCAAGGACGTCAGCGGCGTCTGGAAGGACCTCACCGACAAGGTCAACTCGATGGCGAGCAACCTGACCGGCCAGGTGCGCAACATCGCCGAGGTCGCCACCGCCATCGCGCGCGGCGACCTGTCGCGCAAGATCACCGTGGACGTGCGCGGCGAGATCCTGCAGCTGAAGGAAACCGTCAACACGATGGTCGATCAGCTGAACAGCTTCGCCGCCGAGGTGACGCGCGTCGCGCGCGAGGTGGGCACCGAGGGCAAGCTCGGCGGCCAGGCGATCGTGCCCGGCGTCGCGCGGCACCTGGAAGGACCTCACCGACAACGTCAACTCGATGGCCGCGCAACCTGCACCGGCCAGGTGCGCAACATCGCCGAGGTCTCGACCGCGATCGCGCGCGGCGACCTGTCGCGCAAGATCACGGTGGACGTGAAGAGGCGAGATCCTGCAGCTCAAGGAGACCATCAACACGATGGTCGACCAGCTGAACGGGTTCGCCGCGCGAGGTGACGCGGCTGGCGCGCGAGGTCGGCACCGAAGGCAAGCTCGGCGGCCAGGCGCTGGTGCCCGGCGTCGCGGGCACCTGGAAGGACCTCACCGACAACGTCAACGTGATGGCCAACAACCTCACCAACCAGGTGCGCGGCATCGTGAAGGTGGTGACCGCGGTGGCCAACGGCGACCTGCGGCAGCGCCTCACGGTCGAGTCGAAGGGCGAGGTCAACGCGCTCGCCGACACCATCAACAGCATGACCGATACGCTGGCGATCGTTCGCCGACCAGGTGACCAGCGTGGCGCGTGAGGTCGGCGTCGAGGGCCGCCTCGGCGGCCAGGCGCACGTGCCCGGCGCGGCCGGCACCTGGAAGGACCTCACCGCCAACGTGAACCTGCTGGCGGCGAACCTCACCAACCAGGTGCGCGCCATCGCCGAAGTGGCGACCGCCGTGACGCAAGGGCGACCTGACCCGCTCGATTCAGGTGGAGGCGCGCGGCGAAGTCGTCGGAGCTGAAGGACAACATCAACGCGATGATCGGCAACCTGCGGGCGACGACCGAGCGCAACACCGAGCAGGACTGGCTCAAGACCAACCTCGCGCAGTTCAGCCGCATGATGCAGGGCCAGCGCGATCTGCGCGACGGTCGGCCAGCTGCTGCTGTCGGAACTTGCGCCGCTGGTCAATGCGCAGCAGGGAATCATCTTACGTCATGGACGAGCGGCGACGGCGGCGCCTGCACGTCGAGCAGCTCGCCAGCTACGCCGATGACGCTACGAGAACCGCGAGCCGCGTCGCTACGGCATCGGCGAGGGACTGGTCGGGCAGTGCCGCTGCCGACCGCCAGCGCCTGCTGCTCACCGATATTCCGCGCCGGATCTCGATCCAGGTGCGCGGCGGTCTGCTCAGCGCGCGGCCGCGCAGCGTCATCGTGCTGCCGGTGCTGTACGAAGGGCACGTCGAAGGCGGTGGTCGAGCTTGCCTCCCTCGGCGGCTTCACCGCCTCGCACCTGGCGTTCCTCGAGCAGCTCACCGGCAGCATCATCGGCGTGGTGCTGAACACGATCGAGGCGACCATGCGCACCGGAGAGGCTGCCTCGAGCAGTCCCAGCAGCTCGCCGGCGGAGCTGCAGGCGCAGCAGACCGAGCTGCAGCAGACCAACGAGGAGCTCGCCAACAAGGCGCAAACTGCTCGCCGAGCAGAACGCCGAGGTCGAGCGCAAGAATCAGGAAATCGAGCTCGCGCGCCGCGCGCTCGGAGAGAAGGCGACCGAGCTCGCGTTGACGTCGCGCTACAAGTCCGAGTTCCTGCGCCAACATGTCGCACGAGCTGCGCACGCCGCTCAACAGCATCCTCATCCTCGGCCAGCAGCTGGCGGAGAACGCCGACGGCAACCTGAGCTGATCGAAGCAGGTCGAGTTCGCCAAGACCATCCACGGCGCCGGCACCGACCTGCTCAACCTCATCAGCGACATTCTCGATCTGTCCAAGATCGAGTCGGGCACCGTCACCGGTCGAGTGCGAGGAGTCTGCTGTTCACGCACCTGCGCGAGACCATCGAACGCAACTTCCGGCATGAAGCGGAGGCGCCGCAACGCTCGCGTTCACGGCCGATTTCGACTCGCGCTCTGGGCGCGCGATTACCACCGACTCCAGCGCCTGCTGCAGGTGTTGAAGAACCTGCTGTCGAACGCGTTCAAGTTCACCGAGCGTGGCGGCGTGCGCCTGCACGTCGGCACCGGCGACGGGCGGCTGGACGCCGGAGCACCCGATGCTCAGCCAGGCTCCGCGCGGTGGTCGAGTTCTCGGTGAGCGACACCGGCATCGGCATTCCCCCGGAGAAACAGACGATCATCTTCGAGGCGTTCCAGCAGGCTGACGCGCGGCACGGCGCGCAAGTACGGCGGCACCGGTCTCGGACTTGCCATCAGCCGCGAGCTGGCGCATCTGCTCGGCGGCGAAATCCGCCTGAGCAGCGTCGCCGGCAGCGGCAGCACCTTCACCCTGTATCTGCCGCTGTCGTATGTCGGGCCCGGCCTACAACCGGGGCGTGCAGAGCCGGAGCGCGCCAATCCTGCCGCACCCGGTGTTCCAGCCGCTGGCGCTGCCGGTGGCGCGCGCAGAGGACGATTCCCGATGACCGGTGAGGACCTCGGCGCCGGACGATGCGTGTGCTGCTGGTGGTCGAGGACGACCCGCACTATGCGCGCATACTGCTCGAGTCTCGCGCGCGACCGCGGCTTCAAGGTGCTGCTGGCACGAACCGGAGCCGAGGCGCTGGCGCTGGCGCGCAAGTACCGCCCGGCCGCGGTGTCGCTGGATGTGTTCCTGCCCGACATGCTGGGCTGGACGGTGCTCAACCAGCTCAAGCGCAGTAGCCGAGACGCGCCACATCCCGGTACAGATCCTCACCATCGAGGACGAACGCCAATACGGGCTCGAGCGCGGCGCGTTCTCGTTCATCACGCAAGACCGCTCACGACCGATGAGCTCGAAGCCGCATTCGACCGACTCGAAGAGCTTCACCGCCGTCGCGCGTCCGCCGCCTGCTGGTGGTCGAGGACGATCCCGCCGAGCAGATGAGCGTCACGCGAGCTGCTCGACACAGCGACGTCGAGATCACCACGCGCCGCGCCACCGGTGCCGCAGCGCTCGCTGCCGTGCGCGGCGGCAGCTTCGACTGCGTGGTGCTCGATCTGCGGCTTGCCGGACATGTCCGGCTTCGATTGCTGAGCGAACATCCAGGCAGATGCTCGAGCCTGCGCCAGGCGCCGATCGTCGTCTTCACCGGGCGCGACCTGTCGGACGGGCGAAGAGAACGAGCTGCGCAAGAACGCCAAGAGCATCGTGCTGAAGGGTGTGCGCTCGCCGGAGCGGCTGCTCGATGAGACCTGCCTTGTTCCTGCATCGGGTCATCGCCGATCTGCCCGGCGCGAAGCAGCAGCATGATCGCAGGTCTGCACGAAAGCGACGAGCCACTCACGCGGACGCAAGGTGCTGGTGGTCGACGACGATATCCGCAACATCTTCGCGCTCAACAGTCTGCTCGAGCGCCACAGCATGGAGGTGATCACGGCGACCAACGGGCAGCGAAGCGATCAAGCTGGTGGAGAGCACCGGAGGACCTGTCGCTGGTGCTGATGGACGTCATGATGCCCGAGATGGACGGCTACGAGACGATGCGACGCATCAGAACCGCAGCCGCAGTTCCGCATGCTGCCGATCATCGCGCTCACCGCGAAGGCGCATGAAGGGCGACCGGGAGAAGTGCCTCGAGGCGGGCGCGTCCGGACTACGTCGCGAAAGCCGGTGAACACCGACCAGCTGCTGTCGCTGGTGCGCATGTGGCTGCATCGCTGAAGCGCGCGCTCGAGGGCGCCGGGAGCCACTCGGTCGGCCCGCCGGAGAAGGTCAACATCCTGCTGGTGGATGACCAGCCGGCGCGTCTGCTCACGTATGCAGTCGGTGCTGAGCGAGCTCGGCCAGAACCTCGTGCTCGCGCGCGCTCGGGCATCGGAGGCGCTGCTGAGAAGCTGATGCGCGATGAGTTCGCGGTCGTGCTGCTCGACGTCAGCATGCCGGAAATGGATGGCTTCGAGGCCGCGCGGCTCGATTCACGAGCATCCGCGCTTCGAACGCACCCCGATCATCTTCGTGACCGGCGTGCACATCACGCGAGCTCGACCGGCTCAAGGGCTACAAGGTCGGCGCGGTCGACTACGTGTACGATCCCGGTGGTGCCGGAGATTCTGCGCAGCAAGGTCGCGGTGCTGGTCGAGCTGTATTGCAAGCGCCGCGGAACTGCGGGACCCTGAATCGCAACCTGGCCGAAGCGAACGAGCGCCTGGCAATGGCCAATACCGCGCTGCAGGCGGAAAAGATCCCGGGAGTTGGAGGCGCTCAACGGGTCCCTGCAGCAGGCCAACGCGGAACTCGAGCGCGCCAACGTCGCATTGCAAGCCGAGGTGGCGGCACGGTCGCGGGCCGAGGACGCATTGCGGCAGGCGGATCGTCACAAGGACGAGTTTCTGGCGATGCTGCCCATGAGCTGCGCAACCCGCTGGCCCCGATTCGTAATGCCGTGCACCTGATGCGCATGAAGTCCCTGCAGGATCCGCAGATGTGTCTGGCACGCGACGTGATCGAGCGGCAGCTTTCGCAGCTGACGCGCCTGGTCGATGACCTGCTCGACGTGTCGCGCATCACGCGCGGCAAGATCAATCTCACCCGGCAACCGCTCAAGGTGAGCGAGTTGATTGCACGTGCCGTGGAGACCGTGGAGCCGACCATTCAGGCGCGCTCGCAGGTGCTGACGGTGCAGATGCCCGCGGAGCCGCCAGTGGTGGATGGCGACTGCCTGCGTCTGACGCAGGCCATCGCCAACGTGCTCGGCAACGCCGCGAAGTACACCGACATCGGTGGCGGCATTGTGCTGCAGGTGTGCGCGCGCGCCCGTGACGTTGAAATACGCGTGCGCGACACGGGCATCGGCATTCCCGCCGAGGTATTGCCCAAGATCTTCGATTTGTTCACGCAGCTCGACCAGCGCATGGAGCGACCCCAGAGTGGTCTGGGAATTGGCTTGGCGCTGGTGCGGCGCCTGGTGGAGATGCACGGCGGCAGCGTGAGCGCCCATAGTGAGGGACCAGGGCGAGGGAGCGAATTCGTCATTTGTCTGCCGTTGATGACGACTGCCGCGTTGCCCGCTGCTGGCGACTCGGTTGCGCTCGAGCGCCAGGCCGTAAGGCCGGAACACCGCCGCATCCTGGTCGCGGACGACAACCTCGACGCGCTGGAGAGTCTGGCCGCGCTGCTCGCCCTCAATGGACACGAGGTGCATCGCGCCCAAGACGGATCAGCGGCACTGCAGGCAGCGATACGCCACCGCCCCGAGGTCATCTTCTTGGACATCGGGATGCCCCAGATGGACGGCTACGAAGTCGCGCGTCGCATCAGAGCGCACGAGTGGGGCAAAGGGATGCTGCTCTCATCGCCGTGACCGGCTGGGGCCAGGAATCCGACCGGCAACGCTCGTTTGAATCCGGGTTTGATTTCCACCTGGTTAAGCCGGTGGATCTTGAGAAGCTCAACCAGCTGCTGTCCACGGGGGCCGCTCTTGAACTGGCCGCGACGCCGGCCTGAGGGACTCGGACACCTTGTAAGCCCGGGAGCGGCGTTACGCGCGACGCAGCTGCAAGTTACTGGGGCTGCGGCAGACCCGTTGTCGGCTAGTCCTGAAGGCCCTCGGACTGCTGCCGGGCGTGCCGCCACGGCGGTCGGCCAGTGTGGCAGCGGCACGGCCATGGCGCGTCGAGTGCCTGCCTACGTGAGCAACCTCAACGTCGCGCAATCCGGATTGCAAAAATAGCGTGGCACGCTGACGGAGCGCTCGGCCCTCCAGGAGGAGGATAGCGAAAGGTCAAGCAAGAGGGACGAGCCATGCCACGTGCAGTTTGGAAAGGGGCCATCAGCTTCCGGACTGGTCCATTTACCGGTGTCGCTGTTCCCGGCAACTCAGGACTCTGGCATCGATTTCCAATGGCTGGATCGCAGGTCCCTGGATCCGGTGGGCTACAAGCGCTACAACAAGCGCACCGGCAGGGGAACTGAAGATGCAGGACATCGTCGGGGGTCCGTCAGCCCAACGGGAAGTACGTCGTCGTCACCGCGACGAGGAGATCCGGGCGGCGTTTCCGAAATCGACTCAGACCATCCAGATCGAGATCCTTCGTCAAGCGGTCCGAGCTGCCCTTCATGATGCTCGAGCGGCCGTACTACATACAGCCCGCCAGTAAGTCCGAGAAGGTCTACGTGCTGCTGCGTGAGGCGATGCGCAGGCAGATGTAGTAGCGGTGGCGCGGCTCGTGATCCACAACAAGGAGCATCTGGCCGCCATCGTCATTTCAGACACAGCTCTGGTGCTGGACGTGCTGCGCTGGGCGGGTGATGTGCGTTCCGCCGGGCAGCTGGGGCTACCGGGGAGCCGGCCAGCGCCGCGGGCATCAAGCCTGAAGAGCGCAAGATGGCTTCGCAGCTGATTCAACAGATGACTGGCGCGTGGAAGACCTGGCGCTTACGCGGAGCAGTTTACCGCGCGATAGGCACTTTGATCCGTCGCAAGCTCGCGGCCGGCGAGGCCTTACACCGGTGGAGCCTCTGGAGGAGGCGCCGTCTCAGCGTCCCACGACCAATGTCGTGGACCTCACCGAGCTCTTGGCAAAAAGCATGCGCGCGCGCCGCGAAGCAGGCGGGGCGACCGCGGCCGCGCAGCAAAGCGCGCACCGGCGCGCACCGCCGGCGTACGACGCAGCGGGCGCCGACGACGGGCGGCCCGCTGAGCGTCCCGGCCCGCGGGAACCGCTGTAGCCCGGATCCTACCGAGCGTACCTGCGCCGCCTGATCCCGCGCGCGCCGCAGAGGGTCGGAAAATGGTTGTCGCGCCGGAGCAGACGGCGGCGAGGTTAGGGGTGCCATGACAAAAACCACGAACGGCCCGGCGGTCCGCCGTGGCACGACCGGTCGGCCGGGAAAAGCAAGCCTGGCGCATGCGCAGCCGCCATGCGTCCGCCGGCAACGCCGGCGGATAGAGGCGCGGCCGAGTATCCCGCTCAGCACTCAAGAAGCACCCGCCGTGGGTGGACCGGGATACCTGACCCGCAGGTCGCTGTCGATCCGGACGCGGCACGCCTGCTGAGCCGTTTTTCCGGTCCGGCGTATCGCGTGCGCGTCGCGGCCGGCGTCAGGCTCCACCAGCGGCGGCGGCTGGGTTCCCGGGTTCGGGCAGCTGAACTCCTTGGCCGCCTTTTCCTTCGGCGTGACGAGTTTCCAGCCGGCGGGGATCTCAAACTGCTCCGCCGGGACCGGTCCGGGCGTGATCGCTGAGGTCTGCAGAGTGATCTGCGCGACCTGGATCATGTTCGGCGCCACCTCGGGGGACGGTGCTGCGGGGGCGAGGCGTGTGCTCGGGGTCTTCTTCGCGAACGAAGGCCGCTGGCGAGCTTGCTGCCGAAGGCGCTGGCGGCGGAGCCCAGGATCCGAACCCCGATACTGTTACCCGCGGCGTTGCTCGCCGCCTGTCCGGCCGCGACCCGGCCGCCCCGAGGCGGAACTCGCCGCCGGCGTCGGAGGCCGCCTTGCTGGCATCTCCTACCGCATTGCCGTCGGTGCCACCAGGCGGGGCGTTCTTAGCCGCCGCGCATTGCGCGCCGCCAAAGGCAATGCGGATGTCGGTCTTCAGCGGGTAGCCCTTGAACTCCGTCGCGCGGACGACTAGCTGCTTGAGACTGTCCTGGTACGGCGCCAGAAACTGCCGCACCTGCTTCAGCATCTGCGAATTCGGATCGTCGAAGCCGAGCTTCTTCAGGTAGGCGGTCCGGAAGGCGGTGACGTCGGCCACGCCGGCGATCTCCTCCTGCGTCAGCCACGAGTCCATGGTGAGCGTGAAATCACAGGTGTCGTTGGTCGTCTTGTCGTGGCAGCTCTGCGTCAGGACCAGCTGCGTCAGGTGGCTGTCGTGGCCGGCGCAACGCGGCGTGCTTGTCGGCTCTGGTGGACGTCGATCTTCGGCGGCGTCATCTCGCACTTGGAGGTATCCGGCGCCCGGTTTGCCGCCCTGGGGGAGTGCCGGGCATTGCTCGAGTTTCTCCAGCGCGGCGCTTGCCTGTGCCTCGGCAGCCCATGGCGCTCCGCCGCGCTCAGGAAGTGGCTCTCGCGGTATTCCTTCTTCTTGGGGCTCCAGCGTCCATTGCACTTCCTTGTCCAGGCGCACGATTTCCCCGCCCCTGCGAGTTGCCGCAGAGCAGGGACATGAATCCCCTCGCCAGTGCAGGTCAGTGTCGCGACGCTGCTTGTCGCCGCTCAGTCAGCTCCGTGGTGTTGAGTGTGCGCTTGATGAGGCTCAGGTCGAAGGTCGCCTGCTGCTGGATCGTGACATCGGCACGGGCGATGAGACAGGCGCCCAGGGAGCAGGCGAGGGCGGGCAGCAGGAGGCGAGCGCAGGATCGGGGGTGTTTCATCTTTGGTATCCCTTATCTGATAGTGCTCCGGTCACGGAGCCGTCGTGGGGGCCGCACGCTTCCGGGCACGCGCAGTGTATTCCGTGTGCGGCCGCCGTGCAGGGCCCGGGGCAAAACTTAAGCGCGGGCTGGCGCGTTGCCGGGCCGTGGAAAGTCCTGGCCGGCCAATGTTCCCGGGCTCGGCCATGGCTTTGCGAGGCTTCGGCGCAACGGTGCAACATGCCGCGGCTCCGGCGCATGGGCCAACGCCGCGCCGCTGCACCATCCTTCAAGAACCGGAGAGAGACCATGTGCGACCAGGACGCGTTCGATGACATGACCGAGTACCACCTGAAGTCGGGCGTGTCGCGGCGCGAAGTTCGGCGCCCTCACGCTGGGCGCGAGCCTGATTCGCGCTGCTTCCCGCGCGGGCGGCACGCCGAGGTCACCGAGACGGGAAGTGCAGATCAAGACACGCGGACGGCACCTGCGATGCCTATTTCGTACATCCGGCCCAGGGCGCGCACCCGGGCGTACTGATCTGGCCGGATATCTTCGGACTGCGCCCGGCGTTTCGCCAGATGGGCAAGCGCCTCGCCGAATCCGGCTACGCGGTGCTGGTAGTGAATCCGTTCTACCGCGCCAAGCCGGCACCGACCGCGCCGGAACACCCGGACTTCAACGACCCCGCCACCCGCGTCGGCGCCTCATGAGTCTGATGGGCGCACTCACGCAGGAAACGGCCTTCACCGACGCCAAGGCCTTCATTCCCCTGGCTGGATGCGCAGTCCGCGGTCGACAAGAAGCGGAAAGATGGGCACGACCGGCGCTATTGCATGGGCGGGCCGCTGACCATCTGCGAACGGCGGCGGCGATGCCCGCTCGTGGTCGGCGCCGGCGCATCCTTCCACGGCGGCGGGACTCGTCACGCGATCAAGCCCGACAGTCCGCATCTGCTGGCGCCGAAGATGAAGGCGCACTACCTGTTCGCGGTTGCCGAAAACGACGACCAGAGAGCAGCCGGAGGCAAAGGGACGTCCTGCGTGCGGCGCTTTCGCACGGGCGAAGCTGCCGGCGGAGATCGAGGCTTACGCCGGCACCATGCATGGCTGGTGCCCTCGGACTCGCAGGTCTACAACCAGGAACAGGCAGAGAGGCCTGGAGCCGGCTCTGGTGCTATTCAAGTCCGCGCTCGGCTGAAAGGATCCGCGCCTGCGCCGGCGCCTCGGCGGCTCACCGGAGGCGTTGCGGATCACAGGCGAGATCGCTCAAGTCCCGGATGCTCCTGGGGCCGGGCACCGGTGCCTGCCAGTGGTACTTGCGCTCGCCGGCCAGGATCGGCAGGTCGTTGATGGACGGCGAGGCGCCGCCGCATCAGGCCGGAGGGGCTCGAATTCCCAGTTCTCGTTACCATAAGAGCGGAACCAGTGACCCGAGTCATCGTGCCACTCGTACGCAAAGCGCACGGCGATTGCGCTGCTCGCCGAACGCCCAGAGCTCCTTGATCAGGCGGTAATCCAGCTCCCGAGCCCACTTGCGGCGCAAGAATTTCCGCACCGCGCGCGGCCCACGCAGGAACTCGGCGCGATTGCGCCATTCGGAATCCTCCGTGTAGGCGAGCGCCACCCGCTCCGGGTCGCGCGAGTTCAGGCGTCCCGGCCATGCGTACCTTGAGGGTAGCGGTCGCGAGCGTGAAGGGCGGCGTCACCAGGCGGCCGCGCCCGGGAATGCTGTTTGGGGTCTGCTTCATCATCCAACCCTTCAGGCGGGCGCGTGCCTGAGGCGCACCAGACTCACCCAGCCCGAGCCGGCCAGTGCCAGTGCCGCGGCCGCGCACAGCGCGATGTTGGAGCCGGCGCCGCAGGTAGGCGCGGAACACGATCGCCACGCCGGCCGCGCCGAGTGCTCCGCCCCAGCAGGCGCGCGGCGCTGGAGCATACCGCCCGCGGCGCCGCTGCGCTCACGCGCGCCGCGGCCATGATTGTCCGATTGTTCGGAGACTGGAAGAAACCGAACCCCAGCCCGCACACCGCCGTGCGCCAGATCAGGCCGAAGGACGTTCCCGTGGCGGGAAAGAAGCGCAAGCAACAACAGTCCCGTCGCCATGACCAGCAGTCCAAGTCCGCCAAGGATACCCGCGGGGTAGCGGTCCCGCGAGGCGCCCGCGATCGGGGCGGTGATCGCCAGCGCCACCGGCCACGGCGTTATGAAGAGCCCGGTCTCCACGGCGCTGTGACCGAGACGCTGTGATTTCAAACGGCAACGCTACGAGGGCGGTCATCTGGGCCATGAAGCTGCACACCGAGGTCGGATCGAGAGCGTGAAGATCGGCCGCTGCAGCAGGTCAAACGGCAGCAGCGGCGCTGCTCGCGGCCGCTCGTGGCGCGTCAGCAGCCAGCCGAGCGCCACGCCGAGGGCGATCTGCGCCACGGCCAGCGGCGTCGCGGCATGGTGCGCCAGGGACTGCAGTCCGCTCAGCAGCGCGCCGAAGGCCCCGGCATAGAGCAGGGCACCGACATATTGAGCGCCTGTGAACTGCGCGGTGATGCCGGCCATGCCCAGAGCGCGAGGCAGAGCGCGAGGATTCCGATCGGCACGTTGATGCCGAACAGCCACCGCCAATGGGCGACGGCCAGGATGCCGGCGGCGATGGTGGGACCCACTGGCCGCGGCGGTGGCGACCGCGAAGCGTTGATGCCTAATGGCGCGTCCGAGCGAGCGCTGCGGATAGGTGAAACGCACCAGTGCGGCATTCGACGCTCATGATCCCGGCGGCACCGATCCCTGATCGCGCGCGATGCTCAAGGCCAGCAGCGACGGTGCGAGTGCACAGGCGATCGATGCCAGCGTGAACACGATGATGCCGGTCTGCGAGACGCGCCGATAGCCGACGATTTCGCCGAGCGAGGCGAGCGGCAGCAGCAGCATCAGAATCGCGAGCTGGTAGGCGTTGACCACCCGGATCGAGGCCGCGGCGCTTCGCGCCGAAGTCGCGCGCGATCGAGGGCAGTGCCACGTTGACGATGGTGCAATGTCGAGCACCGTCACGACGATGGCCAGGAATGATCGCGAGGATCGCCCAGTAGCGCCGCGGCAGCGGCAGCCCGTCGGGAACACAAGTGCGGTGAGTTGCTCAGGCTGGCGCTGGGGGCGGGCATCCAAAGAGCATCATATAAGAGGAGTGCGCTCTGGAGTTGTCATAAGTTGGCCCGGCCTGGAGGCCGTGCGGGGACGTGCGCTGTTCCTCCCGGATGAGTGTGGAGCCACGTCACGTTTCTGGTGTCGCTGCGGCCTCGCTGCCATCGCTACAATGATGTGAATCGCCCACGGCAGCTGCAGTCGAAGAACAAGAGGATGTACAGGGAAGTGAAGGACCGGAAAGGCTCGAATCCCCGCGCGGGTCTCCCGGATCGCCGTCGCAGCGAACGCCGCGCGCATGTGCTGCGCGCGTTGCCTCTACGGCAGCTTCCGGCGCCGCGGCGCCACCGCGGCGCGAGAACGAGCGCGGCATCGACGCGCTGGACTGGCATCACCCGCAATGGCTGGCGATCTCGATGCCAGATCGTGATCGGCTCGTGCACAGATGCGCTGCTCACCCTGATCCTGGTCGAACGCGGGGTCGCGAGCGAAGCCAACCCCCTGATGGCGCCGCTGCTGGGGCACTCGGCCCTGGCTTTCGCACTCGTCAAGGTCGTGCTGACGGCGGGCGGAGTCGTGCTGCTGACCCAGTTGGCGCGCATCCGCGCCTTCGGACGCATTCCCGTCGGCGCTGTTCCTCTCATCTGGTACTTCGTGATCTACGGCGTGCTGATCACCTACGGAAATAAACCTGCTCAACATCTCCCCGTAAGTGCCCGCCGCGGCGTCGGTTTTCGCAGCGTGGGCACTTTTTGCGCTAAACTTTAGCGTCGGCCGACGCCCTCTCCCCCATGCTCGAACCTACAGCCCTCTACGGCGGCAACGCCGATTTTCTCGACGCTCTTTACGAGCAGTACCTGCGCGATCCTGCGGGCGTCGACCTGCAGTGGCGCAACTATTTCGCCTCGCTCGGGGCCCGCTGCGGGCGAGCGCGCCCACGCGCCGGTGAAGGCGGCGATCGCCGAGCGCGCCGCGAGCGGCGCCGCCGCCACCACGCCCGGGACGGGGGCGGATGCGCGCCAGGCGGCCGTCTCGCGCCTGATCCAGGTGTGGACCAATCGCGGGCACCTGCTGGCGAGCATCGATCGCTGGGGCTGACGCCGCGGCCGCGGCCGCGGGTGCTCGACCTGGATTACTTTGGGCTGACGCCTGCGGACCTGGACAGCGAGTTCTTTACCGGCAGTCGCACCGAGGCGGTGCCCAAGCGCATCGAAGCTGCGCGACATCCTGGCGATGCTGCAGTACATCTATGCGGGCAACGTCGGCGCCGAATTCGCCCACGTGTCCGATTCCGACGAGCGGCTGTGGCTGCAGGACCAGTTTCAGGACGGTCGCCTCAAGCGGTTCGCTTTACCACCGAAGAGCAGCAGCAACATTCTGTGGCAGCTCAGCGGCCGCGGAAGGCCTCGAGCGCTACCTGCACACCAAGTACGTCGGCCAGAAGCGCTTCTCGCTCGAGGGCGCCGATGCGCTGATCCCGCTGCTGGACGATCTTATCCAGATGAGCGGCGCGGCCGGCATCGAGGAAGTGCGTCATCGGCATGGCGCACCGCGGCCGGCTCAACGTGCTGGTGAACCTGCTCGGCAAGTCGCCCGTCCGCGCTGTTCTCCGAATTCGAAGGCAAGTCTACGACACCGAGCCGCCTGCAAGGGCTCGGGCGACGTGAAGTACCACAAGGGCTTCTCGGCCGATCTGCGCACGCCGAGCGGCAACGTCCACACGGTGCTCGCCTTCAATCCCTCGCACCTCGAGGTCGTCAATCCGGTGGTCGAGGGCTCGGTACGCGCGCGCCAGGAGCGCCGCGGCGACGTGCGCGCGCGAGCGCGTGCTGCCGCTGCTGGTGCATGGCGACGCGGCATTTCGCCGGCCAGGGCGTCGTCATGGAGACGCTGCAGCTGTCGCAGGCGCGCGGCTTCTTCACCGGCGGCACGGTGCACGTCATCATCAACAACCAGGTCGGCTTCACCGACCTCCGAGCCCAGCGATGCGCGCTCGACCATCTACTGCAGCGACGTCGCGAAGATGCTCGAGGTGCCGATCTTCCACGTGAACGCGGACGATCCGGAAGCGGTGGTGTTCGTCACGCGACTCGCGCTCGCGTATCGCCTGCGCTTCCGCAAGGATGTGGTCATCGATCTGGTGTGCTATCGGCGCCACGGCCACAACGAGGCCGATGAGCCGGCCGCGACCCAGCCGATGATGTACCGCATCATCCGCCAGCATCCGACCGCGCGGCGAGCTGTATGCAGACCGACTGATCGCCGCGGGCGTGCTCACCGAGGCTGAGGCGGCAGGCGATGTTCGAGCAGTACCGCAGCGGGCTCTGACGAGGGCGCCCGCAGGCGCGCGCCTCGCTCGGCATGATCGGCAACAAGTACACCGTGGACTGGAGCGCGTACTCGCAGCGTTGACTTCGACCGAGCGGGTGATGACCGGCGTCGAGCTGCCGCGCGCCTGCGGGCGCTCGGCGAGCGCATCACGAGCATGCCGGCGGACTTCACGCTGCAGCCGCGCGTGGCGCAGGTCATCGCCAACCGCGCGCAAGATGCTCGCCGGCGAGCTGCCGCTTGACTGGGGTTGCGCGGAGACGCTCGCCTACGCCGCCCTGATGGAGGACGGGTTCGGCGTGCGCCTCACCGGCCAGGACAGCTGGCCGCGGCACCTTCTTCCATCGCCACGCAGTGCTGCACGACCAGAACACCGATGCGACCTACATCCCGCTGCAGCACATCGCCGAGCCCCAGCCGCACGTGCAGGTGATCGACTCGGTGCTCTCCGAAGAAGCCGTGCATGGGCTTCGAGTACGGCTACTCGACCACCGATCCGAACTCCGCTGGTCGTGTGGGAGGCGCAGTTCGGCGACTTCGCCAACGGCGCCCAGGTGATCATCGATCAGTTCATCAGCTCCGGCGAAGCCAAGTGGGAGCGCTTCTGCGGCCTGGCGCTGTTCCTGCCGCACGGCTACGAGGGCCAGGGACCGGAGCACTCCTCGGCGCGCCTCGAGCGCTTCCTGCAGCTTTGCGCCGAGAACAACATGCAGGTCTGCGTGCCCTCGACCCCGGCACAGATGTTCCACACTGCTGCGCCGGCAGATGCTGCCAGCCCTTCCGCAAGCCGCTCATCGTGATGACGCCCAAGAGCCTGCTGCGCCACGAGCTGTCGGTGTCGGCGCTCGAGGACCTGAGCCGCGGCAGCTTTGCGCGCGTCATCGGCGAGCTCGACGACATCCGCCGCCGCGCAGGTGCGGCGTGTCGTGTTCTGCAGCGGCAAGGTGTATTTCGACCTGCTCAAGGCGCGGCGCAGCGAGGAACGGCGCGATGTCGCCGCTGGTGCGCATCGAGCAGCTCTATCCGTTCCCGGGCGAGGAGTACGCAGTCGGTGCTGGGCCGCTATCCGAATGCGCGCGAGATTGTCTGGTGCCAGGAAGAGCCGCAGAACCAGGGCGCCTGGTACCAGATCCGGCACCGCCTGCAGGAGTTCGTGAGCGGACGCCGCGACGTGCTGTACGCCGGGCGCGCCCCGCGGCGGCCCCGGCCACCGGCATCGGCAAGATCCACGAGCTCGAGCAGCAGGCGCTCGTCGCCGCCGCGCTGCATGCGACGACGACCGAAGATTCCGCACGCGACACGCAGCGCCTCAAGGCTGCCGCTGCGCCCCCGCGACCGCCCGTGAGAAAGAGCTCATGAGCACCGAAATTCGAGTCCCGCAGCTGCCCGAGTCGGTAGCCGATGCGACGCTGGTCGCCTGGCACAAGCAGCCGGGCGATCCCGATCCGCCGCGATGAGAATCTCGCGGACCTGGAGACCGACAAGGTCGTCGCTCGAAGTTCCCGCGCCCGCCAACGGCGATCGTGCGCGAGATCCGCGTGCAAAGTGGCGCGGTGGTTACCAGCGGCCAGGTGCTCGCGCGTCATCGAGGAGGGTGCCGGCGCGGCCGCTGCTGCGAAACCCGTGGCCGCGGCTGCCGCTGCTGCCGCGCCCAAGTGGCGCCGGCAGGTCCGCGCCGGCGGCGTCGGCGGATGAGGGCAAGGACGGGCGACTAAGTCCGTCCGTGCGGCGGCTGGTCGAGGAGAACCAGCTGAATCCGGCGGCCATCCCGGCATCGGGACGCGATGGGCGCCTTACCAAGTCCGACGTCGTCGGATTACCTCGGCAAGAAGCCCGCCGAGGTGCGCCGCCGCCGGCAGTAGCTGCCCGCAGCGTCGGCGCCGGTGCAGACGGCGCGCGCCCAAGCCTCCCGCGGCGCCTGGCGCGCCGGGCGCGCAGCGAGCAGCGCGTCGCCATGACGCTGGCTGCGGGCGCGCATTGCGCAGCGCCTGCTTCGAGGCGCAGTCCTCGCAGGCGCTGCTGACGACGTTCAACGAGGTGGACCTCACCGCGATGCAGGAACTGCGCGCGCGCTACAAGGAGCGCTTCGAGAAGGTGCATGGCGTGAAGCTCGGCTTCATGTCCTTCTTCGTGAAGGCCACCATCGAGGCGCTGGAAGAAGTATCCCGGTGCTCAATGCCTCGGTGGACGGCAACGACATCGTGTACCACGAGTACTACGACATCGGCGTCGCGGTCTCCGACCGACCGCGGCCTGATCGTGCCGATCGTGCGCGATGCCGACACCAAGAGCTTCGCGGCGCATCGAGAAGAGATTGCGCGACTACGCCCGGGCGGCGCGCGAAGGGCTCGCTGGCGATCGAGGACCTCACCGGCGGCACCTTCACGATCACCAACGGCGGCGTGTTCGGCTCACTCATGTCCACGCCGATCGTGAACGCACCGCAGAGCGCCATTCTGGCATGCACAAGATCCAGGACCGCCCGATGGTGGTGAACGGGCAGGTGGCGGTACGTCCGATGATGTACCTGGCCGTGACCTACGATCATCGCATCATCGATGGCCGCGAAGCCGTGCAGTTCCTGGTCACCATCAAGGAGGCCTCGAGGACCCGGGCCGGATGCTGCTCGGCCTTTGCGAATCACCGGCGCGCCGCGCGTGGGCCGCCGGCCCACCGGCCCCACGCCGCCATCGCAGGGATGAGGCTCAGACAGTCACAGCGTCTCGAGCCAGTGCAGCAGCGCGTCGCGCGCGCGGCCGAGGCCCGCAGGACTCCCGGCGCGTGCCCAGCCTCGCCAAAATGCCAGAGAATCGCCTCCCTCGGCCGACCGGTGCGTCCACCGCCGCAGGCGAGCTGCGCGTGGCCCTTGGCACCTCGGCCCGGTATCCCTAACTCCCACAGCGGCGCGGTGCGCCATTTGCTGGCGGCCCTGCTGCCGAGGGCATTTCTCAAGGTCGGCCATCTCTTAGCGCCCAGGTCGTGCAGCCGCAAGTCGGTGTACGGGGCGATCGCGCCGCGGGCCTGCGAGCTCTGCCGACGTCAGCAGCACCACCGGCAGCCGGCCGGTTGCGCAACGCGGCGCAGCCGGTGTCGGCGAACAGCCGGGCGCGCCGACGGAATCAGCGTCCGCCGCTGCCGGCGCCCTGGGAACTGCGCGCGTGCGCACATAGGCGACCACCGCGTCGACCAACTCCGCGCGAGACTTCGGGGGCCCGCCGCTTCGGCTGTGCCAGGCAGTCAGCTTCGGCAGCCGTGCAGTCATCGCTCGCGCGCTCGGCTGAGGTCAGCCCATTTCCCGCGCGAACGCCTTGGTCGCTTGATCGCCCACCGATACTGACTCGGCCTGCCAGCCGAAGCGCCCCAGCACCCGTGTCCCTGACGCGCATCTGCCAGCTGGCCTTCCGCCTGGCGGCGCCCGCCGGGGCGGCGGACACGCCCTCGGTGATCACGGCTTCGGGAACCGCTTCGAGCAGTCCCAGGCCACAACAGCACCGGAGCCAGTCGGGGGCTTGAGTCAGCGCTGTGGGAGCCAGCGGGCCGTGTTTGGAGTCCCAGATCGTAGTGCGGCACGCGCATGCGCCAGCGCATGCCGTCAGGGTAGTAGTGGCCCTCGATTTCCGGTGTAGCGGACACTGACCAAGCCCTCGGCCTGTACTCTCGCGCAGGGCGTACGTATTGATGACGCCCCGTAGACCGGATCACCCTGTGCGGTTCGCGCCGCCGGCGCCGACGGCGCGTCGAGGACTCACCAGTCCCACGGGTGTCGGGCGCTCCGCGTGCCCGCCGGCACGCCAGATCGGTGTGGCAGACGCCGCAGGAATTGGCATTGAACAGCGGGCCTAAGTCCGACCCGGCCGGTGCGATCGGCGGCACCGGCCGCGGTCCATTGGGTATTGAAAACGGCGGCACCCGCGCGACCTGGGCAGACTCGCGCTCGTCGAGAGTCCGATAGGGCGGAGGTCGCGGGGATCGGTGAAGCTCTGTACCCCGATTGGCCCATCGGCGCCCAGCGCCTGCGCGCTCAGACCGGATTAGGACCGCGACGCCAAGAGACATCGCCAAAGTCTCAACACGCGTGCTTTGCGCCGGCGGGGCGGCGCTTGAACATAACTGCGCCACGCGCACCGCGCACGCTGGGCGCGCAGTGCGGTGCTGCTCGCCGCCGGGTGGCTGCCGCGATTCCGCAGCACTCATCGTCTCGCAAGTCGCGTCACTGCACGCGGCCGCCCGGAACTGCTGGCCGTGCGCGGGCGGACGCCAGGAAGACGTTGCCGCGGAAGAGTCCAGTAGAGCGCGCCCGAGCAGGACTCGCCGCTTCGGCAGCGACAGCACCACACGCGCGGCCACGAGGTTGCGCCACCGTGCCAGCTGCAGACCCGAGTGCTTGGCGGCCATGGTGCCCGCGACCCCCGAAGACAACACGTGTGTGGTGGAGACCGGCAGCCCGAACATGTCGGCGGCCGCGATCGTGCTCATCGCCACGAGTTCCGCGGACGCGCCCTGCGCGTACGTCAGGTGCGTCTTGCCGATCTTCTCCCGATCGTGACGACGATGCGCTTCCAGCCGACCATCGTGCCAAGCCCAAGGCGATCGCGACCGCCACCTTGACCCACAGCGGGATGAATTTGGTCGCCGTCATCGATGTCCTTCCTGAAGGCGATGAGGTTGGCCCGCGCCTCCGCATCCAGGGCGCTGGCGTGCGGATCCTTGGCAAGGAGGCGCATCGCCTCCGAGGTCAGGTACATGTCGTTGCGCACGTTCGATACCGCCTCCGCCGGCACCTGCGCAAGGCTGCCGCGCGTCTTGATCTGATCGCCGATGCTGCCGGTGATGGCCGCGAGCGCCGGCACCACCGAGTCGTCCCAGGTGCGGGTGCGGACATAGGTGGCGAAGTGCCTGCGCGGATCGCGCCGGCGCGGGCGCCGTGGCATGCTGCTCCAGCGAGCGCTGCGTGGCCGCAGCCATCGCGACGAACGGCGTCATCTGCGCGGCGGGCATGGCGCGGTTGAGCGCGTAGGCGGTGGGCACCGTGCCGATCAGGATCAGCATGATCAGGCCCATGCCCTTCTGGCCGTCGTTCGAGCCGTGCGCGAACGACACGCCGGTGCAGGTGAGGATCAGGATGCCGCGGATCCACCACGGCGGCGGCTGCATCGCCCTTGGGCTCGGCGTACAGCGCGCGGTTTGCTCACCAGCGCTTCAGAGCGAGCAACAGCAGCGCGGCGCACACGAAGCCGACCACCGGCGAGAGCAGCAGCGAGTAGCCGATCTTGGTCGCCTGCGCCCAGTCGACGCCCGCTGGTGCCGTCGCGCCCGTGCATCAGCGCGTTGGCCACGCCGACGCCGATGATCGAGCCGATCAGCGTGTGCGGAGCTCGAGGCCGGCAGGCCGAGCCACCAGGTGCCGAGGTTCCAGATGATGGCCGCGATCAGCAGCGCGAACACCATGGCAAAGCCGGCGCCGCTGCCGACCTGCAGGATCAGCTCGACCGGCAGCAGCGAGATGATGCCGAACGCGACCGCGCCGCTCGAGAACAGCACGCCGAGGAAGTTGAAGCACGCCGGACCACACCACCGCGACGTGCGGCTGGCAGTGCGTGGGTGTAGATGACGGTGGCGACCGCGTTGGCGGTGTCGTGGAAGCCGTTGACGAACTCAAACCCGAGCGCGATCAGCAGCGCGACGCCCAGGGAAGAAGGGCAGCAGCGTCAGGCGCTGCGGCATCGCCCCGCTGATATCACTACCAGGCTGTAGCCGGTGAAGCCAACCTCGATGGCGAGCAGTCCGAGGAACAGGAGCACGGTCGTGCGGTTGGGTTTGCGGTCAGGCTCGGACGGCTCGAGGGACGCCCGGCAACCGTGTCGGCGGCGACGCTGCTCATGGCACACGCTCTTCTCGGTTCGTTGGATGACTGCGGCAGCCTAGGGAGGCAATGTGTAACAAATGTGACCCGCTGGCCCGCGCGGTCCCCGCACCTGCCCGGCCGGGCAGCGCCGTGCTGGGCTTCACCTGAGGTATCGGGCGCAAGCCCCTGATGCGCCTGGTGCCGAAGCCACCCTCCCGGCTTGGAAAAGCCCGCTGCGCCCCATCGATGGAGGAGCGTGCTGCTACCGGGTCGGGTGCGCGCGCCAGTGGCCTGCGCTCAGCGGCGCGGCTCTTATGCTACTGTCCCGACCCCCAAATTTCCGGTGCCTGCAGCGATCGCCGAACGGACAAACAGCCCGCCACCGCCGACAGCTTTCGACGTCATCGTGATCGGTGGGGGCCTGCGGGCTACCCGGCGGCGATCCGCGCGGCGCAGAACAAGCTGAGCGTCGCCTGCATCGACGAATGGAAGAACCATCGATGGCGCGCCGCCTTCGGCGGCACCTGCCTCAATGCGGGCTGCATCCCATCCAAGGCACTGCTTGGAATCCAGCGAGCTCTTCCACCGGGTACATGAAGAGTTCGCCACGCACGGCATCAAGGTGTCCGGCACCACGCTTGATCTGGCGCAGATGCAGAAGCGCAAGAGCGGCATCGTGCAGCACCATGACCAGGGGATCCTCGCGCTGTTCAAGGCCGCCGGCGTCACGCCATCTGCAGGGCCACGGCAAGCTGCTCGCCGGCCGCAAGGTCGAGTTCACAGCGCACGATGGCAGCGCCGGCTGCTCACCGCGAAGCAGCGTGGTGCTGCGCCTCCGGCTCGGCGCCGATCGAGCTGCGCTCGGCACCCTTCAAGTCCCCGGAGATCGTGGATTCCTGGGGAGCGCTGGAATTCGAGTCGTGCCCAAGCGCCTGGCGGTGATCGGGGCCGGGGTCATCGGCCTGGAGCTCGGCAGCGTGTGGCGGCGCCTCGGCTGCGGAGGTGATCGTGCTGGAGGCGCTGCCGGAGTTTCTGGCGATCGCCGACCAGCAGCTCGCCAAGGAAGCGCTGCGGCACTTCAAGAAGCAGGGCATTGATATCCGCCTGGGTGCCAAGGTCACGGGCGCGCAAGCCGGGGGCGGCGGACGTTGAGGTCGCTACGACGGACGCCAAGGGCGCTCAGCAGCTCACCGTCGACCGGGTCGTGGTTGCGATCGGCCGGCGTCCGTTCACCCAGGATCTGCTCGCCGCCGACAGCGGCGTGCAGCTGGACGAGCGCGGCTTCATCAAGGTCGATCACGACCTGCCGCACCGGCGTCGAGGGCGTCTGGGCGGTCGGCGATCTGCGTGCGCGGACCGATGCTGGCGCACAAGGGCAAGGAGGGAGGAGGGTGATGGTCGCGGACCTCATCGCCGGCCATTTACGGCGAGATAAACTACAAGGTGATCCCCTCGGTGATCTACACCGCCCCGGAGATCGCCTGGGTGGGACTGACCGAGGAGCAGGTGAAAGGCGAGCGGCCGTGCCTACAAGGTCGGCGTGTTCCCGTTCTCGCCAGCGGCCGGGCGCGCGCCATGGAGCAGACCGCCGGCTTCGCTAAGATCGTCGCTGCTCAGCGATGACGATGAGATCCTCGGCGTGCACATCATCGGGCCGCTGGCCGGCGAGCTGATCGCCGAGGCGGTGCTGGCGATGGAGTACTCGGCGAGCACCGAGGACCTGCAGCGCGCTGTCCACTCCATCACCCGACCGCTCGCAGAAGCGGTGCACGAGGCCGCCTCGCCGCGAGACGCTGGCGCGCGATCGACTCGATCAACCGGCTGAGGCGCGAGCGCGCGCGTCAGCGGCGGCAGCTCCGGATCACGTGGAGATCCCGGCCAGCCGGCGCAGCACGGCGGCGAGCTGCTCCAGGTCGCGCACCGCGACCGTGTGAGGAGCTGAAGTGCGCGAGGCCGGTGTCGTGGTCCGTGCGCCTCGCGTCGCATCGATTGCTCAGGCGCTCACCGCCAGCACGTCACTCAAGTCCCGCAGCAGCCCGCGGCGGTCGTAGGCGCTGATGGCAATCACGACCTGCATCCTTCGGGTGTCGGCACTGGCCCACTCGACCTTGAGCACCCGGTCGGCCTTCAGCGCCGCCATGCGCGCCAGGCTCGCGCAGTCACGGCGATGCACGGTGACGCCGCGCCTGAGGGTGACGTAACCGGTGATGGCCTGGGGCGCAGCGGTGCGCAACAGCGCGCCAGCGTGATCGGCAGATCACCCACCCTCGATCTCCACCGGGGAAGCGCGCCGGCGGGCAGCGCCGGAGCGCGGTGGCGGGCGCACCAGCGGCCGCGGCGCTGGCTCGATACAGCCGGGCGGCGGCCTGCAGCAGCTGGGTCACCGTGAGCTCGCCTTCCCCAGTAACTCGTACAGCTGCTCCGTGTCGCGCGCCTTGAGTTCCTGGGCGAGCGCGCTCAAGTGCTGGCGCGGGCGCCGATGCGCGCCAGCTCGCGTTCGGCGATGGCGCGCCCGGCGCTGCGGTTGTCACCGGCGTCCTGCTTGCGGAACCAGGCCCGCACCTTGCTGCGGTTGCGCGGCGAGACCAGGCAACTCTGCTCCGGCGCGAGCCAGTCGCGGCTCGGGGCATCGTGCTTGCCGGTGATGATCTCGACGCTCTCCCCGTTCGTGAGCTGATGCGTGAGGGCACGATGCGGCCGTTGGCCGCTGGAACGCGGCAGCGATGGCCGGTGCACGCTGTAGGCTAAAGTCCAGCGGCGTGGTCTGTGCGGCAGGTCGACCACCTCGCCCTTGGGGGTGAGCACTGCAGACCCGGTCCTCGAACAGCCCGTGCGCACGCCCTCGATCAGGTCGCGGTCCGCGTCCGCGCGGTCGCCGCCGGCGGGCTCGAGCACCGGCGCACCCACCTCGATCTTGCGCTGGTAACTGCAGCGTCGCGCGGGCCGCCTTCCTTGTGGGTCCAGTGCGCCGCGACACCCAGCTCGGCGTCGTTCGGTGCATTTCTGCGGGTGCGGATCTGCACCTCGCAGACTCGTGGCCTGCGGGCCGATCACCGCGGTGTGGATGGAGCGGTAGCCGTTGCCCTTCGGGTGACGTGGTCGTCGAATTCCCGGGACGGAGGGCCACTGGCCATGCACGATGCCCAGCGCCGCGTAGCACTCCGGGATCGACCCCACCACGACGCGTACCGCGCGAACGTCGAACAACTGCGAGAAGTCCAGCTGCTTGCGCTGCATCTTGCGACAAATGCTGTAGATGTGTTGGGCCGTCTGTACACCTGCGTGCGCCGCGATGCCCGCGCTGTCGAGCTGCCCGCGCAGCTCCTCGCACACAGCAGCTCGATGTGTGGCGCACGCGGTCGGCGCGGCGCTCGTTGACGCGGCGGCCACGCGCCGGTACTCCTCTCCGGCTCATGTGAGCGGAAGGCGAGATCCTCGAGCTCCCACTTCAGCTGCCAGACCCCGAGGCGGCCGGCGAGGGGGCGTACCCGCACGCGCCCGAGCGCCCGGCGCGCGCGCTCGGTGGCGCTCAGCGCGCAGCATGGCGCAGCGCCACCAGCTTCGGCGAGGCGCGCGTGAGCACCAGGCGCGGGTCGCTGGCCACCGCGAGCAGCATCTTGCGCAGCGCCCCGGTCTGACGGCGTGTCCAGTCCCTGCGCCGGGGACCAGTCACGCGGCAGGCCGAGGTTGCCGGAGGCGCATGAGGGCTAGCTGCACTGGTGGCCGGGCCCTACACCGAGGGCGGCGCTCGACCTGCTCCGGGGTGAGCGTGCCGGCGCTGAGACGCCGCGCGGGCCAGGAGCGCCAGCGCCAGGTCGGGGTCTGCGTGATGCCGCCGGTGAGCTCGGCCGCCTCGGCGGCCGCGGCCAGCACGTCGGCCCCCGGCCTCTGCCAGCGCCGCCCGCACGCCGTGGATGGCGTCGCGGACATGAGGCGGGCAGAGGAGGCTCGTTTCCACGGCGACAAGATCGCTCTTGGGAGGCAGGAACGCGGCAACGTATTGCTGGCGCAGGAATACCGCTATCGTACGCGATCTGTTTTTGCGCGGCGTCCGGAGCATGGCGGGACACAGCAAGTGGGCGAACATCCAGCGCCGCGAGAGCGTGCAGATGCGCGGACGGGATCGCGCCGCGGCAGCGCCGGGCACGCGGACCTGCAGCGCGTGCGCTACGAGGGCTGCGCCCCGGCGGCGCTGCGGTGATGGTGGAAGCCTGACGATGACCGCGACGCGTGGCGGAGGCGGCTGCGCCGCGCCTTCGCCGAGCACGGGGCAATCCCCGGGCCGTACGGCTCGGCGAGCTACCCTGTTCAACACCGTCGGGCTCGATGACTTATCCAGCCCGGCAAACCGACGAGGAGGCTCCTCATGCGCGTGGCGCTCGAGGCCGGCGCCGAGGATGTAGGTGCCGAATGCGACCGCTCGGTCGAAGTGCTGGCGGATCCGGTCTGAATTCGATACCGTGTGCGCGGTGCTCATCCAGCGGTTTCGCGCCCGCGACGGCTCGAAGTCACGCAGCGCGCGGCGACCTCGCTGGAGCCTGTCCGGGGAGAGCGCCGAGCAGATTGCGCAGCCACTGATGGTCGAGGGGCTGGACGAAGACCGGACGTATATTGAATGTCGAGATATCGGACGAGGTCCGCGCGGTTTTGATCCGCCGCGGCGGCTGCACGCGTGCCCGAGTTAATGGCGCATCCTCGGCTCGACCCGGGTCGCGCCGCACCGGGTTTGGGCTGATCGAGCCGCGGCGACGACGCTCGTGGCCATCGCGCACGGCTGCCTGAACGTCGCCCACGCCATCCGCGGCGCGCCTGCGCCTGATTTTCGAGGGTTGCAGGCGCGGCTGTCCGAGCACGCACCCGCGGAAGCGCCGTGGAGCGCGTGTTCGTCAGCCGCAACGTCGACAGTGCGCTGAAGCTCGGCCGGCGCACGCGGGCGGCGCTGCGTGCCATCCCAGGGTGTCCTGGTGTATCGAGTACGCGCCGCGCGCGATCATGCTGGCCGTGGTGGGCAGCGGGGCGGCTGAGAAATTCAGGTGGCCCATGATCCGCACGCTGCTCGCGCTCACCGAGCGCCCCGGTGCCGATGCCGCCGATGCGCTGGCGGTGGCGGTGTGCCACGCGCACGCCGCACCCTGGCCGTGCTCGCCGCGAGCGTCGCCCCGCGCGTGTCGCGACGGTGAGCGATGATCGGCTCGCTGCGGGGCCGATGTTCTTCGAAGCTCCCGCCACAGCTGACCGTCGAGGTCGGCGGCGTCGGCTATGAGCTCGAGGCGCCGATGTCCACCTTCTTCCACCTGCCTCGCCGTGGGCGTGGAAGTGCGGCTGACGCACCTGGTGGTGCGCGAGGACGCCCACGTCCTGTACGGCTTTGGCAGCGAGGCGAGCGGCGGCTGTTCCGCAGCCTCATCAAGGTCTCCGGCGTCGGGCCGAAGATCGCCCTGGCGCTGCTTGTCCGGCATCAGCGTCGCGGATTTCTATCAGTTCGTGCACGCGCAGGACATCGCCGCGCTCACGCGCGTCCCGGCATCGGTCGCAAGACCGCCGAGCGGCTTGATCGTGGAGATGCGCGATCGCCTGGCGGCTCCGACCTGACACCCGGTGAGCGGCACCTCCGCCTCCGGCTGCTGCCAGCCCCGGAGGCCGAGGCGTACGATGCGCCTCGTTGCGCTTGGGTACCGTCCGGCGGAGGCGACACGCGTTGCTCAAAGCCGCCGGTCCCGGTACACATTCAACCGAGGAATTGATCCGCCGCGCGCTGCAGAGCGCGGGGTAGCCGGGAGTAGTACCCCTGACTGTGACAGCAGAACGCATCATCAGCGGTAGCGGCAAGCGAAGAGGAAGAGGCGGTCGAGCTGGGCCATCCGGCCGCGCCGACTCCGCCGAATACATCGGGCAGAGCGCCGGTAAAGACGCAGCTGGAGATCTTCATCAGCGCCGCGCGCGCGCGGCGAAGCGCTCGATCACGTGCTCATTTTCGGCCCCGGCTCGGGCAAGACCACGCTCTGCGCACATCATCGCGGCTGAGCTCGGCGTCAGCCTGCGCCAGACCGCCAGGTCCGGTGCTCCGAGCGCCCCGGCGACCTCGGCGGCGCTCCTGACCAACCTGCAGCGCGCGCGACGTGCTGTTCGTCGATGAGATCCATCGGCTCAGCCCGGTGCGTCGAGGAAATCCTGTATCCGGCGATGGAGGACTACCAGCTGGACATCATGATCGGCGAGGGCCGGCGCGCACGCTCGATCAAGCTCAACCTGCCGCCCTTCACGCTGGTGGGGGCGACCACGCGCGCGGGCTTGCTGACCTCGCCGCTGCGGGACCGCTTCGGCATCGTGCAGCGCCTGGAGTTCTACGGCGCCGAGGACCTGGAGCAGATCGTCAAGCGCTCGGCCGGGATCCTGCAGGTGCCGATCGACGAGCGACGGCGCGCGCGCGCATCGCGCAGCGCGCGCGCGGCACGCCGCGCATCGCCAACCGCCTCGCTGCGCCGGGCGCGCGACTACGCGCAGGTACGCGCCGACGGCCGCATCGATGAGGCGGTTGCCACCGCGGCGCTGGATCTGCTGGAAGTCGACCGCGAGGGTTTCGATACGCTCGATCGCAAGCTCCTGGCGGCGATCATCGAGCGCTTCGATGGCGGACCGGTGGGCATCGACAGCCTCGCGGCGGCAGCTCGGGGAGGAGCGCGGTACGCTCGGAGGATCACCGGAGCCGTTCCTGATCCAGCAGGGGCTTCTCATCCGCACCGGCGCGCGGCCGCATGGCTGACGCGGGCCTCGTACCTCTGCACTCTCGGTCTGAAGCCGCCTGAACGCGCGAGCGCCGCTGCAGCTGTTCGAGGACCCGCGGTGAGGGTGTTTACGTGGGCGGCACGCGTGTACTGGGAAGATACCGACGGCGGCGCCATCGTCTACTACGCCAACTACCTGCGCTTCTGAGCGTGCGCGCACCGAGTGGCTGCGCGCGCCACCGGTCATCCGCAGCAGGCGCTGGCACGCGACCCGGGGATCCCCTTCACCGTGGTGAGCCTGCAGGTCGAGTACCGCGCCCCGGCGCGCCCGGATGACGAGCTGCACATTTCCTGCCGACCGCAGCGCAGGGCCCGCCTCGCTGCGCTTCCTGCAGGACATCCGCCGCGGCGGCGCCGCAGGCTGCGCCTCGCAGCTGCCGCTCGAGGCTGCGCGTGTGGCGTGCGTTGACGCGCGCAGCCTGCGCCCGAAGCGCCTGCCGGCATTTCTCGTGGACGCCGTGACGGCGGGGCTAGGGTTAATGGGCGAGCAGCTCTCGATTCTGCGCCTGGTCGCACAGGCGAGCGTGACGGTACAGGTGGTCATCGGCATCCTGCCGCTGGCCTCGGCTCGCAATCAGCATCATTCACCACAGCAGGCCGCATCATCGCGCGCGCGGCGCGAGGCGGACCGCTTCGAGACGCGCTTCTGGTCCGGGGACGATCTGGCACAGCCGTACCGCAGCATCGAGGCTGCCGGCGGCGCCACCGGCATGGCCGGCATCTTTGAGCTCGGGTTCCGCGAATGTCGCCTGCGCCTAGCCAGTGGCGCAGCGCCCGAGCAGCTGCTGGAGGGTTCGCGCTGCGCCATGCGCGCTGGCGCAGCTGAAGGAAGTCGACCGGCTCGGAGCACAACCTCGCGACCCTGGCGGACGGGCAGCACCAGTCCGTTCGTGGGACCGTTCGGCTACGGTGTGGGGCATCAGCGAGCCGCTCTCGGCCTCGAGGATGCGAGCAGCAACCCTCGCCATGGTGGCCCCGGGCATTTCTGAGGCGCTGGTCGCGACCGCCGTCGGCCTGTTCGCGGCGATACCGGCGGTGGTCGCCTGCCAACCGCTTCGCCGATCAGGTGACGCGGCTCGAGTGCGCTTTGATGGCTTCATCGAGGAGCTCTCCACCATTGTGAAGCGGCATGCCGGCCGCGTGTCCGGGGTGCCGCGGCCACGGCCCCGGAGCGCTGAGCGTGGCACACACGACACGCGGACGGCGGCTGATGGGGAGATCAACGTGGTCCCCTACATCGATAATATGTTGGTGCTGCTGACGTCATTTTCATGATCACGGCGCCGCTGTCTGACGCAGGGCGTGAAGGTGGATCTGCCGCGGGCGGCGGCGGAACCACTGGAGGCGCAGCGGCTCCCACCCCTGGTGCTGATCCGTGGACCGCGCCGGCTGCATGGTATCTGAACGTGGGTGGCAACCCGCAGGCGGTGCTGGATGTAGATCACCGGTCGCGGCGCGCGCGCGGCGGTGCAGCGCAAGGAGCCTGAGACGCAGGTACTGGTGAAGGCTGACAGCGCCGTGGCCTACGGCCGCGTGGTGCAGGCGATGGTGGTGCTGCAGCATGCTGGGGCGCGCAAGATCGGCTTCATTACCGAAGCCGCCGCCGCCAGTAAATCGTCCCAGGAGCTGATGCGCAGGCCCAATGCAGCGCCCGAGTGATCGCTGGATATCGATCAGGGCTATCGCTGCTGCTGCACGCTGCGTCGTTGCGCCTTGGTGGTGGGACTGGCTGTTCACAACCTGACAGCCGCCGCGCCTGGCACCGACCCCAGCCATCGAGGCGACCGTGGTCGATGACGCGCACGCTCAGGCGGGCGCGAGTAACCGGTGCCGCAGCTGCAGCGGCCGCGCCGCCGTTGCCGGAGCGCGCAGCCTGAGCCGGAGCCGGAAGGGCCGCCACCGACGCCGGAGGAACCCGCGCGCGCGCGAGCAGCAAGCGTCAGGAGGCGCAGGCCGCGGCCCAGGCCGCAAAGCAGGGCCGGAGGCGCGCAGTGCAGGAAGCGCTGCGCGGCAAGCAGTGTCGAGGAGCAGCGCCGGGCCGACGACCAGCGCAAGGCGGAACAGCAGCGCAAGGCGGACGCGAAGGCCGCCCAGGAGCGCAAGGCGGCGGAGGCGGACCTCGCGCAGCAAGGCGTGCGGAGGCGCGCGAGGCCAGCGAAAGCGAGGCGGAACTCAAGAAGAGTCTGGCCGCCGAGGAGCACGCGAGCGCGGCGCGCTCGGAGGCCGGCGCTCGCAAACTGCGGGCGCAGATCGCTGCCAAGATCGAACGCGCGTGGTGCGACCGCCGTACCGCACGGGCCGGAATACAATGCGTGCTGAACGTGACCCAGGTACCCGGAGGGGAAGTGACACAGGTGAGCATCGGGGACTGCAACGGCGACCAGGCGGTGCGCGAGTCCATCTGAGGCGGCCGTATCGGCCTCCCCTGCCGCCGCCCCCGGACCCGTCGCTCTTTGACCGCCATCTCAAGATCAACTTCAAACCGGATTAAGCATGAGCTCAACTCTCCCTGCCCGCTTCCCGCATCTGCCGGCGCGCGCCGCCGCGGTCTCGCTGTTGCTGTTCGCCGGCCTCACCGGCAGCGTCCGGGCGGCACTGGAGATCGAGGTCACTTCCGGTGTGCGCGACCCGGTGCCGATCGCGATCGTGCCGTTCGCGCGCGTGCCCCGCCGACGGCGGACTCGACGTGGCGGAGGTCATCCAGCATGACCTGAGGGCAGTGGGCGCTTCAAGGCACTCGACCGCGAGCGCATGCCGGCTACGACCAGACGCGCACCGAGGAAGTCGCGGCGCCCGCCTGGAAGGCAGTCGGCAGCAACTACGTGGTCGTGGGCCGCGTCGTGGCCGGGGAGGGCGGCAACCTTGCGGTCGAGTTTGATCTGATCAACACCCTCACGGGCGCCAAGCTCGCCACGCAGCGTTTCACTGGGGCACCGAGCGCGCTGCGCAACGCGGCGCACCGCGTGAGCGATGCCGTCTACCAGAAGATCCTCGGCGTGCGCGGAGCCTTCGCGACCCGCATCGCCTACGTCTCGGTGGATGGCGAGGCACCCGCGCAGCGCTATCAGCTCATCGTCGCGGATGCCGACGGTGCCAACCAGCACCTGATCCTCGAGTCGCGCTTCCCTCATGTCGCCCGCCTGGTCGCCCGACGGGCAGTGGCTCGCCTACGTATCGTTTGAGACCAAGCATTCGGCGGTCTACACGCAGCTGGTGCGCACGGGCGAGCGACGTCAGGTGTCGGCGCGCGCCGGGATCAATGGCGCGCCGGAATGGTCCCCGGACGGTAAGAAGCTGGCGCTGACGCTCGGCGGGCACGGGCGGCAACCCCGACATCTCACGTCCTCGATCTGGCCAGCCAGGGGTTAACGCGCATCACCGATGACCCGGCGATCGACACCGAGCCGGTGTGGTCCGCGGACGGGCGCAACCTGTTCTTCACCTCGGATCGGGCCGGGTCCCCGCAGGTCTATCAGATCGCAGCCCAGGCCGGCGCGCGTCCCAAGCGCATCACCTTCGGCAGCAGCCTACAGCGCCCGCCCGCGCGTGTCGCCCGACGGCACGCTAAGCTGGCCATGGTGACACTCGACAACGGCAGCTACCGCATCGCGGTGCAGGAGCTGGCGAGCAACACCGTGCGCATCCTTTCCCACGGCCGGCTCGACGAATCGCCGAGTTTCGCGCCCAATGGGGCTACACTTATCTATGCAGAGCGCGACGGCAGCCGCGGCGCGCTGGCCACGGTTTCTCCACGGATGGCCTCACGGGTCTGCGCCTTAAGTCCTCCCAGGGCGAGGTTCGCGAACCTGCCTGGGGTCCGTTCATCCCGTAGCGCCTGGTGGATTATTTGCGGAGGAAGGTCGAAATGACGGAAAAGTATCCATGCATCGCCTGATTCTCGTGCTGCTGCTCGCCTTGAGCGTGGGACTCAGCGCCTGCGCCAGCAAGAAACCCAGCCCGCCGCACCCGCCTCCGAGCGAGGCCACGAACGCGGCCCAGAACAGTGGCGCCGGGGATGCCGGCGCATGGCGGCGGGCGCCGGCATGGATGATGAGGCGGCCGGGCCCGCAGGCAGCTGCTGGCCACCCGCATCGTGACTTGATTTCGACAGCAGCGAGATCAAGGGCAGTGGTACTGACGTAGTGGCCAGCCATGCCAAGTTCCTCGCCGGCCACTCCGGCACCCGCGTGCGCCTCGAGGGCCACACCGATGAGCGCGGCTCGCGCGAATACAACATCGGCCTGGGCGAGCGGCGCGCGCAGGCGGTGCGCCGCGCGCTGCTGCTGCAGGGCGCCAGCGACGCGCAGATCTCAACGGTCAGCTACGGCGAGGAGCGGCCGGCGGTCTCCGGCCATGACGAAACCTCGTGGCGAAGAACCGCGCGCGTCGAGATCGTGTACCCGAGCAGCGCCGCGCGGGCGCTCCCAAGCCCTAGCGCACGGAGTCCCCTGATGCCTGCCGTACTGCCGCGCTTGTGATGCTGGCCCTGCTTCGCCGGCTGTGCCACTCGCCGTCCGAAGATGATCCGGCGCAGCTGAACAGTCAACGACCTGAGGCGCGCGTCGCGCGCCTCGAGCGCGGCAATGCCAACCAGGTGAGCCTCGCTGGAGCACCAGGACGAAGTGCACGCGACGCTGCGCGAGCTGCAAGGCCGCGTCGAGGAGCTGCGACACCCAACGAGGCGCGCTGCGCCAAGCAGCAGCGCGACCTGTACGCCGACCTCGACAAGCGCCTGGCGCAGCGCGGCGGGACGCGGCCGGGGCGGCAGGCGTGGCCGCGGGTGCCGCAGCGGGCGCCGCCGCCGGGAGTGCCCAGCCGGAGGGCCCAGCTCCACCGAGCAGGCCGTCTACGCGCGAGGCGTTCGATGCCCTGAAGGCCGGCAGCTACTCGATCGCCATCACCGGTTTCGCGGACTTTCTGGGCACCTATCCGACGAGCTCGCTGGCGAGCAACGCGCAGTACTGGCCTCGGCGAGGCCTACTACGTGAACCATGATTACGATGCGGCCGGCGGTGCCTTCCGCCCGTGCTCAAGAAGTGGCCTGGACTCGAACAAGGCGCCCGGATGCGCTCCTGAAGCTCGGCTACACGCAGTTTGCGCAGAAACAGTTCCCGGCCGCCAAGGCGACTCTCACCGAGGTCGCGCAAGTATCCGGGCACGGATGCGGCGAGACTGGCGGCGGAGCGCCTGGAAGCGCATCCCGGCGCAGTAGGCGAACGCGCGCGTGACGCCGCCTCAAGATCACCGAGATCTTCCATTCCTCGCAGGGGGCAGGCAGACACGGCGGGTTGCCGACGGTGTTCGTGCGCCTGACCGGCTGCCTCGCTGCGCTGCCAGTACTGCGACACCACCTATGCCTTTCATGGCGGGGACTGCGGGAAAGCGATGCGATCCTGAGCCGGGTGCGCGAGTTCGGGACGCCTTCGTGCGTCACCGGGGCGAGCCGCTCGCGCAGCAAGGTGCGCGGTGCTGCTCACGCAGCTGTGCGATGCGGGCTGCGGGTGTCGCTGGAGACCAGCGGCGCGATGGCCCTCGAGACGTTGATCCGCGGGTCATCAAGGTCGGACGTGAAGACGCCCGGCCCGGGAGAGCCGCGCAACCGCTACGGAGAGCTGGCGCGTCTTAACCGGCACGATCTGGTGAAGTTCGTCATCTGCAGCCGGGCCGACTACGAGTGGAGCCGCGAGCGCCTGGGTGCGCTGGGACTCGCCGGCCGGGTGCACGGTGCTCTTCTCCCCGAGCCACGAGCAGCTGCCCGCGCGCGAACTGCCGACTGGATTCTCGCCGACCGGCTGCCGGTGCGCTTCCAGATCCAGCTGCACAAGTACCTCGTGGGGCAACGTGCCGGAAGGTGAAGCGTGGCGGCGCGACATGCAGTGGTGTTGTTCTCGGCGGACTCGACTGGCGACGGCGCTCGCCCTTGCCCGCGAGCAGGGCTTCGATCTGCCATGCGCTCGGTGGACTACGGGCAGCGTCACGCGGCGGAACTGGCGGCGCCACGGCGGGTCGCGGCGGCCGCCGGCTGCGCGAGCAGCGCCTCATGCGGGTGGACCTGGCCGGCATCGGCGGCTCGGCGACGACACCGCGCATCGCGGTGCCCGAGGTGCTGGCCGCGGAATTCCCGTGACCTACGCGCCGGCACGCAACACGATCATGCTGTCGCTGGCACTCGCCTGGGCGGAGGTCACTCGGTGCCCGCGACGTCTTCATCGGGTGCTGACGTGTCGACTCGAGCGGCTACCCGGACTGTCGCCCGGAGTTCATCGCAGCGTTCGAGGCGCCTGGCCCGGCTCGCAACCAAGGCGGGTGTCGAGGGCGAGCACGTGCCGCATCCATACGCCGCTCATCGCCATGACCAAGGCCGAGATCATTCGCGCGGGCGCGCGGCTCGGCGTCGACTACGCCTGCACGGTGTCCCGCGCTACCAGGCGGATGCGGCCGGGCGCGCCTGCGGCCGCTGCGACTCCCTGCCGGCTGCGTGCCGCGGGGTTCGGCGCGCGCGGGTATCGCCGATCCCACCCGCTACCAGCAGCGCTGAGTCCTCAGGCGGGACTGTCGGCCAGCGGCCGCCATCCGGCGTGTCCACACGGACCACAGGTAGATCGGGACTCCCACGCCTCCCAGCGCCAGGGTCCACAGCAGCGGCTTCGCGCCAATGCCGATGGAAGCCGAGACGCAGTACGCCGTGGCGAGACGTGCCGCGGCAATCTGCCACGCCTCGCGCGGCCGCCGCGGGCGATCTCGCCGCGCCGGCGCAACACCGACCATAGGCGAGGGAGGCGGCGTAGTAGAACGGCAGGTTGGCGGCGGTTGCGACCGTGATCAGAAGGCGAAGCCGGCGGCGATCGACTCACTGTAGTTGGTGAGCAGCATCAGGGTCGTCACCACCCCCGTAGACCAAAAGTGCCCATGATGGCGCGCCGCGCCCGTTCTCCCGGCTCAACACCTGCGGGAAGCCGCGGTGGCGTGCGCAGGCTCGGCGTGAGTTCCGCGATCACGAGCGTCCAGCCATTGAGCGCTCCCAGCGCGCTTACGATGACGAAGGCGGCGAGCATGTTGCCGTACTGGCCGCCGAGTTCGCGGGAGAAGAAGGTCGGCGAACGGTGCATTGGAGGCGGCGAGCTGCGCCTGCGGGATGAGCAGCATCGGCACGACCGAGACCGCGCAGTAGAGCAGGGCGGCGATCAGCGTGCCGGCGAGAGTCGCGCGCGGGATGGTGGTCTCGGGTGCGCGCACCCGCCCGGCGGGGATCGTGGCGCACTCGATGCCGAGCATCGCAAACAGTGCGAGCGTCAGCACGCTGCTGCACCTGCGGCCAGGAGGTCGGGTTTGGGCGGGTGCTGTGCGTAGCGCCCGGGGTATTGCACCAACAACCACACCCCAGCGCCACCACGGCCAGCAGCGGCAGCAGCTTCAGCACCGTCGTGAGCACCTGCACGCCGCCGGCCAGGCGTGCGCCGCGCAGGTTGATTAGTACGAAGAACCACACCAGCGCAATCGCCGTGACGGCGGACCAGCTCGGCGTCGCGGTGAGTGCCGGGAAGAACGTCCCGAGGTAGCCGACGACGCCGATCGCGATGGCGGCGTTGGCCACCGGAATCGAAATCCAGTAGCACCACATGACGAGGAAGGCCGGCCCTTCGCCGAAGGCGCGGGTGAGGTAGGCATAGGGGCCGTCGTCCCGGGAAAAGGCGCGCGCGAGGGCCGCCGAGCACGATGGCGAGGAACAGGCAGCCGAGCGCCGTCACGCCCCAGCCCGTTACGGCGTTCAGCCCGTAGGGCGCCAGCGCCGCGGGCATGACGAAGATCCCGGTGCCGATGATGTTGCCAACGACCAGCGCCGTGCACATCCAGAAGCCGAGGATGCGCGATCCCGCCGCAGGTGCAGTCGCCACGACCGAGAGCTCAACTTTCCGCCAGCGCTTCGCGCAGCGCGCTCTGCAGCAGTGCAGGGCTCTCATCCACCTGTGCGCGGCTGACCATGAGCGGCGGGATGAAGCGCACCGTGCTGGTGCCGCACGACAGCAGCGATGCAGGCCGTTGTGGAAGGCGCGCGTGAGCACGCGCTGGCACAGAGCCGCGCGCCGGCTTGCGGCTGGCGCGGTCGGTCGATCAGCTCCATGCCGATCATGAGGCCCGTGCCGCGCACCTCACCGATACACGTCGAAGCCTGCCTGCAACTCGCGCAGCGCGCCGATGAAATACGCGCCGACCTTCGGCGGCGTTGGCGGCGTATTCGCGCTCCACCAGATCGAGGCGTCGCCAGCGCGGCGGCGCAGCAGAGCGGATTGCCGCCGTAGGTGTTGCCGTGCGCGCCGCGCTTCCACTTTCCATGATGCTTCTGCTTGCGACCACGATGCGCCGATCGGCAAGCCGGAGCCCAGGCCCTTGGCGAGCGTCATGATGTCCGGGGCGCACGCCCCAGTGCTCGCAGGCGAACATCTTGCCGGTGCGGCCGATCGCCGGACTGCACCTCGTCGAAGATCAGCAGGATGCCGTGCCGGTCGCACAGCGCGCGCAGCCCGGCGAGGAAGCCGTCCGGCGGCACGAGGTAGCCGCCCTCGCCCTGGATCGGCTCGACCAGGATCGCGGCGACCTCGGCTCGCCGGCACGTTGCGCTGCGAACAGCACGTTCTCGATGTAGTCGAGCACGGCGCTTGCCCTGGTCGGCGCCGGCGAACAGCGGCCGGTACGGGTTCGGGTACGGCACGTGCGTGACGCCCGGCATCGTCGGGAAGAAGCCCTTCTGCTGCGTGTACTTGCTCGACGTGAACGCGAGCGAGCCCATCGTGCGGCCGTGGAAGCCGCCGAGGAAGCCGATGAAGCGCGGGCGGCCGGTGACGTAGCGCGCCAGCTTGAGCGCGCCTTCGACCGACTCGGTGCCGGACTGGCACAAGAAGCTCATCACCGGCTCGCCCATCGGATCAGCGTGCGCTGCGATGCGCTCGGCCGAGCCGCGTCATGCGCTCGTGCCAGTAGTCGCTCGAGATGTGCAGGAACTTGTCCGCCGCGTCCTTGATCGCCTGCCACCACCTCCGGATGCGCGTGACCGGTGCTGCACACGGCGATGCCGGCGGCGAAATCGAGGAAGCGGTTGCCGTCGACGTCCCAGACCTCGACGCCGCGCCCCCGTGCGACATCACGAACGGATAGTCGCGCGGGTACGAGGGCGAGCTCGACCGGCGGTCGCGCGCCAGCATGCGCGCGGGCCTTGGGTCCCGGGCAGTTCGGTCTGTGATGTGCGGATTGGTCACGATGGACTCCTGGGAATTACGCGCCGCTCAGGTCGGGGATGCGCACGGCGCGCTGTGCGGCCACGGTCGTGCTGCTATGCAGGTCGCGCAGCGCTGCAGGTCGCTCGGCTCGTCGGCGCGGGCAAGCGCTCGAGCGCATCGGCGACCGCCAGCGGCCAGCCGACCGCCGCGCGCGCTCGCATCAACCGAGACGCCTGGATAGAGCGCGGTCAGCGGTCAGCTCGTCGCGACTCGGCGTGCGGGGTGCAGGATGCCGAAGTCGGTGATCACCGCGCGCGGCCGGCGCCGGAGCAGCCGCGCGCGCACGCGCGCCGCCGCCGTCGAGGTAGCCGGCGCTGGTGCGGAAATCGAGCCGCGCGCACGCAAGCTGCGCGGCGATCGCCTTCATGCATCACGAGCGTCTGCCGCGCGTGCGCGGCGATCTCCGGCGCGCCGCCGGCGCCGGGCAGCCGCACGCGTCGGCTGGTGCGTAGCTCGCCGATCACCGTGCTGTTGAGGTTGCCGTGGCGGTCGATCTGCGCGGCGCCGAGGAAGCCGACGTCGACCCGCCCGCGCCTGCAGGTAGTAGCGCGAAGACCTCCGGCAGCGAGCACCACGCAGGCTGCGCGGTCTCGGCGAGCTCGCCGTCGCCGATCGACAGCGGCAGCACCGTCCGGGCGCGTGCCCGATCGGTGCCCGATTCGTAGATCAGCACGATGTCGGGCGCGTGCGTGAGGCGCGCGAGATTGCACGCGGCGCTCGGCAGCCCGATGCCGACGAAGCACACCGCGCGGTCCCAGCAGCAGCCGCGCGGCGGCCACGGTCATCATTTCGTCGCGGGTCGCGTAGGCTCATGCTCGCCGACCCGCAGGCTGCGCGAGGAACTGCGGCATGGTCGCGGCTGCCGAGCACGTGACGCTGCATCCAGGTCGCTGGAAGCGCTCGCGCTCGCGCGAGATCCGTCCCAGGCGCTGATAGAAGCGATTGTCGCGCGCGTAGTAGCCGTGCGGCGTAGGAGCGGATGCGCGCCGCCGGGCAACCACACTCACGGCGCTGACCACCCAGTGCGGCAGCACGATGCGCATTCATCGGCGCGTCGAGCTCGTCGACCGACGTCTTCGACCGTCACGAGCAGCGCAGCGCGCCGCCAGCGCCGCTTCGCGCGCCGCGCCGACGATCCCCGGATCAGCGACGTTGCCCTGCGCGGTCGGCCGCCTGCGCGTGCAGGATCGTGACGTCCGGGTTGATCGCGGGCACCGCGCGCAGCGTCTCGCCGGTGAAGGGGCAGGTGATCGCTGCGGATGCTCGGGCTCGACGCGCGGCGAGGTCGGTGCCGGCGTAGCCGCGCAGCAGCCGCAGGGCAGGCCTGCGCCGCACCGGCGCGTAGGCCGCGCGCCATGCCGGCGTGGCGTGTGCTCGGTGATGCCGAGCGGCCGCGGCCAGCCGTGCTCGATCGCATCGCGCAGCCGGTGCAGCGAGCCGACGCCGGGATTGCCGCCCCAGGAGAAGGTCAGCTTGCGCGCGCAGCCCGCGCCGATCATCTGGTCGTAGATCAGGTCCGGGCGTCATGCGGATCAGGTGCAGGTCGCGGCGCCGCTGGCGGATGATCTCGTGCCCGGCGGCGAACGGGATCAGGTGCGTGAAGCCCTCGAGCGCGACGCTGGCACCGTCGTGACACGTGCCGCGCGATCGCTTCGCCAGGCGGCAGCACCGGCATCGCGTGCTTACTCGACCACGGTCTGCGACTGCTCGCGCAGGTACTGCGGCAGGTAATAGAACGAGCGCGATGGCCTTGCCGGTCGAGCCCGAGCCCTTCCAGCCGCCGAACGGCTGGTAGCCGGGCCAGGCGCCGGTGGTCGCGCCCTGCGGCCGGTTGGCGTAGGTGACGCCCGCCTCGATGCGCTCGTGGAACCAGGCCGACCTCGTCAGCGCTGCCGTAGAAGCCGGCCGTGAGTCCGAGCGGCGAGTCGTTCGCGAGGCGCATCGCCGCGTCGCGGTCGAGCGACGCGGTGCAGCATCAGGATCGGCAGGAACATCTCCTGCTTCCACAGCGGATGCTCGAGTGGCGCCTCGGCGAGCGTCGGGCGCGACGAAGAAGCCGCTGCGCGAGCTCGCCCTCGCGCAGCTGCGCGCCGCCCGCTGAGGATGCGTCGCGCCGTCGGCTCGCAGCTGTTCGCAGTAGCCCGGCATAGTCGCGTGAGCTGCTGCGGTGGTTACCGGGCCCAGCCAGTTGCTCGCGGCGCGTCGGGTCGCCGATTCGGATGCTGGCGATCTGCTGCCAGCAGCGACTCGATCAGCGCCGTCGGCGACGCTGCTCGTGCGACGTACAGGCGCGACAGCGCCGAGCACTTCTGTCCGCCCATGCCGTAAGGCGGAGCGCACGATGCCGGTCGGCCGCGCGCTCAGGTCCGCGTGTCGCGTGACGATGCAGGCGTTCTTGCCGCCCATCTCGGCGATGCACGGGCGCGGATAGGCGCCGCCTGCCAGCTGCCGCGCAGATGCGCATGCCGACCGCGTACGAACCGGTGAAGGTGACGCCCGCGACGTGCGGGTGCGCGACCAGCGTCGCGCCGACCACCGCGGCCCCGGCCGCTGAGGTAGTTGAACACCCCGGCGGCAAGCCGGCGTCGCGCGATGCAGTCGGCGAGCAGGCGGCCGGCCCAGGGTGTGTCGCTGGCGCCCTTGACGACGACCGTGTTGCCGGTGACGAGCGCGGCCGCGGTCGGACCGCCGGCGAGCGCCAGCGGGAAGTTGAACGGCGCGATCACGACCCAGGCGCCGTACGGGCTTGCAGGACGCTGCGGTTGTGCGAGACGTAGCTTCGCGCAGCGGATCGTCCGGCAGAGGCGCGGTCGAAACCGTGCGTTGCTGCTCGAAGTCCTCGGCGTACAGCGTGAAGAAATCGGCCGTCTCCTGCGCCTCGCCGAGCGCCTCCATGCGGTTCTTGCCGACCTCCAGCGACAGAGCGGCGCGCGCATGTCGTACACGCGCTCCTCGATCAGCTCGGCGACGCGGCGCATGCAGGCGCGCGCGCTCGGTCAGCCGGCGTGCGCTTCCAGGCCGGCCAAGCCGCGGCGCGCGGCACGCACGGCCGCGTCCGCATCCTCGGTCCGCCGGCGAGCGGCGAACTCGCCCAGGATCTCCGGGTGCTGGTCAGGATTGCTCTTGGTGAAGTAGCGGCTGGCGGCGCGATCCTCGCCGTCGATGTGCAGGTAGTAGCGGCCGCCCAGGCGCTCACGCACGTTGGGCAACGGCGGCATCGAAGCGCGTCGTGCAGCGCCGCTGGCGGCTCGAACATCGTCGCGTAGGTCAGACTGAAGCTCATGACGATCCCTCCGTCCGCAGCGCCTGCGCCAGCGAGCTCGGAGCAGGCGCCCAAGCAGGCTGAGCGCATCGGCGAGCTCGCGCTCGTCGATCACCAGCGGCGGCGCCAGCAGGATGAGGTTGCCGCGGGCGGCGAAGGAGACACCCGGCGTCCATGGCGCTCCGCGAGCAGCGCCTGCAGCCCAGGCGCAGCTGCGGCCACGGCGACAGCGGCTCGCGCGTCGCGCGGTCGCGAACCAGTTCGACTACCGCGAACAGGCCGTGGCCGCCGCGCACGTCGCCGATGACGGCGTGCCGCGCCTGCAGCTCGCTGCAGCTCGCGCGAGCAGTGTCGCGCCCGAGCGCCCGCGAGCGCTCGATGAGCCCTTCGTCGCTGGTAGGCGCTCGATGCGCGGCGACGCCGGCGGCGCAGGCAAGCGGATGGCCGCAGTAGGTAAGGCCGGTGAGCAGTGTCTGCTGCTCCAGCGCGCGCGCCACCTCGGCGCTGCGACCACGACCGCGCCCGAGCGGAGCGTGCGCGCCGGTGAGTCCCTTGGCGAGCACTCATCAGGTCCGGGGCGTCCGGCTTCGCCCATAGCGCTGCCAGGCGAACCATTCGCCGCAGCGCCCGAACCCGCTCATCACCTCGTCCGCGATCAGGCATACGCCCCGTCGCGCGTGTCAGCGTCGCGCAAGCGCGGGCCAGTAGCTCTCGGGCGCCACGATGCCGTTGGTGCCGGCGTTCGGCTCCATCAGCACGGCGGCGATCGCTGCGGCGCCCTGCGCATCGATGCGTCGCGGCGATGCGCTCGGCCGCGGCGATCGCCACAATCCTCATCGCTCTCGCTGTCCTGAACGGACAGCGGTAGGCGTACGGCGGGGGCACGTGGATCACGCCGATAGCGCGTCGGCATCGACGTGCGGCGCGGTGCGCGCATCGCCCGACAGCGCCATCGCCAGCGTAGCTCGCGCCGTGATAGGAGCGATCGCGCGTGACGACCCAGCCGCGGGGCGCGCGCGCATGCCTGGCGCGCGAACTTCACCGCGTGCTCGTTGGCGTCGGCACCGCCGAGGGTGAAGAACACCCGCCCGCCCGCGAAGCCCGACTTCTCCAGCAGCAGTTCTGCCAGCTCGCGCCCGCGGCTCAGCGCCCCAGGCATTGGTGACGAAGCACAGCTTCGCTCGGCCTGGGCGCGGATCGCCTCGATCACCTGCGGATGCTGGTGTCCCAGGTTGCTGCACTCGGCCAGGCTGCTCATGTCGAGAATCGAACGGCCGTCGTCGGTGAACAGATCGCGCGCCGCGGCCGCCGGTGATCGTGGGCGCGGCCCACTCCGCTCTGGCGACACCAGGTATGCAGGACTGTTTGTGCTTCGGCGAGCATGGTGCTGTGCTGTTGATCGTTCTGGCGCGCAGGAAAGCGCAGGGTCTTGTAATGCAAACGAATGTAGGCCGTGCCGCGCCTCCCGCGTCAACGCGCGTGCCCGCCGCGTCCGAGGCGTGATCGAGTCCATTTCCCAATGCCCCGCGGGACCGCCAAAACCGCCCCGTTGGCGGCCGCTGTGATATCATCTCGCGCCCGCGCGGCCCGCTGCTTTTTAAGAGCCATCCGGCCGCCGGACCCACAGCGCTGGGGCGTTAGCTCAGTCGGTAGAGCATCGGACTTTTAATCCGCTGGTCGACGGTTCGATCCCGTCACGCCCACATACACTCCTTATAAATCAGTGAGTTCAGAGCAGCACAAGGCCCTGAGCTTCACTGCATCCGTCATTCCGTGCACCCTCAGTGCAGTAGAGTTACTCCACGATGCTCAGGAGCGCACACATGGCTTCGATTCAGCGCGTCGTCTCGCCGCTAACCCACGAGAGTGACCTATCGCGCTCAGGTGCGTAAGAAAGGGCGCAGTGCAGAGTCAGCGACATTTCCCAACCGCAAGGAAGCAAAGGAGTGGGCTGCTTCGATCGAAGCGGCGATCCGTGAGAATCGGTACTTCCCACACGCCGCAGCGAAGCGCACGAGCTTCGATGCGCTCGCAGAGGATTACATGGTGACCGTGCTCGCTGAGTTTGATGCGAAGGAGAAAGCGACGCGCGAACGACAGCTCAAATGGTGGTCGGAACAGTTCTCCGGCCTGAGCCTCGCGGACTCTCACAACGGATCGCGTCTCACAGGCTCGCGACAAACTTGCCCAGGAGACCTTTACCAAGGGCAAGCCGCGCAAAGACGGGAAGACCGGTGAGCTGGTCTCGCCGAAGGAATACAAACGCTCTGACGAAGAAACGACGAGCAGCGCGTGCTTCCGCTCGCTGGCAAAGCGCCTCGATGCGCTGCGTGAGCTAAAACTGCAGAACTCGGCGCGCAGCGGCTACGTGTTTCCGCAGCCCTCGGGGCTTCCGGGGCCATACGCCATTTCGACGCCCATTGGTACGCAGCCCTCGAAACCCCAGGGATCGGCGGCGGCTTTCACTTCCACGATCTGCGCCACACGTGCGCGCTGAGCTACCTTATGCCTAAGGCTGCTCGCTGTTGGAGATCGCGAACGTGCTCGGGCACAAGACGCTCGCGATGGTTAAGCGCTACGCGCACCTCGTGGACGACGACAAAGCGAAGGTTATCGAAAGATGATCGCGGCAGGGGGCTTCGAGCCGGGCGAAGTGAGGAGACGGGTCGCGGGCGGAGCCTGAGCCGCGAGGCTGCTCGGCCTCGGCACAATGGAGAGAAGCGTATGGCGGGCGGCTGATTGGAGAGCTAACGCGGAAGGTTCAAACTCGGGGCCCAGATTTAGGACTTTATTTTCATCCGCGCCGGATAAGGATTGTGCTGCGCTGACGTCGTCCCGCCGCGGTTAGCACGCCGACGGCCCCTCGCAATCCAGGGTCTGTGCCTACGACGTAACGGCCACCCAGAATCCGTAAGGGCATAAGGAGGCGTTGCCGATTCCTGCGGACGGATCCCGACTAAGGGGCGGACTTGATGAGCCGCGCTGCGCCTGTCACTCCCCGCTGTGGACGAAGCGTTGCGAACTCCTGGGCTGCGTCATGTTCATCGGATCCGCTCCCGTGGTTGGCGAGCCACTCATGCGCATGTCCGGTTCGGCGAGGGCGCGGGCGATGTCCTTCGCAAGTTTGTCCACCGCCTGAACGGGGTGCCCGCTGGCACCCATATCCCCCATACCAAAAGGGCAGTCGAATCCCGCGCTACGCCCGCTTCCGCGATCGTTGGCACGTCAGGAAGCAACGTTGAATGCCGCGCGGTGCCCACGCCCAGTGGGAGGAGTTTGCCGTCGTGGATTGGGGATAGGGCGATGGAGACGGGAGCAAAACATGTACGCGGTTCGCCCTTCGATCGTGCCGGCGAGAACGTCGGCGATCAGAATCGCTCGGTCGGGGTAGCACGTCCGCTTGGGCCTCAATGCCGGCTTCGAAGTTGAATCTTACCGCGCCGAGATGTGTCGCGCGGTGCCCAGGCCACTGGAGGCAAATCTGAGCTCCCCGGCTTCGCCTTCGCCGCCGCAACCAGCTCACCTGACGGTTGTGACGCCAGCCGGCTTGCCGCGAACCAGTAGGTAAGGCTGGCTGGTGAGCGACGCGGCCGGGAATGAAATCGTTCAGCGGGTCATACGGGAGGGTCTTCGAGAGCACCGCACTGTATGCCTGAGAGCTGGTGTTTAGGAGTGGCGTGTAGCCGCCGGGCGGGGATTTCGCAACCAAGGCCGGGGCCGCCGTTTGCTCCGGCACCTGGGTGCGGTTCTCCACCGGTCGCATGGCCGACGCGCGATAGCTTGGAAAGCTCCGGTGCCAGCGCACGAGCCCAGCAGGTGGTCTGAGGTCTCTTCCGCCGCCTGACCCGAACGGTTCGATTATCCGCACTTCGGCTTGGTCGGAAAATCCCCCGTCGATGCAGAGGAGTTCGGTGTGTCTGCCAGGGTCGCTCCATGTGTTCCGGCACACGCACGAGAAGCCAGAGGAGCAAGATCGTTCGAGCTACGAGGTTTCACCAGTCCCCTCCGCGCCACCACGGACATCAGCGAGTTTCCCTCGTCACGGAGAGTTTAAGAGACTTCGCACACGCGCTGCGGGCCCGGCAATTCGCCCGGATGGCAAGCACGCGGCGCGAATTTGAAGACGCACAGTAGAGTTGGTAGCGAGTCTGTTTGTTGCAACCGGAGGATTTCTATTGAAGAGCCAGAAATTGCTGGTAGCGGGGGCGTGCTATGGCGGACCTGTTCAATATTCCCGCTTTTCGCCCGCAAGCAGGTCCACGGGGCCGTCTTGCCGCCAGGCCCGCTTCCCTGCGGCAACGGCCACGAACTCACACCCGACAACCTTGCAGCCTGCTGAACGGGGTTGCCCGCTGGCGCTGCCGCCAATGCGGGGCCGATCCCGCAGCGCCACTGCCTGGCGTCGCAAACGGACGGCCGCGGCTTAGTGCTCAAGCTAACCTGCGGCGGCGTACGCCTCCCGCGCAGGGTGGCGGAACAGGGGAGGGGGCACGCGGTACTCACCGGCGGCATCGGACTGCCTTTGTTGTTTAGCCCGCTTTTGACCTGTGCTGCCGGTGGCGACTGTCCGCTATCGGGTGGCCCCAAAAAGTGCGCCGAGCTGCGCTCCGGACTCGGTGGAAAGCCGCCGCTGACGGTCAGATGTTGCGCGGACGCGGATCGTTAGGTAGCGTTTTGGGCCTGCGACGTGGGCCAGGGTGCTCGGACTTACCGTTGAAGATCGCTTCCGGCTCGGCGCGCTTGAGAGTCCAGTCGCCGTTTGCTCGATCTCGGCCTCGAGCTGACCCGGCGCCCAGCCGGCGTGGCCGACGAAGATCCGCAGACCGTCCATGGGCTTGTCGCGGCCGAGCAGCTGGAGCAGCAGCTTCCGGTCCGCGCTTAAGTAGACGCCGTCACAAGCTTGGATCGCATGCTCCGGCGGCGCGGCGGCGCGAAACAGGAACCACACGGGCCCGAATTCAACGGGTCCGCCGAAGTACACTTTGTCGCGCACTCGCGCCGAGGCGCTTGAGATCGGGAAACAGACGCGAGACAGGAATCGGCATCGGCCTGTTGATGATGATGCCGACGGGGGCGGGACCGAGGTTGTTCATCACGAGCACAACCGAGTCCGCGAAATTGGAATCGGGCAGGTCGTCTCGCGCGATGAGGAGGATTGCCGCTTAGAGGCTTCGCGTCGGCGGCGGATGTCGGCCACGACGACCCGGACAGGAGCAGGAGAGCGCAGAGTGCTCCTGCCACGTAACGCTGTACGCAGAAACCGCTTCTCACTGGCGAGGCTCGCCTCGTGTTATCGCACGGCGTCCGACCGCTCTCGGAATTTTACGCCGTCGACGCTACCGGTGCGTTGTCCGCAAATTTACGTGCGCCAATGTTCGTCATTCTGTGCCCCGATAGTCGCGCATGACAGCTAGACGCGGGTGAGTCAGACACCGGCGCGATCGCCCGGTTTGGCCGGATGACTGGGCGGATGCCGCTTTCCTGGACCCCAACCCGTCACTCCGTGATCGGCGGCTTTATGGACGGGTTCCGTGTGGTGGAAACACGATTCGCGCTCTTAAGCGCACCCAACGAACGCGAGCCGCGACGGTCATGTCGCGACCTATTCCTGACGGTCGCGGCAATGCACGGACACGGCGGGGGGGATGACCAGTGGCCACTCATCTCCACGTTCCAACGGGGGCGCGATAGCCGTATAGCAACCGATGCCTGGCTTCAATGCTGCCCAGCAACGCATCGCCGCGGTCTGCAACGGGCGACCATTGCTCGTTGGCTGCTGTAATTCGTCAGAGTAATACTCGGGCCACTTCGGCCTCGCCGATGCTGAACAGCTTTGCCGCTTTGGCCTCGACCGCTGCGGTCTGGCGAAATGCTCTGATTTTCAAACGCCCTGAGCGCCTCAGTGACCTCAGGGAGGGGAATTTTTGAGGGCTTGTCGCACGTGTAATACATCAAATCGCTTGAATGTGACACACGCATAAATCTCGACGCTTCCTGGATCTCAAAGTCCCTGTAAAGAAATCGTTCCGATTCCTTGTGGCTCAGGTACCGCGTGCTTGCCGAATTCCGGACGAACCCGTTCGACTCCGGTCCAATAAGGGCACGAATGGCGTGGTGATAGACCCGGTCGCAGCGACCCATAGCACGTTCAAGTCCGGACGGGACACAGCTTGGCGAAGGTGCGCCGACTTGTCCATAGCCAGTTCCAGTCGGCCGAGGCAAGCGGATCCGCGTAATCGTTGCTCGAGAAAGTCTCGAAGGGTGATCTTCGCCACAGCCGCCTTCTGTCGGGCAGCTCTTCGAATACTTTCACCGAATCGAGGATCTGCCTCTTACCCTCCTGATAGACTCCCCGTTTACACCTTGAATGGTTTTTCCTGAGCGCGGGTCGTACCAGCCTTGCTCGACCGCGAAGGAAATGAAGTTCCGAAGAGCCGCGATACTTTCCAGAGATGCTTCTGGAAATCGACTGGAATCTCTAGGATGTAGCCGGGATAGGACATCCGTATCTCATTTGGCCTAATCGCTCCGCGATCCAGAGCCCTTTACTGCCGGCAAAGTCGTATGATAAGCACCCATCCTTCCTGCGAATCAGCAAACATGTGAGTTTCACCGCACGTCGAGTAGCCATATGTCGATCAGTTGGCCGACGATCTCCACGTACTCACGCGCAGTGTGGGCGCGCTCCATAACGATGCGCGACAGATCCTGTAATTTGGCCCGTGCTGTGGGTTCAGCGTCATCGTTGCCAACTCTTGGCGCGAAGGTGACCAGACGTCGCGCGCCGCCACTCCGTACTCATTGAGACCACCATTGGTTAGAGGTGCCAGGAAGCCAAGATACTCACTGTAATTCATAGTGATGTATTTGGCGGTGACGAACCTGGGGTATCTCGATCAGTTCTCCGGGATAGTTGGCCTCCTTCGTGACACCCACCGAGATCGTCTCACCGGCGGTATGTTGATTCTTTCGTGGAACGATTTCCAGCCAGTAAGCTCGAAGGCTCATCACCCGTTCCGCCAATGAATACGCTTCCATCCGAGGTCAAGTTCTTGCCAACATAGATCGCGTAACTCATGGCGGGCGACATATCAATGCCACCACGGCCGCGATTAATGTGGATCATTAGCTTCCGATTATCATGACTGGATCCCCGCTAATTGTCGGCTAAATACGCGTGCTTCAAGAGACCACGTGCCCCCACAAGGTGATCCTAGCCGGAAGAGTGGCGGATGGGCGTCTGGGAATAATTTTAGGACATTACCGGTTGCGGCGAACGTCCGCTAAGAGGCGGCATTTCGGCACTGTCAGTGCCCGCTTGTGGCCGGTCAGCGACTGTCAATTGCAGCCGACCCGCTGACGGTCGCCCGATGACCCTGAGCTGCCGCTGATCACCGTCTGCTTTCGGGCACTGAGACGCAAAGTGCTAACCTGAGGACGACCCTGGTCTAAGCGTTCTTCGCAGGAGTTGCCAATGATTAAAGGAAGCTGTCTCTGCGGCGGCGTCAAGTTCGAGATTCGTGGCAGCGCAGGGCCCCTTCGAGCTGTGTCACTGCAACAGATGCCGAAAGGCCACTGGTTCCGCCTTCGCAGCAGGCCTTGCGGGTGCGCGGCGAAGATCTCCGCATAGTTCAAGGACAAGAACTCATCAAGACATTTGAGGCGCCAATCATCTGACGCCCCGCCGGCCCTATACGAATCGCTTCTGTGGTCGTTGCGGCTCACCCGTACCGGTGCCGTCGGACGACGCATCGTGGTTTGAGGTTCCGGCGGGCGCCCTCTGATGATGATCCGAAGATACGACCAGACAAACACATCTATATAGACTTCAAATCGCCCTGGTACAGCGTCGGTGACGGTTTACCACAAATGACAAAGAGCCAAATTCAGGCATATCGCAAGGCTGTGGTGTGAGTGCCGGCAAAGAGATTCCCCTTTAGCTGCTCTGGACCCGGAGCGGTCAGGCGACCTCCCCATAGCGCACGCTCGAGAGTAACGGAGCGGACACTGACTGCACCGCCGGGTCGATCCGCCATGAACCGATTGCCCCTCAGCCGGCAAAACCCAGCTCGTGGCCAACCAGGAGCAACTTGGGCTAAGCTTTGCCGCCCGCGGAGGCGACGAGAAGACCTCCCCAGGGGTGATCTTGCCGGTGACTGAGCCCTCGCACGCGGTATTCCTAAGCTACGCCTCACAGGATGCGGAGGCTGCCCAGAAGATTCGTGCGGGCACTGCGTGCGGCCGGCATCGAGGTCTTCTCTCGATCAGAGCGAGCTGCGGGCGGGGACGCCTGGGATCAGAGATCCGGCGCGAGATCCACGATTGCGCCGCTCTTTATTCCTAGTCAGTTTCGCCCACACCCAGGCGCGGCACGAAGGCTATTTCCGCCTGAGTGGACCTTCGCCGATCAGCGCATCGCACCACGATCGCTCGCAGCCGTGCGTTCGTTGGTGCCAGGTGTGCCCGGGACGCGACCCACATGCAGGCCGCGTGACGTTCCAGATCGTTTCAGCGGTGCAGTGGACGCGCCTGCCCGAGCGGGGCTCACCCCGGCCTTCGTCGAACGCGTGTACAGTCGCCGCTGTCCACCGGGGAGCTCGTCACAGGCCGACACGGGACTCCGTCGGCCGCGCCTGCATGCCCACTGCACCCTCGACCTGTGAAGCCCGTCCTGGCACTCTGGCGGTCAAAGACGGTGCTCTCTCGCGACGATTACCGCGCTCGTCGCTCGCGACGCCGGCTTACTCCGTCGCAAGCAACTCGCTGGCACTCGCAAGCGTGGCGGCGCCAGAGTTGAGCGCGGCGCCGGCGCCCAGGAGCGCGCTCCGGCCACCGCCTTCGCCCCGCCGCCGCACTCGATCGCGCGGTGCTGCCGTTCGTGAACCTGAGCGGAGACAAAGAGCAGGAGTACTGACGGCCTACAGAAGAACTACTCAACTCCACGGCCGAGATCAACGGGCTGCAGGTCGCAGCCCGCACCTCAGCGTTCTTTAAGGAGCAACCCGACATCCCACCATCGCACACAAACTCAACGTGGCCGCAGTCCTCAAAGGAAGCGTGCGGCGCTCGCGCACACCATCCGCATCAACGCGCAGCTCATCAACGCCGTCACAGGCTTTCACCTGTCAAAGACCCATGACCGCGACCAGGCGATGCGCTGAAACTGCAGACCGAGATCGCAACCGCGGTCGCCAGCGCTCAAAGTCGCTGCTCGAGGGGACGTGGGCGCGAGGATCGAGCTGGGCGGCACGCTTTCAAACAAACTGCGTTTGATGCTTATCTGCGTGGCCTCCGATTGACGCGCGTTGTAACCGATCCGCGCGACGACTACCTGTCGGTTGCCTACTCAGGAAGCCATCCGCCTCGATCCGAACTACGCTGGCGTTCGCAGCTCGTTCAATTGCACTGACGAACTGGTTAGGCAATTACGGCAGGTTTACGGATCCGCACGACCTCACCATCAGGGCACGCGCGGATGCGGGGCGAGCCATCACACCCTGGCTCCCAGCCTCGGCAGAAGCCACGGCTCTGGCCTCGTTCCTGGAAACGACTCTCGACTTCGAGCGTGCCGGTGACGAGTACGAAAGGCGCGCCCACAACGCTTGCGCCGGGAATGCAACCGTGGTGTCTGCGTACGCCCTCCATGCCGCGTACATGGGCCGTTCGGAGGCAGCGCTGGTAGCTGCGCAACAGGCGTGTCCCTCGATCCGCTGAACCCTCAAAGTCATCGCGCGCTCGGCGATATTGCAGTGGTTCGCGCATCGCTATGATAGAGGCGATCGCGGCTTATACCGACACCATCGCGGTTGACCCCGGCACGCCGGCCCAACCGTATGCGCGCCGGGGCTTGTCTATGTGCTCGGCAGCTTCCAGATGGCTCGATCGTCGTGTGAAATGAAGTCCGACCACTGGGAGAGTTGGGTGTGCCTGGCGTTGACCTATGAAGTTCGGGCAAGCACCACGAAGCTGACGCGCAGATTCCGCGGCTTGTGCAGTTCAATGGCGATGCATTCGCGTATCAGTTCGTTCAGATCTACGCGCAATGGGGAGAAAGCCGGGCAAGGCCTGGATTGGCTGGAAAGGCGATGAGCCTACGCGATTCAGGCTTTCCGCCGTCGCAAGACCGATCCGCTTCTGGATCCGCTACGCAAGGAGCCGCGCTTTGGCGAGCGGGAATTGAAGTTTCCGGACTGAGTGGCAACGCGATTCCGCCCCCTATTCCCGGCTCGAGGAATTGTTCCAGTGTCCGCTGAGCGGAAATCAGAGCGGTCGAGGTAGATGACTGCAGTTGGCCGATCTGAGCCGGTGTCACGACGGCCCAGAGCCAATGAGTCCTATTGACCTAGGCCGTGTGGAAACGCCGGATGTCCGGCGACTTGCAGACCAGCTCGACCCGGGATTGAGACGGTCGTAGTGTGGTGTCGTGGACAAAAAGGTCTGTTGTTACGCCCTGATCCACCTGGACCAGCGGTACCGCCCCGAGGATCTGCCATCGCACGCTTCATAGCAATACGTAACTG
>ERZ1370068.3486-contig-2598_pt1 | contig 52087 bp, 65 predicted proteins | sample MGYA00561227_ERZ1370068 | MGnify/ENA primary metagenome ERZ1370068 (study PRJEB38410, sample SAMEA6850437) | metagenome | study: Metagenomic assessment of the ecological functions of the soil: analysis of the soil microbiota associated with the... | reverse complement strand
AAGTTACGTATTGCTCAGCAGGAGGCGAGCGACGCGATGACCGGGCTCGCGCGCCAACGGCGACACGTCCGTCGAGGACCTCCTCCGCGAGGCGCTCCAGCACGTCGGTCGGGGGTAGGTGATGGCCGACGCACCCAGGACGAGCTGGATCGTCGATCCTCAGGTACCGGAGGAGGAACGCGAGTTCGACGCCGCGCTCCGCCCGCGGCGCATCGACGAGATTGCGTCAGGCAGGATCGGGTCAAGGAACAGCTCGCGCTCCTGATCGAGGCGCGCGCGCGCGCGCGGCGAGCCCGTCGACCACCTCCTGTTCATCCGGGCCTCCGGGCTCGGGAAGACCGACGCTCGCCGGGATCGTCGCGCAACGAGCTGCGGCGCCGGGTTCCAGCCGACGTCCGGGCCGGCGCTCGACCGGCCCGGGCGACCTCGCCGCGATCCTCACGAACCTCGAGGAGGGCGACGTCCTGTTCGTCGACGAGATCCACCGGATGCCGCGAGCGGTCGAGGAGGTCCTGTATCCGGCGCTCGAGGACTTCAAGCTCGACGTGGTGCTCGGCAAGGGCCCGACGCGCGCGCAGCATCCGGCTCGACCTGCCGCGGTTCACGCTGGTCGGCGCGACGACGCGCCCCGGACGGATCACGCCTGCCGCTGCGCGAGCGGTTCGGGTTCTCGCCGCGGCTCGACTACTACTCGACGTCGACGACCTCGGGGCGATCGTGCGCCGATCGGCGGGCATCCTCGGGGTCGGATCGACGCCGAGGGCACGCACGAGATCGCGCGTCGCTCCCGCGGGACCCCGCGGATCGCGAACCGGCTCCTCCGGCGCGTCCGCGACTTCGCCGAGGTCCGCCACGACGGCGGACCGTCGACCTCGGCCGTGGCCAGGCCGGCCTCGAGCTGTTCGAGGTCGACGAGGAGGGCTCTGGACAAGCTCGACCTCGCGATCCTGTCCACGGTGGTCGTCAAGTTCGGCGGCGGGCCGGTGGGGCTCTCGACGCTGGCCGCGGCCGTCGGGGAGGAGACCGACACGATCGAGGACGTCGGTCGAGCCCTACCTGCTCCAGCTCGGGCTGCTCCAGCGAACGCCGCGGGGCCGAGTGGCCACCGTGCGTGCCTACCGCCACCTCGGCGTCTCGCCGGAGGGCGTCCTCCCGCTCACCTGACGACCCGCCCGCGTGAACCCGCCGCTACGGGCGGCGAACTCGAGCGGTAGCCTGTATGCTGCCTCGTCACCCGCCGTAGGAGGCTCGTCGACCCATGGTGCTCGGAATCCTCGCGCAAGCTTCAGGCGGCGGAAGCTCGCTCGTCGGCCTCGCCCTGCCCGTGCTCGCTGATCGTGGGCTTCTACTTCCTGCTCATCCGGCCGCAGCGGAACCGCCAGCGCGCGCGCAGCAGGCGCTCGTCGAGCGTCGCTCGAGGTCGGCGACGACGTGATGACCACGGGTGGGATCTTCGGCACGATCGTCGACGATCGACGACGACGAGGGCACCGTGACCGTCGAGATCGCGCCCGGCACCCGGATCCGCATGCTGCGTCAGGGCATCTCGCAGCGCTTCGTCGAGGACGACGTCTACGAGGACGGCGAGGGTGACGAGACGGCCGATGAGGCGGATCGACCGAGAGCCGTGAGCGTCGAAGCCGGCACGGGCCGAGGGCGCGCCGTCCGAGGTCCAGCCGAACCGGCCAGCCAGCCCGCAAGGCATCACCCTCGAGTTCGTCCAGCAGGACGAGGAGCTCTCCTCGTTCATCGCGGCGGCGGACCGGGTGATGGAGGCGCTGGGCTACACCGAGCACGGGTTCCGTCACGCGAACCTCGCCGCCCGGATCGCGTTCCAGCGTCCTGTCACCGGGCGGGGTTCGACACCGCACACGGCGAACCTCGCCTGCGTGGCCGGCTACCTGCACGACGTCGGGAACATGATCAGCCGCTACGCCCACGGGCAGACCGGCGGGATCCTCGTCTACCAGGCCCTGCGGGACCGGGTGCCGTCCGCCGACCTCGCGCCGATCGTGGCGGCGGTCGCGAACCACGAGGAGGACAACGGGTACGCGGTCTCGCCGATCTCGGCGGCGCGTGATCCTGGCGGACAAGTCGGACGTGCACCGCAGCCGCGTCCGCAAAGTCCGGACAGATCGAATTCGACATCCACGATCCGCGTGAACTACGCCGCCGAGCAGTCGTTCCTGCGGGTAGACTCGGCGGCCGAAGCCGTCAGCCTCGAGCTGACGATCGACACGAAGATCAGCCAGGTCATGGAGTACTTCGAGATCTTCCTCGGCCGCATGCAGCTGTGCCGCCTCGCGGCCGAGGTGCTGAACTGCAGGTTCAAACTCTTGATCAACGGCGCCGAGCTCGCATGAGCGAGGCGGGAACCGCGATGAAGAAGAAGCAACGGTCGTTCTGGGTCGTCGCTGGTGCTGGTGGGCCTGCTCGCGCTCGGCGCGGTCTCCTGCTCCTGACCGGCACGCGCCCGATCCTCGGTCTGGACCTGGAGGGCGGCGTGTCGGTGATCCTGTCGGCCCCGGAGGGGACGCCGGACAGTGATGAACCAGGCCCTGGAGAACATCCGGAACCGGATCGACGCGCTTCGGGACGGCGGAGCCGACTCCTGTTCGTGACCGGGAACACGATCGAGGTGCAGATCCCCGGTCTGCGCGCGGCACGCTCGAGGAGCGCGCGAAGAAGCAGTTCTGCATCGCGGACGATCAGGGGACCACGTACTCCTGCTCCAGCACGAAGGGACGCCGCCGATGCCGAGCTCGCCTCCGCGACCGTCCAGCCCGTCGTGTCGTCCGTGTGCCTGACCGACGACCCGACCAACGAGCAGGCGCCGACGCTGTTCGACGAGCCCGCGCCAGTGCGCGGGCACCGGAGAAGGACGCGACCGCGGCGCTGGACGCGATCACCGTCAAGAAACAGCAGGGACAGTTCTGTCTCGCAGAACACGGGCCTCGCGACGGCGCCCGTGCTATCCGGACGCAGGCCAAGGCCGAGGAGGCTCAGAGCTCGATCGAGACGCTGACGTCGCAGAACTTCTGCATCCAGTCGACGGGCAAGCAGACGTTGACGAGCGACCTCGGCGCGGCGTGCGCGCAGTCGGAGGCCGACGCCCAGGCACTCCTCGACGGCATGACGATCAAGAGCGCGGACACGGAGTTCTGCGTGGTCAGCTCGGCCGGGAGAACCTCGGCTGCTACCTCGACCGTCCGTCCGCCGAGGCCAGGCTCAGGAGACGGGACAGGAGCGCCTGCTCCAGGTGATCGGCGAGACGGCGCGCCTCGAGCAGCGTCGAGGTGCTGGGCGTGCTCCAACCGACCGATCCGAACTACGCGCTCGACGCCGCTCACCTGCGCCACGCCGACCGAGCAGGCGACCGAGGAGTGCTCCTTCGAGGCGCTCAAGGACCAGAAGAACGTCGGTCTTCGCGGCCCGCGACGGCGGCACGCACGTACCAGCTCGGTCCGGTCGAGATCACCGGCGACGCGATCGACGAAAGCCTCCGGCCGTGTACAACGCGGGATCCGTCGACGGCGGTCAGGCAGGGGGTGGCAGATCCAGCTTCGACCTCACGGGCGACGGTTCCGGGACCTTCTCCGACGTGACCGACCCGCCTGCAGGAGCGGTCAGCTCGCGATCGTCGTGGACGACCAGGTCATCTCGGCACCGACGGTCAGAGCCCGATCACCAACGGGTCAACGGCGTGATCACCGGCAGCTTCACCGAGCAGCGCGCGCCAGGACCTGGCGACGCAGCTGAACGCCGGCGCCCTGCCCGGTGGAGCTCACGCACGCAGCAGGTGCTGACCGTGAGCCCGACCCTCGGCGACGAGTCGCTTGCAGCCAGGGCATCGTCGCGGCGATCGCCGGGCTCGATGCTGCTGTTCGTCTACCTCCTGTTCTACTACCGGATCCTCGCGGTCGTGGCGTGGGTCGGGATGCTCATCTGGGCGATCCTCGCGCTCGGGCTGATCGCGCTCGCCGGCAAGAGCGATCGGCTACAACCTCACGCTCGCCGGCGTCGCCGGGTCTGGTGATCTCCTCGGGTGTCACCGCCGACTCCTACATCGTGTTCTTCGAGCGGCTGAAGGACGAGGTCCATGCGGGACGCTCGCCTCGAGCCGCGGTCGCGCCGGCGTTCCGGCGCGTCGTTCCACACGATCGTGGCCGCCGACCTCGTGACCGCGATCGCCGGCGGCCGTCCTGTACGTGACGGCGATCAGCTCGGTGCGCGGGTTCGCCCTCACGCTGGGGGTGGCCACCGCTGCTCGACCTGTTCGTCGTCTACTTCTTCAAGCGCCCGACGCGTGTCGCTGCTCACGCGGAACGAGCGGCTCGTGAACTGGCGAGGTCATCGGCGTTCAAGGCCGGGCTGGCCGCCGACCGAGGTCGGCGCCCGGACGCGATGCCGGCGATCGCGGAGGCGTCCGAATGAGCTTCCGGCGCGCGTTCGACACGTTCCGCGGGTACCGGCATCCCCGAGTTCCACATCATCCAGCGCCGCAGGCGGTGGTTCATCCTGTCGGGCAGCGCGATCGTGCTCTCGATCCTCGCGCTCGTGCTTCCTGGGCCTGAACTACTCGATCGACTTCACGGGTGGAACGCTGATCGAGTACCGCTCTCGAACGGACGTGACCGTCCGAGACAGGTCCGCGGTCTCCTGGCGCAGGATCCGTACCGCGCGCGCGACCGCCGAGGTGCAGGTCGTGGGCGGCGACCAGGTCGTCGATCAGGACCTCGGCGCTCACCGACCTGCACCCCGCCGAACGCACGCAGCTGTTCGAGGCGCTCGCCGCAGCAGGCGGGGATCAGCCCGGACGACATCAGCGCGAGGTGGTCGGGCCCACCTGGGGGCAGCAGATCTCGCGACAGGCCCTGATCGGGCTGGTGGTCGTGCTGTTCGCGATCACGCCTGTACATCACGTTCCGGTTCGAGTGGAAGATGGCCGTCGGCGCGATGGTCGCGCATGCGTGCACGACGTCCTGATCACGGCCGGCGTCTACGCGCTGACGGGCCGCGAGGTCACGCCGGAGACCGTGATCGCGATCCTGACGATCCTCGGGTTCTCGCTGTACGACACCGTCGTGATCTTCGACAAGGTGCAGGAGAACACCGAGTCGACCGGCGCTGCTCGGCAGGGACACGTACGAGGGCGTCGCGAACTGCTCGATGAACCAGGTGCTGATGCGGTCGGTCAACACGTCGCTCGTCGTGCTCCTGCCGATCCTGTCGCTGCTGCTGTTCGGCGGCGCCACGCTGAAGGACTTCGCGTTCGCGATGCTCGATCGGCGTCGTGATCGGGCGCGTACTCGTCGATCTTCATCGCGGCGCCGATCCTGGTGATCCTGAAGGAGCGCGAGCCCGGTACCAGCAGCTCCGTGCGCGCCTGCAGCCGCGGCAAGAGCGAGCGCCGTCTGCGCGCGGTGCCGACGCAACGGTCAGGAGGTCGCCGAGCAGGAGCCGGCGGCGGCGCCGGCCGCGGTGGCCGCCGCCGGCGGCTCGAGGCAGGCGAGCAGGAGCGGGCAGTCGTCCCGCGCCCGCGTCCGAAGAGCAAGCGACGTCCGCCCGCCAAACGCCGGCGGAGGTGACCGTGGATCTCGATCAGCTGAAGGCGCTCGATCCGGGACGTGCCCGACTTCCCCAGGAGGGCGTCGTGTTCAAGGACATCACGCCGCTGCTGGCCGACCCGCTCGCGTTCTCCACCGTGATCGACCTGATCGTCGTGCACTTCGGGCGCGGCAACGTGGACAAGGTCGTGGGGATCGAGGCGCGCGGGTTCATCCTCGCGTCGCCGGTCGCCTACCACTTCGGCGCCGGCTTCGTGCCGGTCCGCAAGGTGGACAAGCTGCCCTGGGAGACCGAGGCCGCCGAGTACGAGCTGGAGTACGGGACGGCCACGCTGGAGATCCACCGGGACGCCGTCGCCCGGGCGAGCGCGTCCTGATCGTCGACGACGTCCTGGCGACCGGCGGGACCGCGCAGGCGACCGCCGAGCTCGGTCGAAGCGGATCGGCGGCAAGGTCATCGGGATCGCGTGCCTGATCGAGCTCGAGTTCCTCCACGGACGCGAGCAAGCTCGAGGGCCACGACCTCTGCACGCTCCTGCGCTACTGAGACCCGCTCGGGTCGTTGCTCCACCGGGAACCGCCGGCGCGGTTCGCGTGCACCCGCGGCGTAGACTTGATGCCTCGGGGCGAGAGGCGAACGTGGACACGGGCGAGCAGGTCGGACCGAGCGGCGCGGCGGGATCACTCTCGCGCCTGCGCTCGGGTGAGCCCGAGACCCAGGACGAGCATCGAGGCGCTCGCTCCGCACGGTCAGGGCTACAACGCCAAGGCGGACCTGAAGGAGATCGAGCGCGCCTACCGGTTCGCGGCCGAGGCACCACGAGGGGCAGAAGCGCCTGTCGGGCGAGGACTTCATCGAGCACCCGCTCGCGGTCGCCCAGATCCTCGCCGACCTCGGCCTGGACACCACGACCCTGGAGGCGGCGCTCCTGCACGACACCGTCGAGGACACCGACGTCAGCGTCGCGGAGCTCGAGCACCGAGTTCGGCGCCGAGGTCGCGCGCATCGTCGACGGCGCTCACCAAGCTCGACGCGCTGTCGTTCCGGAGCCGGGAGCACGAGCAGGCCGAGAACGTCCGCAAGATGATCGTCGCGATGGCGGGCGACATCCGCGTCCTGCTGATCAAGCTCGCCGACCGGCTGCACAACATGCGCACGCTGTCCGCGCTCCCGCAGGACAAGCAGCGGCGGATGGCGACCGAGACGCTCGAGATCTACGCGCCGCTCGCGCACCGGCTCGGCGTGCAGCAGGTCAAGTGGGAGCTCGAGGACCTGTCGTTCAAGACGCTGCACCCGGGGCCGTACCACGAGATCGCGAGCCTGGTCGAGAAGCGCGCGCGGCGAGCGGCAGCAGTACGTCGACGAGCGTGCTCGAGGCCGCGCGCGACGCTGATCCGCGAGGCTCGGGGCTCAAGGCCGACGTCGAGGGTCGGCCGAAGCACCTGTACTCGATCTACGAGAAGATGGTGATCGGCGGCAAGGAGTTCAACGAGATCTACGACCTCGTCGGCATCCGGGTCCTGGTCGAGTCGGTGCGCGACTGCTACGCGGCGCTCGGCGCGATCCACTCGCTGTGGAAGCCGGTCCCCGGCCGGTTCAAGGACTACATCGCGATGCCCAAGTCGAACATGTACCAGTCGCTGCACACGACGGTCGTCGGACCGCAGGGGCGCCGCGTCGAGGTGCAGATCCGGACGCAGGACATGCACCGGACCGCCAGTACGGGATCGCCGCCCACTGGCGGTACAAGGAGGGCGCGACGGCAAGAAGGCGAAGGAGCGCCGCCGACCTCGCGTGGCTCGGCCAGATGCTCGAGTGGCTGAAGGACATGGCCGACCCGCGGGAGTTCATGGAGGGCCTGAAGATCGACCTGTACGGCGGGCAGGTCTTCGTGCTTCACGCCCAAGGGCGACGTGATGAACCTGCCGGCAGGCGCGACGCCGGTCGACTTCGCCTACGCGATCCACACCGAGGTCGGCCACCGGACGATCGGCGCCAAGGTGAACGGGAAGCTCGTCCCGCTCGACTACGAGCTGCGGACCGGCGACACCGTCGACATCCTGACCTCCAAGGCGCAGGGCGAGGGGCCGTCGCAGGACTGGCTCCGATGCGTCGAGACGCCGCGCGCCCGCAACAAGATCCGGCAGTGGTTCAGCCGCGAGCGGCGCGAGGACGCCCTCGAGGACGGCCAGGAGCAGCTCCAGCGGCTGATGCGCAAGCAGAACGTGCCGTTCAAGCGGCTCGCGACCGAGGAGGCGCTCGAGCAGGTCGCGGACGAGATGAAGTACCCGAGCCTCGAGGCGCTGTTCGTCGCGGTGGGCGAGGGGCAGGTCTCGCCGCAGTCGATCGTCGCCCGCCTGGCGCGGCAGCGTGCAGCGGCATCGACCGAGGAGGACGTGACCGAGGTTCCGCTCGCGCGGCCGGTCCACCTGGGGCAGCCGAGCTCGACCGACGTGACCTCGGGCGTGGTCGTGCCGGGTTCGGAGGACGTGTGGGTCCGGCTCGCCCGGTGCTGCACGCCGGTGCCCGGCGACGACATCCTCGGGTTCGTCACCCGCGGGCAGGGCGTCTCGGTCCACCGCACCGACTGCCCGAACGCGAAGTCGCTGATCTCCCAGCCCGAACGGCTGATCGACGTCACCTGGACGGCCGGCAAGCCGACCTCGTTCGTCGTGGCCGATCCAGGTCGAGGCGCTCGACCGCACCCGCCTGCTCTCGGACGTCGCCACGGTGCTGTCCGATCACCACGTGAACATCCTGTCGGCGACCTCGGCCGTCGGGCGCGACCGCATCACGATGCTGCGGTTCACGTTCGAGCTCGCGGACATCACCCACCTGGCCGAGATCCTCGGCGGCCGTCAAGAAGGTGGAGAACGTCTACGACGCGTTCCGCGTCGTGCCGCGCTGAGCGATCCTGCTCCAGCGCGTCTCGCGCGCCTCGGTCACGGTCCGCGAGGCGAGCTCGTGTCCGGGATCGGACCCGGCTCTCCTGCTGCTGGTGGGCGTCGGCGCGCGACGACGCGTTCGGCGAGTACGACCGGCTGGCGGAGAAGGTCGTCAACCTCCGCGTGTTCGAGGACGACGCAGGGCAAGATGAACCGCTCGCTGGCCGACGTCGGCGGCGAGATCCTGGTCGTGCCGCAGTTCACGCTGTACGGCGACGTCCGCAAGGGCCGCCGGCCGTCGTGGGACGGCGCCGCCCCGACCCGAGATCGGCGCAGGACCGCGTCGAGGCGTTCGCGAACGCGCTCGAGTCGCGAGGTCGCGACGGTCCGGCGCGGGGCGTTCCGCGAGCACATGGAGGTCGAGCTCGTGAACGACGGTCCGGTCACCCTGTGGATCGACTCGGCACGGCTGAGGCGCGGGCAGCGCCTCGAACCCGTCGTCGACCGGGGAGTAGGCTCGGCCCATGAAGGGCGACCGGGTGGAGATCGTCGTCGACTCGGGCTCGGCGTGCTCACTCTACGAGATCGAGGCGACCAAGGCCGGGCGCCGCGTCGAGGTCGCGACGCTCGCGCGGGCGTGATCGAGCGTCGCCGAGGTCACCCGCAACGGCGAGCCGGTCCGCGAGCGGCCGGTTCATGGCGGACCGGGTGGTCGCGCTCGTCGATGCATCCCGCCCCGCCGCCGGCGGTCCGAGCCGGCGGGTGCTCAAGGGCCAGGCCCGGCTCTGATCGCGGGCACGCGCCAGGCGTCGACGTGGCGCTCGATAGACTCTCCTCCATGTACCTGGACGTCTTCGTCGCGACAACTCGTTACGAGACCAACTGCTGGCTGCTCGGCGACCGACGGGACCGACGAGGCGGTGGTCGTCGATCCCGGGTTCGAGCCCGAACGCGTGCCACGCGATCCTCGACGCCGAGGGCAAGACGGCCGGTCGCCGCGTTCGCTCACGCACGCGGCACTTCGATCACGCGGGCTCGGCGGCCGCCTTCTGCGGGCGACGACCTGCCCGTTCTACATCCACGAGGCGGACGCTCGCGGCGCTCACCGATCCGCAGGGCTGGGGCGCGCGGGTTCCAGACGCCGCCCGTCCGGTGAAGGACGCGTCCGGACGGTCGCGGACGGACGATGCTCACGGTTCGCCGGGTTCGACGATCGAGGTCATCCACACGCCCGGGCCACACGCCCGGGTCATTGCATCTGTCCGACCGACGCCGCTCCTGCTGTTCTCGGGCGACCTCGTGTTCGCCGGCGCGATCGGACGGTCGCGACTTCCCGAACTCGTCGCCGGCCGACATGGAGCGCTCAGCCTCGAGCGGTTCCTCGAGCCTGCCCGACGACCTGCCCGACTGCTGCCCGGGCCACGGCCTCGGACCACGCGTCGGGCGCGAACGCGAGACCGAACCCCTTCCTCCGAGGACGCTGGAGTGGAGTTCCAGCCGCCGCGCGGGACCGCACGACCTGCTGCCGCCGGCTCCGACGCGATGCTGCGGGCTGTACGAGGCCGCCGCACCGGACGGCGCGGCTGTTCGGGTTCCGCTACGTGGAGACGCCGACCTTCGAGCACACCGAGCTGTTCGCGCGCACGTCGGGGAGACCTCCGACGTCGTGACGAAGGAGATGTACACGTTCGAGGACAAGGGCGGCCGATCGGTCACCCTGCGTCCGGAGCAGCACGGCCGGCGTCGTCCGCGCGTACCTCGCGCACGCGCACGACCTGCCGACGCCGTTCAAGGCGTACTACGTGGCGCATCAGTTCCGGCACGGCACGGCCGCAGGCGGGCGGCTCCGCGAGTTCCGGCAGTTCGGGGTCGAGATCGATCGGCGTCGGCGCGTCCCGACGGCCGACGTCGAGGTCGTCGCGCTGGGCGAGCGGTTCCTCCGCGAACGTGGGCCTCGCGCGGCTCGACGCTGCACCTGAACTCGATCGGCGACGCGCGAGTGCCGGCCGGCCTACCGCGAGAAGCTGATCGCGTACCTCGAGCCGCACCAGCGATCGAGCTCGACGAGGACTGCCGGACGCGGCTCGCGGACGAATCCGCTCCGCGTCTTCGACTGCAAGGTCGACGGCCGGAAGCCGACTTCGTGCTCGGCGCTCCGACGATCTCCGGACCACCTGTGCCAGTCCGTGCAGCCGAGCACTTCGCGGCGGTCCGGTACGGGCCTCGACGAGGCGGGCGTCGCGTTACGAGCACGACCCGCGGCTCGTCCGCGGGCTCGACTACTACACGCGGACGGCGTTCGAGTGGTCGTCGCGAGCGCGCTCTGCGCAGGCGCAGGCCGCGACGTGCAGCGGCGGCGGGCGCTACGACGGCCTCGCCGAGGTGCTCGGCGGACCGCCGACGCCCGGCGTCGGGTTCGCGCTCGGGCTGGATCGGCTCTGCGTGGCCCTGCGCGAGGACGGGGCGCGTCCCGCGGGCGCCTGCGCGGGCCTCGCGTGCTTCGTCGTCGCCGATCGGCCGAGGCCGCGCGCGCGGCCGGGCGCCGGCTCGTCGACGAGCTCCGGGACGCCGGCGTCCCCGCGGCGGCGCGCGTTCGAGGAGCGGCCCCTGAAGGCGCAGCTCAAGATGGCCGATCGCTCGGGCGCCGCGTTCGCGGCGATCCTCGGGGAGCGCGAGGCTGGCGGCCGGTACCGTCGACCCTGCGGCGCCTCGCGGACGGCGAGCAGGAAGACGGTCCCGATCGGCGATGTGGTGAACTGGCTGACCCGAACGGATTGGGCGCAGAGCGATGAGGCGGATGCTGCCGCGTGAGCGAGCTCAGGACGCGCGATGCGGACGCACGCGTGCGGCGAGCTCCGCGCCGACGCACGCCGGCGAACAGGTCGCCCTCTGCGGCTGGGTCGCGCGCCGCCGCGACCACGGCGGCGTGACGTTCGTCGACCTGCGCGACCGCGAGGGCGTCGTGCAGCTCGTGTTCCATCCCGAGGACGCGCCCGACGCGCACGCGGCGGCGCAGCACCTGAGCTCGGAGGTCGGTCGTCCGCGATCACGGGCGCCGTCCGCGACGCGCCCCGCAGGGCATGGCGAACGCCGAGCTCCCGACCGGCGCAGGTCGAGGTCGCCGTCGTCCGAGCTCGAGGTGCTGCGCCGAGGCCGAGACGCCGCCGTTCGTGATCGAGGACCGGATCGAGGCGTCGGAGGAGCTGCGCCTGCGCAGTATCGCTACCTCGACCTGCGGCGTCCCGAGATGACGCACGATCCTCGCGCATGCGGCACCGCGATCAACCGGATCGATGCGCGAGCACATGGAATCGCTGGGGTTCCTCGAGGTCGAGACGCCGCTGCTCGGCCGCAGCACGCCCGAGGGCGCGCGCGACTTCCTGGTGCCCTCGCGCCTGTGCCCGGGGATCGTTCTACGCGCTCCCGCAGTCGCCGCAGCAGCTCAAGCAGCTGCTGATGGTCGCCGGCCAGGACCGCTACTACCAGATCGTCCGGTGCCTCCGGGACGAGCAGCCGCGCGCCGACCGCGGCCTCGAGTTCACGCAGCTCGACGTCGAGATGTCGTTCGTCGACGAGGAGGACATCGTTCGCGGTGATCGAACCGCTGTACGCGCGGATCGTGCGCGAGATCCAGGGCGTCGAGGTCACCACGCCGTTCCCGCGGATGACCTACGACGAGATGATCGACCGGTACGGCTCGGACAAGCCCGACCTGCGGTACGGGATGGAGCTCGCGGACGTCAGCGAGCGTGTTCGCGGGGACCGGGTTCAGCGCGTTCGCGACGGTCGCTGGCTCGACGGCGGCGTCATCAAGGGCTCGCGGCGCCCGGCGGCGCAGCGCTGTCGCGCAAGGAGCTCGACGAGCTCGTCGCAGGTCGCGAGGGCCGCGGGCGCGGCCGGCGCTCGTGTGGATCGCGGTCGAGGACGGCGGGCGCTGCGCTCGCCGGTCGAGAAGTTCCTGTCGCGCCGAGGAGATCGAGGGCGTGCCTCGAGCGCACCGGCGCCGGCGCCGGCGACCTGGTCCTGCATCGTCGCCGACCGGCCCGACCGGACGAACGTCGCGCTCGACGGGCTGCGGCGGGCACCTCGCCGCGCGGCTCGAGCCTGATCCCGGAGGGCCGCTGGCGAGTTCTGTCTGGTACTCGAGCCGCCGCTGTTCGAGTGGAGCGACGAGGAGGGCAAGTGGGTCTCGAACCACCACCCGTTCACCGCGCCGCTCACCGACGACCTCGACGCCCGAGACCGGCGAAGGCCCGCGCGCTACGACCTGGTCGCTGAACGGGTTCGAGCTGGGTGGCGGAGCGATCCGGATCCACCGCCCCGACGTGCAGCGAGCGGGTCTTCGAGGTGCTCGGGCTGACCCACGAGCAGATCGAGGGCAAGTTCGGCCACCTGCTCGCGGCGTTCCGGTACGGCGTCGCCGCCGCACGGCGGGATCGCGATGGGGCATCGACCGGCTGGCGATGCTGATGGCGGGCAAGGACGCGATCCGTGACGTGACGGCGTTCCCGAAGGCGCAGTCGGGCGCCGATCCGCTGACCGGCGGCGCCGGCGCCCGTCGACCGAGCGGCAGCTGCGCGAGCTCGGGATCGCGGTCGTGATCCAGCCGCCGCAGGACGGAAGGAGGCGCAGGCTGATGGCTGAGCTCACGGAGCAGGACGATCGCGATGCTGTCGGGCGACGAACTACGCGTACGTTCGTGACGGTGAACCCGGACGGCTCGCCCGCACGCGACGATCACCTGGGTGGACGAGGCCGACGAGCGCACGTCCTGGTGAACACGGCGGAGGGGCGCGGACAAGGACCGCAACTGCGCGGCGCGACCCGCAGGTGGTCGCTCACGGTCATGGCGGACGGCGACGCCTACCGACTGGATCTCGATCACGGGCACCGTGGTCGCGATTCGAGACCGGGGAGCACGCCGAAGAGCACATCGACGAGCTCTCGCAGCCGCTACGACGGCCACGGCTGGACGCCACACGCCGGGCCAGGTTCGCGTGATCTTCCAGATCCGGCCCAAGCGCATCATCCGCTACAAGGACTGAGCTCGACGTGGCCGACGTCCCCCTCGCCGCCCGGATGCGTCCGCGGACGTTCGAGGAGTTCGTCGGGCAGACGCACCTCGATCGGTCCGGGCAAGGCGCTCACGAAGCTGCTCGAGCGGCGGCACGCTGCCCTCGATCGTCCTGTGGGGACCGGCCGGGACCGGCAAGACGACCCTCGCGTACCTGCTCGCCGACGCGGTCGGCGCCCAGCTCGTGCAGCTCTCGGCGGTCTCCTCGGGCGTGGCGGACGCTCGCAAGGTGATGGAGCAGGCGCAAGCGGCGGCCTGTTCCGGACGGTGCTGTTCGTCGACGAGGTGCACCGCTGGTCGAAGGCGCAGCAGGACGTGCTCCTGCCGGCCGTCGAAGAGGGGACCGTGACGCTGATCGGCGCGACGACGGAGAACCCGTACTTCTCGCTGGACACGCCGCTGCTCTCGCGGTGCATCCTGCTGCAGCTCGAGCCGCTCGTCGCCCGAGGAGCTCCGCGCGCTGCTCGAACACGCCCTGGCCGACGAGGACCGCGGCCTCGCCAGGCACGGCGGTCGAGCGCTCGACGAGGCGCTCGAGCACCTGGTCGACGTCGCCGGCGGGGATGCGCGGATGGCGCTCACCGGGCTGGAGGCCGCCGTCCTCGCGGCGCGGTCGGCCGGCGAGGACACGGTCACGCCGCGAGCGGCGCGGCCGACGCCGTGCAGAAGAAGGCGATCGTCTACGACCGCCAGGGCGACGCGCACTACGACGTGATCTCGGCGTTCATCAAGAGCATCCGCGGGTCCGATCCCGACGCGGCGCTCTTCTGGCTGGCCCGGATGCTCGAGGCGGGCGAGGACGCCCGGTTCATCGCCCGGCGGATGGTCGTGCACGCGAGCGAGGACATCGGGCTGGCGGATCCGCGCGCGTTGATGATCGCGGTGGCGGCCGCGCAGGCGGTCGAGCACGTCGGGCTGCCCGAGGCCCAGCTCAACCTCGCGGAGGCGGCGATCTACCTGGCCCGCGCGCCGAAATCCAACAGCGTGATCGCGGCGCTCGGACGAGCGCAGAAGGACGCGGCCTCGGCCGACCCGGTGCCGCTCCATCTGCAAGGAGCCCGGGCACCCGGGTCTGAAGAAGCTCGGGTTCGGCAAGGGCTACCGGTACCCGCGACTATCCCGGGACACCGGGTCGAGCAGGAGTACCTGCCGGCACGGTTCTCAGGGGACCCGGTACTACGAGCCGTCGGGGAGGGCGAGGAGACCCACCCGCCGGGTGAGGACGCGCCAGACACCCCGGACGGGACGGCCGAGGAGGCGCCCCGGTATGATGCGCGGACCCGGAGCCCGCCGACGTGCGGGCCACGAGACGGCTACGAGCCGGAAGGAGGGCGGCAGCGTGGGCATGATCGCAGCGCTCGACGGAGGAGACGTCGCCCTGATCGTGCTCTCCGCGTTCTGGGGGCTGCTCGTCCTGTTCCTGTGCATCGTCCTGATCAACACGTTCCGCGTGCTCGAGAGCACCAAGATGCTGATCGACGTGATGCGCGAGGAGACGGTGCCGTTGCTGCGCGAGGTGAAGGGCTCGCTGGAGCGCACGAACCGCGAGCTCGATCGCGTCGACGTCCTGCTCGAGGCGACCGGCGAGATCGTCGGCCGGGTGCGGCGGATCTCGGGGCTGGTCGAGGAGGTCGTCTCCAGTCCGCTGGTCAAGCTGATCTCGCTCGGGGTCGGGGTCCGCAAGGCGACGAGCCGGTTCGGCGGCAAGGGCAAGGGCGGCAAGAAGGGCACTGCGTGCGGGAGGCTGTTCTGGGTCGGGCTCGGTCTCGGGGTCGGGGCCGCGAGCGCGATCCTCGCATCGCGGTTCGTCCGCAGACAGACCGCGAAGGTCGCGCCTGCCACCCTCGCGCGCGAGGCACGCGGCAGCATGCTGGATCTCGCCAAGCTCGTCTCGGAGTCCGTCTCCGAGGGCAAGGCGGCGATGCAGGAGAAGCGAAGACGAGCTGCGCTCGGAGCGCCGTTGCCGCGCCGTCGACCGCACGATGCCCGTCCGCGTCGTTCCAGCCCGCGTCCGCGCCGAACCGCTCGCGTACGGACGTCGAGCGCAGGCACGCGGCTAGACTGTGCCGCCATGGACGGCGATCGGATCCGCGAGGCGTTCCTGCGTTTCTTCGAGGAGCGCGGGCACAAGCGCGTCCCGTCCTCGTCGCTGATCCCCCAGCCCGAGTCCGGCCTGCTGCTCACGAACGCCGGCATGAACCAGTTCATCCCGTACTTCCTCGGGCACGCCCGGCCGCCGTTCCCGCGGGCCGTGACCGTCCAGAAGGTCTTCCGAGCGGTCGACATCGACATCGTCGGGCACACCGCGCGGCACCTGACGATGTTCGAGATGCTCGGGAACTTCTCGTTCGGCGACTACTTCAAGGCCGAGTCGTGCCGCTGGGGCTACGAGCTCGTCACCGAGGTCTACGGGATCGAGCCCGACCGGCTCTGGGTCACGGTGTTCCGGACCGACGACGAGGCGATCGGGATCTGGCGCGACATCGGGATGTCCGCCGAGCGGATCGTCCGCCGCGAGCGAGGCGGACAACTACTGGTGGACGCACGCCGCCGGGCCCGCCGGACCGTGCTCGGAGATCTACGTGGACCGCGGGCCCGACGTACGGGGCCGAGGGCGGACCCGAGGTCGACGAGGAGCGCTTCATCGAGATCTGGAACCACGTCTTCATGCAGGACGAGGTCGACGATCGCATGCAGATCGCTGCGCGAGCTCCCAGCAAGAACATCGACACCGGCGCCAGCGCTGGAGCGCCTGGCCGTCGTGCTGCAGGGCGTGGCCCACGCGTTCGAGACCGACCTGCTGCGTCCGCTCGCTCGAGGTGGCCGAGTCGCTCTCGGGGCGTCGGTTGCGGAGACGACGAGCGCGACGACGTCTCGCTCAAGGTGATCGGCGGAGCACGGCCGCGCGACCACGTTCCTGATGGCCGACGGCGTCCAGCCCTCGAACGAGGGCCGCGGCTACATCGTGCGCCGGATGCTCCGTCGCGTCGGTCTCGCACGCGCGGCGGCTCGGGATCGAGGGACGGTCATGCCGGCGCTCGTCGAGCGGACGGTCGAACGGTTCGGCGACGTGTACCCGGAGCTGCGTGGAGAACCGGGCGTACGTCGAGCAGGTGGCGAGCTCGGAGGAGGCTCGGTTCGCGGGCACGCTGCGGCAGGGGATGACGCTGTTCGAGACGCGAGATCGGGAGGGCGGCCGATGCGAAGCGGCTGCCGGGCGACGTGCGTCTTCAAGCTCCACGACACGTTCGGCTTCCCGAAGCAGCTCACGAGCGAGCTCGCGGCCGAGGCGGGGTTCGAGATCGACGACGAGCGGTTCGACGGCCCTGATGGAGGAGCAGCGCGGCCGCGGGAAGCGCGTCGGCGCAGAACGTGCGCGTCGAGCGAGGAGCTCGCTGCCGTCGCCGGCGAGGCCGGCACGACCGAGTTCGTCGGGTACCAGACCCTCGAGTCCGACGGGCGGCTGCGTCGCGCTGATCGGGCCTGGAGGACGGCGAGCCGGTCGCGACCGAGGAGGCGAGGAGGTCCGCTTCGTGCTGGACCGGACGCCGTTCTACGCGGAGTCCGGCGGCCAGGTCGGCGACCAGGGCCTGATCCGGACGCGCGAGCGGCACGATCGCCGTGACCGATGCGCAGTTCGGGCCCGGCGGCATCATCGTGCACACCGGCGTCGTCGGGTCCGGCGAGATCCGCGAGGGCGAGGAGGCTCCGCGGCGAGGTGGACGCCGCGCGGCGCGAGGCGACCGCCCGGGCCCACCTCGCGACCCACATCCTGCACTGGACGCTGCGCCACGTCCTGGGCGAGCACGCGCGGCAGGCCGGCTCGCTCGTCGCGCCCGGCCGCCTGCGGTTCGACTTCCCGCACCACTCGGCGGTCCCGCACGACGTCCTCGAGCAGGCCGAGGAGCTCGCCAACCGCCGGCTGGCCGAGGACGACGCAGGTCGCGATCTACGAGACGACGATGGACGAGGCGCAGAACGCAGGGCGCGATCGCGCTGTTCGGCGAGAAGTACGGGGACTTCGTCCGCGTGGTCGAGGTCGGGGACTACTCGCGCGAGCTCTGCGGCGGCACCCACGTCCACCGCACCGGCGAGATCGCGCTCGTGCGGATCCTGCACGAGGCGTCGATCGGCGCCGGGATGCGCCGCGTCGAGGCGCTCGGTCGGCCCCGACGCCCTGCGCGAGATCAACGCGGAGCGCGCATCTCCTGTACGCGATCGCGCGCGAGCTCAGGCACCGACCCCAAGGGCGCGCTCGAGCGCGCCCGCCAGATCGCCGAACGCGTGAAGCAGCTGGAGGGCGAGCTCGGCAAGCAGGCGAAGCAGGAGCTGAAGGACCGGGCCGAGCAGCTCGCGTCCGGGGCGAGGGTCGTCGAGGGCGCCAAGCTCGTCACCGCCACGGTGGACGCGGACGCCGGCGAGCTCCGCGTGCTCGCGCAAGGACGTCGCGAACCGCCTCGAGGGTCCGGATGGAGCCGCCGTCGTGCTCGGGACCGGGCGGGGCGGCAAGGCCCTCCTCGTCGCGGCGAGCACCAAGCACCTGATCGGCCGGGGCGTGACCGCGCCGGTCCTGCTCGAACCCTGCCGCGAAGATCGTCGGCGGGGGGCGGGCGGCAAGCCGAACCTCGCGGTCTCCGGCGGCCCGAGGGGAGGCCTTCCAGGGAGGCCCTCGACGCCGTCGAACGCCCGTCTGAAGGAACTGCTCCAGTCTGGTGGGTGAGCCCGGCAGGGTCCTCGGGCTCGATCTCGGGGACGCGCGGATCGGCGTGTCGATCTCGGACGACGCCCGGCGGATGGCGGTACCGATCGGCACGATCCGCACGAGTGCGCCGGCGGACGTTCGCGCGATCGCCGACCTCGTCCGCGAACACAACGTCACGCTCGTCGTGGTTGGCCATCCGCTGCTGCTCTCCGGGGACGCCGGGAGCGGGCGCACCACGCCGAGCGGTTCGCGGCGGCGCTGACCGGGCTCCTCGACGGATCCCGGTGCTCCTGCAGGACGAGCGCCTGTCGACCGTGGAGGCTGAACGCGCCCTTCGCGAGACCGGCGCGAGCGGCCGCGATCGCCGCCGGGCGGTCGACCGTTCGGCCGCGACCGTGATGCCTGCAGGCCTGGCTCGACACCGACCGGCCCGGCTGACCCGACCGAACCGTTGCGCCGCGGACCGAACCTGGTTCGCGACCGGGGCCGCTATGCTGCCTGGCCGATGCAGGACGCCCCCCTCAGCAGCGCGATGACGACGCTCGCCCGCGCCACCGCGCCGAACGGCGAGCCAGCTGGGGCTTCCGCGTCTTCCTGATCGTCTTCGTGGTGTTGGCGGGGCTGGCCTTCGCCGGCAACCGCTACTACGGCTGGTGCTCGAGGCGTCGGGACAGAAGGACCCGGTCGCGTTCGAGGTCCGCAAGGGGGCGAGCGGGTCCGAGATCGTCGACGACCTCCACGACCAGGGGTCGTCCGGTGCGGCCTGGTCTCGAAGTGGCGGCTCCGGCGCAGCGGCCTGGAGGATTCCTTCCGGGCGGGGAGCTTCGAGCTGACCACGAACATGACCCCCGACGAGGCGTTCGGGTCCTCACGACGCCGCCGGAGCCCGTGCCCACGCTCCGGCTGCACCATCCCCGGAGGGTACCGGCTGACCCAGATCGCCGACCGGGTCGAGGAGGAGCTCGGGATCCACGCGAAGCGGTTCCTCAAGGCGACCGAGGACGGCGACTGGTCGCTGCCGCCCTACCTGCCGAAGGACGCGCCGAGCATCGAGGGTTCCTCTTCCCGAGACCTACTTCGTCCGCAAGGACGCCGACGCCGACTGCGGTGATCCGCGAGCTCCTCGATCAGTTCGGCACGGAGGCCGAGACGCTGCCGTGGGCCAACGCGCAGGAGCTCGGCGTGACGCCGTACGAGGTGGTGACCATCGCGTCGATGATCGAGCGCGAGGCCGCGGCTCGACCGCGAGCGGCCGATCATCGCGGGTGTGATCATACAACCGGCTGAAGATCGGGATGAACCTGGGGATCGACGCGACGCTCCTGTACGACGACCCGACCCCGGACGGGCAGCTGAGCTTCTCGGACCTGGAGTACGACAGCCCGTACAACACGCGGCTCAACCCGGGCCTGCCGCCGACGCCGATCGCCAGCCCGGGCCGCGCCTCGCTCGAGGCGGCACTGAACCCGGCCGACACGCCGTACCTGTTCTACGTGCTGTGCGGCGCCGACGGGCATCACGCGTTCGGCAAGACCGAGGCCGAGCACGAGGCCAACCGGATCCGCTGCGGTGAGTGACGTCCCCGAGCGGCCGGGACGCGTCCGCGGTTCGACGCGCTCGGTCGGGGTGCTCAGGTGGCCCGTCGACCACAGCCTGTCGCCCGTGATCCACAACGCGGCGTTCGTCGCGCTCGGGCTGGACTGGGTCTACGTGCCGCTCCCGGTCGCGCCCGCCGAACTGCCCGCCGCGCTCGGGGGCTCGGCGCGCTCGGGTTCGCCGGCGCGAACGTCGACGATGCCGCACAAGACGTCGACCGCCGAGCTGATCGACGACCTGTCCGAGGACGCGCGCCTGCTGCTGGGCGGTCAACACGATCGTCGTCAGGCGCGGACGGGCTCGCGGGCCGCTAACTCGGACGCGGCCGGGTTCGAGCGGTTCCTCCGCGATGACGTCGGGTTCGATGCGACCGGCCGGTCGGCGCTGCTGTTCGGGGCCGGGGAGGCGCGCGAGCGTGTGCGCTCGCGGCCGCGCGATCGGGACTCGCGGAACCTCTCGGTCGCGGTGCGCGAGAGCGTCGCGGGCCGACGACCTGCGCGCGGCGCTCGAGGGCTCGGCCACCGCCGTGCACGTCGTCGGCTTCGACGACGCTCCCGGGGTCGAGGCCGACCTGATCGTCAACGCGACGCCGCTCGGTGTCCACGGCGAGGACTGCCGCTCCGTCGCTGCACGCCGGCGTCGTCGGGGTGGACCTCCTCTACCGATCCCGGCGCCACTCCGTTCCAGACGGCGGTTCGCGATGCGGGCGGGGCCGCGTTCGGGGGTCTCGAGGCTCTTGCTGCAGCACAGGCCGCGATCTCCTTCGAGCTGTGGACCGGACGGTCGGCGCCGCTCCCGGTGATGTCGGCGGCGGCGCTGGGCGACTCGCCGAGCCGGGTCCCGCTGCCCCCGGGAGCGACCGGGACGGCCTGAGCCTCGCGGACCGTTGGGCCTCCGCCGGACGGGCGACCCTCAAGCGCCCCCGTGCTTCCCGATGGTTCCGAAGGAGGCCGCCGTTCTTGGAAGACTTCAACGCGCTCGCCGGTGTCGCCTCGGCCGCACGGCATGGCCGACGTTCGCGGTTGTCTGATCCTGTCCCGCGACGGGTTGGTCCTCGGGGCGCATCCGGCCGAGTCGGAGCGCACCACCACGCGCGCCTGGATCCGGTTCGCCTCGATCGGCGATCCCGAACGCGGCTTCGCGCAGATTCGGCACCGGGACGTGGTGCTACCGTCCGCCGGGGCCGTGCCTGCCGGCTTCGCCGTCGCCGGGCCCCGGGGTGCGGCGCCGGCTTGGTGATCGACCACATGGAGCAGGTGCTGCTCGCGGCCGAGGAGAGCCGGTCGCGGCACGAGCGGCTGCGCGGGACCGAGGCCGCGACCGTGGCCCCTCAGTCAAACCGAGGTCGTACCTGCACCCCGAGCACGCAGCGCCGGATCCACTGGTGATCGACGCCCCGGCGCTCATCGTCGCGCGGATCCGACGGTCAGGGATTCGACCAGCTCCCTGCCCGACTCCCGGGTCGGGGCGGCCGTCATGCCTGCGAACGACGGCCCCCAGACCGCCGAGCCGCAACCCGACGCGTTCGCTCGGTTCCTGGAACCCCAGGCCGACCCACGCCGCCGGCGTCCGGCTCGAGCCCGAGGCCCGATACGGGGGTGGAGCCGGCGGAACCAGAGCACGACGTGCGTCAGAGGCTGGGAGCACGAACCGACCGACGCACCGAAGGAGACGCCGATGAGCGAGCCATGGAGCAGAGCCGGCGTGGGGCTCAGAGGATCCGCCCGGCCAGCCGGCCGAGCCAGCCCGGCGATGAGGGCGAGGACGAGGAGGAGGACGTCGACCGGTTCTCGCTCGCGCGGGAGTTCGGCCAGCTGCTTCGGGGGGCGAGGACCCTGCCGATGGTTAAGGCGACCCAGGGACCGAAGGGCGTAGTTCCACATGGTGGCGACCCAGCGCAAGCCGAAGCAGCTCGGGCAGATCATGCTCCGAGCGGGGCCTCATCTCCGAGAGCATCTCCAGCGCGCGCTCGGGGAGCACCGCAACACACCCAAGTCGCTCGGCCGCGTGCTGATCGACCTCGGCATGCATCCGCGAGCCGGACCTGGTTCGGGCGCTCGCCGAGCAGGTCGGGTCTCGGAGTTCGTCGACCTGACCGAGTACCGGATCGATCGCCGCGGCGACCGCTCCTGCTGCCCGAGGCCCTGTGCGCGCCGGTACCGAGCGCTCCCGATCGGGGAGCGTGGACGGCAGGCTCCTGGTGGCGATGTCGGACCCGGCCAACGTCTACGCGCTCGACGACATCCGGACGATCACCGGCCGCGACGTCCGTCCGGTGGTCGCGACGGCCAACGACGTCGAGCAGGCGATCCAGAAGTACTCCGGCATGGACGAGCAGGTCGAGGCGCTGGCGTCAGCAGCGCCGCCGATGCCCCGACGCGAGGCCGACCTCACGCGCGCTCGAGGCGGCGGTCGAGGACGCCCCGATCGTCAAGCTCGTGCAACGCGATCATGACGCAGGCCGTGGGCGACCGGGCGTCGGACGTCCACATCGAGCCGACCGAGCACGACGTGCGCGATCCGGTTCCGCGTCGACGGCGTGCTGCACGAGGTCGATGCCGCTCGCCGAAGAACATCCAGGGCGGGCTGATCAGCCGTCTCAAGGTCATGGCCGACCTCAACATCGCCGAGAAGCGCATCCCGCAGGACGGGCGCGATCTCGATGCAGGTGGGCGGCAAGGCAGCTCGACCTGCGGCTGGCGCACGCTGCCCACGGTGTACGGCGAGAAGGTCGTGATCCGCGATGCTGGACAAGACCAACGCCCTGCTCCAGCTCGAGGAGCTCGGGTTCCTGCGCAGGACGCCTTCGACCGCTTCTCGAGCAGCTCGTTCCGCAAGCCGTACGGCGCGATCCTCGTGACCGGCCCGACCGGTTCGGGCAAGTCGACCACGATGTACGCGACGCTCAACATCCTCAACCAGAGTCGACAAGAACATCATCACGCGTCGAGGACCCGGTCGAGTACCGGCTCGCCGGCGTGAACCAGATGCAGGTGAACCCGAAGGCCGGGCTCACGTTCGCGTCGCGCGCTCCGATCGATCCTGCGCGCCGACCCCGACATCGTGCTGATCGGTGAGATCCGCGACAAGCGAGACGGCCACGATCGCGATCGAGGCCGCGCTGACCGGTCACCTCGTGCTGTCGTCGCTGCACACGAACGACGCCCCTCGGCCATCTCGCGACTGGTCGAGATGGAGGTCGAGACGTTCCTGGTGGCGCTCGGCGATCGACTGCCGTGGTCGGCCCAGCGGCTCGCGCGCAAGCTGTGCGAGCGGTGCCAGCAGGCGTACCGGCCCGAGCGAGACGAGCTGGTCGCGGCCGGCTATCCCGGAGTGGCTCTGGCCCGAGATCCGGCAGCTCTTCACAGGCCGCGCAGGGTGCCCAGCGTGCTCGAACACCGGGTACCGCGGCCGGATCGGCCTGCTACGAGGTGATGCAGATGACCGAAGAGATCGAACGGCTCACGGTGGAGCGTGCATCTGCCGATGCAATCAGGAGCTGTCGCCGTGCAGCAGGGGATGATGACGCTTCGCGACGACGGGTCTGGAGAAGGCCCGCATGGGCCTGACGTCGCTGGAAGAGGTCGCAAGGGTGGTGAAGTGACGATGAGCACGGTTGCTCCTCCTGAAGAGGACGATCCAGGTCCCGATCCCGGAGCTGCTCGGCAAGCTCCTCGAGCGCGAACGGCTCGGACCTGCACCTGACGGCGGGAACGCCGCCGACGGTCCGCGTGCACGGCGAGCTCGAGCGGCTGGAGGAGTACCCGCCGCTCGACACCCGCGTGCGCTGCAGGGATGATCTACGCGATCCTGCCGCAGAAGATGCGCGAGCGGTTCGAGCAGGAGCTCGAGCTCGACATGTCGTACTCGCTGCCCGGGCGCGGCGCGGTTCCGCGTGAACGTCTTCATGCAGCGCGACGCGGTCGGCGCGCGTCTTCCGCGTGATCCCGTTCGAGATCAAGACGCATCGACGAGCTCGGGCTGCCGCCGGTCGTGGCCGACCTGCGCCCGCTTCCCGCGCGGCTTCGTGCGTCGTGACCGGGCCGACCGGTTCGGGCAAGTCGACGACGCTCGCGTCGCATGGTCGACGTCGTCAACCGCGAGCGCGCGGGGCACATCATGACCGTCGAGGACCCGATCGAGTTCCTGCACAAGCACAAGAGCTGCATCGTGAACCAGCGCGAGGTCGGGGCGGACACGCACAGCTTCGCGCCAGGCCCTCAAGCACGTCCTGCGCCAGGACCCCGACGTGATCCTCGTCGGCGAGATGCGTGACCTCGAGACGATCTCGACCGCGATCACCGCGGCCGAGACCGGCCACCTCGTGTTCGCGACGCTGCACACGCAGGACGCGCCGCAGACGATCGACCGCATCATCGACGTCTTCCCGCCGCACCAGCAGCAGCAGGTGCGGGTGCAGCTGTCGACGACGCTGCAGGGCGTCGTGACCCAGCAGCTGGTCCCGACCGTCGACGGCCAGGGCGCGTGGTCGCGGCGCGAGGTGCATGGTCGCGACGCCCGGCGATCCGCAACCTGATCCGCGAGGGCAAGGTGCACCAGATCTACTCGGCGATGCAGGCCGGCGGCCGCTACGGGATGCAGACGATGGACATGTCGCTGGCCTCCGCACGTCAAGGCCGGGCAGGATCAGCCAGCAGATGGCGTTCGAGCGCTGCCACGACCCCGAGGAGCTCCAGCGGCTGTCGGTCTCCGGCGGGCTGTCGGCGCTACTCGACGGTGGCTCACGCTCGGCGGCGACGACGCCGGACTGGGCGACCGGGCGGCGGCTGGACGTCGATCGCGGGCAGGATGTAGGAGGTGACCGATGCCCGACACCTACGCATACAAGGTCCGCGACAAGTGGCGGGAACCTCGTCAGCGGCACGCTCGTGGCCGACAACGAGGCGCTCGTCCTCGCAGCGGCTGCGCGAGACAGGGCTTCACGCCGCTCGAGGTCGGCAAGCAGAAGCCGCGGGCTCAACATCGAGATCGACCTGCAACGAACGAAGGTCAAGCTCAAGGAGCTCGTCGGTCTTCTCGCGGCAGTTCGCGACGATGGTGAACTCGGGCCTGCCGATCCTGCGCGCGCTCGTCGATCCTGGCCGACCAGACCGAGAACGAGGAGCTCGCCGACGGTCTTGATCGGCGTGTCGCGGACGGACGTCGAGCAGGGCTCGTCGCTGTCCGGCGCGATGGCCGAAGCACCCGAAGGTCGTTCAACGACCTGTTCGTCGTCGATGGTCAAGTCCGGCGAGACCGGCGGGTCGCTCGACGACGTGCTCCTGCTCCGGCTCGCCGACATGATCGAGAGCGAGGTGCAAGCTGCGCGGCAAGATCAAGTCGGCGATGACCTACCCGATCGCGGTCGTCGCGCTCGTGATCGTTGATCATGTCCGGCGCATGCTGCTGTTCGTGGTGCCGCAGTTCAAGAGCGATCTACAGCTCAGCTCGGCGGCGCCCTTCCGCTGCCGACGCGGATGCTGCTCTGCGCTGTCCAACGTCTGTCAAGAAGTACTGGTACATCGTGCTTGATCGGCGTCGTTCGTCGGTCGCGTTCTTCTTCCGAGCGTGCAAGAAGACCCGACAGCGGGCCGCGCATCGCGTCGACGCGGTCAAGCTCCGGGTGCCCGATCTTCGGGCTCGCTGTTCCACAAGACGGCGCTGTCCCGGTTCGCATCGACCGCTGGCGATGCTGCTGCGTTCCGGCGTGCCGATCCTGCAGGCGCTCGACATCGTGAGCGACACGGTGAACAACCGGGTCATCGTCCGAAGGCCGTGCGACGACGTGCAAGCCAGCGTCCGCGAGGGCGAGTCGATGGCCAAGCCGCTCGGCCAGGCACGCGGTCTTCCCGCCGATGGTCGTGCAGATGCTCGCGGTCGGCGAGGAGACAGGGCAGGTCGACGCTGATGCTCGAGAAGGTGGCGCACCTTCTACGACCAGGAGGTCGAGGCGTCGGTCGACGCCCTGACGTCGCTCGATCGAGCCGCTGCTGATCGCCGTCATCGGCGGCGCGTGGGCGCGGCCGTCATCGCCCTCTACATGCCGATGTTCAACATCATCAAGCTGATCCAGTAGACCGACGTCTGGCTCGGAGCGTCCGGGCCTCCGGGCGAGACCCGGGGGCCGCGGCCGTTTCCGGAACTCGTCGCGGGCCTACCCGATCCCGGGTATCTGCTCTCGCCGGCCCGTACAGGTCCACCTCGCCGGCGACCGAAACCTGGGGGAACGCGCACCAGCGGGGTGCGTCTCACCACATGGAAGGAAGGGCGAAAGCAGATGCTCAAGGGACTCATGAAGCAGCGTCCGTGAGGACGACGGGGCTTTACCCTGATTGAGCTGATGGTGGTCGTTCTGATCATCGGCATCCTGGTCGCCATCGCTCTGCCGCTTCCTCGGCGCCAGGACTCGGGCTCAGGACCGGGCTGCAGTCGGACCTGCGGAACGGGGGATCGCGGCCGCGAAGACGTACTTCACGGACGTTTGGCGACAGTACACGGGCTTCGACGTCACGAAGGCAGAGGCTATCGAACCCGTCTCTCGTGTGGACGGCCGCGGGGACACCGACGGCAGGGCAGACCAGTGATCAGGTCGTAGGAGCGGACAACATCGGTGTTGACCGCGCTCAGCGGTTCAGGGAAGTACTTCTGCATCGCCGACAACTCGGCGGCGGGTGGCGGGACGTTCTTCCAGCTCCAACACCACGTACGCCAGTATCGACACGTTGGCGGAGTGCAATCAATCGAAGTGGTAAGCGAACCGGCACATGTGAAGGGGGCGACACGCTTCGAGCGCCCCCACGCCCCTGGAGCATTCAACCGACCAGCGCGGCGCCCGGAGGGTAAGGCTGGAGGATGAGCAGGTTGCGCAGACACGAGAGTGCCCGGTCGACACAGGCGACGGGCCTGGGGTTTCTCTGCTCGTGGAGCTGATGGAAGTCGTCGTCCTCGGCTGCATCCGGAATCCCTGATCGGGATCGCGCTGCCGGTGTTCCTCGGTGCTCGACAGCGTGGGCCGGGGATCGGGCTGCCCAATCGAGCCTGCGGACCGGTCTGGCTGCCGCGCGATGACTCACTGGGCAGAAGCCGGCGACTACGGTGGTTTCGATGCGACCGTCGCCGCGACCATTGAACCAAACTTTGGACTGGCAGCCCTCGGGGACCCAGCCCACCGGCAACCAGATCACGATCGAGGCTCCCGGACGCCGGAGACCCCGTCACCGAGCTGCTTCTGATCGCGCAGCGCTCGGAGCCAGCTGCCTGCACTTCCTGCCTCGGTCGGTTGCCCGACTTGGCCCAGTCTTCGTATTGAGGGCCAAGGTGCCTGGAACGACGTCAACGTGACAGCCAGCTGCACTCAGGGCTGGTAAGACCGTGGCCTCCCCACGCTCAAGGCCGTCGGTCAGATGGCCGATGCCCTCAGTGAGGTGAAGCCAGCCTACTCATGAGTCGGAAAGGCGGTCTCTTCGTGCGCGTCCACGCTCGGCTGCACGACGACGAGCGTGGCTTCAGCCTACTCGAGACCGTCATCGCGATCACCGTGATCTTCGGCTCACTCATCACGCTCTGCGATGAGCGCCTCGACCGGTTTCCGCTACATCGGCATCGGTCGAGAGCAACAGGCGGCCAACCGAGGTAGCGAACCAGCTGATGGAGCAAGCGCGCGGCCTCGCGTTCTCGAAGATCCAGCGCGGGATGCAGTCCTCTGGCCTGTCGACCGATCCCGAACCCTGGTCACCGGCTGCGCGGGCGACGCCGCGGGGACCTTACCGCCTGCGTGCGTGCGCGGGGGACAAGGTCGTGTCGACGAACCTCAACTGCCCGACGGTATCGACCGACTGCTCAGTACCCCTGGTCCCGAGCTCGGGCAGCGTCGGCAGACCGCAGGACTACCCGGTCGACTACACCTGGCACTCGTACGTCACGAACAACTGTCCGGCGGTGGCGACCGGCTGTCCGGCCATCACCCCGTACAAGGTCACGATCTTCGTTACGTGGACCGGTGCAGGCACCTCGACCACGGGCGTCCAGGGCGTCACGACGCAGAGCCTGTTCCACTTCGCCGACGGGGTGCATCAACTCCTCCACCCATCCGTTCGCGGCACCGTGTCCAGCCCTTCTTCTACGGCCAGGCCCTCGCCCCGGCCGGCCAGCTCCAGGTCTCGGGCAGCGTGTTCGGCGTCGACTTCTCGAGAGGGACCGTGCTGACGCACGGGCGTCGAGTCGACCATGCAGGTCGAGCAGGTCGCCCAAGTGCAGTCGAGCTGGACCCGATCACAGACGGAACCTCACGACGAGCGCAGGCAGCGACGGTCCTGCCGACGACGGCGTCCTTCGGGACGACGGCCGCGGACAGCGATCCATCGGGGACCACCCCGAGCTACCAGGTCTCGCCGGTCGATCCCGGTGATGGCAGCGATCAGTTCGCGTCCGGCGGCGGGTCGTTCGTGCAGGTGCAGAACGCAGGCCAACGACACCGGGCAGGCGATCAGCGCCACGGCCGCCGGCGGCTTCCAACACGTGTCCCCCGACGCCCCCCGCTCCGCCGGCCGAGACCGACCTTGCAGCCATGCGGCGGCGCCGGGTCCAACAGGCGGGGACCTCGCGCGTGGTTGGGCACTTCAACGGCTTCGTGACGGACATCGGTGACGCCACGCTCGTCTCGATCGCGAACCCTCGGTCGCCTCCACGGCATTCACCAACCGCATGCTCGTGTCCGGGCAGGACGGCAACATCCAGGAGACCGCGAAGCGAGCCTTCGGGACCGATCACCGTTGGCGGGCTGCCGGAGTTGACGTCCCGGCACCGACGGGATGGAACGGCTCCTTCCTCCAGCTCACGGGGTACCAGCGACACGGTGCAATCGACGGCCGGGCACGAGCGCGGCCGCGCCTACCGCTGCGACGATCGACGCGGGGAGCCTCGAGTACTGGAACGGCACGGGCTACACGACCGTGAACCTGGCCACGACGCCGGGCTACAGCGTGACGGGGCTGGTGCTCGATCACACCCGCGCTCGTCAGGGCCCAGCGTCGTCGAGGTCAAGATCACCGCTCCCTCGCTGTCGATGGGGTCTGTCCCGCGACGACGTTCTCGACGACCGGGTGCGCCGCCGCGTACACCGATGTGCAAGACGGGCCGCCCAGGCGACGATCGGCTCGCGCCGTCTCCGGCACCTTGACCTACGAGGTCTGGGTCGACGCTGGTCAAGGTCGTGTCGACCTCACGATCGACCTCGAGCCTCGGGACCGCGGCCGCCAAGTCGCTCTACGGACCGACCCCGACGGCGGGATGACGATGCGGCTGCTCCGGCGTCTGCGCGATCGCGAGGAGGGGTTCACGCTCAGCGAGCTCCTGGTCGCGATGATGGTGCTCTCACTCGCGCTGGCGATGTTCTTCACGACGCTCGCGTCAGTGCAGCGATCGGTCGTCGAGACCGACATCCGGCACGCGGAGCAACACACAGGCACGGCTGGCCCTCCAGACGCCTCGACCACGAGGTCCGTTCGGGCAACGTCCTGTACGACCCGGCGACCTCCAGCGATCCAGTCCTTCAGGTTCAAGATCTACACGCAGACCAACGCGACCACACGTCAGCCATCGCCCGGGTTCACGTGTCGGCTGTGGCGGATCACCAGTGACGGAGGACAGCTGCGGACGCGGTGGTGGGAGCCGGCGCAGTCCGATCCGAACTGACCAGCGCCTCGGAGTGGCGAACGGTGGCGACGGGCATCGTGAACAAGCAGGTCGAGCCCTGACGTGCCCGCGTTCGTGATCGACCCCGACCCCAACAAGGGCGGCCGGACCGTGAACGTGCGTCCTGCTCGTGAACGAGGACCCGCAACGGGGACCCTTTCGACCGGGCACCGTGAAGATCCAGTCCGCGCTGACGGGCCGCAACACGTCGTACGGGTTCCCGACGTCCGTCTGCGCCACCGGAGCCGACCTGACTAGGAGCGAGCAGCGATGATGCGGAAGTTCTCGAGACTGCACCGGGAGGGAGTCGGGCATCGCGATGGTCGTCGCGATGATGGTCGTGTTCGTGCGTCGTGCTGCTCTCGATCGTGATCATGGACCTCTCGATCCACAACGTCGACCAGGCGGCGTACGACCGCAAGCGGGTCACCTCGGTCGCCGCGTCCGAGGCCGGCATCGACCGGGCGCTGGAACCTCGTCCAGTACACGCAGCCGCAGAACCTGCCCTGCGCGTCCCCGACACGGATACCCTGGGGAGCTGCGCCCGGTCCGGCCGCAGTACTCGGCCAGCTCACGTCTGGTACGGGTCGACCGGCTCGGCCCTGACCTGCCCGCTCGCAGACCAACGTCCCGTCGGCGGTCCTGGTGACCTCGACGGGGACCACGAACCAGGGGTGCCGCGGACGATGCAGGCGTACATGACGCTCCAGCCGAACGACTCGGCGGGTTCGACGCGCGCGATCATCGCCGTCCAGAACACGAACTTCAACAACAACTTCACGCATCACGGGCAGCTCAGGGCAACAACGGAGACATCTACATCACGCAGCGGGAACCTCGACGTGTCACCAATACGCCCAACATCTACGGGAACGTCTACGTCCACGGACCGCCCGGCAACGTCACGATGACCAACAACAACAAGATCGTCGGGAACCTGTGGGCGAACGGATCCATCTCGATCAACAACCCGGCGCGAGTGTGATGGGCAAGGCGATCTCGTCGACCTCGAGCATCTCGGGCACCGGTGCGGTCGGGGGCGACGCGACCGCCGGGACCACGATCGCCGCGGGCCTGGCGGTGGGCAGGGACCCGGTACGCGAACAGCCCGCAAGGACCTCCGCCGACCCAGGTCTTCCCGATTCTCTGTGCCAGGTCGCGATCGCGGGCGTCTGCAACGCGCTCCCCTGTGACTGGCTACACGCTCCACACCTACACGGATTGCACGGCCCCCCGGACGTTCCTGCGGACCGGCACGCTGACCGGCGATCACGTGCTCTGGATCAACGCCGTCTGCAACCTCGACATCCAGAACAACGACGTGATCAACTTCACCGGCAACCTGGCCATCGTGACCCAGGGCGGCATCACGATGAACAACCAGAACAACTGGAACGGAGCGGTGGGGAGAACCCTGTACTTCATCTCGAACTACCGGACGGGACTCACCTGCTCCTCCGGGAGCTACAACATCTCGACCGGGAACAATTCGAACTTCACGAACGCCCACACCTTCTTCTACAGCCCGTGCACGGTGACCCTGAACAACCAGAACGACTTCCACCGGCCAGGTGATCGGCGACACCGTGGTGATCAACAACCACTTCACGCTCAACGCGATCCCGGTCGTGGTCCCGGGGCCGGCGACATCGTCGGGTTCCAGCAGAGCATCGTCTACATCCGCCGAGGTGCGGTCGTAGCGGCCCGGCACCTGGGGTAGCGTTCGCCCGCTCACGATGACGACCTCCGACGTGCTGCTGCGCCTGGCCATCGCCCTCCCGTTCGGCCTGGTCTTCGGCAGCTTCCTCACGGTGGCGATCCACCGGGTCCCGGCGGGAGAGTCCCTCGTCCGCCCCCGGTCCCGGTGCCCGAGCTGCGAGACCCCTGCGGAACGTGGACAACATCCCGGTGGTGTCCTGGGTGGCCTGCGGGGTCGGTGCCACGCGTGTCACGCCCGGATCTCACCCATCTACCCCCTCACCGAGCTCGCATGCGGGGCCCTGTTCGTGGCGGTGGCGCTGGTCTACGAGGACGCCTGGCAGGCGATCCTGCTGGCCCCCTTCTGCGGGCTGCTGGTCGCGATCTCGGCGATCGACATCCGGGTCTACCGGATCCCGAACGTCCTGGTCTACCCGGCGGTCCTGGTCTCGGCGGCCTTCATCGTCGTGGGGGACCCGGCCGGGGCCATCTCGACGCCCTGCGCGGGTTGCTCGGGTTCCTGGCCTACGGGGTGGGGCTCCTGGTCGTCGCGCTGATCGCTCCCCGGGGGATGGGGATGGGCGACGTCAAGCTCGCCGGGCTCTATCGGGCTCGTCCTCGGGTCGATCGGGCTCGGCTTGGTGGGCGTCGCGGCCGGGGCAGGGATCCTGTTCGGGGGAGTGGGGGCGATCGTGGCCCTCGTCGCCGGCGGGAACCGGAAGACCCGGGTGCCGTACGGGCCGTTCATGGCGGCCGGGGCCCGTGCTCTCCGTCTTCGTCGGGCAGCAGATCGCCGACGCGTACGTCCGTCTGCTCGGCGGCTGAGGCCGGCCCGAGCTCGCGATCGACGGCTCCCGGCTCGCCCCTGAGGCCGAGCCACCGATCCAGGCACGCCCGAGCCTTCCGCCCATGTGGCTGATGTGACTTTGTGAGAATTAGAGCTAATTACATCTATGTAATTTAGCCTGTCGTGCCGAAAGTAGGCAGATGGGGTGATTGACGACAGATGTTGCACTTGTTACGGTGCGCAGCCCCACGGACCAGATGGGCAAGATGGGATGGATGAGGCGGATGTTGAAGTTGTGGAACATGAGTCAGATGTGGGAGATGTGCTAGATGGGTAAGCGGAGGCCGTTCGTGGGCGACCGACTCCTCACCGTGGGAGAGGTCGCGGCCACCATGCGCGTCTCGAACATGACCGTGTACCGGCTGATCAAGAGCGGTCAGCTCGCGGCGATCCGGGTGGGGAAGAACTACCGGATCCGCGAATCGGACGTCGATCGGTACCTCTCGGAGCGATCGGTGTAGGTGGAGAGGACGATGCCCAAGCGGTCGCAGAGCGGATGGGTGGGTCGACAGGCGGGAGACCGCCTGCTGACCGTCGCCGAGGTGGCGGCGACCATGCGCGTCTCGAACATGACCGTGTACCGGCTGATCAAGAGCGGCGACCTGCCCGCCCTGCGGGTGGGGAAGAACTACCGGATCCGCGAGTCGGACGTGGACGTCTACCTCTCGGACCGGTCCGTCCAGGTGGAGGGCGCGTAGTGGCCAGGACCAGGATCGGCGTGGACGTCGGCTCGACGGCCGTCCGCGTGGCCGAGGTCGCCGCCGGCGACATCCCGGTGGTCGTTCGGGCCGCCCAGGTGCCGCTGCCGCCCGGCGTCGTGGAGGCCGGCGAGGTCCGCCAGCCCGAGGCCGTGGCCGAGGCGCTCGCGCGAGCTGTGGTCCAAGTCCGGGGTCAAGAGCAAGCAGGTGCACCTCGGCGTCGGGAACCAGCGCGTGGTCGTCCGCGAGGTCGCCCTGCCCTGGCTGCCCGAGAAGGAGCTTCGGGACACCCTGGGCTTCCAGGTCCAGGAGTTCATCCCGATGGCCTCGGACGAGGCCGTGCTGGACTTCGACCCGCTGGGCGAGATGGACCAGGAGGCCGGCGGATGGTGCGGATCCTCCTCGTGGCGGCGCACAGGCCGATGGTCAACGCCCTCGTCGAGGCAGCCCTGGCGGCCAAGCTCGACCCCAGGGCATCGACCTCACCCCGTTCGCCGTGGTCAGGGCGGTCGGGACGGGCGACGAGGGCCTGGATCTGGACTCGAGCGGCGACGAGGCCATCGTCGACATCGGCGCCCAGGTGACCTCGATCTGCGTGCACGACCGCGGTGTGACGCGGTTCGTGCGGATGCTCCCGTCGGGCGGTCGCGACATCACGCTGGCGCTGGCCTCCGGTCTGGGCGTCGACGAGGCCGCGGCCGAACGGCTCAAGCGTGGCGAGACGCCGGAGATGCCGACGCAGGACGGGCCACAGGACGGCCGAGGACCGGAGCCCTCCGCCGGACCAGCCGGCGATCGAGCCGCCGCCGCCCGCGGACTCGCTGCCGGTCGACGGTCCGCCCGCCGACACCCTGCCCGTCGAGGCGCCGCGAGGCGTGCCGGCCGCGCTCCCGGATCCGACCGACGTTCGGCAGCTGGCGCTCACCGCGCGCGGGGAGCTTCGTCGACGAGGTGCGGTCCTCGCTGGAGTTCTACACGGCCCAGATGCCCAACGCGCAGATCGGCCGCGTGCTCGTCGTCGGGGAGGTTCCCGGCTCGACGGGCTGCTCGAGCTGCTGCAGGAGCGCCTGCCGGTCCCGGTCGACCGCGGCCGGCTGTTCGAGCGCGCCAAGTCCGAGATCGAGCTGTCCGCGGAGGCGTCCGCCGAGGCCGAGGCCGTGCTGTCGGTCGCCGTCGGCCTGGCGATCCCCGCCCGGAGGAACGCGTGAGCCAGGTCAACCTCCTTCCCCCGAGCTCCGAGAGCGCCAGGCGATCCGCCGGACGACGTCGCTCGTCGTCGCGGCCGGTCTCGCCGTGCTCGCGCTGATCGGGATCTTCTACTTCTTCCAGGTGCAGCGCCTCTCGCAGACGCAGTCGGACCTCGAGGCGCAGCAGAGCCGGAACGCGCAGCTCGAGAGTCGAGATCGCCTCGCTCCAGCAGTTCGCCGACCTGCAGGCCGAGCTGGCGCAGAAGGAGGCGCTCGTCGGCGAGATCTTCGTGAACGAGGTGTCCTGGTCGAGCGCGCTCCTCGACGTGTCCCGGGTGATCCCCGACGCGTCCTACCTGACGAACCTCACCGGGCAGATCACCCCGACGATCGTGGGCAGGTCGCCACGGAGCCGACGGGCGGGACGCCCGAGACCACGCTGATCGGGAACATGACCTTCGCCGGCGTCGCCAACCAGACCGAGACGATCGCCACCTGGATCACGCGGCTCGAGGAGGTCCAGGGCTGGGTCAACGCCTGGGTGAACAGCGCCCAGGAGGACGTCCCCTTCTCGCGGATCTACACCTTCTCGAACGGACTCGACCTGACGCAGGAGGCGGCGACGGCTCGCGGGCAGGGGTGGCGCCGTGAACCGGCGCGCGCCGATCATCGCCGGGGTCATCGCGGCGCTCGTGGCCCTCCTGCGCGGTGTTCCTGCTCGTCCTGCCGAAGATGGGCGAGGTGAGCACGGCCCAGGACGAGCTGCAGACCGCCGAGGACCAGGAGGTCACCCTGGCGGCGCAGCTGAACGCCCTCCAGGACGCTCCAGGCCGCGGCCCCCGAGACCGAGCAGGAGATCGCCGCGATCGACGCGGAGATCCCGCCGACCGCCGACCTGCCGAGCCTGTTCCGTCTGCTCCAGGGCGCGGCCGACCGCTCGGCCGTGGACTTCTTCTCCTTCACGCCCGGCACCCCGGTGCCGAACGCCGCCGGCTCCTTCTCGACCATCGCCTCGCAGGTCACGGTGAGCGGCGGGTACTTCGCGATCGACGAGTTCCTGTTCCTGCTCGAGACGCTGCCGCGCGCGGCCAAGGTCACGACGCTGGCCGTGACGCCGGCGGCGGCGCGAGCACCGAGAGCACCACGACGACCTCGACCAGCACCCTGCAGCTGCAGGTCACGGTCGAGTTCTACACGACGGACCTGAGCGCCGGCCCGGGTTCGGTCCCGGGTCCGAGCGACGTGACCGGTACAGGAGCGTAGCCATGCAGATCACCCCCGAGACAAGAAGATCCTGCAGATCGTAGGGGTCGCGTTGCCCCTGCTGCTGCTCGTGTACCTGTTCGTGCTGAAGCCGGACGGCGGCGAAGATCTCGCGTCTCCCAGCGGCCCCACGGGCATCACCGGGAGCACCGGTGCGCCCACGGAGTCGCCGAGCGCGACGCCGTCCCCGACGCCCCGCGAGACGCTGCCGCCCGTGTCGTTGGCCGGATCGAGGGATCCGTTCTCGATCCCTCCCGGCCTCGAGCTGACCACGGGCGGCAGCGTCAGCCCCACCACGGCGACGGTGCCCGGCACGACCGCGACGATCCCGACCACGACGTTCTCGCCACCCCCGACCACTTCCACCTTCACGACACCGCCGACCACGACCACCCAGACGACCACGCCTCCGCCGGGTGGGGGCGGCGACGGTGGCGACCATCCGGGGAACAAGGTCCTGATCGGCGGCCACGACGTGAAGCTCCACTCCGTCGCCGGCACCGGGAAGAAGCTGGACGTCCCGGTCGACGGCAAGGTCTACACGGTCGAGCCGGGCGCCACGTTCGACGACAACTTCAAGCTCGTGAAGATCGACGGGAAGTGCGCCAAGTTCCTGTTCGGCGACCAGAGCTTCGAGCTCTGCGAGAAGTAGGGGTTCGGGAAACCCGCGTGAGCGGGGATCCGAACCCACGGGTCGGGGAGCGCATGCCGGAAGCACCGGCGCCGCACACGGGGAGCGGCCGCCGGTCCGAGAGGGCGGCCTCGGTGACGGGGCCGCCCTCCACCCATCCGACGTGCAGAGCGCGTCGAGACCCGAACGGCGGCGGCGAGGGGCCGTCTCCTATGATGAACGCCATGTTGCGCCTGCTCACGGCCGGTGAATCCCACGGGAAGGCGCTCGTCGGCGTGCTCGAGGGTCTTCCGGCCGGGGTCCCGGTCTCGCCCGAAGGAGATCGCGGCCGAGCTCGCCAGGCGGCGGCACGGCCACGGGCGGAGCGGTCGGCAGAAGCTCGAGGGCGACCGGTTCGAGATCGTCTCCGGCGTCCGTCACGGCCTCACGCTGGGCAGCCCGATCGGGGTCACGATCGAGAACGCGGAATGGGAACAGAAGTACCGGGACCTGATGGCGGTCGAGGGCGTCGCGGACCCGACGGAGCGCCTCACGCGTCCGCGGCCCGGCCACGCGGACCTCGCGGGGCGCAGAAGTACGGGTTCGACGACGTCCGCAACGTGCTCGAGCGGGCGAGCGCGCGCGAGACCGCGATGCGGGTCGCGCTGGGCGTGTTCTGCAAGGCGCTGCTCGCCGAGCTCGGGATCGCGCGTGGTCTCGCACGTCGTGCGGATCGGCAAGGTCGCCGTGCGCTCGACGCGCGTCCCGCGGCCCGAGGATCTCGGAGATCGTCGACGCGTCGCCCGTCCGATGCCTCGACGAGGTGGTCGCGGATCGCATGGTGGCCGAGATCGACCGCGTCCGTAAGGCCCGCGACACCGTGGGCGGGGTGTTCGAGGTGATCGCCTACGGGTGTCCGCCGGGCTCGGCTCCCACGTCCAGTACGACCGCAAGCTCGACGCCCGGCTCGCGCTCGCGCTGATGAGCATCCAGTCGGTCAAGGGCGTGGAGGTGGGCGACGGGTTCGCCTCGGCCGCCAAGCCCGGCTCGCGGGCGCACGACGAGATCGTGACCGGCCGCGGCGGGCTGCGACGCAAGAGCTCGCGCTCGGGCGGGATCGAGGGCGGCATGCAGCACGGGCCAGCCGATCCGGGTTCGGGCCGCGATGAAGCCGTTCTCCACGGTGCCCGAAACCGCTCGCGACGGTGGACCTGGCGCACGGGACGGCCCGAGGTCGCGATCACGCAGCGGACGGACGTCTGCGCCGGTCCCCGCAGGCGGTGTCGTCGGCGAGGCCGCGGTCGCGTTCGTGCTGGCGCGAGGCGGTCCTGGAGAAGTTCGGGGGCGACGCGCTCCCGGAGACCCGCCGCAACCTCGACGCGTTCGTGGCCGGGCTGCCGTGAACGCGCGAGCGAGCTGGCCGAACGTGATCGTGTACCTCGTCGGGATGCCGGGGTCGGGCAAGTCGACCGTCGGACCGGAGCTCGCGCGGCGGCTCGGCGTGCCGTTCGTCGAGCTCGACGAGCGCATCGAGCGGGCGGCCGGCTCCTCGGTCCGCGAGATCTTCGAACGCGACGGCGAGGCGCGCGTTCCGCGAGCTCGAGGCGGCGGCGCTGGTCGAGGCCGCGTCGCTCGATCCGTCGGTCGTCTCGTGCGGCGGCGGCGTCGTGCTCGAACCCGCGAACCGCGATCACGCTGCGCGCGACCGGCGAGGTGGTGTTCCTGTCGGTGCCGCTCGAGGTGCTGCGCCGAACGCGTCCGGCCCGGCGCCGACCGCCCGCTGATCCGTACCGAGGGCGACCTGGAGCGTCTGTTCCGGGAGCGCGAGCCGCTGTACCGGGAGTTCGCCGCCCACGTGGTCGACGCCAGCGGGCCCGGCCGAGGACGTGGCCGCCGCGATCGAGGAGGAGCTCCTGCGTTGGAGCGCGTGACGGTCGCGGTGCCGGAGCGGGCGTACGACGTCTGCATCGGGTCGGGCGTGCTCGCGCGGGCCGACGAGCTCCTGCCGGCGCTCGCGGGCGCCGAGCGGGCGTTCGTGATCGCCGACGCCCCGGTCGCCGAACGCTACCTCCCGCGCTGGCGGACGGGCTCGCCGCGCGCGGGCTCGGCCGTCGTGCACCTCGGCGTGCCCGAGGGCGAGGAGGCCAAGTCGCTGCAGGTCATGAACGCGCTCGAACGTCAGCTCGCCACCCAGGAGGCGCACCGGGACGACCCGATCGTCGCGCTCGGCGGTGGCGCGGTCGGGGACCTCGCGGGTTCGTCGCGGCGACGTACATGCGCGGCGTCCCGTTCGTGCAGGTGCCCACGACGCTCACGGCGCAGGTGGATGCCGCGATCGGCGGCAAGACCGCGCGTGAACATCCCCGGAGGGCAAGAACCTCGTGGGCGCGTTCCATCAGCCCGTCGCCGTGCTCGCGCGACGTCGCGACGCTCGCGTACCCTGCCCGACCGCGCGTTCCGCAGCGGGCTCGCCGAGGTCGCGAAGTACGCGCTGACGCTCGACCCCGAGCTGCTCGAGCTGCTCGAACGCGATCCGTCGCCCCTGCTGGGGCGTGAGCCGCAGCGTGCTCGAGGAGGTCGTGACCCGATGCGTCCGCGCCAAGGCCGCGGTGGTCGCGGCCGACGAACGCGACACGGGCCGGCGCCTGGTCCTGAACTACGGGCACACGCTCGGCCACGCGCTCGAACGCCTGGACGCGTTCGCCGGGCGGACCCACGGCGAGGCGATCTCGGCCGGCATGGTGTTCGCCGCCCGTCTGGCCGAGGCGCTCGGCCGCGCGGACGCCGGGGCTCGCGGCGCGGCACGTCCGCCTGCTCGCGTCCCTCGGGCTGGAGACGGACGCGACGCTGCCGCCCGCGGAGGAGATCCGTGGCCGCGATCCGGATGGACAAGAAGTACCGCGGCGGGGTCCGCTTCGTGCTGCTGGAGGACGTCGGTCGTCCCGTCGTGGAGGATGCGGTCCCGAGGACGTGCTCCGCACCACGCTCGAGCAGGCCGGCTCGGGCGCACAGGCGATGGGGGCTGCGGATGCGAGGTGCTGTTCCTGTTCGGACCGAACCTGGGCGCGCTCGGACGCCGCGAGCCCGGAACGGTACGGCACGCAGACGCTCGAGCAGATCATGGACGAGGTGGCCGAACGCGCCGACCCGGCTCGGGCACGAGCTCGAGTGGCGTCAGACCGATCACGAGGGCGAGCTGATCGGGTGGCTGAACGGCGCGGGCGCCGAGGGGTTCGAGGCGGTCGTCGCCAACCCGGCGCGCTCTCGCACTACTTCCTACGCGCTCCGCGACGCCGTCGAGGCGTGCGGCCTCCCGGTGATCGAGGTCCACATGACGAACATCTACGCGCGCGAGGAGTTCCGCCGGCACTCGGTGATCTCGCCGGCGTGCCGGGCGACGATCGCCGGCGCCGGCGCCGGTGGGTACCATCGTCGCGCTGGAGGCGCTGCCGTGGATCACGGGCTGAGGCGCGCGCGGCTCGCCGAACGCCTCGGCGAAGCCGGAGCTCGAGGCGCTGATCGTCACGCGCCTGCCCAACGTGCGCTACCTGACCGGCTTCACGGGGTCGAACGCGCAGCTCGTGATCGCGGCGGACGCGTCGGCGGTGTTCCTGACCGACGGCCGGTACGCGGCGCAGTCCGGCCACGAGGTGCCCGACCTGCCGCGGACCGTCTACCGGCAGGACTACCCGCGCGCCTCGTCGACGCGTGCCGAACGCTCGGCGCCACGCGCGTGGGGTTCGAGCGGCACGGCGCTCACCTACGAGGCGTGGGAACAGCTCACGGATCGGGCGGAGGGCCTGGAGCTCGTGCCGGTCGGTCCGGAGGTCGAGCGCCTGCGCGCGGGTCAAGGACGCCGAGGAGATCGCGGCGATCGATCGCGCGCAGGGCTTCGCCGACCTGGCGTTCGAGACCGTCGTCCTGGGCGGCGGCCTGCGAGCGGGCGTGACGCGAGCGCAGTGTTCGCCCAGGTCCTCGAGCGGGCGATGATCGACGCCGGCGCCGAGGATCGCGCGTTCGACTCGATCGTGGCGTTCGGCGACCACGCGGCGGAACCCCACCACCACCTGACGGACCGGGAGCTCGTCCCGCGGCGACCTGGTCAAGCTGGACTTCGGGGCGCTGGCCGACGGGTACCACTCCGACATCACGCGGACGGTCGCGTTCGGCGAGCCCGACCCCGCAGCTGCGCGAGATCCGCGACCTGGTCGCGGCGGCGCAGCGCGCCGGGATCGACGCCGTCCGTGCCGGCGTCTCGACGACGGAGGTCGACGCCGCCGCGCGTTCGGTGATCGTCGACGCCGGGCACGGCGACGAGTTCCCGCACGGCCTCGGTCACGGCGTCGGGCTGGAGATCCACGAGGCGCCGTCGCTGCGATGGGACGGGGGCGAGAGCTGGTCGAGGGATGGTCGTCACGATCGAGCCCGGCGTGTACATTCCCGGCCTCGGAGGCGTCCGGATCGAGGACATGGTCGAGGTGACCCCGGACGGCCGCCGCGAGATCCCGCGAGCCACCAAGGAGCTGATGCGTGCTGTGAGCGTGTCCACGAACGACCTGAAGAACGGCATGACCGCTCGAGCTCGACGGCACGCTGTTCCAGGTGGTCGAGTTCCAGCACGTCAAGCCCGGCAAGGGCGGCGCGTTCGTGCGGACGAAGCTCCGCAACGTCAAGACCGGCGGCGTCGTCGAGCGGACGTTCAACGCCGGCGTCAAGGTCGGTCTGGCGATCGTCGAGCGCAAGGACATGCAGTACCTGTACCGCGACGGCGAGTCGACTTCACGTTCATGGACATGGAGTCCTACGAGCAGATCCCGTCCCCGCCGAGCTCGTCGGGCGACGGCGCGAGCTGGCTCTCGGAGGGTTCGACGGCGCAGGTGGCGATGCACCAGGGGATCCCGATCGGCGTCGAGCTCCCCGCCTCCGTCACCCTGGCGATCACGAAGACCCAACCCGCCGTGAAGGGCGACACCAGGACCAGCGCGATGAAGCCCGCCGTCCTGGAGACCGGCGCCGAGATCAGGTGCCGATGTTCGTCGAGGAGGGCGAGCGCGTGAAGGTCGACACGAGGTCCGGGCTCGTACATGGAACAGGTCAAGTGACTGCTTGAGCTCGCGAAGGCAGGAGCGACGCCTCGCGATCGAGATCCTGTTCCAGGCCGACGTGACGGCGACCGACGGACGCGCGGCCCTCGACGGGCTGGCTCGAGTCCGGCCGAACCGTTCCCGCGTTCGCCCGCGAGCTCGTCGAGGGCGTGACCGACCACCTCGCGCAGCTCGACGAGACGATCGGGTCGCACTCGGAGGGGTGGACCGTCGACCGGATGGCGTCCGTCGACCGCACGGTCCTGCGTGTCGCGACCTACGAGCTGGCGTTCGACCGCGGGATCCCCGTGGGGGTGGCGATCGACGAGGCGGTGCGCGCGGCCAAGGACCTGTCGACGGACGATTCAGGACGGTTCGTGAACGGGGTCCTCGGCAAGATCGCCAGCGAGCTCGATCCGGGGCCGAGACCCCGAGCTGACGAGGGCAGCGTTAGTCCGGAGGTCTGCGCCGTGCCCTCGGAGCGCTTCTCGGCGTCGTCAGGAGGTGGCCGGCCTCCTCCGGGATCGGAGGCGCCCTCGGACATCCCCTTCTTGAACTCGCTCGAAGACTTGCCGAGCGACCGGGCGAGATCGGGAAGCTTCTTCGCTCCGAAGAGGAAGACGATCAGTGCCACGATGCCGACGATGACCCACTCGTTCATCAGGACTCCCGCCCTTCGATGTCGGCCCTCAGTGTACGCCCGGCAGGGCCACATCGCAGGTCGCACGTGAGGATCCGTGTTATCCTCGCCTCGAACTTCCCCCTTTAAAGTCCGGTCCCGGAGGCCGGGAAGGGAGCCGAACACGGTGTGTGCCCGACCACGACGCCCTGCCGCACGCGCGGCCGGGCGTTTCCTGTTGACGGCCCCGTGCTCGGTCGCCCCGAGGCGTGCCTGATGCCCGCCGCGCGGCTGATGGACGAGGCCGAGGTGCGCCGGGCCGTCACCCGCATCGCGCACGAGATCGTCGAGCGCAACAAGGGCGCCGACGGCCGTGGTCCTGGTGGGGATCGCCGCCCGCGGCGACGACCTCGCCCGTCGGCTGGCGGCCGAGATCGGCCGGATCGAGGGACGGTCCGTCCCGGTCGGCGCGCTCGACATCACCTTCTACCGGGACGACATCGGGATGCGGGCCGAGGCGCCCGAGGTGCACGAGACCCGGATCGACTTCGACATCAACGGGCAGGACGGTCGTCCTGGTCGACGACGTCCTGTTCACGGGCCGGACGATCCGCTCGGCGCTGGACGCGCTCGATGGACTTCGGGCGGCCGACGCGCGATCCAGCTCGCGGTGCTCGTCGACCGGGGGCACCGGGAGCTGCCGATCCGGGCCGACTTCGTCGGCAAGAACGTCCCGACCCGCAAGGACGAGGACGTGCGGGTGCCCTGCGCCGAGATCGACGGCGAGGACGCCGTGCGTCGTGGAGGACCGGTCATCAGCGTGGAGGAGCGGCATGAACGGACACCTGCTGTCGATGCACGACGTGAGCGCCGAGGACGTCGTCGCGGATCCTCGACACGGCCGAGTCCTTCCGCGAGGTCGGGCACGCGGGTCATCAAGAAGGTCCCGGCGCTCCGCGGTCGGACCGTCGTGAACCTGTTCTACGAGAACTCGACGCGGACGCGGATCTCGTTCGAGCTCGCGGCCAAGCGGCTGTCGGCCGACGTGATCAACTTCATCGACGAGCGGCTCGAGCGTCGTCGCAAGGGCGAGTCGCTCAAGGACACCGCGCTCACGCTGCAGGCGATGGGCGCCGACGCGATCGTGATCCGCCACTCGTCGAGCGGCGCGCCGCTTCACGCTCACCCGGTGGGTCGAAGGCGCAGCGTGCTGAACGCCGGCGACGGCACGCACGAGCACCCGACGCAGGCGCTGCTCGACCTGTACACGATGCGCGAGCGGCTCGGCCGGCTCGAAGGGCTGCGCGTGGCGATCGTCGGCGACGTGCTGCACTCGCGCGTGGCCCGGTCGCTCTCGTTCGGCGCTCGTGAAGATGGGCGCCGAGGTCACGCTCGGTCGGGCCGCCGACGCTGATCCCACCGGACGCGCCGGCGTGGGGCGTGCAGGTCAGCTACGACATCGACGCGCGTGCTGCCCGAAGCTCGACGTCTGCTACGTGCTCCGCGTGCAGCGCGAACGCCAGCGGCTAGCAGTACTTCCCGAGCGTCCGCGAGTACGCGCGGCTGTTCGGCCTGTCGAGCGACGCGGGCCGCGATGCTGCCGGAGCGGCGCGCTCGATCATGCATCCCGGCCCGATGAACCGCGGCGTCGAGATCGACTCCGACGTCGCCGACCTGCCGCGGTCCGTGATCGAGGAGCAGGTGACGAACGGGATCGCCGTGCGGATGTCGCTGCTGTACCTGCTGCTCGGCGGCGCGGGCCGCAGACGGGCGAGGCGACCGGCGCGAGCCGCCGTGGTCCGCCTCCGAGGCGGCGTCCGTGCCTGATCGCTCGTCACCGGGCGCGGGCGATCGACGCGGCGTCCGGCGACGGACAGGTCGCCGACGTGGTCGTCGACGGCGGCGCGATCGCGGCGTCGCCGGGCTCGGCGCCGACGGTCATCGACTGCGACGGCCTGGTCGCTCGCGCCCGGTCTGGTCGACCTGCACACGCATCTGCGCGAGCCCGGGTTGCGAGCACAAGGAGACCGATCGCGACCGGGACGCGCGCGGCCGCGGTCGGCGGGTTCACGGCCGTCTGCGCCGATGGCGAACACCGATCCGGTGGCGGACAACGCCGCGGTCGATGCACGAGGTCCGCGACCTGGCGCGCGGCCGCCGGCGTCTGCGACGTCTTCCCGGTCGGGGCGATCACGCAAGGGCCTGGGCGGGGAGTAGCTGGCCGAGCTCGGCGAGATGGTCGAGGCCGGGCGTCCGGATGTTCAGCGACGACGGGCGCTGCGTGCCGACGGCCCGGCTGCTGCGCAACGCGCTCACGTACGTGCGAAGGCGTTCGACGACGTCGTGCTCGCCGAGCACTGCGAGGACGCGTCGCTCGCCGAGGGCGGGCAGATGCACGAGGGCTGCATCGTACCGTCGCTCGGGCTCGCCGGGCAGCCCGCGCGAGGCGGAGGAGGTCGTGGTCGCCCGCGACCTCGCGATCGCGCGCGCTGACCGGCGGTCGGCTGCACCTGTGCCACCTGTCGACCGCGCGGTTCGGTCGAGCTGCGTGCGCCGCGCCGAAGGCCGAGGGCGTCCGCGTGACCGCCGAGGTCACGCCGCACCACCTCGTGTTCACGCGACGAGGACCTCGTCACCTACGACACGAACCTGAAGATGAACCCGCCGCTGCGCTCCGCCGAGGACCGCGACGCCCTGCGCGCCGGGCTCGCCGACGGGACGATCGACGCGATCGCGACCGACCACGCCCCGCACGCCGTCGAGGAGAAGGAGGCGGAGTTCGACCAGGCGCCGCCCGGCACGATCGGGCTCGAGACCGCGCTCGCGGCGGTGCTGACCGACCTGGTCGAGACCGGGCGAGCTCACGTTGGTCGCGCGCGATCGACGCCCTGTCGACCACGCCCGCACGGATCCTCGGCGCCACCGACCACGGCGGCCCGATCGAGCCCGGCCGCCCCGCCAACCTGGTCGTGTTCGACCCGTACGGCCGAGTGGGTCGGTCGAGCCGCCGTTCGCGTCGAAGAGCCGGAACACCGCGTTCCTCGGGCCGACGGCTGCGCGGCCGGGTCGTCCACACGGTGTTGCGCGGCGCGCTCGTCGTCGCCGACGGGAAGGCGCACACGGTGACCGCGGCCGCGCCGCGCTGCTCGCGCTGGAGGACGGCAGCGGTCGTTCCGCGGCACGGCGTTCGGCGCGGCGGGGAGGCGTTCGGCGAGGCCGTCTTCAACACGGGGATGTCGGGCTACCAGGAGGTGCTGCACCGACCCGTCCGTACGCGGGGCAGATCGTGGCCATGACCGCCCCGCAGCAGGGCAACTACGGGATGAACGCCGAGGACGCCGGAGTCCGGTCGCGTGCAGGTGTCGGGGTTCGTCGTGCGCGAGGCGTCGCGCGCGCGCGTCCAGCTGGCGCGCCAGCGGGTCGCTGGCCGACGAGCTCGAGCGACGCCGGCGTCGTCGGGATCGAGGGCGTCGACACGCGGCGCCTCACGCTGCGGCTGCGCGATCGCGGCGCGATGCGCGCGGCGATGTCGACGGTGGATCTGGACGCCGGCGTCGCTGCGTCGAACGCGTGCGGTCGCCGCCGGCGATGGAGGGCGCCGACCTGGCGAAGGCCGTGAGCTCGGACGGGCCGTACGACGCGCGCGGGACCTCGTCGGGCCGGCCGAGCGAGCGACTCGGCGCCGTGTACCGGGTGGCCGCCTACGACTTCGGCATGAAGCGGAACATCCTGCGGCGGCTGGCCGCGGCGGGCATCGAGGCGACCGTGTTGCCGGCCGACGACGCCGGCGGCCGAGATCGCGCCGGGCGGGTACGACGGCGTGTTCCTGTCGAACGGTCCGGGCGACTCCGCCGGCGACCGACGTACGGGATCGACGCCGCCCGCGAGCTGCTCGGGACGGTGCCGGTGTTCGGGATCTGCCTGGGGCACCAGCTGCTCGGGCTCGCGCTCGGCGGGCGGACGTCCAAGATGCCGTTCGGGCACCGGGGCGTGAACCAGCCCGTGAAGGACCTGCGGACCGGGCGCGTCGAGATCACGAGCCACAACCACGGCTTCGCGGTCGATCCCGACGGATGGCCGCGGACGGCGAACGTGGCCCGGACGGCGCTACGGGCGCGTCGAGCTCACCCACTGGAACCTGAACGACGGCACGCTCGAGGGGCTGCGCTGCCTCGACGTGCCCGCGTTCAGCGTGCAGTACCACCCCGAAGCGGCGCCGGGACCGCACGACTCGCGCTACCTGTTCGACGAGTTCCGCGCGCTGATGGCGGCGCGCCTGATGCCGCAGCGCACCGACCTGCACCGCATCCTGGTGATCGGCTCGGGGCCGATCGTGATCGGGCAGGCGTGCGAGTTCGACTACTCGGGGACCCAGGCGTGCAAGGTGCTGCGGCGCGAGGGGTTCGACGTGTCGCTCGTGAACTCGAACCCGGCCACGATCATGACCGACCCCGAGTTCGCCGACCGCACGTACATCGAGCCGCTCACCCCGGCGTCCGTGCTGCAGGTGCATCGAGCGCGAACGACCCGACGCGCTGCTGCCGACGCTCGGCGGCCAGACCGGCGCTGAACGTCGCGGTCGCGCTCGCGGAGTCCGGCGACCTCGAGCGGCTGGGGGTCCGGCTGATCGGCGCGGGGCTCGAGGCGATCCACCGCGCCGAGGACCGCAGCGGCTTCAAGGAGACGATGAGCCGGGCCGGGCTCGAGACGCCGCGCGCGGGCGATCGCGCGCTCGCTCGACGAGCGCGCTCGTCGCTGGGGGACGAGCTCGGGTATCCGCTGATCGTCCGGCCGTCGTTCACGCTCGGCGGGGCGGGAGCGGGTTCGCCCGCACGCGGGCCGAGCTCGACGCGCGTCGCGAGCCGCAGCCTCGCCGCGAGCCCGGTCACCGAGATCCTCGTCGAGGAGTCGGTCGCCGGCTGGAAGGAGTTCGAGCTCGAGGTGATGCGCGACGGCGCGGACAACGCCGTCGATCGTCTGCTCGATCGAGAACGTCGACCCGATGGGCGTGCACACCGGCGACTCGATCACGGTGGCGCCGGTGCATGACGCTGACCGACCGCGAGTACCAGCGGATGCGCGACGCGGCGCTCGCGTGCATCCGCGCGATCGGCGTCGAGACCGGCGGCTCGAACGTGCAGTTCGCCGTCGACCCGCGCACCGGCCGCCAGGTCCTGATCGAGATGAACCCGCGCGTCTCGCGCTCGTCGCGCGCTGGCCTCGAAGGCGACCGGGTTCCCGATCGCGAAGATCGCGGCGCTGCTCGCCGTCGGGTACACGCTCGACGAGATCACGAACGACATCACCGGCGAGACGCCCGCGGCGTTCGAGCCGACGCTCGACTACGTCGTCGTGAAGGTGCCCGCGGTTCGCGTTCGAGAAGTTCCCCGAGGCCGACCCGGAGCTGACCTCGACGATGAAGTCCGTGGGCGAGGTGATGGCGATCGGCCGCACCTTCAAGGAGGCGCTGGGCAAGGCCTGGCGCGCGCTCGAGCGTCCCGACGCCGACCTCGGCGGCCCGCCGCCCGGCCCCGCCGGCACGCCCGACGGCTCCTGAGGCGATCGCGCTCGCCGAGCGAGGACCGCCTGCACCTCGTCGAGGCGGCGCTGCGGAGCCGGGAGCTCGGTGGACGAGGTCGCGCTCGCCAGCGGGATCGACCCGTGGTTCGTCGACCAGATCGCGCAGGTGGTCGAGGAGGTCGCGTCGCTCCGACGGTCGCGACTCGAGACGCTCGGGGCCCCCGAGCTCGAGCGGGCCAAGCGGATCGGGCTGTCCGACCGCCGGCTGGCGGTCCTCACGTCCTCGACCGAGGCGGAGGTCCGGCGCCGCAGGACGTCGCTCGGGCGTCCGCCCCGTGTTCAAGACGGTCGACACGTGCGCGGGCGAGTTCCCGCGCGCGACCCCGTACCACTACTCGACGTACGAGGAGCAGGACCGAGGTGCGACCGGCCGAACGTGCCGCGCGTGGTGATCCTGGGCGCCGGTCCCAACCGCATCGGGCAGGGGATCGAGTTCGACTACGCGTGCGTGCACGCGGCGTTCGCGCTCGGCGAGGCGGGGTTCGAGTCCGTGATGGTCAACTCGAACCCGGAGACCGTCTCGACCGACTACGACACGAGCGCGCGCCTGTACTTCGAGCCGCTGTCGACCGAGGACGTCCTGGCGGTGTGCGAGGCCGAACGGCCGATCGGCGTGATCGCCAGTTCGGCGGGCAGACGCCGCTGCGGATGGCCAGGGACGCTCGAGGCCGCCGGGTTCCCCGTCCTCGGGACGCCGCGCGGCCTCGATCGACCTGGCCGAGGATCGCGGGAAGTTCGCCGGGCTCCTGCACGAGCTCGGCATCCCGGCGCCCGAGCACGGCGAGGCGAGACGACCTCGCGGAGGCCCGGACGATCGCGGCGCAGATCGGGTACCCCGTCGTGGTGCGACCGTCCTACGTGCTCGGCGGGCGCGCGATGGAGATCGTCGTACGACGCGGACGAGCTCGAACGGTTCGTCGCGACGCGCCGCGGCAGCCGGCCCGACCACCCGGTGCTGATCGACCGGTTCCTCGAGGGCGCGATCGAGGTCGACGTCGACGCGGTGTGCGACGGCACCGACGTGTTCGTCGGCGCGGTGATGGAGCACATCGAGGAGGCGGGGATTCACTCGGGCGACTCGTCGTGCCAGATCCGCCGGCCACGCTCTCGGACGACGAGCTCGACGAGGTCGAACGCATCACGCGGAGCCTCGCCCTGCGCCTCGACGTGCGCGGTCTGATCAACCTGCAGCTCGCGAGCAAGGACGAGCGGATCTGGGTCCTGGAGGCGAACCCGCGCGCGTCGCGTACCGTGCCGTTCGTGTCCAAGGTGACCGGGGTACCGCTCGCGAAGGTCGCGACGTCCGTCCTGCTGGGTCGGACGCTCGCCGAGCTCCGCGACGAAGGGCTCGTGCCGGCCGAACGCCCGGCACTACCTCCGGCTGCCGCACACGGCGGTGAAGGCGGCCGTCCTTCCGTTCGAGCGCTTCCCGGGGTCGACACCGCTGCCTCGGGCCCGAGATGCGCTCGACCGGCGAGGTGATGGGGATCGACGCCGACCCGGGACGCGCGCTCGCCAAGGCCCTGGTCGCGAGCGGCGCCTCGCTGCCGAGCCAGGGCACGATGCTTCCTCTCGGTCGCGAACCGGGACAAGCGGTCGATCCTGTACCCGGCCAAGCGCCTGGCCGACCTCGGGGTTCCGTCTGCTCGCGACCGAGCGGCACGGCGGCCGTGCTCGAACGTGCCGGCATCGCGGTCTCCAGGGTCGCGCAGGTCTCGGAGGGGGACGCTCGGTCGTCGACCTGATCCGCGACGCTGAGGTGGACTCGTCGGTGAACACGCCGTTCTGGGCGCGGGCCGCGCACCGACGGTTCGCTTGATCCACGCCGCCGCCGCGCAGGCGGGCATCCCGTGCATCACCACCCTGCCGGCCGTCCTCGCGCCGGCTCCGCGGGATCGAGTCGGTGCGCGGCGGGGGCGGGGAGCCCCACTCGCTGCAGGAGTATCCACGAATCGCGCAGGCGGCGGTCGCCGTCCAGGAGCGGCTGGTGTTCGGGCAGGACCCCGCCGGGGTCGCGTCGTGACGCGTCGCGGTGCCGAGGTTCGGGCGTGAGGCGCGTCCGCGCGGAGGTCCTGAACGCGAAGCGCATCGGCGCGTACCACCTCGATCACGATCGTCGCGCCGAGGTGGCCGAACGCGTCCGCCCGGGACAGTTCGTCTCGGTCGCGATGCCCCAGGGCCGGACCGTTCCCTGCTGCGGCGTCACTTCTCGATCCACCAGGCGTCGCGGCGCGGCGGGATGGGCCGGCACGCCTCGAGTTCGTCTTCGATCCGCGGGACCCGGGTCGAGCTGGCTCGCCGAGGTCAAGGCGCACCAGTTCCTCGACGTGATCGGGCCGTCTCGGCACGGCGTTCGCGTACCCTCCAAGCCTCGACCGTTCTGCTCGTCGCCGAGGGCACGGCTCGGCGCCGATGTACTTCCTCGGCCAGGAGCACGCCGCGGCAAGCGCGTCGGACATGCTCGTGGGCGCCGAGACGCAGGAGTCTCGTCCTTCGAGCCGATCGAGGCCAAGCGCCTGGCGCAGACGATCGTCATCGCGACGCGAGGACGGGAGCCTCGGCGAGACCGGCGGAGTGCCGACCTGCTCCCGCAGGTCGTCGAGTCGACCGGCGCGGAGGTGATCTACGCGGCCGCGGGACGCCAGACGCTCCGTCGGATCTCAGGTTCTGTCCGAACGGCAGATCCCTCGCAGGTCGCGGTCGAGGAGGAGATGGCGTGCGGGTTCGGCCCGTGCTTCACGTGCGCCAGTGCCGGTGATCCGCAAGTGACGGCTCGGGCTACGACAACCTGCGCGCGTGCATCGAGGGCCCGGTGTTCAACCCGGCGCGGATCCTGTGGGATCGCTGGATCGGGGAGGAGCCGCGCGATGATCGCGACGCCGCCCGAGGGGTTCCCGGTGGTCAAGACGTGGCCGGGATGATCGCGCCGCCGTCGTGAGGGCCGCAGTGAAGCCCCAGCTCGGCGTCGACCTGAACGGCCTGCGGTTCACCCCAACCGGTGCTGTCCGCGTCCGGCTGCGCTCGCCACGGGCCACGACGTCCCCGGGCTGGTGGACCTGCACAAGCTGGGCGGGTCGTGACCCGGAGCCTCACGTTCAGGCCGTCGAAGGGGATGGGCCACACCACGCATGTCGGAGACCCGTCGGGGTTGGCTCACGGCCGTCGGGTTCCAGAACCGGGCGTCTCGCATTCCTCGAGGAGGACCTGCCGGGCCTGCTCGAGGCGGGGGTGCCGGTGGTGGGGTCGGTGGTCGGCAGCCTGGGTAGTACGTCAGCGTGGCGAGCGGGTTGCACCTCAAGCCGGGTTGTGCGCTGGGTCTGCGTGTCGTGCTGACGAGGAGCGCGAGGCGCGTTCGTTCGTCCTGGCGGCTGACCGAGTCGGGGCCGTGGCCTGTCCCGTGCCGGTTTGCGAAGCCGCCTCCTCAGCTGCCCGGGCTCGCCTGCGACCGCCCAGGCGTGTGTCCGCCGGCGCCTTCGGTTCACTCTCCTTGATCGACCAGGTTCCCGCGCTCGCCGTCGACTCTCATCGCCTGCGGACGCGGACGGCCGCGGCCTGCGCCTCACCGCGATCGCCCCCGGCGCTCGCGGCCGTACCTGCGGCCTTTCGAACGTGCCGGTGATGGGGGTCGGAGGCATCGTGCGACGGCGGAGGACGCGATCAGAGCCCTGCTGGCTGCGTGCGTGGCGGTGCAGGTCGGACGGCGCTGGTCGACCCTCGTCCACGTGGACATCGCGAGGGGATCCTGGCGTACCTGCGCGAGAAGTGATTCGCCTCCCCGGCGGATGCGCGGCTGCCCGCGTCCTGGATGCGGGCAACGGGTCGCCGTGATCCCGCGGCCGGACAACCTGTTGATCGTCGCGCCTGATCGTCTCTGACGTCGACGCGGCGGAGGCGTGATGGCCCGGCGGTCGACGGCGAGGCCGGATCCGTCGGGCTCGAGCTGTTGTGGCGCACGGTCCATCGGCCGTGTCTCGATGCGTGCCCGCCCGGGTGTTCCTCGACCTGAAGCTGCACGACATCCTGACCACGGTCGAGGGCGCGGCGCGCACCTGCGCCCGCTTCCTCGCGTCGATGCTCACGGTCCACGCGCTAGATAGCCGCTGGTCGCGGCTGGTCCAGTGCGCCGCTAGGGCTGAGGAGGCTGGGACATGCGACCTGATTGTCCGGCGGTGACGGTCCCAATCCAGCCTGGTGGGGAAGGGCTCGCTCGTTCCCGTCGCTCGCCTTCGAGGCGATGGCGGCGGGTGCGACGGCGGTCGTGTCCGGTGGTGACGTCGCGCCGGTCCGGCAGGTGCCGCGGCCGGCGCGTGTCTTTGCCGTCCCCGTGGCGTCCGGCCGGCTGGCTCGAACGGTCACGATCAGGTCCGCATCCTCACCACCCCGAGGAAGCGGTCGCGAACGCTGACTACCTGGCCGTCGGCCGGGCTTCCATCGCCCATGACGACGGGACCCGGCAGGTGCGGCGCGGCCATCCGCGACCGTTCGCTGACGGCGCTTTCGCCCAATGGAAATCCGTAGAGCGCATGAGTCGTGCCGATGCCCTGGCTCCTGGTTATTCGCGGCTTTCCGCCCCTGGAGCTGAAGCGGCGGTAGGATGCCCCTACCCGTCCTGACTGATGAACAGCGCGTGCCAAGCCCTGAGAAAGGCCGCGATCGTGCGCGGAAGAAGCGCGCCGAGCTCAAGTGGTCGCCAGTCCGGCAAGCTCATGCTGAGGGACGTGCTGTCCAGACAGGTGACGACGACACGGTGGCAAGATGAAGGTCTCCACTCGGTCCCCGAGTCGCTCCCGGGTGTGGAAGGTCCGGCGCGTAAGATCATGGAGCGTCTATCTCCGCCAGCCGACGGGTTCCGGGTCTCGGCGCGAAGCAGCGCTGAGTCGCCCTGGGCGAGTTCGCGCAAAGCAGCAGCCACCGCCGGGCGCTGAGTCAGAGGTTGCTCCATCGTCGCTGACCCTCAGTCGGCAAGTGAATCGTCGTCCGCCC
>ERZ1370068.5503-contig-4526_pt1 | contig 52088 bp, 78 predicted proteins | sample MGYA00561227_ERZ1370068 | MGnify/ENA primary metagenome ERZ1370068 (study PRJEB38410, sample SAMEA6850437) | metagenome | study: Metagenomic assessment of the ecological functions of the soil: analysis of the soil microbiota associated with the... | reverse complement strand
AGTACTTCGTTCAGTTACGTATTGCTCCGGGAGACGCCGTTAAGATCCGGACGGCGGCGGAAAGGCTTCTGGCGATGGCCGGTGAGGTCTGCTGGAGCCGGGAATACAGGCGGCGCCGGGGATACAGGCAGGCGCCGGAGATTGTCGTGGTTCCGATTGCTGTAGAGGTGAAGCGGGCCGACAGGCTAAAGCCCGTGCTACAAGGCCGCTTGCTCGTCGTAGATGACAACGAGACGCAATCGCGACGTGCTCGGCCGGCGGCTGAGCGGGAAGGCTACCGCGTTTCCTCGCCGAGAACGGACGGCGCGCGCTCGGAAATGGTGCGAGCGGACGAGCTTCGACCTGGTCCTGCTCGACATCATGATGCCGGAGATCGACGGCTACCAGGTGCTGAGCCAGATGAAGGCCGACCCGGCGCTGCGCGATATTCCGGTCATCATGATCTCGCGCGCTCGACGAGATCCAGAGCGTGGTCCGCTGCATCGAGATGCGGAGCGGAGGATTATCTCAACAAGCCGTTCGACCCGGTGCTGCTGCGGCGCGCGCATCGGCGCCTGCCTGGAGAAGAAGCGGCTGCGCGACGAGCAGAAGCGCAAGACACGCCGAGCTGGAGCGGGCCATTGAAGAGGCCGAAACGCAGCGCGCGCGAATCCGAATCGCTGCTGCGGAACATCACTGCCGGCGCAGATCGCCGACGAGCTGCGCGCGCAGAGGCCAGGTGGTGAGCCGCGTTACTTCGAGGACGTGACCATCCTGTTCTCCGATTTCGTCGGATTCACGCACGCCACCGAAAACCTGGCGGCCGAGGACCTGGTGAATCTGCTGCACGCCTTACTTCACCGCCTTCGACCGGCATCGTCGGGGCCGGTACGGGCTGGAAAAGCTGAAGACGATCGGCGACAGCTACTGCTGGTGGGCGGGCTGCCGGAGCGGAATCCGTCCCATCCGGTGGACGCGGTGCTGGCGGCCTTTCGAGATGGTGAAGGCGGTCGAAGAGCTGTCGCAGCGAGGAGGCGCCGTGGAAGGTGCGCATCGGGATCCACACCGGGCCGGTGATCGCCGGCGTGGTGGGGATCCGGAAGTTCGCCTTCGACGTCTGGGGCGAGACGGTCAATTTCAGCTCGCCGCATGGAATCGTCCGGGCGCGCCGAACCGGATCAACACTGTCGGCCCGCACCCACTCGCGCGTGAAGGACTTCTTCTGAGTGCGAGACGCGCGGGCAGGTGAATACGCAAGGAAGGCAAATCCTACGACATGTACTTCGCCAAGGGAATCCTGCCGAAGCTCGTGACGACCGGCGCAGGAGTCCTCGCCGCCGGCTTTTGTGCGGCGCTACAGGATCTACTTCCAGAAGAGCCCGCCGGCGTTTCCCGGCTTCTTTGCTGAGCTCGGAAGGCGGGTCGAACCCTTCGATCCATCCAGAATCACGTCTGTCCAGCCAGAAGCGCGGCTTGCTCGCGTGAGATGAATCCGAGGTGCCCGCCGTGGTCGGGCCTCGCGAAGCTAGCGTGCAGGTTCGATTGGAGGGAATTCCGGCGCTCAAAGATCTCGAAAGGGATGAACGTGTCGTCCTGGGCCTGCACGATGAGCGTCGGCACGACCGGATCTGCTCGCAGGAACTGATTGGCGGATTGGGTGGCGTAATAGTGCGATCGGCGCCGCGAAACCGAAGGATGGCGCGGTGATCTTGTCGTCGATTTCGAAGATAGAGCGGATGCCCGCGGAAATCGGCCGGCCGGTAGCCGTCCGGTGGCGATCAGACGCTGCGCACATGCGGCGCAGGAAGCGGCGTCGTAGACGCGGTAGGTTGTCGATCCGGCCGAGCCGTCGGGCGCAGGCCGCCAGATCGATGGGAGTGGAGCCGGCGCAGACGTCGGCGATGAGGCCGCGGCGCTCGGCCCAGCTCGCCGGCAAGCTTGAGCACTACGTTGCCGCCCAGGAGAAGCCAGCCAGAAAGACCGGCGTCCGCGCCCTCTCGTTCGAACTGCTCGAGAACACGAGCGAGCAGGTCGGAAGTGAGCCCGGCGTGGTACAGAGTAGGGCACAGGTGCGCGCGTTCCGCCACAGGTCCGCATGTGGAAGCGGTGCATGGCGAAGCCGGCCTCCGGGCCCGACCTGCGAAAGGCTGGCGCATGACCGTGATTCGCCAGAGAGCCCTCCAGGCCGTGCGCCAGAGCGAGCCTCGCCCCGCGCAACGCCTGCCGGGCCGCTGCGACTGCACCAGCTTGCCTGCACGTCCGGGCTCGGTCTGGTAGCAGCGTCGATTCCGCCGGAAAGCGCGCCGTATCGAGGCGCCGCGCGGCCAGAAGTTGCCGGCGATCGTGAGGATGTGATGATCGGCTACGATAGGACGGAAGGCCGCAATCCTTCATTTTAGACCGATTAGACCGACGCCCCGCGAGCTTCGATTCAGCGCCTGCGCAATGGCGCACTTCCTGCTCGGCCAGGAAAAACACCTGGAAGGTGATCCCCTTCCCCGGTTCGCTTCGAGACCGCGATTCCGCCGTGATGGCCGCGCACGATCCCACGGACGACGCCAGGCCAGGCCGCGTCCGGTTAACTTTGTTGTAAAGACGGATCGAACATTCTCGCCTGGTCGCCTGGTCCATTCCAGGGGCCGAGAAGTATCCTTCACTTCCGAGCATTACATAGGGGCCGGGAGGCAAGGGGCGCCGGCGAGATTGCCCGGGGTCTCTGCTCCGACCTCCCCGCAGGAAACCGAAATCTCGACCACGCCTTCGAAGGCGATCGCCTCCTTGAGTTGAGAACCGGGTTCGTGCAGGTGAAAAATCTGGCTGGCGTCGGCGTCGATGAGGGCAAATCGTGAGTAGTTCAAACGCAGGCGCACTCCCCTGAGGATCGACACCCCGGACCAGGGAAGCGATCTCTTCCACATGCTTGGCGGGCTACAGCGACTGAACCGCGAAGACGGCCCCAGCCGGAATAGGCCAACATCTGCCGCGTCAGATGCGCCGCCTGATCGGTGGCGGCGAGCACATTTTCACACAGCGCCGTGAGGAGGCGATCCGGCCAGCGCATCGTCCATCATGAAACGTTGGCGATGATTCCCATGAGGGGTATTTGAAATCATTGCGCGATGCCGCCGGCCAGGACGCTCAGGCTCTCCAGTTTCTGGGAGCGCAGCATTTGCGCCTGTGCGCGTCCGCTCGGAGTTGTCGAGCGCGAAGCATGGCCCTTCGCGTCCAGTTTGCCTAGCTCGGCCACACCGATGACGATGGCGGTGCGCTTGCCGTCGCGACGCAGGTACTCTTTCTCGTAGATCTTCGAGACGGGTTCGAACGGGCCTGTTCAAAAACCAGGTCGTCCAGGGCCCAGTACTCCGGCGGAGTCAGGTCGCGCCAACTGATCCGGCCCAGCTCAAACTCGGCGCGCGATATGTATCGATGAGGGACAGATAGAAGGCGTCATGGCCTCGCTGATGGGGGGGTGCTCGCGTCCCAGAACGCATTGGCGATCAGGTTCAGTCAAACAGCCGCCGAAAGCGATCTTCACTCGCCTGCAGCGCGTGTTCGGCGCGATGGCGTCCCGTAATATCGCGAGTGATCCTGGAAGCGCCAGCGATCGGCCGGAGGCGTCGCGAACGGGGGAGACGGTCAGTTCGATGTCGATTCTCCCGCCGTCCCTTTTTCTGCCGCGTGGCCTGATGGCGCCAGACGAACGCTCCGGCGCGGATGCGCTCCAGAATCCAGGGGTATCGTCGGGACATCCGGGTGGAATCAGTTGGGCCACCGAGCCGCCGATCATTTCGAAGCGGTATATCCGAAGATCCGCGTCGCGCCGCCACCGTTCCAGCTCGTGAATCACGCCATGGAGATCCTCTCCGATGATGGCGTCGTTGGTGGTCGACCACCGAAGCCAGGCTGCGATCCGCTTGCTCGGCTCTGCGCCGGGCGGTCAGGTCGCAGAACCAGCACCACGCCGATGATCGCGCCATCGCCCGCGCGGATGGGAGCGGCGCTCGTCGATGGAATCGCTCTGCCGTCTCTGAAAGAGCACGGTTTCAAACAGCTTACAACGACGCGACTCGCGAAGGACCTTCGGCAGCCGGGCTGTCGAACTCTCCCGTTTATTTGGTTGACCACGGGGAACCTATCAGCCCGTGGCCGAGCGGCTTCGTCCCCGCCCATCCTGTGAGCTGCCGGGCGGCCGGATTGAGAAGGTGACCGTTCCCTGCGCATCGGTGGCGATGACACCGTCGGCGATGCTCGACAGCGTGGTATGCAACAGGTCGCCAGTTGCGCATTCTTGTATTGACTCGACCGCAGCGCTTGAATCCAGATGCCCGCGCCGGCCACTGGCGTTGCCGATGAAAACGCCGACCGCGGTGAAGCCGAAAACGGGGTGTTACCCGATGCCGTCAAGATGCTCAGAATCCGGTTGATTCGAGCTGGATTCTCTCCCTTGGGCGCAATCCAGGAGTTCCACAAACAGCCCAGGCCACTGCGCTTGCGGCGGATTGCCTGGCGGCGTCGGCTGGACCAAGACTGGCGACTCGTTCTCTCCGACTGCGGATTAGCCAGCACCTCTGCGATCGCGCTCAGCGGGCGTTTCGGCAGAAAAGGGCTTTTCGCAGAACCGGGACCAGCGGCGTCAGGCCCTGCTGCGCCATGCGATCTCGTCGGGGAAAGCCCGACATCATGATGACCTGCATCTCCGGGCGGAGCGGGAGCAAGCCGCCGCACCAGCTCCCGGCCGTTCATCCGCGCCATCACCGGATCCGTCACCGGACGCGGATCGTCGCCGGATAAGCACTCCGCGATGAGTAGCGCCTCCTCCCCGTCGTGCGCCTCCGAGCAGGTGGATACCCCCTTTCACAACGCCGAGGTAGTTGTGCAGCGCCCGTCAAGACCATCTCGTGGTCTCGTCGACCAGCAGAACGGTCCGGATCCCGGCTTGGCAGAGCCCTTCGTTGGCCATTGGTTTGCTATCGCTGAAGGTGGCGTTCGATCTCACTAGGATTGTGTGCCCTATCATGGACTCCGGTTTTTAATGCTTCGTCGGACCCCTCCTGCAGCAATTCCTGGACCGTCGGACACCTGCGAAGTCCTAACCCTGGTAAAGGGCTTCTGCAATGCGCGCGCAGGGCCGGTCGAAAGGCGAGCCGCATCGTCAGACCGTCCAGCCCCGTGATGAACAGCACCTTCATGCGCGGGCGCAGGAACAGCAGGAATCTCCGCCACTTCCGGCCCGCTCGATCTCCGGCATCACCGCGTCCACGACCAGCAGGTCGATGTCCCGGAACGCGCCTTCACCGCCGTCAATCGCCTGTCATCCAGGTTCTCCGCCGGCAAGCACCTCGCTGTAGCCCTGCGCGGCTGCAGACCCGCTGTACAGGGGCGCCTTCACCACGGTCGAATCGTCGTCGACCAGCGAGTATCGTTTTCGCCCGTATGCGGCGCTGTTGGGGCGACGTCCCCGCGCGAAACCCAGTCATGGTAGTGCGCCGGCGTCGGGATTGTCTCCTGCAAAGTTCCGTCAATATTACTCGCAAGACCTTACGACCCGGTCCGCCCGCTCGGTGTACAATACACGCTGGTTTCATATGCGACTGCGCGTTCTGGGAATCGTTCTCGCCGGCGGCAAGGGAACCCGCCTCTATCCGCTCACCAAAGGAGCGCGCCAAGCCGGCCGTTCCTTCGGCGGGCAAGTACCGCATCGTCGATTTCGTTCTCAGCAACTTCATCAACTCGGGCATCTACTCGATCTACGTGCTGACACCAGTTCAAGAGCCAGTCGCTGCTGCAGCACTTGAGCGAGGGATGGCAGTTCGGCAGCCTGCTCAAGAACCAGTTCATCATTCCCGTGCCGGCCCAGATGCGCACGCCGGAGGAGACCTGGTATCAGGGCACCGCCGACGCCATCTACCAGAACATCAACCTGATCGAGCAGGCCGACCCGCACGTGGTGGCGATCTTCGGCGCCGATCACATCTACCGCATGAACGTGACCAACATGATCGAGTATCACGAGCATGAAGCGCGCGCATCGTCACGGTCGCGGCCATTCCGGTTCCCAAGGCGCGGGCGACGCGAGTTCGGCGTGATCGAGGCCGCCCCCGACGGCCGCATCATCGGATTCCACGAGAAGAGCGCCGAATCCCCCACGATCCCGGGCGATCCGACCGCGCTGCTACGCGTCGATGGGCAATTACGTCTTCTCGACCCGCTCGCTGCTGCGCGAGCTCTACGACGACGCCGCCAATCCAGACAGCACGCACGATTTCGGCCGCGACATTCTGCCGTCGCTGGTCGGGACGCGGCGGAGATGTTCGCCTACGATTTCCAGACCAACCAGATTCCCGGCGAGCCGCCCGGCGCTCCCGCCTACTGGCGCGACGGGGGCGCCCGGAAGATCGCGCGGCTCGCCGCTGCTGTTGTAAGCTTCTCGACCTTCTGGATTCGGCGTTCGATCTCGCGGACGTTCTCGAGATAGTCGTTCAACCGGGCGCGGTCTCCGGCGCCGAGGTCTTCTCTGCAGCCGGGCGACCGATCCGGTCAGCCAGTCGAGCAGGCTGCGATCCTCGACGCGCCGCTCGCGGCGCTCGCCCGGCGTCGCGCCCGACGCCGAACAGCTGATCGAAGATGACGCGCGGATCGCGCATCATCGGCAGCGGCTGCGTCGGCGACGCCCAGCTGATCGAGTCGGTGTAGGCGCACGAGTAGCCGTACGAGCAGCCGCCCGCCTGGTCGACATTCTCGATGCACAGCTGCATCGACGGGATCGGCGTGTCCTGCCCGAAGCGCTGGCGCGTACGATCTGATCGAGCGACGTGCCGACGTGGACGTCGGAGCCCTGCGGTCTGCTTCGGATGCGATCTGGGTCAGGAACACCGCGCTCGACCGGAAGTGGTCGCCGCCGATCTCCGGCGCGCGTGAACGCCTCGGCGCATGCGGACGTCGGTGTTGCTGACGATCGTCAGGTGATCGCCGGAACGGCTCGAGCGACTTGAGGCTGGTTCGCGCTCAGGTCGAAGTCGCGTCCGACACCGGCCGGCGCCCACAGGTTCTTCTTGATGCCATACGCCGCGCTGCCGGCCGCGCCGTGGACCATCTCGATCGCAGACCAGCCGGATCCTCGTGCGCGGCCGTCGCGCCGAAGGCCCTGGCTCGACCGGCACCATCGCCGTCGAGCAGCGGCAACCGCCATCGTCACGCCGCATCCCTTTGAGGACGGTGCGGCGCGACAGGTGTTTCTGCGTCATGAACATCGTGTGTCTCCTCGTTCCTCGCGACCTAAGGGTCTGCGCTACGTACCGAAGCAAAGGGCCGCGCTACGCAGCTAGCCCTAGCCCTACACGCGTCGTCCTAGCGCCGCGTCGACATCCGTATTCAACGGCGGGCGCTTCCGGTTTCGCCATCCGGAACGCCGCGCTGTTGACGACGCCAAGAACGAACGACGAGAACCGGTTGTCGTTCCTCGCGGCGCCGTTGACGATGGCGCGCACCGCCGGCATGTCGTGCGTATTCGACGCGCGCGGCCGATGCGCGTACGTCATCAGATTCTCCGCGAAGCTGCGCAGCACGCATGTCCTGGTGCCGCAGCAGCGCCTCGCGCAGGCCCGCCGGACCGTCAATCGTTCGTCCCGTCGTAGAGCTCGCCGACGACGTGTCGAGCGGCACCTCGTTGTCCTTGATGCGCCAGGCGCCGGTCACGTCGAAGTTGTCGAGCGCGAGGCCCAGCGGGTCGATGAAGCGGTGGCACGCCGGCGCAGCGTCGGGTTGCCGCGGTGCTCTTCCATGCGCTGGCGCGTGCGTGAGCATCTTGCCCGCCTTCGGTCGCCTTGACCGAGTCGTCGAGCGCCGGGACGTTCGGCGGCGGCGCGGGCGGCGGCGTCGCCGAGGAGCACGTCCATCACCCACTTGCCCCGCAGCACCGGCGACGTGCGATCCGCGACCGACGTCGAGCGTGAGGATGCTGCCCTGGCCGAGCAGGCCGCGGCGCGAGTCGTCGGGCATCTGCACGCGCCGGAAGCTCGTCGCCGGTGACGTTCGGAAGGCCGTAGTGCTTGGCGAGCCGCTCGTTGACGAACGTGTAGTCGGCGTCGATCAGGTCGAGCACGCTGCGATCCTCGCGCACGATGCTGTCGAAGAACAGCTCCGTCTCGCTTGATCATCGCCTGCGCGAGCGTGTCGTCGTAGTGCGGATACAGGAGATAGTCGGGAAGATCTTCTCGAGGTCCTGGAGCCGCAGCCACTGGCTGGCGAAGCGCGTCGACAGCGATTCAGACCGCTTGTCGGCAAGCATCCGCCGGACCTGCTTCTCGACGCCGAGCGGCTGCCGCAGCGTGCCGGCGCCGGCGGCTTCGATCAGCTCCGCGTCAGGACGCGCTGCCCCACAGGAAGAACGACAGCCGCGTCGCCAGATCCTGGTCGCTGATGCGGTATGCGCCCGCGGTCTTCACCACGGCGGGCGACGTCGCGCAGCCGCTCGAGCCTGAACAGGAAGTGCGGACTGACCAGAATCGACTGGAGCGCCAGCCGGATGCCGCTCTCGAAATCGCCGGTCTTGCGGCCGCGCTGGAAAGAACTCGACGGCGTCCTGGACGTCCTCCGCGCCGGCTTCGCCGCGATACGCCTGCGCGGTGAGGTTCTTGACGATCTGCGCGGCGCAGCGTCTCTTCGTCGGTCGCCGAGACGGGGCGGCAGGTAAAGATCCGGCGGCGGCTCGGCGTTTCCGACACACCGGTCACCACGCGACGGTCCAACGATGGTCACGTCGCGCATGTGCGGGAGCGCGGTCACGCCGTAGCTGATGTTGCACGTCGGCCAGCGTGTTCTCGAGCGGGGCGACCAGATCGTCCACCGGCCCATCGAGCCGCTGGACGAACGCGACCGAGATCCGTTTCGGTCCCGCCTTGATGTGGATCGGCGGCGTGCGGATTTCGAGGCCGTTCTGCCCCTTGTTCTGGCCGAAGTCCGTCTCGCTCATGCGCGGGACTGACGTCGAGCAGCGCGACGCGCTCGCCGTCCACCGACACGTCCACCTGCTCGGTGATGCCCATCGTCAGCATCGAGTAGCGGCCGTAGATGCCGCCGAGCGGTTCGTTGTGCATCGACGCGCGGATCACGTACTCGCCGTCGGCCGGGAAGACGTGCATCGGTGGACGATGCCGCCGCGCGTGCCCATCGGCGCGCCGTCCACGTGACCGCATACTGCGACTGCCGTGCGCCCGATCTTGAAGGTGACCGACGTCGGGCTGGCGTTGCGATCGCCGACGGCGAGACGGCTGATCTGGCTCGCGGCGCGGGGTAGCCTTCCATCAGCGTCGGCGAAAAGTTCTGCACGTCGGAGATGTTGTCGAAGCCGCTGCTGAGCGTGTCGGGCGGCAGGAACGAGTTCACGTCGACGTCGATGCCGAGCAGGTCGCGCACGGCGCGCGCGTGCTCCGCGCGGTTCAATCGCTGAAACGGCCGCCACCCCGGGCTCGGATTCAACGCCGCGGCCTTGTCGATCCGCGATTCGAACGAGTCCACCAGCGCGCGCACCGCGGCGGCCTCGGGATGCCGCGCGGTTGGCGGCGGCATCATGCCCGCCCGCAGCTTCCGGATCATCTTCTCAGCGGTCTCGGCGTTCGCCTCGACCTTTGCCGCGTCGAAACCCGCCAGGACGAGGCCCCCGGCCTTGCCGCGTTCGCTGTGGCAACCCGAGCAGTATTGCGCGACGAGCTGATTCTGCGCCTCGATCGACGGCCCCGAGGTGTCGGGACCGGACCTGACGTGCGACGCCGCCATATCTTGACCGGCGCCTTGGCCGCCCCCGCTGGCGTCTGGGGTGCTTGCGCGGTCGCTGCAACGCCCAGAAGTCCCGCGGCTGCAACCGCAAAGGCGGCATTCCTCATGATCAAAAGTATAGGGCCCTGTGGGTAGGGATCGAGGCCTTTTGTCGTCTCACTTTGTCACGGATTGTCATGTATTGGTCCAAGGCCAGCGGCCGGAAAAGTCGCGCCGCCCCCACGCGTTACAGCGGAATTTACAGACCTTTTCGGCCACCGTGATAGGATGCCGGCCCATTTTGTCCGTCACCCCATTTCCACGACCGGCCGAGGGAAGCTCAGGTCGACCTGCGCGATCCCGTGCACTACATCAACCGCGAGCTCAGCTGGCTGGAATTCAACCAGCGCGTCCTCGATCAGGCGACCTCGGACGTCATCACCCGCTGCTCGAGCGCGTGAAGTTCCTGGCGATCGTCGGCTCGAACCTCGACGAGTTCTACATGGTGCGGGTCGCCACGCTGCTGAAGAAGCCAGCGCGCCGGCGCTCGAGAGGATTTGTCGGCCGATGGCTTGACCCCTTCGAGCAGCTCGCCGCCGTCCGGCGTCGCGCGGCGCGGTTGATGGAAGATCAGGCGGCGTGCTGGAGCCGTTCGCTGCGGCCCGCGCTCGAGCAGCACTGGCGTCCGCTTCATCGATCCCGAACACTACACGGACTCGCGTCCGCGCGTATCTCACCGACGTACTTTCGTGCGCGAGATCTTCCCGCTGCTGACGCCGCTGGCGTTCGATCCGGGCCACCCGTTCCCGTTCATCTCGAACCGCAGCCGGAACTTCGCCATCGTCGTGCGGCACCAGCGGCGCACGAAGTTCGCGCGCGTGAAGGTCCCCGACGTGCCTGCCTCGCTTCGTGCCGGCTGCCGGGCGCCACCGGGTCGACTGACCTTCGTGTTCCTCGAGGACGTCATCCGCCTGAATCTCGGCGACCTGTTTCCCGGGCGTCGAGATCGTCAGCGCGCACCTGTTCCGCATCATTCGCGACACGGACATGGAGATCCGCGAGGACGGCGCCGACGATCTCCTGGCGTCGGTCGACCGCAGCTTGAAGGAGCTGCGCTACGCGAACGCCGTCGCTGCTGCAGGTCGAAGCGGCGATGCCGCCGCGGGTGCTCGACGACGCTGGTCGAGAACTTCGAGGTCGACGAAGAGATCGTCACCCACAGCGCCGGAGCGCCTGGGACTTCTCGGACTGGATGGCACTGCATCGCCTGCCGCTGCCGGCGCTCGAAGGATCCGTCGTTCGCGCCGCGCACGCTCTGGGCCGCTCCGCACGACGAAGAGATGGCTGTTCGACGAAGTGCGGCAGCAGGACCAGCTGGTCCACCACCCGTTCGACTCGTTCTGCCGCCGTCGAAGCGTTTCTGGAGCAGGCCGCCGCCGATCCGCATGTCGTCGCGATCAAGATGACGCTCTACCGGATCGGGCGCCAACTCGCCGCTGATCGATCTGCTGATCGAAGCGGCCGAAGCCGGCAAGCAGGTCGCCGTGCTGGTCGAGCTGAAGGCGCGCTTCGACGAGCGCAACAACATCAAGTGGGCGACGCGGCTCGAGTCGGCCGGCGTCCACGTCGTCTACGGCGTCGAGAACCTGAAGACGCACTGCAAGCTGTGCCTGGTCGTCCGCCGCGAAGGCGGACGGCATGCGCCGCTACGCGCACATCGGCACCGGCAACTACAACCGCGGTCGACGGCGCAGGTCTACACCGACTTCGGCCTGTTCACCGCCGATCCCGACATCGTCGACGGACGTGTCGGAGATTTTCAACTACCTGACCGGGCTATTCGACAGCGCGACGCCTACAAGCAGCTGCTGGTGGCGCCGGTCAACCTGCGCAGCGGCTTCCTCGACGCTGATCGATCGCGAGGCATCGCACGCGCGCGCCGGGTCGGCCGGCGCGCGATCATCATCAAGTGCAACGCGGTCACCGACCCGGCGATCGTGCGCGCGCTGTATCAGCGCGTCGCAGGACGGCGTGTCGACATCGACATGATCGTCCGCGGCGTCTGCTGCCTGCGCGCCGGGCGTCGCCGGCGTCAGCGAGCACATCCGGGTCCGCTCCGTCGTCGGCCGCTTTCTCGAGCACTCGCGCGATCTACTGCTTCGGCAACGGCGGGCACGACGAGCGTCTACATCGGCAGCGCCGGATCTGATGGAGCGAAACCTGGATCGCCGCGTGGAGACGCTGTGTCCAGTCCGCGACCGCAGGCTGGCGGCGCATATCCGGGCGACGGTGCTCGAGGCGTATCTGCGGGACAACGATCGGGCGAGCATGTTGAACGACGATCGGTACAGAGCCGGCGCCGTGCGACGACCCGTCGGGCCGCGTCAGTGCGCAGCGCGAGCTGCTCGAGTGGTACACCTCGAGGCCGCACGCGCACGATCTCCCGCTCGGCAGCGAGTAGCGAGCGCCTGGCGCCTCATGCAGCCTTGTGCTGTCGCGCCGCTGGCTGGCGAACGCTCGCGCGCCGACCGCCGAGCCCGAGGCGCGCCGCAAGTAGACGCCGTGGCGGCGCTGCAGCATGATCCGCGTGCAATGAGGTTCGCCATTGCCGCCATGGCAGACGTCGTGCGGCAGGCTCCACAGCCGCGCCGCCTGCGGCAAACGTCAGCTTCAACGTCGGCCACTCGTCGAAATCGACCTGAATCCGCCGCTGCGCGTCGAGGAGATCGGCTGTGGTCATCGAACGCTCCTCCGCTGATACGGGAGGATGCCCTATCCGCGTGTCGATGGCGTGTCGATCCGCTGGCGGCTGTGTAAATTCGCCACCCAAGTACCCAATTACTAACCAATTCACAGCACTCGTATCAGGTCGCTTCTGGTGATGATGAACGTCTTGTCGGTCTTGAAATCGCGGACGAGCACGCGCCGGATTCTGCGGCGTGATCATCGTCGACAGCAGATCGACCGGCGTCGAGACGTCGACGAACGGAAACGCCGGCTGCATGATCGATTCGACCGGCTGCGACTTGACGTCGGCGTCGCGCACCGAGCGCGTTGTAGAGCTGCGTCTCGTTCAGCGAGCCGACAAGCCGGTTGTCGCGCGTGATCGAGATCTGCGAGAAGTCGTGCTCGCTCATCAGCCGCACGGCGTGCTCGACCGGCTCCTCGGACTCGAGCGAGCACAGCTCGCCGGACAGACCGCATCGCCACCAGATCGCGCGCCGTCATGCCGGTGCTTCTCGATGAACCCTTCTGGCGCATCCAGTCGTCGTTGAACATCTTGCCCGAGATAGCGCGAGCCGTGGTCGTGGAAGATCACCACGATCACGTCGTCGCGGCTTGAAGTGATCCTTCAGCTGCAGCAGTCCGGCCATCGCCGAGCCGGCGGAGTTGCCGGCGAAGATGCCTTCTTCGCGCGCGATCCGGCGCGTCATGATCGCCGCGTCCTTGTCGGTCACCTTCTCGAAGTGATCGATGACGTCGAAGTCGACGTTCTTCGGCAGGAAGTCCTCGCCGATGCCCTCGGTGATGTACGGATAGATCTCGTGCTTGTCGAAGATGCCGGTCTCCTTGTAAGCTCTTGAACACCGAGCCGTAGGTGTCGATCCCCCAGACCTTGATCGCCGGATTCCGCTCCTTGAGATAGCGCCCGACGCCTGACGCCGTCCCGCCGGTGCCGACGCCGACGACCAGATGCGTGATCCGGCCGTCGGTCTGATCCCAGATCTCCGGACCGGTCTGCTCGTAGTGCGCCTGCGAGTTCGACAGGTTGTCATGCTCGGTTCGCCTTCCAGGAATTCGGCACTTCCTTCTCGAGCCGCGACGAGACCGAGTAATACGAGCGCGGGTCCTCGGGATCGACGTTGGTCGGGACAGACGATGACGTCGGCGCCGAACGCCTTGAGCGCGTCCGACCTTTTCCTTCGGACTGCTTGTCGGTCGTCGTGAAGATGCACTTGTAGCCCTTGACCACCGCGCGCGATGGCGAGGCCCATGCCGGTGTTGCCGGACGTGCCCTCGATGATCGTGCCGCCCGGCTTGAGCAGGCCGGCGCGCTCGGCGTCCTCGATCATCTTGATCGCCATCCGGTCCTTGATGGAGTTGCCCGGGTTGAAGGTCTCGATCTTCGCGAGGACGGTGCCGTTGATCACGCCGCTGGTAATCCGATTGATGCGCACCATTGGTGTCTCGCCGATCGCATCGAGGATGGTTGCGCAGATTTCTTCACCGAACAAGTTTATACCCGTAGATCACTTCCTCCGTCTCGCGACGGGCGGCGCTGAGCCCGTAGAGCCCCGCCAGAGATTCCGCCCATGAGGGCGCCCAACAGGAACGCCCCGCTATCGCAACTGTTTCGTCCCTGCACAGCCTGACAGGCCAGTCCGACGGCGTAGCCTCCAGACAAGGCTCCAACGAAGTAACCGCCGAGGGGGCCCAGATGTCCCCATACGCCTCTCCCCTTTTTTACCGTCTTGATTTCGGCCACATCGTTTCGCGCCACCCGCTCGACGACTTGTCCATTCGACAGGGTCAGGCTGGACTCGTCGACTCGCACGACTCGCACGACTCGCCGTTCGACTGGCTGAGCACGTTCGATGGTCACGATGATTTCGGAGCCGGACGCCAGTTTGCGCACGCGCGACCACTCGGCGTCGTCCGAACTCGCCGTTTGATCCACCGTGAGCCGGGCGGCTTCCCGCGCGATGCCGCGGGCAATCGGGCCGGCCGTCGACTCCATCGGTCCTGGGCCTCCAGCGGCAGCGTTGACGTCACCAGGCACACGATTAACGGGATCGAAACTGCTAACTGCATCGTTCCACCTCACTTGATGATGCGAGAACCACCAGGTGAAAGGGCTCACCTGCGCTAACGTATGGGCATGCCACGTCTTATCGCTGCGCCGACGGTCATCGCCGCGGCCGGCACCAAGCCGAAGAAGATCGAAGAGTTCGCTGGCCGCGTGAACTCGGGCCACGCACAGGTGAGCGTGGCGAAGATGACGTCGCCGTCGGGATGGCTCGAGCCCGGGCAGCGGCCCGAGTTCGAGGAGATTACGGTCGTCCTGAAAGGGATGGTCCGCGTCGAGTACGACGGCGGATCGCTCGAAGTGCACGCCGGCCAGGCCGTCGTCACGGCGCCGGGCGAATGGGTCCGCTACAGCACGCCCGGCCCGGACGGCGCCGAGTACGTCGCGGTCTGCCTGCCGGCGTTTTCGCCGGCGACGGTTCATCGCGACGAATCCTGAGCACTTGCCAACTCACCAATTACTCAATGCGGATCTGCGCTTCGTAGAGCCGCGTGCCGCGGCACTCCGGACACTTGCCAGGCTTTGACAGCTTGTCGTCGCCGAACGTGAAGCCGCACTGGCGGCATTTCGCGGGCTCGACGATGACCCGATGTCCCGCCGCACGCGCCGAGCGGATGGCGTGGCGCAGGTGATCCTCCACATCGCCGCGGTCCAATCCCATCTCTCGCGCGATCGATGACACCGACCGCGGCTGCACGCTCAACATCTTCACGAGATCGCGTCGAACGGACATCAGATCTGGTAACTGGGTAAGTTGGAAAACAGAGCTAAATGAGTAAATGAAATTTACCAGATTACCCAATTACCAAATTACCAAATTCTCTATCGTCCCCCGAGACGTCGATAAAGGTGCCGGTCGAAAACGACGCTTCGTCTGACAGCAGCCACAGAATGGCGCGCGCGACTTCGATGGCGTGGCCGCCGCGTTTCATCGGCAGCTGCGGCCCCAGGCGATCGACGCGGCGCGGCTCGCCGCCGCTGGCGTGGATGTCGGTGTCGATGATCCCGGCGCGGACGCCGTTGACGCGGATCCCCTCGGCGGCGACTTCGAGCGCGAGGCCGACGGTCGAGCGTGTCGAGCGCGGCCTTCGACGCGGCGTAGTCGACGTACTCGCCCGGGGCGCCGAGCTGCGCGGCGCGCGACGACACGTTGACGATGGCGCCGCCGGCACCGCCGCGCGCGGTCGACAGCCGCTTCACCGCCTCGCGGGCGCACAGGAAGGCGCCGGTGACGTTGGTGGCGAAGATGCGGCCGATGCGCGCCGCGTCGATCGAGTCCACGCGCGTTTGCGTTTCGAGGACGCCGGCGTTGTTCACGAGCGCGCGCAGCGAGCCGAGCACGCTCGTCGATCGCCTGGAAGAGCCGGAGGACGTCGGTCTCGATGCTGACGTCGGCGCCGACGGCGATGGCCGTGCCGCCGCGCGATTCGATGTCGGCGACCACGGCATCGGCCGCCGCGCGATTCGATCGATAGTTGACGCAGACGGTGTAGCCGCGCTCGGCCGCCAGGCGGGCGGTCGCGGCGCCAATGCCACGGCCGCCGCCCGTCACCAGGACCGTCACTGAATCTTCAACAGCTCGCTGTACGGAACGATCGTCCCGTGCAGCGGCACGACGCGATCGACCTTCAAGCCCCGCCGGCTGATGTTCTCCTTCAGGTTGGCCGCGTACGGCTGCACCGCCGAGCCCGGGCTGTAGGCGTCGACCTCGACGAGGATCTTCTCTTTCGGAAAATACGCCATCAACATCGTGTCCGCGTGCGGGTTGCCAGCCACGTGGTAGACGTTGACGGTCATCGTGCCGTCCTTCAGCTCCAGTTCCTCGTCGACCGGCGTCACCGTCAGTGGCTTTGGCGCCTTCGCGAGCGCATCGGGCACAATCGTGTGCGGGCCGCGCGACCGCGTCCTGATAGAACGCGGCGTTCGCTTTGTGGGTGATCACGGTCAGGCCCTCGGCGACGGCGGCGCGGATCCCGCCGGAGTGGTCGAAGTGGTGGTGGGTGTTGATCGACCTGCGTGAGCGGTTTCTCCGGGCGAAGCGATTTGCGCCTTGGCGATCACCGCGAGCGCGCGCGTGTCGTTCTGGGGCGCCTCGATCAGCGTCAGGTGATCCGCGAACTCCACCAGCACGCTGTGATGACTCTGGCCGCCGAGAAACCAGACGCCTTTCGCCAGCTCCTCGGCGGTGACCGTGGCCGGCGGCGGCGCGGCAATCGCCGGCGCGGACGCGGCGGCCTGCGGCGCGGTCAGGTCGCCGGTCGTCGCCGTCGATCGTCTGCCGGGTCACACGAATCTCGGCCGTCGTGTATGTTGTCGGTCTTCGTCGTCAGCCGCCTCGGCAGCTTCAGACCGCCGACGTCCTGGTAGTCGGCGAAGCTGGTTTCGATCGCCACGTCGCCCAGATTCGGTGTTGTCGGTCATCGAGACGACGCGGGTCGGCAGGTTGGTGGTCGGCGTCGGTCGCCAGCGTGAACTTGAGGCCGTTCGGCGGTCGTGATGTCGACGACGCGCTCGTTGCCGGCGGTGCGCGGGTTCGTCGAGCTTTGCTTCGGGATCGAGCGCCGCGCGGACGATCTTGATCGGGTGATGGTAGATCTCCGCGCGCCGATCCTTCGCGACCGCGTTCGACACGCGCGTCGCGTTGCCGTTGGGCGCGACGTTGTAGCCGACGTCGCCGTCGACGCCCAGCACCTGCTTCTGCGCCTGCGGTCCCTGGAAGTACGCGAAGTTCGGCGTTCGCGTCTGCTCGGTGCGCGCCCGCAGGTTCACCACGTCCACCGAACGCTTGTAGCCGCTGACGACGAACTGCTGCGACGCGGCATCCATCGTCATGTCCTGACCGAGGTTGCCGTTGGTCCCTTCGCCTTCGATGACGAGCGTCTTGACCGCGAGAATACGGCTCTTGTCCGCCGAGGGCCGACGCCGCGTCGGCGACGATCTGCTTCTCGGGGGCTGACTGCAGGCGCTGACGGCCGCACGCGGCGATGACGAGCAGAAGTTGGTCGAATCATGTGCGGAAATGTAGCACCGTTCCGCGCCGAAGTGGATGAGACGCATTTGGTGAGATTGGCGACTTGGCGAATGGTGATGGCCATCACCAATTCACGCAAGTCACCAGCTCGGCTCAGTTCGCTGATATCTGTCTTGTAGTAGGCGCCAGCCCTGAGCAGATAGCCGTAGCGCGCGGCCGCGAATCGGATGGTTGGGTCGCCGACGGAAGCCGTAACTGATCGCTGCGCGGCGGCGTCCGAGCGGAGCTTGGTGATGACGTTGGCAGCGCGATCCCGGCGCAGTGACCGGTCTCGATGCACAACGCGGCGGTGCCCGCCGCGTGCGGAGACGCCATGCTGGTGCCGGAGATCGTGTTGCAGCCGCCGCCCTTCCAGGTCGAGGTAGATGCAGACGCCGGGCGCCGCGATGGTATGCCCTTCGTCGGCGACTTCCAGGCGTCGCGAAGTTGCTGAAGTCGGCCGCGGTGTCGTCGACGTCCGCGCGGCACGTCGCGGCAGCACCTCCACCCGGCTTGACCGTTGAAGTCGGCCACGGCCGTCACCGAAAGCACTTCGTTGTACGAGGCGGGGACCGATCCAGCCATGTTGGCGCCGTCGTTGCCCGCCGCCACGACGTAGGTCACGCCGGCGCGCGACCGACGAGCAGATGGCTTTGTGCAGCGCGTCGCCGTTCGTGTTGCCGCAGTTGCCATCGTCCGTTCCGGCGCCGCCGAGGCTCATGTTCGCGACCTTGATGTTGAGCCTCGAGGCGTTCGCCGTCACCCAGTCGATGCCGCAGATGATGTTCGAGAACCGGCCGGAGCCGCGGCTGTCGAGCACGCGCACCGAATAGATCGGGATGCCGGGCGCAACGCCGACGACGCCCGAGCCGTTGTTGATCGCGCCGATCGTGCCGGCGACGTGCGTGCCGTGGCCGTTGCCGTCGCTGAAGCTCTTGCCGAGTCTGGCAGTTCACGCCGCCGGCGATATTGAGGTCGGCGTGCGGGCCGCTGCCCGTGTCGATCGACCGCGACGGCGGTGCTCCAGCTGTTCGAGGCGTAAGTGCGAGCTCTGCTCGCCGTCGATCCGATTGACCCCGGTCAGGAGCGTCTGCGCCGAGGCCTCGACGTCGCGGTCGTCGGACACGAACGCGACCCGGGGATCGCGCCGGACGTCGTCGATCCGCGCCGTGCGGAATCTTCGCGGCGTAGCCTTTCAGCGCGCTGTGATATCTGGCAGAGATCTCCGCGCCGTAGGCGTGAGCCATGCTGGGCGGCGAGCCCGTCCACGTCACGCTCGTCGTCGTAAAAGACCACGATGACGTCGCGCGTTGAAGCCTGGGGGCCTGACCGGTCGCCCTGATGCCAGAGGGCGGCAAGAACCGCGGCGACCGACAGCGTGAAGGCAAGTCGTTTCAGCATGCCGTCCCGTAGAGCAACTCGCGCACCCGACGTGTAAAAGAGACATGAGGCGGCGTCATGCCAGTAACCCTTGCACCGGCGAGCGGTTACCTCGGTCTGCGCAGCGATGTGCACCACGCCGGCGACGATGGAGATCGTCTCCACGCACGACAATTCTCGCCGCGGGCGGAGACTATCGTGGGTGCGGCGATGTTACGGTTTTCGTTGGTAGCGGAATGATGTTGGCCCACTCGCTGGCGTCCGAGCGCGCGACGACGGCGACGACCGGATCGGTGGCGCTGACGTTGAAGACCTCGTGCGGCACGCCGGGCTCGATGAAGATGAAGTCGCCGGCGGTGTTTTCGACGACCTGCTTCAGGCCGTCGCCGTATCTCGTGGCGGACGCGGCCCTCGAGGATGTAGAGCATCACCTCGAAGCCGACGTGGATGTGCGCGTAGGCGACGCCGCCGGGCGGAATCGTGGCGACGTTCATCGACAGCGCCTTCGCGCCGACGTTCTTGCCCGACAGGCCTTCTTTGTAGTGAATGCCGTTCCAGTCGCGGCAGTTCTCGCCGGCGCGGATCACCAGGATGCCGTCGTGCCCTTCGACCATGTTCTTGTAGCGCAGCCGTAGGGCCGCGACGCAACCGTGCGGAGCCTCCGCACGATGTGAAATCAGCAGGATCGCGCCGACGGTGGCCACACGACCAGCTGGCCCACGATCCCGCTCGATGCAGACCGAGCAATCCGAACACAGCGCCGCCGAGCATCGAGCCGACGATGCCGAGCAGCAGATCCATCAGGAGGCCGTAGCCGCGGCCGCGCATGATCTTGCCGGCCAGAAAGCCGGCAAGAATCCCAATCACGATCTGCCAAATCAGACCCAACAGGGCTGCCTTCGCGCGCATTTGGTGATCTGCTGACTTGGTGATTTGGTGATCGTCGACGGATTGAGTGATTGAGCGGTTGGGTGATTGACGGACCGCCGCCAATCACCCAATCAGCCAATAATCACCAAATCACTGAAACCATCAAATCACCCAACAATCACCAAATCACCCAATCACTAAATCACCAAATCACTGCTGCGCCGTGAATCGTCGTCACCGGTTTCTTCCCATTGATATCGTTGTCGTACCACGCAGGTAGCGCTCGTAGCCGATCCCGGACGTAGCTGGGGCGGCTGATGCCGTGGAACTCGTTCGGATAGATCACGAGCTGCGTGTCGACGCTGAGGCTGCGCAGCGCCTGGTACATCTGCTGCCCGCCCTGCACCGGCACGTTGAAGTCCTTCTCGCCGCCGAGGAAGAGCGTCGGCGTCTTGATCCGATCGGCGTGCAGGAACGGATATGAGATCTTCTGGTAGGTCTCCCACGCCTTCGGGATCCCACGGCGGACCGATCTCGTAGTCGTACTGGATGATGTGCTGGTCCGTGCCGTAGAAGGCGACGGTGAACGCGGTGCCGGCGCCGCTGGTCGCCGCCTTGAACCGGTTGTCGCTGGCGATCATGTAGTCGGTGAGGATGCCGCCGTAGCTCCAGCCGCCGACGCCGAGCTTGTTCGGATCGGCGACGCCCATCTTCACGACCTGATCGACCATCGCCTGCAGATCGTCCACCTCGTAGTGCCCCCAGTCGGCCCAGATCGACTCGCGAGTACTTCGCGCCGCGGCCGGCGCTGCCGCGGTAGTTGACCGCGAGCACGGCGTAGCCGTTGGCGGCGAACCACTGGCGCTCGAACGCGAACGCTGTGCTGATCCTGGCCGTTCGGCCCGCCGTGGATCCGCAGCAGCATCGGAATCTTCGTGCCGGCGACGTAGCCGGCGCGGCTTCGTCAGCAGCCCGTGGACCTCCGGTGCCGTCCTTGCTCTTCGCGCTGACCTCTTCGTCGTCCCGAGCTGCAGCTCCGAGAAGCAGCGCGTCGTTCTGATGCGTGAGCGGCTGGAACTTCAGCTTGCCGCCGACGACGCTGGCGGAATAGACCTCGCTCGGATGGCTGTCGTCGCCCGAGATCGCCACCGCGCACGATGCCGCGCTGTGCCGCGGTCCGCAGCACGATCGGCTTGTCGGTGATCGCGACGGCGCTGCCGGTACCGACCGGGATGCGCGCACGCCGTAGGCGGACATGTCGTCGGTCACGATGGCGTAGATATCGCTCTGGCCATCCTCGCTCCACCGGCGGCTGAGAGACGCCGCGGTCGAGCGCCTCGCTCGCCGCCACGCGCCGCGGCGCGCGCGGAGCCATCCGGCTGCAACCATCGCGAGATGCTCCATGCCGTACGCGCCGAACTTCTTCTCGTCGCTCTCGAGAAACGCGATCCACTTGCCGTCCGGGCTCCATTCCGGCTTTGCCGCGTCCGCCGCGGCTGGTCGCCGGCGTCAGCGCCTTCTCGGTCGAGCCCGGCTTCGCGTCGACGACGAACAGCTGGGCTCGACGGCTCGCGATCGGGATCCTCGTTGCGGTTGCTCGTGAACGCGATGCGCGTCCCGTCCGGCGACCACGACGGCGACGCCTCGTCGGCCTTTCCCTGGCGGTCAGCCGATCGAGCTTCTTCGACGCGATGTCGAACAGGTAGATGTAGGTGTGCCGGCCCGACAGCAGATAGCCCTGGCCGTCCTGCTTGTATACTTGTAGCGATCGATCACGATCGGCTTCGGCGCCTTGCGCGCGCTGCCGTCACGGCGGCATCGCCGCCGGCCGCCGAGTCTGCCCGCGCTGGTCGAGGATCGGCGTCAGGATCGGATCGCCAATCGTCAGCGCCAGCCGCTTCGAGTCGGGCGACCACTCGTAGCCCTGCAGCCGGCCCTTGATCTCGGTCAGCTGAAACGCCTCGCCGCCGCTGCGATCCAGCAGCCACACCTGGTTGCCTTTGGCCTTGCCGGGACGCGATGAGGTGAAAGACAGATACTTGCCGTCTGGGCTGAACCGCGGCGACGACTCGCTGTCGGTGCTCGACGTAATCTGCCGCTCGTTCTGGCCGTCGATGCCGACCGTCCAGATGTGCCCGTTGCCCGCCTTGTCTTCCTTGACGTCGATCTGCGACACGACGAAGGCGACCGACTTGCCGTCGGGCGCGCACTGCGGATCCGCGCACGTCTTTCAGCCGTCCCAGATCGTCCAGGAGATCGGCCGCCTGGCGCCTTGCGCCGCGGCGAAGGCCGACAGAGGCGAGAACGACGACACACGCGTACAGAATCCGCTTCATAAACGTCTCCAGCTCATTTCGGATCGACTTTCGTCGGAATCTCGTGCCAGATCTCGATCTCGTAGCCGTCCGGATCCGCGGCGAACAGATAGGGCTCGCCCGGCACGAACTCGCCCTGTTCCTTCACGACCCCGCCAGGCTTTCTTCACCGCGCGCGCCGCCGCGTCGATGTCTTTGGGATTCCGCGGCCGGAACCCGAAATGCGCGATGCCGCCTGACTTGCCGGTGCCCTTCGTCTTCTGCTCGAGCACGATCACGTCGCGGGCGCCCGGCGTCTGCAACTGCACGAACCCGTTCTGGCGATAGACTTCCACCGCGCCGAACACCGAGCGGTAGAACGCCGACGAGCGATCGACATCTCGCACCGCCAGCGCCACGTGCGTCAGACCGTAGGTCTTCATCGCATTCATAGGAGCTAGGGGCTTGATGCTAACGCTTCCGAGCCTTCCGAGTCCCTAACCCCGGCGTCATTTCTTATACATGATCCGCCAGACTTTCCCCTTCACGTCTTCGGCGACGTAGAGCGAGCCGTCCGGCGCCATCGCGAGGCCGCCGGGCCGCGCGGCCGCCTCGTTCGGCGCGCATGATCTGCGGCTTGCCCATGAATCCGTCCGCGAACACTTCGCGTGTGCCCGGCTTGCCGCCCGCGAACGGCACGAACGTGATGTTGTAGCCGGCCATCGGCAGCGGCGCGCGATTCCACGATCCGTGGAACGCGACGAACGCGCCGCCGCTGATACTTCGCCGGAAACTGCGTGCCGGTGTAGAACATCACGTCGTTCGGCGCCCAGTGGCCCGGGAACGCGACCGTCGGCGGCGTGAACGACGCGCAGCGATCGGTCTTCTTGCCGTCGCCGCCGCATTCCGGATTGGTGACCAGCTTGCCCTCGGCGTTGTTGTAGAAGCAGTACGGCCAGCCGAAATTCGATCCGTCCGCGGTCTGCGGACGAGATACTCCGCCGGCCACTCCGCGTTCTGTTCCGCCGTGAACTTGACCCGGCCACAGGGTGTCGAGGCTGTCGCGGTTGTGCATCACCGCCCACAGCGAGTTGTCGTGCCACGTGAGGCCGGCCATCTGACGCATGCCGGTCGACGTAGCGCTTGCCGTCTTCCTGTTTCTGCCCGAGCTTGTTCTCGTCGAAACGCCAGATGCCGCCGGTTGTCTCGAGCAGCGGACACGGATCCTGACCCGGGACCTTCGGCCGGCGATCGGGCTGCTGGCACGCGTTCGACGGCGCACCGATGTTCACGTACATCCCGCCTCTGTCCGTCGAAGGCGAGCCCCTTGTCCTCGTGCTGGCGCGCGATCGGGCAGCCCTTCGGCGATCGACGGTTCCGGCCGATCCGCGTCGGCGTCAGCTCGCCGGCCGGCAGCTTGTAGCGGACGACCGAGTTCGGTCGTCGCGAGTAGACAGGTAGCCGTTGCGCAAGCGCGACGCCGGTGCACGCCGGTCTCGCCGAAGTGCTCGCGTCTTGTCGAACTTGCCGTCGCCGTCGCGTGTCGTGCAGCGCGACGACGCCGCCGCCTGGTGCCGCCGCGTCCGTCTGCGTCGAGACGAAGCACGATCGCCGTTCGGCGCGACCGCCAGATGACGCGCGCGCACCGAGATCGGTCGCGCGACGACCGCCGCGCAGAATCCCTGCGGCAGCTTGAGGCCGCCGTTGTCGGGATCGCACGCCGGCGCCGCGGCGGCGCCGGCAAACGTCACGACACTGATGACGGCAATCGCCGCCGGAACCCACCAGCGATTAGACGTTTCATGCGCATGATTATGCGCTCTCCCGCATGGGTTACTACCATCCGCAATTCGTGCATTTCGCGATCGCGCTGCTCGTCGTCGGCGTCGTGTTCCGCGCCATCTCACTGATGGGCCGGCCGGCGTTCGTCGCACCAGCAGCGACGACGCTGCTGCTCGTCGGAACGATTGCGGCGTGGCTGGCGGCGCAGTCCGGGACGGCCGCACACGGTCCGGTCGAGCGCGTGCCGGGAGCGCGCGCGGCGGTCATGGAACACGAGGAGTGGGGCATCCGCACGCGCAACGTGTTCCTCGGTGTGCATGGCGCTCGAGGCGATCGCGCTCGTGCCCTGGCGGTCGCCGAAGCGGCGCATCATGTACGCGGCGTCGACCATCGTCGGCGCCCTCGGGCTGTTGTGTCTGTATGAAGCCGGCGAACACGGCGGGTCGCTCGTCTACGCGTATGCGGGCGGCGTCGGCATCCGCAGCGGCGAGCCCGCTGACGTCGAGCGGTTGCTGCTCGCCGGTCTGTGCACAACCAGGCGCAGGTCGAACGGAAAGCCGGACGGCGGGACCAGGCGGCGACGCTCCTCGCGCTGGCGGCCGATCGCCATCCGAACGATCCGGAAGTCCAGCTGGCCGCCGCCGAATCGCTGCTGCTCGATCGGAAGGATGCGCGGGCCGCCATCGACAAACTCAGGAGCGATCCAGCCGCCCAGGGACAACCGCTCGCTCCGGATTCGTCACGGCATGCTGACCGCGGATGCGCTCCGAAGCCGCTGGTCAGCGCGAAGGCGCGGCGGCTGTCGTCCAGACCCTCGTCACCGATTATCCGGACGTGCCGCGGCTGAAGCAGCGCCTGGATTCGTTGAAGTAGGCGCGTCCGCGATCGCACCGTGGCCCAGTCCCAGCCTTCGAGGCCGCGGGCGTTGACCGCCTTCACCGAGACGACGCATCCCGGGCGCGACCTGCGGCAGCGCCGCGCGCGGCTGCGTCACGGTGACACGATGGCGGCAGCCGATCCGACGGCGGACCGTAGGCGACGACGTAGGAGGCGATGCCGCTTTCCGCAGCCGGCGCCCACGACAGCGACGCCGTGCCACCCGCGACGCTGTCCACTCGCAGCCGCGTCAGCCGTCGACGGGCTCGACGCCAGCAGCATCAGCGTCGCGATCGTCGTCTTGCTGGTTTCGGTGATCAGCTGGTGGTTCTCGACTCCGAGCAGGTCGCTGCGCCTGGTGGTAGTGCGGGACTGCCGAGGACCGGATACGATCCGATGCCGCCGACGACGTCGCCGTAGGCGTCGTAGTAGCGACGACCGCGTCGGTGCCCTTGAAGTACAGCGCGTCGTAGCGTGATCGAGCCGCGTGAACGAGCATCGCCGCGCGCGTGCTGGATGTCGCGGATGCCCGGGTTCGAGTAGCGGATCGTGTTGTCGAGCCGGCTGATCGTTCGTCCAGCCGATCATGTCGTTGTTCAGCGCGCCGACGATCTGCAGCTTGTCGCCGACCGCGCGCCGCACGAACTCGCGGCTGCCGAGCAGTCCGGCTTCTTCGCCGGTGAACGACGCGAACACGATCGTCGCCGGCATCGGATGTCCGGCCAGCACGCGCGCCGCCTCGAGCAGCGCCGCCGTCCCCGACGAGTCGTCGTCGGCGCCCGGACCGGCGGCGACCGAGTCGTAGTGGCTGCTGACGCACGTAGACGAGCTCGGGATTGACCGTGCCGCGCAGCGTCGCGACGACGTTGGCCGTCTTGCCGCCGAGCCGCCTGACGCGCGTCGAACCACTGATACTGCGGCTCGTAGCCGAACGACTTGTAGGTGTTGAAGAGGAACTCGGACGCGAGACGGTTGCCTGGCCGCGAGATGTGCTTCGAATCGAAATCGAAGAGCGCCTTCTCGTAGCTCGAAGATCCGCGCCGCCGACGCGCGCGCCACCATGGCGCTGCACGTCCGCCGCGATCGGCTGAAACGCGCGCGTGCCGTCGGCTTTGAGCGCCGTCTCGCTGTGCAGATTGGCGCGGAGGCGCGTCGAGCAGATCCGCCTTCGTCACCTTTGTGCGGAGATCGACGAGATAGACACCCCGCGTCAGGCGAAACGGTATTGCCGTCGCGCTCCGCACCGATCAGAATCTGCGTGCCGTCCGGGCTGGCCGCCCACTGATACTCCGGCGCGATCGTCCGGACGGTGTTGTTGTGAAACAGCCGGATCGTCGGGGACTGCGGTCGGTGACCGGGTCGGTCGCCAGCTCCGACCTCCGTCCCGCGATCGGATCATACAGATACGACCGGCGGTGGCGCGGCTCGCCCATGACCGCGAGCAGGCGGTTCGGCCCGATGAACCGCGGCTGCAGATCGTGCTGAATCTCGCGCGTGATGCGCTGCTCGCTCGTCCCGTCGCTGCTGGCGACGAAGATCTCCCAGTCGTCGCGGACGATCTGCTGGAACGCGATGCGCGATCCGTCGAACGACAGCGCCGGCGCATCGAGCCGATTCGACCGTCGTCTTGACTGTCGTCTGCATCCCGGTCGTCGGACCGGCCATGAGATGGTAGCCGCCGTCGCCGCGCGCGATGTAGGTGAGCGTCTTCCATCGCCCTGACAACGCCGGAGCGGCGCCGTTCACGACCGTCACCTTTCGCGTCTTCAGCGCGACAATCGCGAATCGTCGGCGGCTGATTTCCGCACCACCGCCTCCGCCTCGGTTCCGCCCCTCCCTGCCCCTCCTGCCTGTCCTGCCCCCTGCCGCGCCTCGCCGCCCTTCCTGCCTCGCCGACCTCGCCCACTCCGCCGACGGCTGGCGCAACGGGTTCAGGGCCGGAATCGTGTGAGAGCAGCACGGCGCCGGCGGGATCGACGACAGGAGCGCTCTTCAAACCTGGCGCCTCGGCGACGACGATCGGCCGCGGTTCGTTCTCGCTGATGACGTAGATGTCGGTGCGGTCCGTCTCGGCTTCCCGGCCGCCGAGGAAGCTACAGCAAGCGGCCGTCCGCGCTGAACGTCAGCCCGGTCTTCAGCAGATCCGGCGTCGGCAGGCTCATCTCGCGGCCGGTGTTCAGATCGCGGACGACGATGGCGGCGTGCTTCGCGATGAGAGCCAGGTCAGCGTCTGTATCAGCTGGTTGCGATTCTGCGCCGTCAGCGACGCCTTCCTCGAGCGCCTGGGACGCGGCGCGAATCTCGTCGTGATCGGGAATCTTGAGGTAGGCGACCAGCGGCAGCGACGAAGAGAACGTCGCCGACACGCCAGGCAGTTCAGCGACTTCCGCGCGCGTCGCGTCGTTCTTCAGGATCTTCGTTCGGCGCGACGTCTCGAGACCGGTTTCGTAGACGACGAACTTGCCGTCCGGGCTGAAGCGGCCATTCCGTCCGCCGGCGGTCAGTTCGCGCGTCTGAAACAGCTCGCCGGTCGTCAGCGCAATCGACTCGAGCGCGCGATCGCCGCCGGGCGCGCTCAACACGCCGATGTAGCCGTTCAGCGCCGACGCGAACTCGCCGCGCTGCCAGGCGTCGTTGGCGGCATCGAGCGGCGCTCGCGGACGGATGCTGCGCGACCACGCACCGCCCACGGCGACGGCGCACACGAACCGCGGCAGCCAGGCAGCCTCTTACTTGCAGACAAAGTTTTCCGCGTCATCGATGCTGCCGGATCCCGTGTAGGTCGCGCGCTGCGGGTAGACGCAGAGCGGACGCGACCGCGACGACGGCGCCGCCCGCGGCGACCTTCCGCGCGATCACCCGATCCGGCGCCTGTCCCTTGTCGACCCAGGTGTCGATGACCGATGCCCAGTCGACGGCGTCGGGTCCGGGACCGCCGGCGCAGTGCAGCACGCCGGGCATCATGAACATCCGCATGTAGTCGCGCGCATTCGGATCGCGGGCGACGACCTGGTCGTGATACTTCACGCTGCCGAGCGCCGTGAGCGCCGGGTCCGACCAGCCGTGCCAGAGCAGCGAGCTTGTGGTTCTTCGCCTTGAACGCGTCGAGGTTCGGATTCGTCGCGTTCAGGACGGTCGCCGCCGCGCCGTGTCCTTCTTGAAGTTCGAGAGCTCGTAGCGCGCTGTAGTCCCAGGACGGATCGCCGAACACGAAGTTCTTGAACATCTCGGTGCCCGAACGCGTAGCGCAGGCTCGGCGCTTTCTGCGCTGCCATCATCATCGGACTGACGCCGACAATCCACGTCGGCCAGCCGGCGGCATCGCCTTCTCCGCCGAACGGCTGCGCGGGATAGATCACGCCGTCCTTGTTCTTCGTCTCGCCGTAGATCGTCTTCAGGACGTTGCGCTGCGCGTCGGTCAGGCCGGTCAGCGCCGCCACATCGACCTTGCACTGCCGCGGATCTTCCATCAGCCCGTCCTGACGCCGTCGACGGCATCGCACTTCGACGATCTGCGACAGACCAATCCTTACATTCCATCGGAACAGCTCCGTCAGCATGGATAGCAATTGGGTATGGATCTGTGATCTTCTGGGAATGGCCTCCAGAATGCTCGTTGTCAACGTGTTGAAGAGCAATCGGTAGACTTCACTGTCTTCATTGCTGCCGCAACTCTTCATCACCTGCTCCACATGTCTGATATGAATAAAGACCATTTGGTGATGACTGCTGGAATTGCGTCGTTGCTGCTGCGAACACAATCAGCTCAATGATCAGCTTGTACAGATCAACACTATTGGCCTTTTCTTGCCAAATATGACATCGCAGGTGGTATTGGTGAATGTGATGTTTAAGTCTGATCAAGCTGCCTTTGTGGGTTCCTTTCCTGGGAATCATAGTATTCCTTTGTTGGCAAAGTCTTGTTTGCAGTATTGCAGAAATGGGCGGTGCTACGCTGTCCACTTCCTCGACAGTACGACTCTTCAGAAGATGGTTTAGAGCTGCCGCACCCACCGATCTGGGTGGCGGCCACGACCCACGACACGTTTCCGATGGTCGGCCGCATGGGCTTCTCGCTGGTGACCGGACTGCGCGGCTTCGACATCCCCGAGGCCGCCGGGCACCTCAACGCGTACCGGGCGGCGTTGCGGGAGGCCGGACATGCGGGCGACGGCAACGTCTACCTCCGCATCCCCGTCTACGTCGCGGCCACGCGCGGCCCAGGCGCACGCGGAGCCGGAAGAGAGCACCATGCGGTCCTATCGCCGGCTCGCCGAGAATTTTGCCTCGTCGGTCGGGGCGGCGGGGACGACCGGTTCCGGAAGAGCGCGCGGAACGGGCGGAGCGCCTCTCCCAATTGACCTACGACGACGTGCTGCGCGATCGGGTGGCCTACGGCACCCCGGACATGGTCGTCGACCGGCTGCGCCACCTGCGTGACGCGCTTGGCGTGTCGGGGGTCATCATGGAGTCGAACGTCGGCGGGCGAATCCCGCTCGAGCGCGTGCTCAACTCGATTCGCCTCTACGCGCAAGAGGTCGCTCCGCGTCTGCGCTAGCACTGCTGCGATGACGCTGCCTCCCCTCGACAACTCCGTCTTGCCGGCGGGCATCCGCTCGCGCTTCGTCGACGACATCAACGGGTTGCGCATCCATATCCTGGAGGCGGGGTACCAGGTCGCGGGCCGGCCGCTCGTCCTGATGCTGCATGGCTTCCCCGAGCTTGCGTACTCGTGGCGCAAGGTGATGCCGACCTCGCCGAGGCCGGGTACCACGTCGTCGCGCCCGACCAGCGCGGCTATGGCCGCACCACCGGCTGGAGCGCCAATTACGACGACGATCTCAGGCCGTTCCGGCTGCTGAACGCGGTGCGCGATGCGCTGGGTCTGGTTGCGGCCTTGGGCTACCGTTCGGTCGCCGCGGTGATGGGGCACGATTTCGGCGCCTCGGTCGCGCGCGTGGTGCGCGCTGGTGCGGCCCGACGTGTTCCACTCGCTCGCGCTGATGAGCGCGCCCTTCGCCGGCCCGCCGGAGCTCCCGTTCGGCGTCGATGGGCGCCCGCCGGAGGTCGCCCGTCGGCCCGACGATCCATGAGGCGCTCGCGGCGCTGCCGCGGCCGCGCAAGCACTACCAATGGTGGTATTCGACCCGGCCGGCGAACGCCGCGATGTGGCATTGCAAGCAGGGCGTCCACGATTTCCTGCGCGCCTATTTTCACCACAAGAGCGCCGATTGGAAGAGAACAAGCCGCATCGCCTGGCGTCGTGGAGCGCGGAAGAGCTGGCGAAGATGCCGACCTACTACATCATGGACCTGGCCGACGACATGCCCGCGGGGGTGGCAAAGGAGATGCCGTCCGCCGCCGAGATCGCCGCCTGCCAGTGGCTGCCCGACCGCGAGCTTGCGGTCTATGCCGGCGAGTATCAGCGCAACGGCTTTCAGGGTGGGCTCAATTGGTACCGGTCGCGCAGCGGCGGCGCGTTCGAGTCCGAGCTGCAGCTATTCTCCGGCCGGACGATCGACGTGCCGTCGATCTTCATCTCCGGCACGAGTGATTGGGGAGTCTATCAGCGGCCCGGCGCGGTCGAGCGCATGCAGGGCACCGCCTGCACCCGCATGGTCGCCTGTCATCTGCTCGATGGTGCCGGGCATTGGGTGCAGCAGGAGCAGGCGCGCCGGGTCGGCGAGCTGCTCGTGGAATTCCTTCGAACGCCAGACAGCCTGACGCGTTCGGAGGACCTCAGAGGTCGACGCGTCGATCGACCTATGTCTTGACCGCGCTTGCTCTCCGAGGCTAGGACCGCGGCCAACGTGTGGTCGCTTCTTTGGCCCTGGGGTGGCGTCCGTCTCAGCAAACCGACTCTTCGCGCAGCGCGTGCGGGGCCGCGGAGCGCGGCGCCTCCCCGCGGCGCGCGTGTTCGGAGCCAGGGATGACGACTGTCGCCCATGCGGTGACATCTGATTCTGCCGATGCCGTCTCGGTCGGCAGCACCCGGACGGGGGGACCGGGCATCGCCGTGAGACTCCCCGAGGCGCTCGATCACGCCGTTTCTTTCTTCCGGCGCCAAGGAACGACGTCCTTACCGGGCTCTGCACCGGCGTTTCACCGGGCATGACGACGTGACCTGATCGTGAAGCAACGAAGGCCGAAGCGCCGCCCGCCGCCCGGGAAGCTGACGCCGAACGTCGACAGCTCACGGTCCCCCCTTTCTGCGACGTGGTGGCCTCGACGACGCTGTCGATCCAGCTCGATCCGGAGGATCTCCGGAGAGTAACAACCAGTGCATAAACGGCAGGCCGCCTGGCGCCGAGGTGATCCAGCGCTTCGAGGGGGTCCATCGCCCAGTACCCGGGCGATGGGCTCCTCGTCTACTTCAGCTATCCCCAGGCGCACGAGGATGACCCGCAGCGCGCCGTCCATGCCGGTCTCGAGATGATCAGGGTGGTGGCCCTGCTCGCCCCCGCCTCGAACAGGACTACCGACAGCCTCGACTCTCGGTGCGGATCGGCATCCACATCGGGACTCGTGGTCGTCGGTGACGTGGGGAGCGGCCAGCATCACGAGCGTTTGGCGCCTCGGCGAGACACCGAACATTGCCGCGTGGGCGCAGGGCCTCTGCCGCACCCGGACACGGTCGTCATCAGCGCGGCTGGACTGCCCCCACCGGTCTTCAATCGGAATTCGACACCGAGGATCTTGGTCTCCATTCACTCAAGGGCGGCTCGACGTCGGTGCGACTGCACCGCGTGCTCGAGTCGCGAGGCGCCGCGCGACATCGCCCCCGGAGTACCCCAGAGGCTCTTCACGCCGCTGATCGGACGCGAAGAAGAGCCCGCAGCAGTTGCTGGCACGGTGGCAGCAAGTCCGCGACGGCGCCGGCCAGGTCGTGGTGCTGAGCGGCGACGCTGGCATGGGCAAATCACGCCTCATACAGACGCTCAAGGCCGCGATGGGCCATGAACCCCATCCTCCTCGAGTGCTGGGATCGCCTTACTACCAGCGTGCCGCGCTCTACCCCATTGCCGAGCTGTTCCAGCGCGCGATGCAATTGCAACCCCAGGACACGGCCGAGCGAGCGGCTGCGCAAGATCGAGGGGGCGCTCGGCGCCTATGATCTCCGGGTGGATGAGCTGGTCCCTCTCCTCGTGGAGTTCCCGTCGGTCCCCGCGCCCGAGAGTCACTATCCGCCGGTCGCTCTCGCCCCCCAGCTCGAGCGCCGCACGGTGTTGCAAGCCCTGGTGACCGTCCTCCTCGCGCAGGCCGCGGATCATCCCGTGGTGTTCATCCTCGAGGATCGCACTGGCTGAATCCTCGACCCTCGAGTTCCTCACACTCCTGATCGACCAGGTACCGCCGACGCGCCTGTATGCGTGATCCTGAGCTGTCGGCCCGGGTCCTCTGTCCCGTGGAGCGAGCGTCCGTTCCTCACGCGGCTGAGTTTGCAACGGCTGTCGGGAGCCCACACGGACCGCATCATCGCCTGACCACCGGGGAAAGAGCCTCCCGAAGAAATACGTAACGCGCTCCAGAGAGAAAGACCTGCGATGGCATCCCCTCGGTACATCGAGGAGATGACCTCGCGTGGTGCTCGAATCGGGCCTGCTTCACGAGACCGAAAGCATCAGCACCCGTGTGGCAGCGCCGCTCGCAGTGTTCGCCATCCCGATGACGCTCCATGATTCGTTGATGGCACGGCTGGACCGCCTGGGCGCCAGCCAAGGGAGGTCGCTTCAACTGGGGCGGTCCTGGGGCGGAATTCTCCCGAGCCTCCTCGCCATGTCGCCGTACGACGAGCCCACGCTCCGGCAGAAGATAGCTCCTGCTCGAGGCCGAGTTGCTGGTAACAGCACGGGCCCGCCACGCAGCCCGTGTACGTGTTCAAACATGCCCCCTCATCCAGGACGCTGCCTACCAGTCTCTCTCGAAGAGCGTTCGCCAGGGCCATCACCAGCGGATCGCGCGCGCCCTGAGGCCCGGCACGCGGATGACCTCGACCTCCACCTGCTCGACATCGCTCATCACCTCTTCAGCGCGGGGCGCGCGCCGATGCCACGCACATGGTGCACTACGGCTCGGCGCGCGGCGGACCACGCCGTGCCGCTCGCCTGGCGCGAGGCCGCTCACTACTACGCGGCGGCCGTGCGGCGGGCGAAGGGGCGGGATGCCTCACTGCGCAGGAGCGCGCCGAGCTCCACCACCTGGCGGGATTCGCATCGTACTGACGGGCGACCTGGCGCGCGGTCTGGATCACTATGACCACGCCATCGCGCTGCACCGGCACACGAACGACCTCCAGGGTCTCGCTCAGGTCCTTATCAAAAGCGACCTACCGACGGTCGTGGTTCGTACGGTGGGTTGGTCGACGCGCAGCCTCTTGGAGGATGTTCCTCGCGAGCCTCGGCGAGGGCGATCCCAGGCTCTCCGCTCACCTGTTCATGGCGATCGCCGAGATCCACTCGATCGCCCGGATAGCTCCGCCCGGGCCGCGCTGACGGCCCAGCGCGCCCTGATATCGGGATGCGGCCGACGACTACGACATTCGCTCGCGGGCGAGCTTCGATCGTGGCCATGGCGCAGAACCAGAGTTTGCGGGTCCGGGACGCACTGGACAGTTATGAGCGGATCACGGAGCTACGCGCGGCGGTCGCGCAACCTCTGGTTCGAAGGCTGGCCGCTCCAGCGCATGCCCATCGCGCTCTTCCAGCTCGCTGCCCGGTTCGACGAGGCCGCGTGGGTCGCCGAGAGGCTCGCGAGTTCGCCTCCAAGACCAACAACTGGGGCCACTACCCCGGCCGTCGGGGCCCTGACCTGTCCAGCCTTGGCGAAGGGGGACTTCGCCGCGGTGGAAGTCCGCCCGGCAACGCTGGATCTGCTCTCGCGATATCACTTCCCATATGGGGGAGCCTTGGCGCTGCCGGTTTCGCCTGCGCCCATGCCCTCAGGGCGGCGCGCCGACGCGGAGGCCGCGCTCCAGATGCTCATGGAACCGGGCCGCGTATTCGAAACCCTGAGCCGTCCTTCGGGCCGATGACGCGGTCTACCGTCAGCTGATACAGCAGCACACATCTTCCCGGAGAGGACGCCGCTCGCCCCACCGTCGCCGAGCTGCTCGACCTCTTGGGCACTCAACGCTTCGACGTGACCTCGGTGGCGCCCTATTGCGCCCTTGTCGACCTGAGCGCATCTGAACTGGCTTCGACGCCACCGCGCATCTTACGCTCAGCTCGGCCGCGATGGCGGAAGGGATACCTTCTCGCGGGGTGGGTGCCCTGTCTCCCCGCGTGCTGGGAGTCGCGGCCACGATCGGCCGCCAATGGCAGGCAGCCGAACGGCACTTCGAACACGCCCTCGACGTCACGGCGAGTGTGGGCGCCGGGCCAGACTCGGATTGACCTGCCTCGGGTACGCCCGCATGCTCGTGAAGCGCGGCGGGCGCGCGATCACGGCCACGCCGACGACCTCCTGCAACGCGCGGGCGCGATCTTCCGAAGCTTCGCATGGTATCCTCCCGCGAGACGGTTTCGGCCCATGACCGGCACCCCCGGAACCCCGTGACGAACGGTTGACTCCCCAGAAGGAGGAGCCCATGGCACAGGAAGCGCCGCCTCCGCTCAGCATATTCGACAAGGCCTTCTGACCCTCCGACGGGACAAGCCGGTCGGTGTCGCCCAGACCGTGCCTGGATCACGGACATCTCAAAAGATCCGCACACACGAGACAGATTCCTGACGCTCCTGCAGAAGAGCGAAACTCGACATCGACTATTCCGAGCTGCTCTACGCGTACGGAGTGCTCCAGTCTCGTGAGCAGGTCAAGCATCTCCAGGGACCACTGGTTCGGCAAGGGGCCGGGAAGCTCGCGGGGACGTGGTGGCCACAATTTCAACCGATCAAGCCGCGGTTCCGGCAGACCATGACGGAGGCCTTCAGGCTGGCCCGCGCGACAAACAAGCCCATCCTCGTCTACCGATCGTCCCCGTCGATGGAGTCTACGAGAGGATCATCGAGAACGACACCCAGATCATCACCTCAGGTTCACTCCCACGCCTCCCAACGCGGAGGCCGCGTACTCCCGGCAGCAGCGTCACCCCGCAGTCGGGTCCGGCGACCCGTTCCTGAGATCTCGAGCGGGATCCGCGGCCAACCGCCGGGCGCCCGCGCCGCTGCCCCAGCCGCACCGAGATTGCCGTCCGTGTCGCAGGGGAAGCCGTCGGGAATCCCCGCCGCGCAGTCGACGAAGACGCGGCCGCCTCCGAACGTAGTCCCGTCGGCGGAGACATCGAAAACGCGGATCTCCCGCGGGATGGCGCCCCTCACCACCACCTAGCTTAGCTAGAGCCGCCGCTCGTCGGGCGAAAGCACAGGCCATGGGCCGGGGGACATCGCCCGTCGCCACCGTGGCCGCGCCTGTCCAGCCGTCGACGCGGTACACGTTGGTGGGCAGTTCGACGGCCGCCGTGTGGCCCTCGTAGTTGCTCAGGGAACCCGAAGGGGGATCGCCGACGTGCGGTGACATCGCGCGGCGTCCCCTCGGTGTCGTGACATACTGCGCGGCGACCGCCGCGCGGTTTCACACCAAGCCTCCTTCGGTGTCGTAAGGACAACGACATGGCATCCACAAATGACGATGTCCGAAAACCGCCAGACGCCGGCGATCATCCAGGCGAGTATCTCCGGCATGGATCTCGATCACGCCGCATGCTACCGCGCGATCGAGCTGCGCGATGCTCGCTTCGACGGCCATTTCTTCACGGCCGTGAAGACGACGGGCACCTACTGCCGCCCGGTCTGTCCGGCGCGGACGCCGCGGTCGGAGAACGTGACGTTCTATCCCACGGCGGCGGCGGCGCAGGAGGCGGGTTCCGCCCGTGCTTACGGTGCCGGCCGGAGACAGCACCCTGACACGGGCGCCTGGCGCGGAACGTCGAACACGGTGTCCCGAGCGCTTGCGCTGATCGAGCTGGGAGCCCTGGACGAGGGAAGCGTCGACGCCTTGGCCGGCCGTCTCGGTGTGGGTGAGCGGCAGCTCCGGCGCCTATGTCGCCAGCATCTCGGTGCGTCACCGGTCGCGGTCGCTCAGACCCGCCGCGTTCTGCTCGCGAAGCAGCTCATTCACGAGACGTTCCTGCCGATGACTGAGATCGCGTTCGCCGCGGGCTTCCGCAGTATCCGCAGATTCAACGAGACGTTTCTGGCGTTGTTCGGTCGTGCGCCGTGCGCATTGCGGCGCAGAAAGCGGACCGGAGATCTCAGCCAGCCCGGGGGCGAAATCAGCCTGCTTCTGCGCTATCAGCCTCCCTACGATTGGCCTGGCATGCTGGAGTTTCTGCGGCTCCGCGCCGTTCCCGGCATCGAGCGTGTTGTCGAGAGCTGTTACTCCCGAACCATCCAGCTGGACGGCCTGCAGGGCATTGTTTCCATTCGACCTGGCGAGGATAACGCGCTGCGTGCGAGGATCCGTTTCCCCAAGCTGTCGGCGCTACTTCAGTCATCATCGCGCGGCTGCGCCGCGTATTCGACCTGGCAGCCGATCCCCTCCCCATCTCCGCCCATCTCGCAAAGGATCCAGCACTGGCGCCTCTGGTCGCGACGAGGCCCGGTCTGCGCGTGCCCGGCGCATGGGACGGCTTCGAACTGGCGATCCGCGCGGTGCTGGGACAGCAAATAACGGTCCCCGCCGCGGTCCGTCTGGCCGGGCGCCTGGTTGCCACGCATGGGGAGCCTCTTGGCGGAGCCGGATCGTGATTTGACCCACGTTTTCCCGCGACCGGAGGTATTGGCGCTCGCGGCCTTGACGACCCTCGGCATGCCGAGGAGCCGGGCGGCCACGCTGTCGGCCGTCGCTGCCGCCGTCGTGGCCGATCCAGATCTCTTCCGCGCCAGCCGTGGACTCGACGAGGCGATCCATCGGCTGCAGTCCATACGCGGTATTGGCGAATGGACGGCGCACTATATCGCCTTACGTCAGATGCGCGAGCCAGACGCCTTTCCAGCCGCCGATGTCGGTCTCATGCGCGCGCTGGCTGGTCTGGAAGGACACAGGCGGTCTTCCCGTGAGCTCGTTGGCCGAGCCGACCGCTGGCGGCCTTGGCGCGCCTATGCCGCTCAGCACCTCTGGGCTTCTATCTGAGCTGCGATCAAGCTCTCGATGCGCGGGAGCTCGGCGATCTGGCATCCATGGAGGAGGATCGAATGACAAAGGGCTCTGGTGGAAAACGCTATGGCGTCGTGAGCGGCGACCAGCAACGGACGATGAGCGGTCTGGAATTTGTGCAGGGTCTCGTCACCGGCACGCTGCCGATGAACAGTATGGCCGAAACGCTCGGCTATGACATTGTCGAGGTCTCCAACGGCCGTGCGGCCATAGCTGCCGAGCCGACCGCCGCGCATCTCAATCCGGCCGGCACTGTCCATGGCGGCCTTTCTGCGCACTCTGCTTGATTCCTGCATGGGGCTCGCGGTCCACTCGACGCTGGATAAAGGCTTTGGTCAAACAACACTCGAGTTCAAGATTTCGCTCGTGCGAGCGCTCACGCCCGAAACCGGATTGGTTAGAGCCGAAGGCAGTGTCATCTTCCGTGGACGGCGCATCAGTACTGCTGAAGGTCGATTGACCGACACCGAGGGGCGCATCCTTGCGCACGGCACAACCACCTGCCTGATCTTTGAATACCAGGGGCAGGCCGTGGCACGGCGCGTAGCGCGCCGTGCCTGATGCAAGATTAGCTCGATGATCAACGCCTCGATTTCCGAATTGGGCAAGGTGCCAACGTTACTTCGGCTACTTCGGCCGTCGTAGGACGCACGCGGCTACTGGACGGCAGCGCTCCTCTTGACCGCTGCGACGTCGATACCCGCTGCCTCCATCTTCTCCTCCGCCTCGAGCTTGATCGCATCGCAGAGCTGACCCAGGAAACGGTCGTGGGAGCACAGGCGGTCCATCTTCGTGTAGACGAGCGCGTACTCGACCTCTCTCCCACGTGGAGAAGTCGGCCCAAGTTGTGCTGAAGCTGCACCTCGAGATTGTCGAGCTCTTTGGCGAACTTCGCCTCCACGGTTTCTGCCGCCTCGTACTCCTGGAACAGGTTCCATGGATCTCGCCGCCCGTCTCGGGAGCCAGCATGCCGCGAATCTTGGCTGATGGCCGCCTGCTCGAGCGCGGCCTTGCGCTCTTTCCGGAGCCCGGTCTCGAAGAAGGGAACGTCACCGACCTCGGCCTCGACGAGGTCGTGAACGACCATCGTTGAGCGCTCGGTCGATGGCGACCGGATGCTCGAGGTGGCGATGGGTGACGAGGGCCATCAGGGCCATCTGCCAGGTGTCTCCGCCACGCTCTCCCGGCGGCCAGTCGAGAGCCAGCTATGACGCAGCTCGCACTTGAGGCGCTCCGCAAGCCGAAGGAATTCGAGAACGGCCGCTGCTTTCGCTCTGTGCATCGCCCCTGCCCCCGCGTCGCGTGACTGGTTACCGTCAGGCGATCTTGACGACCCCCGGCTTCTCTTCCTTGAACCGCGTGGCCACCGCGGGGTCGTGGCCGGCGACGACGAGGCGCTCCTTTGCCCGCCAGCTCGTCGATGGTCTCGAAGGCGTCGAGCATCTCGGGGAGGCTCGTGATGATCTGGACGGGCTGGCGGTTCTCGATAGTTGTGGTAGAAGTGCGAGGCATCCGACGTGAGGATCACCGGGCCGCGCGCGGTCTCGACGCTCACGATCTGAAGGCCGGCGGTGTGGCCGCCCACCTTGTGGACGCGGATGCCGGGCAGCACCTCGTGGGCGCCGTCGATGATCTTGATGCGGTTCTGGTAGTTGAGCGTCACGAGGTTCGCGAGCGACGGGACATTGGCGGACCCGCGGAAGGCCGGGGTACCGGCGTGGCGGCCCGTCCAGAACGCCACCTCGTCCTTCTGGATCCAGAACTGGGCCTTCGGGAACAGGGTGTGGCCGGCCCAGTGATCGTAGTGGAGATGCGAGATGAGGCAGAGCGGCACGTCGCTCGCCTTGACGCCGACGCGCTCGACGACTTCCCCGGGCTCACGTAGTTCTTGATCCCGCGCGCCTGGGCGTCGTCGTCGCGGAACCCCGTGTCGACCAGGACCGGATGCGGCCCGCCCATGATGAGCCAGACGAAGTAGTGCAGCGTCAGGGGCTCGTGCCGGTGCTCGCGGTAGAAGAACTGGCACATCGTCGTGTCCCGCTCACCGTACTTGAGCGCGTAGACCTCGTACATGGAGATCCTCCCGCGCGCCCGCTCAGGAGAGCGTCGCGCCCTGGGCGTTGACGTACACCGCGTACACCGACTGACTCCCTGCCATGAAGAGCCGATTGCGCTTGGCGCCTCCAAAGCACACGTTGGCGCAGCGCTCGGGCAAGAGGATGCGGCCGATGAGCTTGCCGGTCGGGTTGAAGACGGCCACGCCGTCCAGCCCCTCGCCGCCGCCCCAGCCGCACCAGAGATTGCCGTCCGTGTCGCAGCGGAAGCCGTCGGGAATCCCCGCGCCGCAGTCGACGAAGACGCGGCCGCCTCCGAGCGTGGTCCCATCGGCGGAGACGTCGAAGACGCGGATCTCGCGCGGGATGGCGCCGCTCACCACGACGTAGAGCCGCCGCTCGTCGGGCGAAAAGCACAGGCCATTGGGCCGGGGACGTCGCCCGTCGCCACCGTGGCCGCGCCCGTCCGGCCGTCGACGCGGTACACGTTGGTGGGCAGCTCGACGGGCGCCGTGTGGCCCTCGTAGTTGCTCAGGATGCCGAACGGTGGATCGGTGAACCAGATCGAGTCGTCCGACTTGACCACGACGTCGTTCGGCGAGTTGAGCGGCTTGCCGTCGAAGCGGTCGAGCACGACCGTGATGGTCCCGTCGTACTCCGTGCGCGTCACGCGGCGGCTGTCGTGCTCGCAGGTGACGAGGCGGCCCTGGCGGTCGCGCGTATTGCCGTTGGAGAAGTTCGACGGCTTGCGGAACACGCTGACCGCGCCCGTCTCCTCGTCCCATCGCATGATCCGGTTGTTCGGGATGTCGCTCCACAAGAGACAGCGCGCGTCGCCGAACCACACGGGCCCCTCCGCCCACCGAAATCCGGTGGCGAGGCGCTCGACGGCGCCATTGAAGACGCGGTACTTGGCGAAGCTGTCATCGAGCACCTGGACGGAAGGATCGGGGTAGCGCACGAGGTCCATGAACGACTCTAGGCTGGATTCGGAATGACCACGACGAGGACGGAGGACGACAGCTCTCCAGGCGACGGAAACGCGCGGACCACGAGGCATTCCTTCGTCCCGGTGATCCGCGCGGGATCGTCGGGATTGTCACAGGGGTTGGCCGAAGCGGCGAGCGGCCAGACGACGGCCGCGGCGGCCACCGGCAGCCAATGCCGGAGCGCCGCCGCGGCCGCTCTGCTCGAGACCAGCGCCTAGGCTCCCGGCCCGCGCTCCATCGAGAACGGCTGCCAGCGGTGCAGGCCGGCGCTGGTTGAGCACCGTGGGTTGACGCAGCTCCGCGGCCAGCGCCCGTTCAGTACCAGCGAGATCTCATGCCCCACCCGCCGCCGCCGCGCCGGATCGAAGCGCGCGGAGGCCGAGGCCACGTGCGCGGTCAGGATCACGTTGTCCATCGCGAGGAGCGGGTTGCCCGGCACCGGCGGCTCCTGCTCCAGCACGTCGAGGCCGGCGCCCGCGATCCACCCTTCCTGCAGCGCCTTGACGAGCGCCGACTCGTCCACCGTCGGCCCGCGTCCGGTATTGATGAACAGCGCGGTCGGCTTCATCTGCCGGAAGTGCTCCGCCGTCATCATGCGAGTGGCGTCGGGGGTGGCCGGCGCGTGCATGGAGACGATGTCCGAGCGCTGCAGCACCTCGCTCAGGCTCGCCGGCTCGACGCCGTACGGGCTCATCACCAGCTCCTCGATGTACGGGTCATAGGCCAGCATCCGCACGCCGAAGCCCCGCGCGCGCATGGCCACGGCGCGCGCCACGTGACCGAAGGCGATGAAGCCGAGCGTCTGGCCCATGAGCCGCGGAATCTGCAGGAGCTGCGGTCGCCCTTCCTTCCACCGGCCCTCGCGCACCATCCGGTCCTGCACGACGAGCCGCCGGAACGTGGCGAGGATCAGCATCATCGCGTGGTCGGCCACTTCCTCGATGAAGGTGTCGGGGACATTGGTCACCGGGATGCCGCGCGCGGTGGCCGCGGCCACGTCGACCGAATCCACGCCCACGCTGCCGAGCGCGATGATCTTGCACCGCTCCATCCCGTCGATCATGCGCTTGGTGATGGGGCGCCCCTTGGCGTAGAGGGCATCCGCGTTGCGCGCCGCCACGACGAACTCATCCTCCGTGCCCGCGGGGATCTCGAGGATCTCCGCGTCGAGCGAGCCCATGCCCTCCCTCTCGAGATCGTACGCTCCACCCGCTACCCCGTAGCTCGGCCCTGCCGGTGTTGCGATCGTGAACTTGGCCACGCGCTCCTCCTTGAGAAGATCGAATGCGAGAGAGTCAGATGCGGTTATCGGGCCCGGAACACCCGGCGGATCAGGTACGGATTGGCGCCGAGGTGATAGAGGCCGGTGATGTCGCCGTCTTTCAGGGCCGTGCGCTCGGCCGGGCTCAGCTCATAGCCGGCCATGTCGGCGTCGCTCAGCCCGTCCATGATCGCGTGCTGGCGGGCGACCGCGCGTCAGCACCTTGTTCAGCGTGTACGAGATCTGCGGGATCACGGATGCACCCACACCGTCCCGCAGCCGATGATCCATTCCTCCACGGGCTCGTAGGCGGCATACACGCGCTCTCGCTGCTCCGGCTTCGACACCTCCGGCCGGCCGGTGCGAGGGACCATGAGACACGAGGCGCGGCCGCGACGATCTGAGCCATGGGGGCCTCCGATCCCGTACACTCCACCACCGGGGCGAGCCTGCTCAGGGCATTGCCGGCACTGGGGCAATTTGCTTCGCCAGTGCCAGTGCCAAACTGACCCACCACCGCCGCGCTGCTGTACAAGGTCGGCGGCTCGTGCTACAAGGACGCGTCCATTCCGACAGCAGCGAGGGAGCCAATCATGGAGAGACGGATACTCGGCAAGACCGGCGTCGAGGTCGCGGTGCTCGGCTTCGGCTGCGGCGCCGTGGGCGGGCTCATGGTGCGCGGCACCGCCGCCGACCAGGAGCGGGCGGTGGCGCGGGCGCTCGCGCTCGGCATCAACTACTTCGACACCGCGCCCATCTACGGCGACGGCGAGTCGGAGAAGAACCTCGGCCGCGTCCTCAAGACCCTCCGGCCGAACGTGGTCGTCGGCACCAAGGTGCGCATCCCGGACGAAGCGCGCGGCCGCGCCGCCCAGGCGGTGACGGCGTCCCTCGAGGCGAGCCTCGGCCGCCTCGGCCTCGAGCGCGTCGACCTGCTCCAGCTCCACAACTTGATCTCCGCGGACGGGCGAGCCGGCACCATCGGCGCGACCGCGGTGCTCGATCAGGTGGTGCCCGCCCTCGACACCCTCCGGCGCCAGGGCAAGATCCGCTTCTTCGGCATCACGGCGCTCGGCGACACGCCGGCGCTCCACCGCGTGATCGACGCGCGCGTGCTCGACACGGCGCAGGTCTGCTTCAACCTGCTCAATCCGAGCGCCGGCATGCCGCTGCCGGCGGGATATCCGGCGCACGACTTCGGCGAGCTCCTCGCGCGGACGCGCGCGGCGGGGATGGGCACCATCGGCATCCGCGTCCTCGCCGGGGCGCCTTGAGCGGCGTCGAGGCGCGCCATCCCCTCGGCATCCCGTCCGTCGATCCGATCGCCTCCGGCCCCAGCTACGCCGCCGACGTCGAGCGCGCACGCCGGCTCGAGGTGCTGGTGCGGGAGGGCCACGCGGGCAGCCTCGTCGAGGCGGGGATCCGCTTCGCGCTGACGAACGAGGGCATGACGACCGTGCTCGTCGGCTACTCGACGTTCGAGCATCTCGAGTACGCCGCCGCCGCCGCGGAAAAGGGGCCCCTGCCCCGGGCCGCGCTCGACCGGCTGGCCGCGCTCTGGCAGGAGAAGATGTGAAGATCGAGCGCGTCCGGACGTTCCTGGTCGATCCCGGCTCGCACAAGCACTGGCTCTTCGTGAAGGTCGAGACCGACAATGGCCTGCACGGCTGGGGCGAATGCTATACGCAGCCCGACCGCGAGCGCGCCATCGAGGCGCACGCCGCTTCCCTCGGACGGTACCTCGTCGGCCGGAGCCCGTTCGACATCAAGCACTTCACCTACACGGCGTATACCGACTTCGGCGGCAAGCGGGGCTCGATGGAGCTGTACTGCGCCATCAGCGGCCTCGAGCAGGCGCTGTGGGACATCGCGGGCAAGGCCACCGGGCAACCCGTCTACAACCTGCTGGGCGGCGCGTTCCGCACGAAGCTCCGCGTCTACGCCAATGGCTGGGCGGGCGACCGCGAGCCCGACATCGGTGGCGGAGTCGGCGCGCGCCGTGGTCGCCCGCGGCTTCACCGCGCTCAAGTTCGACCCCTTCCCTGGCCCCTGGCGCGCGTACATCGATCGCAGGGACGAGGACCTCGCCGTCGCGCGCGTCCGCGCCGTGCGCGACGCGGTGGGACCGGACGTGGAGATCCTGGTGGAGGTGCACCGCCGGCCTCAGCCCGCAGCATGCGATCCGCGTCGCCCGGCGGATGGAGGCCTGTCGGCCCTTCTGGTTCGAGGAGCCCGTGTCCGCGCGCGACCTCGGCGGATTGATCGAGGCCAAGCGCGACATCGCCCTGCCCGTCGTCACCGGCGAGGAGCTGTACACGAAGGTCGAGTTCCACGAGGTGATCGCCCGCCGCGCCGCCGACATCCTGAACCCGGACGTGTGCAATTGCGGCGGCATCCTCGAGCTGCGCGAGATCGCCGCCATGGCCGAGGCCGCCCACATCGCCGTCTCGCCGCACAACTACAACAGCACCACGCTCGGCCTGGCGGCGACGCTGCATGCCGCCGCCGCGATGCCCAATTTCCTGATCACGGAATACTTCGTGAACTTCGAGGAGGCCGGCCGCGCCATCGCCCGCCCACCGTTCGCCGTCGAGCAGAGCCATATCGCCCTGCCGACCGCGCCCGGGCTCGGCATCGACCTCGACGAGGACGCCCTCGCGCGTCATCCGTTCCGCGAGGCCCCGCTGCGCCGCATCCGCCAGCCCGCGAACGAGTAGCCTCTCCGCCCGCCGGGCCCCGTCCCCGCCCGTGCCCCGAGTCGGTGAGCCCCTGACCCGGTCGCCATCAGGACGGGACCCGGATGATGGTTTGACATATCCTTTGAGTTAGGTGAACCTAATCGACGGCCGAGCCATGAGCGACCCGTCGAGCCGCGCGCGTCCGGATCGTCCCCGCCTCGCTGCTCGCCGCCCTCGCGGTGGCGTGGATGGCCGTGGCCGCGGGCGCCCAGGCCCAGCAAGCCACCGCGCCCCCGGATCAGCCGGCCTCGCCGGCCGAGCGGGCCCAGATCATCCTGCACATGCTGGACTACGTGGGCGTGGACTACGCCCGGGGCCGTCAAGGACGGCAAGGTCCTGAACCAGGGGGAATACGACGAGCAGGTGGAGTTCGTCGTGCAGGCCCGGGGCCTGATCGGGCAGCTCGAGGCGCGGCCGGAGCGGGCGGCGCTCGCGACCGACGCCGATCGGCTGATCGGGCTGGTGAAGGACAAGCGGCCCGGGGATGATGTGGCCGCGCTGGCGACGCGGCTCCGGTGGGCGATCATCAAGGCGTATGGCGTCGAGGTGGCTCCCAAGCGGCCGCCCGATCTCGCGCAGGCGGGCGCGCTCTACGCCGCGCAGTGCGCGCTGTGCCACGGCGCCGAGGGGCAGGGCGACGGGGCGGCGGGCAAGAGCCTCGACCCTCCGCCCGCGAATTTCCACGATGGCGAGCGCATGGCGCAGCGAAGCGTCTACAGCCTCTACAGCACCATCACGCTCGGCGTCGGCGGAACGGGCATGACGAGCTTTCGCGGGCTCACCGATGAGCAGCGCTGGGCGCTCGCCTTCTACGTGGCCAACCTCGGCCAGGCGGATGGGGACACGCGGCGCGGCGCCGAGCTCTGGCAGGCCGCGCGGGGCAAGCAGGCCTTCCCGGATCTGGCGAGCATCGTCACGCAGAGCGCGCGCGAGGTGCACGCGCAGCACGGCGCCGACGCGGCGACAGTGCTCGGGTATCTCGCGACAGCATCCGGACGTCCTGGCGCCGCAGGGCGGCTCGGCCATCGCCAGAAGCGCGGCGCTCTTGCGCGAGAGCGTCGAGGCATATCGGCAGGGCGCGGGCGGGACGCGCAGGAGCTGGCGGCGGCGAGCTACCTCGACGGCTTCGAGCTCGCCGAGGCCAGCCTCGACGCGGTGGACCGTGGCCTGCGCGGGGAGGTCGAGGCGCAGATGATGCGCTATCGCGGGCTCCTGCGCGCGGACGCGCCGCTGCCCGACGTGCTAGCCCAGGCGGCGGTGATCGAAGGCCTCCTCGACCGGGCGCGCGGCTTGCTCGACTCGACGCGGCTGTCCGCGAGCGCCACCTTCCTCTCCGCCTTCGTCATCCTGCTGCGCGAGGGCCTCGAGGCCATCCTCGTCGTGGCCGCGATCTACGCGCTGCTCGTGCGGGCGGGCCGCCGCGATGCGCTCGCGTACCTGCACGGCGGCTGGATCGTGGCGCTGATCGCCGGGGGACTGACGTGGCTCGTGGCCTCGTACGTGATCGCGATGAGCGGCGCCACGCGCGAGGTCACGGAGGGCGTGAGCGCGCTGGTCGCGGCCGCCATCCTCCTCTACGTCGGCTTCTGGATGCACGGCAAGAGCCAGGCGCGGCAATGGCAGGCCTACCTCGATCGGCGCCTCGCGGGCGCGCTCGCCGGCCGCACGCTGTGGGCGCTGGCCTTCGTGTCCTTCCTCGCCGTGTACCGCGAGGCGTTCGAGACGGTCCTCTTCTACGAGGCGCTCGCCGTCCAGGCCGGGCCGGGCGGGGGCGTGCCTCTCCTCGGCGGGCTCGCCGCCGCGGCCGGAGCCCTCCTCGTGCTCGGCTGGCTCATCGTCCGCGGCAGCGTGCGGCTGCCCTTCGGCCTCTTCTTCGGCACCAGCGCCGCGCTGCTCGCGCTGCTCTCCGTCGTCCTCGCGGGCAAGGGCGTGGCCGCGCTCCAGGCGGCGGGATGGATCGCCGTTCACGAGGTGCGCTTCCCGAGCCTGCCGCTCCTCGGCCTCTATCCGAACCTCCAGAGCCTCCTGCTGCAGGCCGCCCTCGTCGTCGTCATCGCGGGCGGCTTCGCCTATGCGCACCGCGCCGCGGAGCGCGCCTCGTGACGCCTAGAGCGATGATAAGGGCCCATCTGCGGAGGTATGGCGCCCTCGCAGCTGGACCCTTCTCATCGCTCTGCGGTTTCTCCGACAGGCTCTGACCCACCACGCGTTGCGTGCGGCGGAGGAGCGGCTAATATGCCCGCACCCCGGCAGGACGCAGCGGTTCGAGGAGACGGACATGGCGAGCAATGGCGCAAGCGCGCGAGGGCTGAGACAGGTCGGTTACTTCGATTGCCCCGGCGGCGGCCAGGTGGTCGTCGACGGGCGTGTCGCGTACATCGCGCACATGAAGGGACCGGACGGCACGACGCTGGTCGACGTGAGCGATCCGAAGTCGCCGCGGCGCGCTCGCCGGGATCGAGGTCCCGCCGGGAACGCATTCGCACAAGGTGCGCGCGGCCAACGGCCTGATGCTCGTCAACCGCGAGGCGCATCCCGCGCATAAGCCGGAGGCCGGGTGACGGGCGGGCTCGGCATCCACGACGTCTCCGATCCGAGCCGGCCGCGCGAGATCACGCTTCTGGCGCTCGGGCGGCGCCGGCGTCCACCGCTTCACGCTTCGACGGGCGCTACGCCTACATCTCGCCGAGATGGACGGCTACGTCGGCAACATCGTGATGATCCTCGACCTGGCCGATCCCGCGAAGCCGCGAGAAGTCGGGCGCTGGTGGATGCCCGGGCAGTGGACGGCGGGCGGCGAGACGCCGTCGTGGCCGGGGCGCCACCACCGCTGCCATCACCCGATCCGGTCCGGCAACCGCCTCTACGTCAGCTACTGGCACGGGGGCTTCGTGATCCTCGACATCGCGGACATGGTCGAAGCCGACGCTCGTCTCGGGCCTCGACTGGAGCCCGCCCTTCATCACGCCGACCCACACCGCGATCCCCGTCCCCTTCCCGCTCCGCGGGCGCCGCGTGCTGCTCGTGGCCGACGAGGACGTGGCCAAGCTCGAGCCGGGCCGCCGTCCTTCCTCTGGCTGGTCGACATCTCCGACGAGCGGCGGCCGGTGCCGTTCGCGAGCTTCCAGGTGGAGGGCGTGGACGGCACGCCCCAGCCCGAGTTCACCGGCTGCCATCAGCCGCACCGAGACGATCACGCGCGGCACGCGAGGTTCCCGTGGCGTGGTTCGCGTACGGGCTGCGCATCGTCGACATCGCCGATCCGCACGCGCCGCGCGAGGTGGCGCACTACCTTCCCGACGTGCCCCAGGGATGCTCGCGCGTGTCGAGCAACGACGTCTTCGTCGACGACCGCGGACTGATCTACCTGATCGACCGGAGGACGAGGCCTCAGCATCCTCGAGGCGTGGTAAGGCCGCTGAAAAGGGCCCTCTAGTTTCGTCTGGCGCCTTCGGCAGCAGGCTCAACGTAGAGCGACTACGCCCGCCTGCGACCTTCGGGCGCCGTTCGCATCTGACCTTTTTGAGCAGCCTCAGATTACTTCTGAAACCTGTTACGGCATGCGGCTCGTCGAGGTCGCCTGACGAGAACCCGATGAGAGAGCAGGACCGTGAAGTCGTCTGGACTTCGAGTGACCGATGCCCAGCGGCAGCTGGATCGACGAAGTCGTCGGTCTTGCCGTCGAACGCGAAGACGCGCAGCTCCGTCTGGCCTCGGTTGCGCGACCCACTTGAAGAGCGCAATCTCCGGGACTGGCACGTTCAGGATCGGCGCCTGGAACGACGGGAGCCCGACCAGGGTCTCGCCGCGATCCGTCCCCAGTACGGTCGCAAAGACCTTCAGCCGCAGTTCCGGGTTCATCGACGACCGTGCGCACCCCGTGAGCCTTGAGCCAGGACAGCGACGAACTCATCTCACTGAACGCCTTCGTTGCCGGCGTGGGCGAAGAGCGGCGACGTCGACGCCGGCGCCCTTCAAAACGGTGAACGTAGAGCCCCGCGAGTGCGCGCTCGAGCGACCGGATCACGAGCTGCTGCGTGACGCCGGGGGCTGCGTGGGGACGAGCCCAGTCGTCACCGAGCAGCTCTGAGCAGCATCGCCCAGCAACGCGGCGGCAAGGACGTGGAGTCGGTCTCGTATCGGCATCGCGTGATCGCCGATCTGAAAAGAGCAACGCCCGTGCCAACGTGACGTGCGGCCCAACCCGATGAACGACACGGCGGGGGCGATTTAGCTTCGTCGATCCCGCAGCGCGCGGGCGTCTGGCGCGCGAACTTCCTACACGGCGCGGAATTCCCTACACGGACCGGATCAGATTCCCGCCTCGACGGAAGCTCTCCGGGCGCCAGGCGCCAGACCACGAGCGACACCACGACGAGCAGCGGAGCGCCGTGACCCCGAGCGCGGCGTCGGTGCCGAACAGATCGGCGGCGGCGCCGAGCGCGATGGGGCCCATGACGTACCCCCGGTCACCGCATAGCGCAGACTGGAGCTGCGCTGCACCGTGATCAGCACGCACATCCAGACCAAGATGCGGTTGGCGTTCAGCCTGCGTCGGTGTCATGGCGCCCTCGCTTCGTGATAGGGTTGCCGCTGGACGGCAATCCTCGTGAGGAGGCGGCGATGGGACACGGGTTCGCATTGTACGCGGGTGTCGCGCCCGAGATCATCCGCGCAACGGCGCGGGAAGCGGAAGCGCTCGGGTACAGCTCCTTCTGGGTGAACCATCCCGGGTCGATGGACGGGCTGGGCGCGCTCGCCCATGCGGCGGGCGACACGCGGCGCATCGAGCTCGGCATCGGCGTGATCCCGCTCCACACGCGCGGGCCGGAGAGCATCACCGAAGGCGTCAAGCGCCATGCTCTGCCACTCGACCGCCTCCTGCTCGGCGTCGGCAGCCCGAACCCCGAGGCCCTGAAGCGGGTGCGCGAAGGGGTCGCCGCACTCCGCGCGCAGCTCTCGACGCGGCTGATCGTCGCCGCGCTCGGGCCGAAGATGTGCCGACTCGCCGGGCGAGGTCGCCGGATGGCGTGCTCCTCAACTGGCTCACACCCGAGCACGCCCGGGCCTCGGCCGATCTGGTGCGCGCGGGCGCGGCGGCGGCGAAGCGGCCGGCGCCGAAGATCTTCGCCTACGTGCGGCTCGCCATCGGCGAGGCCGGACGCGCCAAGCTCGCCGAGGAGGGCGACCGGTACGGGGCGATCCCCGCCTATGCCGCCAACTTCGAGCGCATGGGCGTGAAGCCGGTGGAGACGGCGATCGCGGTGCCCGACCCCGCGTCAGTGCCGGCCGCGCTCGCGCTGGCGCGGCGCGGTCGACGAGGTGGTCCTGCGCGCCATCACCGCGAAGGACACGGTCGAGGAGAACCTGGTCCTGCTCCGCGCCGCGAAGCCTTGACGTAACCGGCGGCCACGCCGCGATATGCCCTCGGAGCGGGCACAGGCGGGCTCCGCGTCGCAATCATCCCCGTCGCGACCTGACGCTCCCGCCGAGACCCTCGTCGCCGTCGCCTGCGTCTCTGCCGCGCTGCTCATGACCGAGCTGGCGCTGACGCGAATCTTTTCGGTCGTGATGTACTACCACTTCGCGTTCCTCGCCATCTCGATCGCGCTGTTCGGCCTGAGCGCGAGCGGCGTGTTCGCGTTCGTGCGCCGACGGCATTTCGCGCGCGAGGAAACCGGACCGCTCCTCGGACCCGATCGCTCGGTCTACGCGGCCTGCACGGTCGTCTCGCTGTTCGTGCTGGTGCGGCTGCGGGTCGGTCTCAACTACTCTCCGCGAAACCTCGCGCTCATGCTGACGATCTACACGCTCGCGGCGCTCCCGTTCTTCACCGGCGGCCTCGTGGTCAGCCTCGCGATTTCCCGGTTGTCATCGCGCATCAACGCGGTGTACGCCGCCGACTTGCTCGGGGCGGCCGCGGATGCCTCCGTGCTGCTGCCGCTCTCGATCGGGTCGGCGCTCCGGGGTCGTGGTGGGGCCGCGGCCCTGGCTGTCGCCGCCGCCGTCCTCTTCGCGCCGCCGGCGCGCCGGGCGCGCGCGATCGCGATCGGCGTGGCGATCCTCGCTTGTCCCGCTCGCGGGCCAGTGGTCAGGCATCGCCCGGTTCGACATCGCGGACACCAAAGGCCACGAGGCCGATCGAGTGCTCTTCAGCAAGTGGAATTCGTTCTCGCGCATCGGCGTCTACGAGCGCGCCCACGGTGACTGGTCGCTCAGCCAGGCCTATACGGGACCGCTTCCGGAAACGCGATTCATGGACATCGACTCGTCGGCGTCCACGCCCATCCTCCGCGTCTCGCCTGACCTGTCCAATGCCCAATACCTGCGCTACGAGCTGACGGCCCTCGCCTACTACCTCAAGGATCGTTCGGGGCCGGAGGCGGGGAGCCCGGGGCCGGACGGCCGGCGGGTTCACCGCGCTCGTGATCGGTCCCGGAGGGGGACGAGATCTCATCTCCGCGCTGGTCTCGGGCGGGCCGGGTCGACGGCGTCGAGATCAACCCGATCATCGCGCGCGACGTCATGGGCGATCGGTTTCACGCCTTTTCGGGCGGGATCTACACGCACCCCCGCGTCCGCATTGCGGTGGACGATGGGCGGAGCTTCGTCAGCCGGACGTCGAACCGGTACGACATCATCCAGGCGTCGCTCGTCGATACGTGGGCGCGCCACTGCCGCCGGCGCGTACACCCTCACCGAGAACACGCTGTACACGGTCGAAGCGTTCAACGACTACCTCGACCACCTCAAGCGACGACGGGGTCGTGACGATCACGCGCTGGGTGTTCGACGGATTGCGGCTCGTGTCGCTGGCACAGGAGGCGTGCGCGCGCGAGGTGGGACGCCCGGTCACGCCTCGCGATCGTGCAGCACGATCGTGTGGCCACGTTCCTGCTGAAGAAATCGCCGTTCACGGAGGACGAGATCGAGCGGCTGCGCGCGGTGAGCGACCGGCTCGGATTCCGCGTGCTGTACGCTGCCGGGCATGTCCACGGCGGAGACGCCCCACGGCGTGGAAGGGCGCCGCCGACTACGCCCGTCTGATCACCGCTCCTGACCGCGAGCGCTTCTACGCCGAGTACGCGCAGGACGTGCGCCCGACCACCGACGATCGGCCGTTCTTCTTCCACACCACCAAGCTTGCCGACCAGTTCCAGGTCGCGTTTGGGCGGTCGATGCTCTTCGGCAATGGGCTGAGCGCACTGCTCACGCTGATGGGCATCGCCGGCGCGCTCGTCGTGCTCTTCGTCGTCGTTCCGCTCGCGCTCGCCGGAGGCCGGCGTCCTCCGTCGTGGCTTGCGTTCCTCGTGTACTTCGGCGCGCTGGGCGCCGGGTTCATGCTCATCGAGGTCGCCGTCCTGCAGCGGTTCGTGCTCCTCCTCGGGCATCCGGTGTACTCGCTGACCGTCACGTTGTTCTCACTGCTGCTTGGCACCGGGATTGGCGCGGCCTGGAGTCGGCGGCTGGCTGGCCCCGGACTGGTCTCGCGCAAGCGCGATCACGCTCGCAGCTGATCGCGCTGCTGAGTGTCGCGTGGGGGCGATCGCGACGCCACTCATCCAGTGGGCCATGCCCTTCGAGCGTTCCGCGCGGATCGCGATTGGCGTCGCGACTCTCGCGCCGATGGGCATCGTGCTCGGCGTGCCGATGCCGGCAGGCATCCAGCTTCTCAGGGCGCGCGCTCCCGATATGGTGCCGTGGGCCTGGGGCATGAACGGGGCGTTCTCGGTGCTTGGGTCGACGCTCGCCATTTTCATCGCGATGAACTGGGGGTTCCAGGTGACTCTGTTCGCGGCGTCAGCCACCTACCTGGTCGGGCTGGCCGCTCTGCTGCTTGCCGAACGCCGCTCCTAGAGCGATGAGAAGGCCCATCTGCGAGGTACGCGCTCCTCGACCGCCGTGCCACGCAACGCGCGGATTGTCGAACCGACGATTCGTCTGCGGGCCCAGACATGCCTGCACTCCTTGCGAGGGACGCCTGCGTCGTGGCGCCGCCTGCAGCTGGACCCTTCTCATCGCTCTAGCTGCGGTTTCTCCGGACAGGCTCCTCAGCCGATTCCACCCGTCGCGCGATCCGAGCACGCGCGACTCAGCCGGGAGCGGGCCGGACGTCGAGCCTGTTCACGACGCGCCGCACTC
>ERZ1370068.5570-contig-4591_pt1 | contig 52092 bp, 72 predicted proteins | sample MGYA00561227_ERZ1370068 | MGnify/ENA primary metagenome ERZ1370068 (study PRJEB38410, sample SAMEA6850437) | metagenome | study: Metagenomic assessment of the ecological functions of the soil: analysis of the soil microbiota associated with the... | reverse complement strand
GTATACTTCGTTCAGTTACGTATTGCTACTATCCGCGCCTCGATGCTGGCGCAGAGCTACGTCGGCCTGCCGCTGGTCTTCGCGCGCGAGCACGTGCAGCGAGATGGCCGAGCAGCACGGATCGGCATCGACTACCTCGACGGCTGGGTGAGCCGCACGCTGCGCGACGGCCGCGAGCTGCGGGTGCGCGCGTTCGGCGCGCGCGCGCTGCACGTGCCGGCCGGGAACGGCGGCCTCGTCTCCGCCGTCGACGATCATCCGCAACGCGATCACGCGCAGCGACGCGATCGTCAAGATCCCATCGAACGACCCGCTCACCGCGATGGCGATCGCGCGCACGCTCGCCGACGTCGCGCCCGAACCACCCGCTCACCAGGCACCTCGCCGGTCGCCTACTGGAAGGGCGGCGACGTCGCGATCGAGGAGCAGCTCTGTCGCCCGGAGAAGATCGAGAAGATCGTCGCCTGGGGCGGCTTCGCCTCGGTGAAGCACGTGACGCGCGCTACATCCAGCCCGGGCTCGAGCTGATCGCGCTCGACCCGAAGCGCAGCGCGTCGATCATCGGGCCCGAGGCGTTCGGGAGCGAGGCGACGCTGCGCGAGGTGGCGCTGCGCGCCGCGACGCGACATCGGCGTCGCGAACCAGGAGGGCTGCGCGTGCGCGCGCGTGATCTACGTGCTGTGCGGCACCGACCCGGAGGGCTCGCGCGGGCCGAACCGGCTCGGCGAGGCTCATCTACGCGGCGCTGCTCGCGCTGCCCGATCACGTGAGCACGAAGCCCAAGACGCTTCGACCGCGAGCTGCGCGACCACCTGAGGCGACGCCGTCTCGGTGGCGAGGACTGGTTCCGCGTCATCGGCGGCGAGAGCCGAGGAGGGCGCGATCATCGTCTCGCAGATCGACGAGCCGGTCGACTACGCGCCGCTCGCTGTCCGGCCGGGTCGCGAACCTCGTCCCGGTCGACGACATCGCAGCAAGCGTGACCGGCGCCGTCAACGCCTACACCCAGACGGTCGGCATCTACCCCGAGAGCCTCAAGCGCGCGCTGCGCGACCAGCTGCCGCTGTTCGGCGCGCAGCGCCTCACCTCGCTCGGCTACGCGTGCCACGTCGCGATCGGCGATGCCCCAGGACGCGATCGAGCCGGTCCGCCGCATGTGCGAAGTGGATCGTCGACCCTGCGACCCGCGGTCGTTCGTCCCGTGGAGTCTGGATGCGGCCGTCGCATAGGCGGCGACAGATCGTCCATCGGCTTGCGATTATTGCGTCAACTAGCCTTTGCCGCCGATACAAAGACTCTACAGCAGTTGAACGGATTAGCAGTTCGGACCCGTGGGAGCGCCACAACGAGCGAAATCTCATCCGTTCAATCCGTTTAATCGGCCACTTGGCCTTTAATCCCGTTGTTGAATCTGGAATTGCTGGGCGACGCCTGTTGCGCGCGTCCACGGGTATCTGCCGCTGTGTCAGTTAGTGGAGCAAGACCCCTCAACCGACGGCCGTCGCGCCCGCGGCGCGGCCAGTCGGCAGGCGTCGTCGAGGCCGCCGGCCGGGTCGTCGTCGCCAGCGGATAGCAGCCGTCACCCACCGCGCCGTCGCCGAAGGCCGGTGTGTCGCTCGCCCGGACCACGTATCCACTTCCCCAATGTCGAAGCGCCTTTTGCGAGCCATTGCAGCGCCACCCTGACGAACAGTTCGACGACCGCCTGCTGGCGTTCATCATGGCCGCCAGGGTCCGGCACGCGTCGATCGTCGACGCATGCTGCGACTTCCTCCAGGAACTGCTCGGGGCCCGTCTCCGGAGAGTTCTGGCCACCGTCGACTTGGCGTCGCCGCGGCCCGACGGCCGAGCTGCTCGGTCCGCTCGCTCTCGGCCGCCAGGGGTAGTCCCGTCCGGGCGTTCGGCGCTGACGAGGACCGGGCGCTTGCTACGTTCGCCGCGGTCTACGGATTCGCCGTCATTGCCGCCACGCAGCCAAAGCCGATCTCTGCGGCCGAGATCCGCCGCTTCGTCACCGCCACCATCCCGTGCGTCGGTGGAGCGCTGCTCGGCGCAGCAAACCAGAGTGACCTATGATTCAGTCTCAGCGCTGTGCAACCAGCACAAGGTGCCGCTGGCGATGGGCCTCGGCCGCCACACGAACGACCTGACGACGTCGTTCGTGCCGCCGCCGCGGCTGAGAAAACGTCGATGACAGAGTCTCGCCGAAGGAGAGTGGCGTGCAGATCCTCCCATTCTCGCCCAATCCCGCCACCGCGCCGACCGATCGCGACATGCTCCGTTGGAGCGTCGGGATTCGTCCGCACGCATCCGGACGTGCGTCTTGGGGTATGCCGCGCCGGTTCGACGGTCCGGCGATGTCGATCGTGTACTACATTTTACCGCGACGGCGACGAGCTCCTCATTTCAACCATGCGCGACCGCGCCAAAAGCCGACCGTCGCTCGCCACGGAAAGGTCAGCCTGTGCATCCTCGACGAACGTTGGCCATTCGCTTACCTCAGGTCCTATTGCGACGCCAAAGTGGATACAGACCCCGATCTGGTGGTCGATGTCATGATCGCCGTCGCCGGCCGCATGTCAGGCCAGCCACTGCCCGACGCGACGCTCGCCCTGTTGTGCAAGCAATGGCCGACCAGGAAAGAGCGGATCGTCCTGCGGTGTCGACCGTATGAGACCTTCGGCGCAGCCGCCGCGACATCTGTACCGCAACGACCAGGAGGAGCCGATCACCACTGGCTGAGCGCACGCATGCCGTGGAACGCGGACGATGACGCCCCAACTTGTTTGACGAGCGCACGCTACGCGCGGCTCACCCGAGCCCACCGGAGTGACGTGGCGGTGCCCGACGCCGTCACGATCGAGGCGAAGATACGGCGTGAGGGCCCCGGAAGTTACCGTCCGCCGGCCCGAGACACCACGGGCAAAGGACTGACGATGCCTCACGACAAAATCGACGTTCACACTCACTACATTCTCGAGGACGCGCTCATGGCCGCGGGACAGGCTCGCGATGCGCTGCCGATGATCTTCGTCGACCCGCGCCGCCTACGCCGGTCCCGGACGCGTGGCACGCGGCGGCGATGCGGCTCCGCCGCGACGACCCGCTGCCGCTGGGTGCGACGCCGACGGGCTACGCGCCAGTTCCTTCCGCGCGGTCACGCGCCACGCCGACGTCGGCCGCCGATCGAGCGCCACCACGCGTCTCTTCCGCAACACGATCGACTCCGTCCTCGCCTGCCGCGTGCGCAGGTCGAACAGAGTCGCGCGCCGCGGTCATGGACCGATCAAGACGCTCATCCACATGGACGGCGACGAGCACCGCGCGTACGCGGAGGATCACCAACGACTGGTTCAAGCCGGCGAACCTGCGCCAGAACGCTCGGAGGGCACGATCTGCCGGCTCGCGCGCCGCTACGTCGACCGCATGCGCGAGCTCGGCGGCGCGTGCGACTTCGCCGTCGACGTCGCGCTCTACTACCCGCTGCACGTCATCATGAGCATCCTCGGCGTGCCCGAGACGGACGAGCCGCGCATGCTCGAGCTGACGCAGAAGCTCTTCGGCGCCGAGGACCCCGACTTCGGCGGGCGCGACGGCGCAGGCGCACGCTGGCGCGGCGCTGATGGACTTCGTGCACGTACTTCAAGCGGCATGACCGTCGACCGCCGCGCGCGACCCGACGAGCGACCTCGCGTCGACGATCGCCAACGGCACGATCGACGGCGCGCCGCTCGGCGACCTCGAGACGATCAGCTACTACGTCATCGTCGCGACGGCCGGACACGACACCACGTCGAGCTCGCTCGCGCGGCGGCCTCGAGGCGCTGATCCGCGACCCCGACCAGCTCCGCGCGCTGCAGCGCGACCCGTCGCTGATCGACAACGCGGTCGACGAGATGATCCGCTGGGTCACGCCCGTCCGGCACTTCATGCGCTACGCGCAGGAGGACTACGTCCTGCGCGGCACGGCGCATCGCGCAGGGCGAGCGGCTCCTGCTGTCGTACCTCTCCGCGCAACCGCGACGAGGACGGTCTTCGCCGACCCGTTCCGCTTCGACGTCCGGCGCGCGAACGCCGACGACCACCTCGCGTTCGGCATCGGCGTGCACTTCTGCCTCGGCGCGCACCTGGCGCGCATGGAGCTGCGCGCGTTCCTGCGCGAGCTGCTGCCGCGGCTCGAGTCCGATCGAGCTCGCCGGCGAGCCCGAGTACACGGCGACGACGTTCGTCGGCGGACCGAAACGCATGCCGATTCGCTATCGGCTGCGCCCCTCGGCCTCCTGAGGCTCGGGGATTGGGGACGTAAGGTCAGCGCTCTCGACCGGGACGTGATCGTCCCGCAGGCGCTGCCCATGCCATGGTCAGCGCACGCCGAGCTCGTGTTGCGGCCCTCGACATCCTCCGGATACCGGCCTCGCCCGCGATCAGCGCCGTCGCGCTGGTGTGTACCGAGTAAGAGCCGCAGACGAGCGGGTGCGCATGCTTGGCGGCGGCGGAACCGAGCATCCAGCTCGGTCGAGCCGTCGGCGAAATGAACTCGAGGCGCGTTGCGCTTCCTCGAAGACCGCCGATCTCACGGCGCAGCGTCGTGCCCGCCACGTGGAGACGACCTTCGTTGACCGCGACCCACGCAACGTCGTGGTCCGACGGGGTGGTAGCGCCAGCGCTCCCCGTTCTGCAGCCGGACATGGAGATAAGCGATCGGGGAGGGCAGCCGCGACCGGGCTGTCCATCGTTCCGAGTGCACCGAGCAGGAGACGCACGCGCCCATCGGTCTCGATCCGCGCTCCACATCGACGTAACGCGACTCTCTGGGGCGCGTTCTCGAGCTCCGGTGGCAGCGCGATCCCAGGCTGATGGCCCGTGATCGCGTCGCCTTCGGCAGGCGCGCCAGTGTCGCCAGACGCCTCCGCCGCAAGCCTGCATCCACTCGACGCTGCCTTCCCTGCAGGACGCCGGATTTGCCGGTGGAGTCCGCGTAGCTGAGGCTGCCTCGGAGGAGCGTCGTATGAGTCGCGATCCCCGAGTGCCGGATGCGCCGAGCGCTGCCGGCGCCCTGCAGGCGCTCCGTCTCGAAGAAATCGAGAAAAGACGAACGGTTTCACGGAGACTCACCGAGATCGCCGGGGCTCATGAGGCGGGTGATGAATCCGTGCGTGGTGTCCTGCGGTGCGATGCACGACACGGCGGACGTGGATTTCGATCGAACACCAAGCTCGAGAAGAATGCATGGCTTACCAACCTTTGAAAGGGGTATCGGGACAGGGCGCGACGGGCGTGCCTGGGGTCGTGTCAGTCATGGTCATCCATTCCGCTTACCGTCAGTCGAGCCTCGGCGGTGGTGCCGAGCCGGCGAACTTGCGCAGATTGCACGAGGGGTTTGCGCGCTCGCTCTTCGTCAGAGCGCCGGCTGCGCGACCCATCGCCGTGGTGTGGACGGCGAATACCTCGCTGATTCGGGACTTGCCTAGTCGCGTCAGGCCGGGCGATGCCGGGCCCGCCGATCCGTTCGGTTCGAGGACGCGCTCGACGAGCTTACGCGCTGCCGGGCGATCGACCGCAGCAGGTCGTGATCGAGCCGCTGGTGAGGGTCGATCCGTCGACCGATCTCGTTCACTTTTCTGCTGGCCCCTTGTGGAGGAGCAGCTCGAGGATCGCGAAGTCGGACAAGCGCACGTCAGAGCGCCTCGATGCTGCGGACGGCATGAACGCTTTGGAGCGTCCGGTGCGCGCTTCATCATCACGGGCCAGGCCCGTGCGTTGCGGATGTGTCGGAAGACGTCGCTTTCGTCACCGGGTCCTCGAAAGTCGCCTTGGCGGGGGCGCAGCGCCACTGGGGAATAGCTTAACGTCAAGATGCACTTGATGTCAGAGTATGTGGCTCTCCGGCGAGGCCTCGTTGCGTCGCCGACTGGATCCGCTGACGCCGATCACCGACGGGAGATCGACGACATGATCGATCTGTACAGCGCGGCGCGAGACCGAGGCGAAAGGGGGTCCATGCAGAATCCTCAAGATTGGATCGCCGCGGCTATCGGCGGGGTCGTCGCCGTCGTGCTGCTGCTGGATACGTTCGGCGGCTATCTGTTCGACCTGGCCCGCTGCGCCCATCCCCGGCAGGGCCTTCGAGAGAGCCCGTGAACCCCGGAGAGGAACCCCGACTGGTCACAGGTCGAGAAGGTGATCGAGCTCGAAATTCGTCCCTCGAAGCCCTGGTCGCTCGGCATCTGGGCCGTCGTCGTAAGACGGGGAGAACTCTACTCTCCGTCAGCCTTCGGAAGGCTCCGTCGCCGCTGGCCCTCCAGTCGCGCTCGCGGATCCGCGTGTGCGAAGGCACGGACGAACGGACAGATCTTCGAGCGAGAGGGATTGGAGCGGGTCACGGACCCGGATCTCAAGAAGAAGCGGGTCGGGCGGGCGGTAGCCACCCCGCTACGGCTTCGACGCAGAGAACGCCGCCCGGGACGATACCACCTGGTACTTTCACTACCGCACCGCGGTCGCCCCAAGGCTGAGTCAGCCCGGCGGCCGGGCGTTCGACTGCATCGACCATCGACCGGCGGGGCGATTTACAGCCGCCGGACGGCAATCGGCTACGACGGAGGTGCTCACGGGCTGATGTGCAGAGAGGATGCCCAATGAAGGCTCGAGGAGTGCTCACCGCGGTCTACTGGATGATAGGGCTCATGATCGGCTTTGGCGCGTTCGGTCACGGCTTCGTCGGGATCAAGCCCGTGCGCAGAAGCGCTCGATGCCGTCGCCCTGCCTGCGGACATCCGTGGGGTAATCTGGATCGTTCCCGGTACTTCGTCTCGGGGTGCATGTTGACTTTCGCCGCGCTGATTCTCTGGGCGTGGTTCGCCGCGCGGCGCCTGGTCGCCGAAGGCGCGTTCGCGCGTGCCGATCGTCATCGCGGTGTTCTGGATCGCGACCGGCATCCTCGCCTATGCCTACCAGCACGATCCGTTTTGGCTTGCTGTTCAGCGGCAGGCACTTTAGCTACTCGGCGCATCGCTCGGCTTGCGAGGCGCGTCGCCGCAGCCGGGGCGGAAGTGGCTGACGACTGCACCTCGCCCCGGCAGCTCGCCGCGGGCGGCACATCGTAGGGATCATCGCCGTGGAGGATCATGATCCCGCCACCGCGGGCACGTTCCGCAGCGCGCGGCGACCCGGGCTAGCCGTGAAAAGCAGGAGATTCCGCCGATGTGATCGACGAGGAGCCGTTGCCCGGCCGGAAAGAATTGGCGCCCGTACGTCAGACGAACCGCTCTCCTTTTCCGGTACGCAAACGCCCGATTGCGATCCATCTCTGTTGACGAGGTCTGTGTCGCTTCGTCTGGCCCCGCAGGGGCGGTCGTCAAAGGAGCCAGCTCCGAGAAGCGATGAGGAAAATTGCGGCCACGCGCGACCAACTGCGGGGCCGCCACCTCCCGAAAGCCAGCGCACTACAGCTCGAGGGCCGTTTCCGTGTCGACTGACGATGTCGACGGTCGGGTAAAGCCGCGCAAACTCTGTTATGCGATCACGAAGGAAGCGCCCAATGCGCTGGCCCGCGTTCGCCGCGAGCGTTGCACTCCTGGCGAGCCAACTGGTCCCCGTCCGGCGCTAGCGGCCGAACGACGATTCCGATCGTCGTGCGCATCCTGGGACTCATCCAATTCAATCCCGACCAGGACCCGCTGCCCCCGAGCCTGGGCGACTTCTTCGCCGAGGTCACGATCAACGGCGTCACCAGGGACAATCGCGACGACGAATGCGACAACCCGCCGCCGCGAGGATTCATCGTTCCCTTCCCGATGTTTACCGAGGACGGCTTCGTCGACTCGAGCTGCCCGCAGCGAATTGCCGTGGACCTTCGTCGCCGACGTGCCGCTGAGCGGCCGCCTGCACCACCCCCGACGGCATCGGGATGCGGATCCGTATCATGGACGAAAGCGACAGCTGGTGTTCGGCGGAGACGACGGTCTCCTCGAGGACTTCGATGCTCGGCCGTCCCGCTCGGGGGCCGCTGGACGGGGACCGGTCTGACTGGCCGGAGCACTGCAACCGGCGCGGCCTGCTGGCGGCGCTCGACGTAGTGACTGGCAGATCGAAGCCGGCCAGGACTCCGGACGGCGACGGCCTGTCTCGACGACTGGGAGCAGCACGGTACTCGACGTCGACGGCGACGGCAGCATCGACCTCGACCTCCCGGCGATGGGCGCCAGCCCGATGCACGAGGATCTCTTCGTCGAGCTACCGACTGGCGGCCCGGCTCCGAGCCGCGGCGCGGCCGAGGTCGCAGCAGTTGGAAGACGCTCGTTCGCCGCCGCACCGGTCGACGCCGGCGGCGTCGCCGAGCCCCGACGGGCTGCCCGGCATCAATCTCCGCGTCGACACGGGCGCACTGACGCGAAAACGGCCGGTCTCCTGGTCGGCGACAGCCTCGGCGGCGGCAATCCGCTGCCCGCCGACATGCTCGATCTGCAGCATGGAGGAGCTCTTCACCCGCCAAGGCCACGAACTTCGACGGCGCGACCCGCGGCGGCCTTCCGCTATGGCATCGCCTCGACCACAATGCTGCCTGTCCGGCCGGACCTGGCAAAGCAGTGCTTCATCGACGCGCAGTGCCCCAGCGCGTCGGCCTGCCGACGTCGTCCGGCGGTCAGGAGCGAGATCCGGCGGGAACGATTTCGTCGTCTGGAACACGCAATTCCAGGGTTCGACGCTCATGCACGAGCTCGGGCCACGATCTCGGCCTGCAGCACGGGGGCCAACTCGGACAACTGCAAGCCGAACTACATGAGCGTCGCGAACTACGATCACTTCGTTGATCCAGCGGCTCGACGGCTCGAGCGTCATCGACTACTCGCCGCCGCGGCAGCCAACGTGGCCTGCGCGGCACGGCGCCGCTCGATCGACCTGGCCGAGAACAACCTCGACGAGTCGAAGTTCCTCGATCCCGCAGATCCCCAAAGCCTCCTCGCCTACACCGATGGCACGGGCAAGAAGCGGCTGTCGCTCGTCGGCGCTCCAGTCGACTGGAACGGCGATGGCGACACCGCGGACTCCATGATCCCCGGTCCGCAGCATCGACACCAGCGCGATGCGACGACGCACCTCCCCACTCGGTGCACGAGACCAGCGCCATCCAAGCCACCAGCTGACCCGGATGCAACGGCTGGATGAATGTCTCGCTGCCGTTCCTGCGCAGTTCGGCGAATCGGCGAAGCGGCCACGATCCAATCCGGTCCGGCACCCCGGAACCCACCGACGCGGAGATCCTCGGCAATCTCAGGGCCAGAACACCGCCGATCTCTCGATCGCCAGAGCGGCGACTTCCCGGACCGGTCAGAGGCCGGTTCGCAGGTCGGCACCTCGCGGCGCAGCGCGCACGCTCGACCTCGCCAGCCGGGGTCCCAGCCCGGCACTGATCGTCCACGTGCAGGACACCCTGCCGCCAAAATTCCCACGATCCTCGCCACACTGACGCGGCGTGCGCGCGGGCGTCGAGGCGCGGTCAGCTGCGAGCTTCCGGCTCTGCTCCCGAGAGCAACTGGCAGCATCGACACTCTCGCCTGCGGACGACGGCTGCCTGCGTCGCTGGGCTCCCAGCTGCGATCGTAGAACCGCGCCACGATCGAGAACGTCGCTCGAGTTCTGCCGGCCCGGATCCGAATCCGTCCGACAACACTGGCGCGCTTCGAAGGCTCCGTAGGTCGTGGACACCACGGCGCCCGCGCTCACACTCTCTTTGGACTCTCTCCGTCGACGCTCTGGCCTCCCAATCACAAGTTCGTTCCCATCGCCGTCGCCCGTCGGAGGTGAGCGACGCGTGCGAGCCAGGCCCCGGACATCCGTTTGGTCTCGATCACGAGCAATGAAGGCGCCCGATACGAAAAGGGTCGGGCAATGCGAGATCCAGATATCGGCAGCGCCGCCAGCCTTCGGCACTGACGACCGGCAATTCGAGCTCCGCGCCGAGCGCAGCGGTAACGGCAGCGGCAGGATTTACCGGATCACCTACGAGGCCGAGGACGCCAGCGGCAACGGTGACGTCACGCACAGTCACGGTCGACGTCCCGAAAGAGTCAGGGATCGCCGTGACCAGAAAATGATCGTGAACGAGCGGCCGTGCGGTGCCGGCTGCAACAGGAAACACACCGCGCGCGACGCGGCGGTCACCGCCCGCCTGGCCCCATCTCCCCCACGTAAAGGTGCGCCCCGCTGAACCGCGGGGGACGGGAAGGTCTAAGCCGGTGGGCGATACCAGCGCGAAGCTGGCGCCCTGCGGGTCGAGCGCCTGGACGATCCAACTCCCGCCCGGGACCTCGTGCGGGCCCATCAGCACCTGGCCGCCGTTGGCCTTGATCCGCTCCGCCGCGGCGTCGATTCCGTCGACATTGACGTAGTAGGCCCAGGCGGACGTCGGCGCCGTCGGCGGGCTTGTCCATCATGCCGCCGAACGGCACGCCGTCTGCCCCGAAGATGCGGTATTTGCCCATCGCGCCCATGTCGAGTGTGCTCGATCGTCGTCCAGCCGAACTGGGCTGGCATAGAACGCGAACGCCGCCTCCTGGCCGTTGCCGGCATAGAACTCGTGCCAGCCGATATAGCCGGGCTTCATCAGCTCGATCGGCGGCGGCTCCTGCTCGCGCGGCAGCGGCGTCGAGCAGCATGAACATCGCGCCGCCGGGATCGGCGACGACGGCGAAACGGCCGACGTTCGGGATGTCATCGGGCGCGGCGCAGGATGCTGCCGCCGGCCTCGGCGATGCGCTTGCGCGGCGGCGTCGGTGTCGGCGACGGCGATGTAGCCCGGTCCAGCCGGGCTTCGCGCCGGCCTGCGCGCCTTCGGCGGAGAGCGCCATCAGGCCGCCGACGCCGCGCTTGCCGGCGGACAGGATGGTGTAGCGCATGCCGGACTGGCCGGCGTCCGCCATCTCCCAGCCGACCACGGCGCGGTAGAACGCCTCGGCCGCCGGTTGATCGGTGGTCATCAGCTCGTACCAGATGAAGCTGTTGTGTCCCTGTGGCATCGCGTTTGCCTCCTATGGGTTCGAGCCGGTCTGGACGATCGGCTTGAAGCCGCCGAAGATCATCCGCTTCATGTCGAAGGGCACGTCGCCGCCGGTCGGCTGCATGCGCGGGTCCGCCATGACTTTCTTGTTGCCTTCGTCGCGCGCCTCGCGCGACGGCCAGACGATCCAGGAGAAGACGATGCTCTCGCCCTCGCTGCGCCTGCACCGCGCGGCGGAAATCGGTGACCTTGCCGTCGGGCACGTCGTCCTCCCACGCCTCGACGATCTGCAGCGCGCCATATTCCTGAAAGATCGGCGCGGCCTTGTGCCGCCATCTCGCGATAAGCTTCCTTCTTGCCGGGGACACCGGGATCACGAACCGTCAATGTAGGTCATGCGCGTTCCTCTCTTGCTGTAGTCGAGCGAGCCGGCGCCGGATCGACGGCCCGGGGCGAAAAAATGGCATCTCTCGGCGAGAATCTAATCGGCCGCGACCTCCCGCAGGCAGACGTCGCCGTCGGGCAGATCGAGCAGACAAACGCCGGCGCAATTGCCGCGGGGTTCGGCCGCCCTGGAAGGCGTCGACCTAAGTCCGCACCACGGGCAGGAGCGCGAAGACGGCGCGGCGTCCGCAGGCGCTTCAGCTCGTGACTGCCACGCTCACCACCTGAACTCAGGCCCGAACCGTCGGCACTCTCCTGCGTGGTGGATGTGGCGGGCCTCGCCAGGGCCCGGCGAGGGCCGCCACACGTGCAGCGACATGTACGGCCATGCCGCGTGCGGGTGCCGCCGGCCAACGTAACCTCTCCCGTGTGCAGCCCGGCGCGAATCTCGATTCCCAGATCGCGGACCGCCGCCCCCATCGACGCAGCGCATTGAATGGCCCGCACGGCGCCGTCGAGGCAGGGCGAGGAAACCATCACCAGTGGTCGTGATCTCCCGGCCCCGGAACCGGTCGATCTCGACGCGGAGTCGTTCGTTGTGCGCCATCAACAAGCGTCGCCACGCGTGTCGCCCAGCCGTTGCAATGTCGCGGTCAGTCGATGATGTCCGTGAAGAGCACCGTCGCCAACGCGCTGCTGTCAAATCTCGCCTGGTGGTACGACACCGAAGGCGGATGCTGCCGCATTCGATCGCCTCCACACGGCCGGTCGCCCACCACCCGAGCATCTGGCCCGGCAGGACCTCACGTAAGCGTCCCCGTAAGGATCCTGCTCGGTGCCGTCCTCCATCGACGTGCAAGTGACCGGACATGACGTACCCGACGTAGCGGTGCTGGCAGGACGTCGTCCCTGCGATGGGCCTGACGTCCTTGGACCACCGCCAACCGGGCTAACCTGAAAACGCCCGAGCACGGTCTCGTCGAGGTTGATGATGTCGACGTGGCCGAGCGGGAAGCGTCGCACCTCGTCAGGCGTCGAGAAGCTCTTCGCTGGAGGCGGGCACGCTTCTCCGGATGGTGCCCCTACCCGGACGCCGGATGGCAAGCGAGCCCGCTCGGCCACCGTTTCCCGCTTGCCGACACCGCCGAGGCTATGCGCGTAGTGTTCGAGCGCCGCGCCCTCGGCAAGGTCGTCACATCGAGATGCCTGTATGAGTAGTGCCACGAGCGACATCTACTACGATCCCTACGACTTTGAGATCGACGACGACCCATTACCCGATCTGGAAGCGGATGCGCGACGAAACACCGCTGTATCGCAACGACCGGTACGACTTCTTTGCTGTCAGCCGATTCGCCGATGTGGAGGCCTGCTCGGCGACTGGCAGACCTTCATATCGGCGAAGGGAACCGTGCTGGAGATGATCCGTTCCGGCATGACGATTCCCGTGGGATGTTCATCTTCGAGGATCACCGATCCACGATCTGCACCGTGGCCTGATGAGCCGCGTGTTCACACCGGCACGCGTGTCGGCGCTCGAGGGCACATCCGCGAGTTCTGCGCGCGGGCGCTCGATCCTGACAACGTCGGCGGCGAAGGACATGAACTACGAAGCTCGGTCTCGAGCGCGCCGAAGCGGTGAAGAAATACCTGCTATACGCAGCACCAGATTCCGCTGCACAAGATCAACGTGATCAGCTACGGCGAAGACAAGCCGGTTTCGCCGAACAACACCAGGGACGGCCGCGCGCGCAGAATCGCCGCGTCGTCATTCGCGTTCTGTCGTAATCGCCGTGCGCCGGGCCTGACCACGGCCCGGCGTCCTCAAACGAGAGGCGGATCTTCGCCAGAGCCCGCCTTCACCGCAATCTCGCGAAGCTCACGGACGTCTTCGCCAGATCCTTCCACTTTCCCGGATCACAATCCCATAGCGTGCCGCGCGGATCGAGCGTCGCCCCATCGAAGGTCGCGACCGACGCTGCCGCCAAGCAGCGGCTGGCTTGCCTGCCTGCGCCGACTGACCGGCAGCGTGCGCAGTACGGCAGCGGCGTGCCTGAACACGCCGCGGACCGAAAGCGCGGTATGGCTTTGAGACTGCGCGGCTGCAGAGCAGCGCGCTCCGGTCGGCACGAGCGCGACCGTCGAAGTCGGGCATCCCGACGTAAGTTGTTCAAGGGATGAAACGTGAGCTCGACGACGAGGTCGACGCGCGAGGGGTGTCGCCGAGGGCCGCGAGCGCCTCGCGTTGGCCATACAACCGTTCGCCCGCGCGTGTGTGCGCCTCGGCGTCGAGCGCGACCGCGCCTGAACGGCGTGACCACCTCAATGTAGTCAACGGGAGGTTGCATTACCTCCAGGCGATACGCCGCGTGAAAGCGCGATCGCATGTCGTCGATGCGGCTCAGTCCGATCGCGATGGCTTCGGCGAGGCTTTGTTGATCGAGCGACGGCTCGAACGCAGTGCCGGCGGCGGTGAAGGCGAGGAGTGCGGCGACAACGATGACCCGTGCGCGCCATGACTGCATGGTAGCGCACGGGCGACAGAGAGACGTGCTCAGTTCGCCGGGAACTGAGGCGTATTCGGGTCTGCCACGGACAGCTGACCGCGAATTTCGCCACCCGGGAAGGCCGACGTGTGGATGTTCACGTATGCGTTTGCCGCCGGCAATCGCCTGCAGTGCGTCAGCGAAGATGTGTTGATGCCGATTTCCGGACGCGCATGAAAGGCCGGGCCGTCGTGCACGCGGAAGTTCAGCGTGAAGTCGCCGGTCCTGCCGGTGCCAATCGGGAAATCGATGACCACGGGGCCCGAGACCCCTTCGGGCCGACATGGATATGCGAGGCGGTCGAGCCGTTTGGCAGGTTGAAGACCCGCATGCTGACCGCGATTTCCTCGCTGGTCGGGTCGAGAGCCACTTCGGCGGTCGCGACGGCCCCGCTCAGCACGGGTTCGGTGTTTCCTCGCCGCCAGTGAGCGTGGCGCGCATGATCACGGACGTCTGGGCCGACGCCAGCGGCGGCCTGCACGAGCGTGGCGCCGGCGGCGAGCACGCAGATCCACAGAATCTTTCGCATTGCGGTCATCTCCTTCAAGTTGATCCTCTGAGCCGAGCGCGAGAGGCACAGCAGGAAGCAGACCACCTCGGATGCCACGCAAGATCAACAGGATAGGGACGATTGCGTCGCGCAGACACCTTACGCCGTCGAAAGCGCCTTTCGGGACGCGGCGTACTATCGTGCGCCCGAAGAGCGCGATAGACTGGCGCCGTGGAGCTCACCGACAAAGTCGCCCTGATCACCGGCGGACGCCGTATCGGCGCGCGTTCGTCGCCACCGAGCTTCGCCCGCAAGGGCGCGCACGTCGCCGTCGTATCACCGCGCCTCGCGCGCCGAAGCCGAGGAAACGGCCGCCGCGCTTCGCGCGCTGACGCGCGCGCGTTCGTCGTCAGGCCGATCTGCAGCAGCCCGAGGCGTGCCGGCGCATTGTCGAAGAGACCGGTCGCTGAATTCGGGCGGCTGGACGTCCTCGTGAACATGGCGTCGATCTATCGCGCGAAGGCGATCGACGATCCTCGACGCTCGAGGACTGGGACACGCAGATGGCGATCGACCTGCGCGCCGCCTGGCTCTGCTCGCATGCGGCCATTCCGCATCTGCGCCGCTCGGGCGGAGGCCGCAATCGTCAATTTTTCGGACTGGGTCGCGCGGAGCGGCCGACCCCGCTATCCGGGCTACTCTGCCGTATTACGTCGCGCAAGGCCGGGCGTGATCGCGCTGACGGAGGCGCTGGCGCTCGGAACTCGCCGCGGATCAAATCCTCGTCAATGCCGTGGCGCCCGGGCCCGATCGTCGCGCCGCCTGGCACCTCCGACCGCCGATTCGGCGGCGGTCGAACAGCGCGACGCCGGTCGGCCGCTGGGGCGGCGAAATCGAGATCGCGAAGGCCGTCATGGCGCTCGTCGAAGCGACTTCATCACCGGCGAGACCATCCGCGTCGACGGCGGACGCCACCTGAAATGACTACGCGCGCTGCCGCCGCTACCGATCGACCGACCTAAAGGCGCTCCGATGCCGATCGAGCAGATGAGGTTTGCGACTGTACGCAGTGGAGGCGGCGGAGTGCAGCGGCAGATTGCTGATGTAGAAATGGCGCGCGCCGACATCCATCATCGCGCGCATCGTCCGCGCGCAGATGTCGACCGGCGTAGCGCCGGCGGCGAACTCGCGCGACAACCCTTCAGATCGGCACAGGGAGAAACTGGCTCAGCGCTCCGAGGGTCTTTCAGCGTTGGCGCTTCGATAGTAGAAGACGCCGAACATGCCCTGGCTTGCCGATGCCGCTCCGCCGCGTCTGTTGATGAACGCGCTCCACCGGGAGCGATGCATCCAGATGGCTGACGATCTGCGTGAGGGTAATACTCGGCGTTGAAGCAGTCGTCGGTCATGTATTCGACTTGCTGCGCGGCATCGGCATACGGGTTTGCCCATCCGCCCAGCGTCAGCCGCGGCTCGCGCGCGCGAATCTGCGCGCGCAGCTGCCACGCGTGCTCGACGCACCGCGGGCGGCCGACCCTCTTGTCACCGCCGAGCACCACCAGCGACGGAAATCCGTGCTGCCACGCCTGCTCGGCATGCGAGGAGGCAGAACTCTACCGAGATGCTTGGACGTCAGGAACGGGATGACGTGCGTCGCGTGCGACGTCGCGCCGAGGTTCGTCACGAGGTGGCGCAGGTTGTTCTCCTCCCTGCGTGCCGACCGCGCACTGTCCGTCAGGAAGACGCGTACATCGCGTCGGGCAAGGCTGCGAACGGCGTGTGCATGTCGATCCATGCGTCCATCCCTTCACGCGAGCCCAGCTCGGCACGGGGCGGCCGCAGCTCCGCCGCGATCACCGTGCCTCCTGAATTCAGCGCAGCCGCGAGGGGACATCGAGAAGTATTGTATTGGGAGTGGGCGAGAGTCGGCAGTATCTCCTCGAGCGCGTTGACGATGCGGCGGTCGTGCAGGTTTATGCGGACGGTTTCGCAATCGCTGCCGCTGCGCGACAAGATTCTTGTCTGGCATCTCTACCTGGCCGCGCTCGCCGGCCGAGACATCTACTACGACCAGCGGCATGCGCTGAACCTCGACATCCGCGATCTTCTCGAGGCGATTCTTCGCCACGGCGAGCAGAGTTGATGCGCGACGTGCTCGCGGAGATCCGCCGCTATACGAAGCTGTTCTGGATCAACACCGGCCCCTTCAACAACCTGACTGCGCGGAAATTCGTCTTGAACCTCTCGCGCGATGAGCTTCGCCGGCGCGATGCAGGCGGCCGGCACGCGCCGGGCGCGACGTTCACTGACCGACCCGACGCGCTGCTCGATCGCCTGTCGCCGATGCTGCTTCGACCCGTCGTGCGACGCGGTGGTCACCAACAAGACACCGGGCGCCGGCCGCGACATCCTGGAGGCCAGCGCCAACAACCTGTACGTCGGCGTGCGGATGTCGGACGTCGCGACGTTCAGCGAGCGCTACGGATTGAACTCGCGCCTCGTGCAGCGCGATGGCCGCCTCGTCGAGGAGGTCTACAGGATCGGCGGCACGTACGACCGCGAGATCCGCGCCATCGTCGGCCATCTCGAGAATGCCGTCCGTTTGCGCCCGCGCCGCTGGCCGACGCGCTGCGCGCGCTGATTCGAGTTCTACCGGACCGGCGAAGAGACCGATCGGATCGCCGTACGACATCGCGTGGGTGCAGCGATCAGGAGTCGCGCGTCGACACGATCAACGGTTTCGTCGAGGTCTACATGGATCCGCGCGGCGTCAAGGGCGCGCTGGGAGGCGCTCGTCTACTATCGTCAACGAGGAGAAGACCCGAAAGATTCAGACGCTCGCGGCCATGCGCAGTGGTTCGAAGATCACATGCCGTGCGATCCGCGATACCGGAAGACGCAGCGTGCTCGGCATCACCGCCAAGGCGATCGAGGTGATCGTCGAAACCGGGGACTCCGGTCCGCTGACGCCGATCGGCATCAACCTTCCGAACGACCAGGCGATCCGCGAGCGGTACGGCAGCAAGTCGGTGTCGCTGTTCAACGTGAACGAGGCGTACGAAGAGTCGACGCCCGAAGGCGATGCGCGACCGAGTTCGCGTGGACGGCCGGAGGAGGCGGCACGCGCCAAGAAGTGGGGCGCCTTCTCGCAGGAGCTGACAACCGAAATGCACGAGGTGATCGGCCACGGCTCGGGCCGCATGGCAGACGGAGTCGCGTCACCGCATCTGCTGCTGAAGGAGCAGTGCTTCGGCGCGTCGAGGAATCGCGTGCGGACCTCATCGCGCTGTACTTCCTGGCCGATCCGAAGCTCGTCGGAGCTCGGCATCGTCAGCCGCCGCGGACCACGACGAGATCGTTCAGACGCGCGTTCGAGTACTACGCGCGGAACGCGCTCGTGCAGCTCGCGGCGCGATTCGCGCAGGGCACGCACGATCGAAGAAGACCACATGCGGAACCGGCAGATGATCGTCGGCTGGCTGATCGCGCATACCACGGCGATCGACGTGCCGGACGCGCGAGGGCAAGACGTACTACGTCATGATCGACGCCGCCGGCGTTCCGCGAGGGCGCGGGCGCCTGCTCGCCGAGGTGCAGCGGATCAAGAGCGAGGGCGATTACGAGGCCGCGAGGACGCTGTTCGATACGCTACGGAATCCATTTCGATCCGGCGCTTCGCGACGAGGTCGTCGCGCGCGTCGACGCGCTCCAGCTGCCGTCCTACACCGCGATCGTCGATGCCGCGATTGACGCCGCGTTATCGCGACGGCGAGATCGTCGATGTCGAGATTTCATATCCGTGCGACCTGGAGACGCAGATGCTCGAGTATTCCGCGTTCGCGCGCTCCGCCGATGCCTCTCGCGACGCCTTGCCGCCTCACGCTGACCTCAACGCGCTGACGCGGGCGCTCACGCGGCCAGCGCGCCGAGGGCGCGGCCGATTGTCGATCTGACCGAGTCGAATCCGACACGCGCGCCGGCTTCGCGTATCCATCCGATCTGCTGCACGGCGTTGGCGTCGGATGCCGCGCCTGTCGCTACGAGCCGCACGCCGTTCGGCCTGCCATCGGCGCGCGAGGCGATCGCCGCGCGATCATGCGCGCGCCGCGGCGTCACGATCGATCCCGACACGATCGTCCTGACGGCGAGCACGAGCGAAGCCTACACGTGGCTGTTCAAGCTGCTGTGCGATCCCGGCGACACGGTGCTCGTGCCGCGTCCAAGCTATCCGCTGTTCGAGCACCTCACGCGGCTGGAAGGCGTCTGCGCGGTGCCGCTTCAACCTCGAATACCACGGCCGATGGGAAATCGACTTCGCCACGCTGCGACGCGGCGCCGGCGAGGACGCGCGCGATCGTCATCGTTTCGCCGAACAATCCGACCGGCTCCTATCGTGACGGCGCGCGAGCTCGACCGTGCTCGTCGCGGTCTGCCGCGAGCGCGAGATGGGCTCTCATCGCCGACGAGGTGTTCGCGGACTATCCGCTCGATGTCGATGCGCCGGTCACCGACATCGCCGCGCGGGCCGGATGTGCCGTCGTTCACGCTCGGCGGCTTGTCGAAGTCCGCGGGACTGCCGCAGTTGAAGCTCGGATGGATTGTGGCCGGTGGACCGGTCAGCGGCGCGTGCCGCCGCGCTCGCCGGACTCGGAGCTGATTGCCGACAGCTTTCTCTCGGTCGAGCACGCCGGTGCAGGTTGCGGCGGGCGCATCTGCTCGAACGCGGCGCCGCGATCCGCTCAGCAGATTCACGAGCGCGTCGCGCGCGAACCTGCGCGGCGCTTCGCGACGTCGCGCGCGTCATTCGACGGCATGCGACGTGTTGAAGGTCGAAGGCGGATGGTCGGCGGTCGTTCGCGTGCCGGCGACGCGCAGCGAGGAACAGCTCGTCCTCGACCTGCTCGATCGCGAAGGGCGTCCTCGTGCATCCCGGATATTTCTTCGACTTTCAGCGCGAGGCGTTTCGTCGTCGTGAGCCTGCTGCCGCCGCCACGACGTCTTTCCGACGACGGCGTGCGGCCAGAGCTGTTGCGAGTTCGCGAGCTTCGTGATCGGCAGCTCGCCACACTCGCATCGCACGCTCCGCGACCAGGGATCACGCCGCGCCGGGGCGCTGATCCCGCTGTTTTCGATTCCCTCGTCTCGGAGCTGGGGCATCGGCGAGATCGGCGACATCGAAGCGATCGTCCGGCTGGCTCGACGCCGCGGGCATCCGAATCCTGCAGCTGCTTCCGATCAACGAAATGCCGCCCGGCGAGACGTCGCCCTATTCGGCGCTGAGCGCGATGGCGATCGATCCGCAGTTCATCACGCTCGATCACGTCGAGGATTTCGCGGAGATTGGCGGCGAGGAGGCACTCGCGAGCCCGCGCTGCGCGCGCGGCTCGACGCGGTGCGCATCGCGCCGCGGATCCAGTACGCCGAGGTGCGCGAGCTCGAAGACATCTGGCGCTGCGGCGGTGCTTCGCGCGGTTTCGAGTCAGTGGAACTGGCGAGCGGCACGCGCCGCGCCGCGGATTTTCAGGCGTACATGTGGCGGAACAGGCGTGGTGGCTCGACGACTACGCGCTGTTTCGTGCGCTTCATGCCCAGCACGGCGAGCGCGCCTGGTTCGACTGGCCCGAGCCGCTGCGCGCGCCGCCAGCCCGACGCGCTCGAGCGCGCCCGCGCGGCGCTCGCGGATGAAATCCTGTTCCGGCAGTACGTGCAGTGGCTCGCCGGCGACCAGTGGCGAGCGGCGCGCGCGCGCATGGGCGACGTCGCGCTCTTTGGCGACCTTCCGTTCATGGTGAGCGGCGACAGCGCCGACATCTGGGCGCGCCAGGACGAATTCCGGATGGACGCGTCGGTCGGCGTGCCGCCGGACGCCTTCAGCGACACCGGTCAGGACTGGGGACTTCCCGTCTACCGGTGGGACGTGCTCGCGGAGCGCGATTTCGACTGGCTGCGCGATCGCGCCCACCGCAACGCCGACCTCTTCGACGGCTACCGCGGTCGATCATCTCGTCGGCTTCTATCGCACCTACTTCCGGCCGCACGACGGCGGCCCCGCGCAGTTCACGCCCGACCAGCAGGATGCGCAGCAGGCGCTCGGGGAACGCGTGCTCGGCGTCTTTCGTGAGCCGGGATCGGAAATCATCGCGGAGGATCTCGGCGTCGTGCCCGACTTCGTCCGCGCGTCGCTCGCCCGATTGTCGATCGCCGGGCTACAAGGTGTTCCGCTGGGAACGCGGAGTGGCACATCGAGGGTCAACCGTTCAAGGATCCCGTCGACTATCCCGCCGTCTCGGTGGCGACGTCAGGCACGCACGACACCGAGCCGATGGTCATCTGGTGGGAGGACACGCCGCGCGAAGGAACGGGACGCGGTCCTCGCCATTCCGTCGGTGCGGGCACTGCTCACGCCCGAGGACGTGGCGTCGGTGGACGCGCCAAGCCTGCCGCACGCGATTCACGAGGCGTTGCTCGAAACGTTGTTCGCGTCCGGTTCGAACACCCTGATCCTGCCGGTGCAGGACATCTTTGGCTGGCGCGATCGCATCAATCAGCCCGCAACCGTCGGCGATACGAACTGGACGTGGCGTCTCCCGTGGCCATCCGACCGGATGTCTACCGAACCGGTGGCGATCGACGTGGCGAAGCAGTTAGCAGAATGGTGCCGGCGTCACGCGCGCTTTTGAATCCGTGCCCACGAATCCTTCAGAGGTGACCGTTCGGTTGAACACCGGCTTGCCCGGCCGTGAATCGGGATCGACGCAGAAATACCCCTGCCGTTCGAATTGAAAGCGCGTGCCGGCGGCCGCTGACGCCAGCGACGGTTCGATCTTCGCGCAGGCGATGCGCTCCAGCGAATTCGGAGTTCAGATCGTCGAGCGGATCGCGCCCGCTCGTCTCCGGGATCCTCCGAGAGAAACAGTCGATCGTAGAGCCGCACCTCCGCGTCGCACGCGTGCTCGGCCGACACCCAGTGGATCGTCCCCTTCACGCGCCGGGCCGCGGTCGATCCGGTCAGCGACTCCGGGTCGTAGCGTGCATCGCAGCTCGACGATGGCGCCTGACGCGTCCTTGACGATCGCGATCGCACTTCAAGATGTACGCGTAGCGCAGCCGCACTTCGCTGCCAGGCGACAGCCTGAAGAACTTCTTCGGCGGCGTCTCCATGAAGTCGTCCTGCTCGATGTAGCAGCACGCGGGAGAACGGCACGCGGCGCGTGCCGGCGGAGAATCTTCCGGGTTGTTGACCGCGCCGACCTCTTCGACGCGTCCCTCCGGATAGTTCTCGATGACGACCTGCAGCGGCCGCAGGACCGCGAGCGCGCGCGCGCGCATGTCGGTTGAGATCCTCGCGCACCGTATGCTCGAGCAGCGCGATGTCGATGACGTTCTCCTTCTTCGCGACGCCGATGCGCGCGCAGAAGTCGCGCACCGCCTCCGGCGTGTAGCCGCGGCGCCGGATGCCGGCGATGGTCGGCATGCGCGGGTCGTCCCAGCCGCGCACGAGCTGCTGCTGCACGAGCGCGAGCAGCTTTCGCTTGCTCATGATCGTGTAGTTCAGATTGAGCCGGGCGAACTCGATCTGCCGCGGCCGCGACTTGAACTCCGCGCCGTTCCGCTCAGCGCGTCGACACACCCAGTCGTACAGCGGCCGATGGTCCTCGAACTCCAGCGTGCAGAGCGAATGGGTGATGCCCTCGATGCGCGTCCGACAGTCGGATGCGCGTAGTCGTAGGTCGGGTAGATGCGACCAGGCGTCGCCGGTGCGGTGATGCGCAGCGTGCCGGATGCGGTAGAGCGTCGGGTCGCGCATGTTGATGTTCGGCGACGCCATGTCGATCTTCGCGCGCAGCACGTGCGCGCCATCCGGGAACTCGCCCGCGCGCATGCGTCGGAACAGGTCGAGGTTCTCCGCCGACCGGCCGGTCGCGGTAGGGGCTGTTCCTGCCCGGTTCGGTCAGCGTGCCGCGGTACTCGCGGATCTCGTCGGCGCTCAGGCTGTCGACATACGCCTTGCCCTCGCGAATGAGCTGTTCGGCGTACTCGATAGAGCAGCTCGAAGTAGTTCGAGGCGTAATGCAGCTCCGCCCATTCGAAACCGAGCCAGCGGACGTCTTCCTGGATCGCTTCGACGTACTCGATGTCTTCCTTCGCGGGATTGGTGTCATCGAAGCGGAGGTTGCACAGCCCGCCGAATTCCGCCGCGACGCCGAAGTCCAGGCAGATCGCCTTCGCGTGGCCGATGTGCAGGTACCCGTTCGGTTCGGGCGGAAACCGCGTGTGCACACGGCCGCCGTGCCGTCCCGCTCCGCTGATCGTCCGCCACGATTTCCCGCACGAAATCGAGCGGTGCCGCGGGCGCCGATGTCCCGGCGTCAAACTCCATCCAGCAATTATATGTTTGGGCTTTGCGTAACCCGAGTCGGAGTCCGGTGATGCCCCGACTCAAATCAGGTTTCAAGCACGTGAGTCGGGTCATCACCGGACTCCGACTCGGCGACGCCGTCCGGTAATCCCATCAGGCCCATTTGCTTGAGGACGCGCGGCACCGTATCAATCGGTTCGGCCGGCGGGAGCTCCTCGGCCGTCGTGACGTTCAGGTCCTTCATGCGCCGCGCGGTCACGAGCACGCGCGATTCGAATGAACCGGCCGCCTGGTTGTGCGACTGGACGGCGCCATCAAGCCGCTTGCGGACGTCGTTGAGATGTCCGGCGAAGGTCGCCAGCCGGTCGTGAGTTCCCGGCCGAGCGTCGCCACCTCGCGGAAATTCTCAGTCAATGCCTCCTGCCGCCACGAGTGGGCGACGGTGGTGAGCATGGCGATCAGCGTAATCGGACTCGCCAGCAGCACACGCTGGTTCAGGCCGTGCTCGATCAGGCCAAGATCGTGCTGCGAGCGCAGCGCTGAACAGCGTCTCGCCTGGCAGGAACATCACCACGAACTCGGGCGAACGTGGCCAGGGCTTCCCAATAACCCTTGCTTCCGAGCTTGTCCATGTGATCGCGCACCTGGCGCGAGTGCGCCTGGAGCTTCGTCGTGCGGGTCTCTTCGTCCGCCGCATCCTGCGCGTCGAGAAAGGCCTCGAGCGGCGACTTCGCGTCGACGACGATCTGCTTGCCGCCTGGAAGCTGGACGATCAGATCGGGCCTGAGGCGCCCGTTGTCGCCTTGCAGCGGAGGCTGCTCGTCGAAGTCGCAGCGGCGCAGCATGCCCGCGATCTCGACGACGCGACGCAGCTGCATCTCTCCCCAGCGCCCTCGGACCGCCGGCGTCCGCAGCGCTCGTGAGAGCGTATCGGCCGTGGAGCCGAGCGCGCTCACCTTCTCGGTGAGCCTCGCATACGCCTCGAGCCGCTCGCGTTCCGCTTCGCCAAGCTTGACGTCGACCTTCTTCAACGTCTCGGCAATGGGCTGGACAAGGCCGTCGATGGCCTTCTGCCGCGAGTCGAACTGGAGTGTGGCTTCCTTCTGGAAACCTTCGAACGACGTCCTGGCGAGGTCGAGAAACGCGCTGCGATTGCTGTTCAGCGCGTCAGCCGCCAGCGACTGGAACGCCTCGCGCATCGCGCCGAGCGCCGCACGTTCACGGGTGATCTGACCCGTCAGCCATTCGTTGTCACGCTTGGCCGCGGCCAGTTCGGCGGCGAGCGCCGCGCGCTGTTCGGCGAGCTGACGCTGCGCCGATGCGCGCGCCAGCCAGAAGGCCAGCACCGCCCCAGCCGCCGCTGCGGCGATGCCAATCAGAAAAATCATGGGGACCGGCTCGAAGTGTAACAGGTGCAACCAATCTGTAAGGTGAAGGGCACGTCCGTATACGAAAAACGGGGAATTTGCGGGCGAATTCGCCCACCGCTCACCGGAGCGGCGGTTGCAGTCCGCACGCCCGTGGTCAGACGAGCGGTCCCGGGAGAACCATATTCGCTGGATGATGGACTGGGCATCCGCAGGATACAAAGCGGCGGCCGCACACACACCGAGGTCCTCGAGCTCACGCCGACGCTGGCCGCCCAGCCGGTCGTCGAACAGGCCATTCGCGGCCGCGCTTCCCGCTACGCGGATCTCGACATTCGATCGTTCGCGCCGGTCCGCCGCGTGGAACGCGCGGGCGGCTCGCTGCACATCATCAGCGAGATACCGGCCGGCGTCCGGTTGTCGCACCTGCTGGCGCATCTCGAGTCGACCGGCGAAGTGATTCCCGAGTCGGTCACGATCGAGCTCTCGTCGCTCGTCATCAACGCCATCGCATCGCTGCATGCGTGGCCTGGCAGTCTCGCCCACGGTGCGATCAATCCGGCACATGTCCTGCTGACCAACGACGGCCGCATCATGCTCACCGATTGCGTATTCGGCGCGGCACTCGAAGTGTTGCAGCGCAACCGCGAGGTGCTCTGGAGGAATTCGGGCTCGCGATGCCGGCGGCAGCGAACCTTGCGCGCTTCGATCAGCAGGCGGATGTCGCGCAGATGGGGGCGCTCATCCTCGCGGTTCTCCTGCGGCGGCCGCTCCGCGCGCACGAATATCCGCGCGGTGTGTCCGATCTCGTCGTCACGGCTACGGAGTCATCGACGGCGCTAGGCTCGCCCGGATCGGCGTCGGCGCTTCGCATGTGGCTCCAGGAAGCGCTCCAGATTCATCCGCGGCTGGCTTTCAGGTCCGCTGTCGAATCGCAGCGGTCATTTGTCGATATCGGCAGCGCGGCCGGCAGCCGCTGCGGCGGCGCCATGGCCCTGCAGGTCCTGCTGCGCACGACGTGTGGAGAGCCGCTGAATCAGCTGCCGGTTGTGGTGAACGCGCCGATGCGGCCTGCGTCGGAATCCGCCGTCGCCGTCACCGGCGCCGGAAGAGCGACAGAGCCCCTTCGATTCGATCCTGCGCTCGGTTTTCCAGAAACACTAGAACAGCAGCTTCGCGGCGAGCTGCATGACGCGGCCATCGCCCTGGCCCGTTTTGCGTCCGAAAAGCGGATTGCGGACAAGCGAGGCTCCGCCGAGCGAGGACAACGTGTTGTCGACCGCGGTGTAGTTCGGCCGATTCATCACGTTGAACGCTTCCCAAATCAACGACAACTGTCGCGTGCGACCCAGCCCGAGCCGGCGCGAGATGCGCGGATCGAGCGAGGCCTGAACAGGCAACCGGCATCGGTTCCATGTCGTGTCGGGCGCCAGATCGTTGAACGCGTTGCGATCCCCATTGATGTCGCCGTTGACGAACGCGCTGTGCGGCTGCCCGCTCTGCAGCGTGTATACCAGCGCGAATTGCCAGTTCGCGATCAGCCGCTTCGACAGGCCAGCGACGATCGACGGCCAGCAGTGAAGTGTCGATCATCGCGGAGACCGCGAGCTGGTGATGCTGGTCGTTGTTGCCGGGCGCGCGTGTATCGAGGATCCGTCCCTGCATGGCCAGCGAGCCGCGTTCGTTCAGGCCGCCGAAGACCATCGCGATGGGCTCCTGCGGCGTTTCGTCAGACCGCGAGAAGGTATACGCCATCGTGTAGAACAGCTGCTGCAGGACGCGCGCGCGTGCGTGAACGGACACGCCGTTGTAGAGCGATTGGCCGCTACTCTGGAACGAGGACGACGCGATTGAGACCGGGGAATCGGCCTCCGATGTTGATCTCGACGGGGCGCGGCAGCCGCTCTCCGCGCGCGAAGAGGTAGTCGATGCCGAGCGAGCCGGCCCGATATTTCTCCACCTCCCACCCGGCGCTCGCCTGGTGCACCCGCGGCGTCTTGAACGACGGATCGATCACGGCGATGGATGCGGGTGCCGTATGCACGTCGACCTGGCTGAACGCCGCGCGAGCGCGGGAATCATGGCGGGCGTTGTTCCGTAGAAGAGCCCGTACGCGGCGCGGAAGACATTCTTTCGCTCGCCGGGCGCGAACGCGAGGCCGACTCGCGGAGCCCAGTCGGTGCGATTCTGCTGGCAGGACTGCCCGTCGGTAAACGCCTGAGGTCGTAGCGAACACCGACGTCCAGTGTCAGCGCAGACGTTGGCGTGCCAGGTGTCCTGGACGAAGGCGCCGTACTGCGTTCATGTCGGCGTGGACTGCACCGGTGTCGAACGTCCGGGTCTGCCAGTCCGGGGAACCCGTCGCGAACCCCGCAATCGTTTGAAATCCGTTGGTGGTCTGAGGCCCGAACTGCGTGGCGTTCCGGTCTTTCAGCACGTCAACGCCCGCCTTCAACGAATGACCGCCGGCAACCCACGAGACCGAGTCCGCCATCTGCAGCCGCTTTGTGTGCAAAGGTGTGAGGCCCGAAGAGACTGGAACCGGTTTGCGCGACGAAGCTCCCGCCCTGCCAGACGACGAGCGGCAGGCGTCGTTGCCGGAGTTCTCGGCGTCGTGGCTGTCGGCGCACTGCAGCCGCGCCTCGTTGACGACCTTCGATCCGATCGCGCTCCGCGAGCGATCCCGCGCCTGATCGCGTTCGCGGCATGCGCGGCCATCGCTTGAAATGGCCGGCTGGAAGCGGGTGGCGTCGACTGCCTGTCCGGCGAACTGCTGGTCGATGTAGCGAAGCGTCAGGTGCTGGCGAAAGTATTCGTGGTCGGTGCGCGCGAAGACGAGATCCTGGTCCTGGTCGCGCGCTGTTCTTGCGAGCGCGGCCCCGAGGCGCCCCACCGCAACCGGACCGGCACGCCGGAGAACGGGGTCAGGTCCGGCGCAGCCGACGATGGAGTCGAGTCCGCCGCAGTCCGTCATAGCTCACGAGGAAGAAGTTGTGGTCCCTCAGGATTGGGCCGCCGACGACTCGCGCCGAACTGGTCGCTTCGATAGGGCGGCTTGTGCAGTTCCGCCCTCGCTCATCGAGTGTCGTCTTGCCGTTGAGCGCCCGATCGCCGAAGAACTCGTAGCCGGACGCATGCCACGCATTCGCACCCGACTTCGTGACGACGTTGATCACGCGCGGCACCGCGCGGCCGTTCTCCGCCGGCGCACCGTTGGTCGTGGATGCGGAATGCCTGCACGGACCACTGACTCACCTGGTGCAGGGACGCGCGACTGGACCCTCGCGGCCGATCGGGTCGCCGGTAATGCTGCTGGTGTGATCGAAGCCGTCGATGAGAATCCGGTTCTGCGCGCTTGGCAGATCCATCACGCTGACACCACCGGTGGCCGCATCCTCGCGTGACCGCCGGGGTCAGCTCGGCAAGACGCAGCGTACTGCGGCCGGCAATCGGCAACTCCTCGATTTCTGTTTCCGCGACGAAGGCGCTTGCGTGCGTCCGCGCCGATTCCATGATCGGCGGATGCGGGTTGAGCGCGATCGTTTCGGCCAAGGGTGCCCGGCGAAGCTGCAGATCGAATGACATGCGCTGGCCCGGCAGCAGCACGATGTCGTCCTGCCGTCGTCCAGCGAATCCGTCATGCAGCGCGGTCGCCTGGTAGCGCCCGGCGGGAAGCGCCGCGAACCCAAAACGGCCGTCGCGATCCGTTCCGCATCGTGCGGTTCGCGCCCGTGTCGATGTTGCGTGACGGTCACGGTGGCCTGTTCCACGGCCTCGCCGGTCACTTCGGCGACGTGTCCCCAGATGTCACCGGTGCCGCTCTGTGCAGAGGCAGGTATGGAGCTGAAGAGCGCGATGAGCGAGCAGCAGAACGGTAAACAATCCGTTCTCACCTAATCAATACGCATGCCACGCTATAATTTTTTCTTCCCATGGCATTCATTGCTCCGTTTTCGTGCCCTTCGCCCGACGCCGGCGTCCGCGCCACGTGTCGCTGCCGTTCCGCATGACGTGGTCAACGCCGCAGGAAGCCCATGCGCTGGCGAACGGAAATCCCCTGAGTTTTCTGCATGTCTCGCGCGCGGAGATCGATCTGCCGCCGAACACCGATCCCTATTCGGACGCCGTGTTATCGCGAAGGCGGTGGAGAACTTTGCGGCGCTCAAGACGCAGGCGCCGCTCGTGGATCGAGGACGGCCCGAGCCTGTATCGTCTATCGCCTCCGGATGGGGCGCCACGCGCAGACCGGCATCGCCGCGTACGTTCTCGATTGACGAGTACGACCGCGACGTGATCAAGAAGCACGAGCGCACGCGGCGCGACAAGGAAGACGATCGCACGCGCCACATGATCGAGCTGCGGCGCGCAGACCGGGCCCGTGTTCCTGACCTACCGCGCAGCGTCCGGACGTCGATCGCATCGTGGCACGCGCGACGCGCGGCGACGCCGCTCTTCGACTTCACGGCGCCCGACGGCGTGCAGCACACGATCTGGCGCGTCGATCGAGCCGACGTGACGGATCTCGTCGCGGCGTTCGACGCGATTCCACGCTCTACATCGCCGACGGACATCACCGCGCCGCCAGCGCCGCACGCGCGCGACAGCAGCTGCGCGGCGCTAACGGCGGTCGCGGCGAATGGGATACGGTGCTGGCGGTCGCGTTTCCCGACAACCAGATGCAGGTGCTGCCGCACAACCGCGTCGTGAAGCGATCTCGGCGTCGCATACGCCGCAGTCGCTGCTGGCGAAGCTGCGTGAACAGTTGTCGTGAAGGACGGTCCCGCGACGCCTGCGAGCAAAGGCGAGGTCGCGATGTTTCTCGATGGCAAGTGGCACACGCTCGACGCTCGGCGCGGCGCGCCAGCGATGTGAGCCCGGCGGATCGGCTCGATGTCAGCCGCCTGCAGGACACGGTGCTGACGCCGCTGCTCGGCATCGGCGACGTCCGAACCGACAAGCGGATCGATTTCGTCGGCGGCGCTCGCGGCACGGCCGAGCTCGAAAGGCTCGTCAACTCGGGCAAAGCGGCCGTCGCGTTTTCGCTGCTATCCCGTGAGCGTCGACGATCTGATGCAGATGTGCGACGCCGGCGGCATCATGCCGCCGAAGTCCACGTGGTTCGAGCCGAAGCTGCGCGACGGCTTGCTCTCGCATGTGATCTGAGGTCACCGGACTTCAGATGAAAGTCCTCGTCGCCGATCAGTTCGAACAAGTCTGGAATCGACGGCATCGCGGCAGCCGGCTGCGAGGTCATTTATCAGCCGGCGCTGGCCGACCAGCAACTGGCGGACGCGCTCGCGTCCACGCGGCGCCGACGTGCTCGTCGTCCGGAGCACGAAGGTGACCGGAGGCGATGCTCGAAACCGCGGCGCTTGTCGCTGATCGTCCGCGCCGGGGCCGGCGTCAACACGATCGACGTCACTGCCGCGTCACGCCGCGGCATCTATGTGTCGAACTGTCCCGGGCAAGAACGCGATTGCCGTCGCCGAGCTCACCTTCGCGCTGATCCTCGCGCTCGACCGGCGCATCGCCGGACAACGTCGCCGATCTGCGCGCGGGACAGTGGAACAAGAAGGAATACGCCAAGGCGCAGGGGCTGTTCGGGCGGACGCTCGGCATCCTTGGATTCGGCAGCATCGGACAGGAAGTCGCGCGTCGCGCGCATGGCGTTCGGGATGCCGGTCCTGGTCTGGAGCAGACGCTTCAGTCGTGACCCGCTGCCGCCGTGGCCGAGATGCCCGACGATCTCGACATCACGATCGTGAAGGCACCGGAGGATGTCGCCGCCGGAAGTGACGTCCTGAGCGTGCACCTCGCACTGGCGAACGACACGCGGCAGGTTTCGTCGGCGCGTCGATCCTGAATCGGCTCACAGCCGGGGTCGCATTTCGTCAACACGTCGCGCGGCGAGATCGTGGACCACGCGGCGCTCGCTGGCGTCGTGCAGAACCGCGGCGTTCGCGTCGGCGCTGGATGTGTTCGCGCAGGAGCCCGCGGCGTCGACCGGCGAGTTCAGCGATCCAGCTAATCGAACTGCCGAACGTGATTGGCACGCATCACATCGGCGCATCCACGGAGCAGGCGCAGGAAGCGATCGCCGCGGAAGCCGTCCGCATCGTCCGGGCTACAAAGAAACCGGCAAGGTTCCCGAACGTCGTCAATCTCGCGACCAACACGCCCGCGACGCACATGCTGGTCGTCCGCCACCGCGATCGCCCGGGAGTGCTGGCGCACGTGTTCGATCACCTGCGCGCGGGCAACCTCAACGTGCAGGAAACGGAAAACATCATCTTCGAAGGTGCCGAGGCGGCCATTGCCCGCATCAATCTCGATGGCAACCCGCCGCCGGATCTCCTGAAAACAATCGCGGGCGGGAACCCGGACATTCTGAGCTTGTACGTCGTTAAAATTTAGGTTCATCAACGGAGCTGCCTTTCATGCCCACAGCAACACGCGTGTTCAACTTTTTCCGCCGGTCCGGCGGTGCTTCCCCTGCCCGTCCTCGAAGAAGCGCAGCGCGATCTGATTGCGCTGCCCGGCGTCGGCATGTCGGTGATGGAGATCAGCCATCGCTCGAAGACGTTCGAGGATCTGATGCACAAGGCGCAGCGACGACATCCGCGCGCTCGCGAGCGTTCCCGCCAACTACAAGATCCTGATGCTGCAGGGCGGCGCCAGCCTGCAGTTCTCGATGGTGCCGATGAACCTGCTCGGCGCCGGGCGCGACCGCCGACTACATCGACACCGGATCGTGGGCCGACAAGGCGGTCAAGGAAGCGAAGAAGGTCGGCAAGGTCAACATCGCCGCGACGACCAAGGCCGACAACTACACGCGCATTCCCGACGCAGCGCGAGCTCAAGCTGACGCCCGGCGCGGCGTACGTCCACATGACGAGCAACAACACGATCGAAGGGCACGCAGTGGAAGTCGCTGCCGCGACGTCGGCGACGCGCCGCTCGTCAGCGACACGTCCTCCGGACATGTTCAGCGGCCCGATCGACGTCGGCGCGGCACGCGCTGATCTACGCCGGCGCGCAGAAGAACCTCGGTCCGTCCGGCGTCACGCTGGTCATCATCCGCGAGGATCTGCTCGCGCGCTCGGCCGACGTCGCTGCCGACGATGCTGAACTACAAGGTGCAGGCGGAGAACGACTCGCTCTACAACACGCCGAACACGTTCGGCATCTACATCCTCGGCCTGACGATGAAGTGGCTGCGGTCGCAGGGCGGCCTCGAGGCCGTGGCGAAGGTCAACCAGCGCAAGGCAGGCAAGCTGTACGCCGAGATCGATCGCACCGGCTTCTACCGCGGCACGGCGCGCAAGGCAGATCGATCGCTGATGAACGTGACGTTCCGGCTCGCCGACCGAGGAGCTCGAGAAGACGTTCGTCAAGGAATCAACGGCCGCCGGTCTCGACGGCCTGAAGGGACATCGCTCCGTCGGCGGCATGCGCGCGTCGATCTACAACGCGTTCCCGGAAGAAGGCGTCGACGCGCTCGTGTCGTTCATGCGGGAGTTCGAGCGGACGCGCGGGTAGCCGCGCTCGTCGCGCTACGGCGTCGGTGGGCGGTACGGGCGCCGTCGCCGGCGTCGTCGCCGCCTGCGCGCAGACGGCGGTGCATCGGCGGGCTCCTCGCTCGGATCAAAGGTCTTCGCCGCTTCGATGAACCCTTGCCAGTGTTCGAGCACCTCCGGCGCCTGGCCGTGAATCTCCAGCCAGGTCAGCGCTTCGCGGAACGGCCCGCGGTGCATCAGCGCCTTGCGCGCGCGCGGCGAGAGGTGCATGTCGACGAGGCGGCGTTGAAGGCTCGAGGATCTGGCGCAGTCGTTCGACGTCGCGGCGCGCGAGCGGAAGTAGCCCCAGCGACAGCGCGGGTTCTTCTTGCGGCCTTCCGCCGGTGCCGAGGACGACCGGCGGCGGCCGCAAATCGAAGCCGAGCGGCACGAGCAGCGTTCCGAGGAGCATCGCGTTGGTGAGCGTCTCGGGGTCTCGTCGTGCTGCTGCCGGGCATGCGTCGAGCGCAGCCAGCGATCGCCACAACGCCTCGCTGGCGCGCTTCTGCATCTCGGGCGCGATCGGCTCGAGCAGCCGCCGCTCCGCGAGCATCCGAAACGCCTTCTCGACGATCCCGCCCGCAACAGCTTGTAGATCTCTTCGATCAGGCGCGCCGGCGCGCTGCGGCGCCAGTTCGCCGCGCGTGCGCGGCGATGGCGGCATCAATCGGCGGATCGATGCGGAAGTCGAGCCGCGAGGCCATCGACACCGCGCGAATCATGCGCACGGGATCTTCCTGGAAGCGCTCGGTCGGGATCGCCGATGCACCGGATCACGCGCGCTCCGAGGTCGCGCAAGCCGCCGGTGTAGTCGATGATCGAGAAATCGGCGATGTCGTAGAAGAGCGCGTTGATCGGTGAAGTCGCGGCGGAATGCATCCTCTTCCGGCGTGCCGAAGGTGTTGTCGCGATGCAGCATGCGGTCGGACGTCACCGAGCTCGTCGAGCGACGATGCCTTCGCCAGGCTCCTCGGGCGCGGCCAGCTCCGCTGCCGTCAGATTGCCGGCGAAAGGTCGCCACCTCGATGGCCTTCATGCCGAAGCGGACATGCGCGAGGCGGAAGCGGCGCCCGATGATCCAGCAGTTCCGAAACAGCCGCTTCACCTGGTAGGGATGCGCGCTGGTGCCGATGTCGAAGTCTTTCGGCCGGCGGCCAAGCAGCAGATCGCGCACGCTGCCGCCCACGAGATACGCGGCGTAGTTGTTCTGGTGGAGACGATAGAGAACCTTCAGCGCATCGGGATCGATCTGTTTGCGGGAGATCGCGTGTTCGGCGCGAGGAACGACCACCGGAACCGTCATCGGAGCGCATTGTAACAAAGCGTCTCCGGAGGCTAGGATGGACGGATGCGGATCGCCGTAGCGATGTTCGCCATATTGCTGGCTTCGTGCAGCGCGTACGCGGCGGAACCGTCGGCGCTGGCGCGGGCCCGCGCGCTAGCAACGCGGCCGACTACGACGGCGCGATTGCCGCCGCGGCGACCGCGCGAACGCAGGCAACGGCCGCCGATGCCGCAGCGCGCTCGTCGAGGCGCGCGCACACCTCGAACGGTATCGCCAAAGCGCCGACTCGACGGATCTATCCGCCGCACGTGACGCGCTCAACGCGATTCGTCCGGCGGTGCTCTCTCCACGCGATCAGGTCGATTTCCTCATCGGCCTGGGCCAGTCCCTGTATCTCGGCGGATCTCTTCGGTCCTGCCGCGGATCTCTTCGACACCGCGCTCGAGCGCGGCGCGCCGCTGCCGGCGCGCGATCGTGCGATGCTGCCTCGACTGGTGGGCGACCGCGCTCGATCGCGAAGCGCAGGCGGGAACGCCCGAGCGCCGGCTGCGACTGGCCGCGCAAATGGCCGCGCGGATGGAAGAGGAGCTGCGCCGCGATCCGGGTAGCGCGCCGGCGAACTACTGGCTCGCGGTCGCCGCGCGCGCCGCCGGCGATCTCGACGCCGCGTGGGATGCCGCGGTCGCGCGCATGGGTGCGCGCGACACTCGGCCCCGCTGCATCGGAGCTACGATCCGATATCGATCGCCTCGTCACGCAAGCGCTCATCCCCGAACGCGCGCGCGTGCGTTCGGCGCGGAGCAGGCGGACGCCACCGAAGCGCGTCCGCGCGCAGTGGGAATCAGTCAAGCAGCAATGGAAGTAGGCCGACCTGAAGGTCGGCCTCTACGTTCGGTCGACTACGTCCGGTCAACTTGCGATCGTAGAGGCCGGTCTTTAGACCGGCCTAAGGCTTGGCGTCGCGCCAGTTGTCCGCGATGCCGACGTCGACCGTCAGCGGCACCTCGAGCGTCACCACCTGCTCCATCCGCTCGCGAACCAGCGTCGCCGCCACGTCCGCTTCGTCGCGCGGCGCTTCGAACAGCAGTTCATCGTGGACGGTGAGGATCATCCGCGTGCGCAATCCTTGCGTCGGAAGCGCGGCGTGCAGGTCGATCATCGCGCGCTTGAGAATGTCGGCCGCGGTCCCCTGGATCGGCATGTTCACGGCCTCACGCTCGGACTGCGCGCGCATCTGGAAGTTGCGGCTCGTGAGATTCGGCACCAGCCTGCGTCTCCCGAACATCGTCTTGACGACGCCGGTGCGCCGCGCCTCGTCGAGCATCTGATCGATGAAGACGCGGACGCGCGGAAAGCCCTTGAAATACGCGTCGATGAATTCCTGCGCCGCTTCCTGCGTGACGTTGATGTCCCTGGACAGGGTGAACGGTGTCTTCCCATACAGGACGGCGTAATTCACCATCTTCGAGCGGCTTCGCAGCTCGTGGCGAGACAGCCCGCTGTCAGCGCCAAACAGCTGCAGGGCGGTGCGGTCGTGGATGTCCTCGCCGCTGCGGAAGGCCTCGATCAGCGCCGGCTCGCCGGCCATGTGGGCGAGCACGCGCAATTCGATCTGCGAATAGTCCGCAGAGATCAGGACGTGGCCAGGATCCGCGATGAAGGCGCGCCTGATCTCGCGACCGAGCTCGGTCCGGATCGGGATGTTCTGCAGGTTGGGATCCGAGCTGCTCAAGCGCCCCGTGGCGGCAACAGCCTGGTTGAAACACGTATGCACGCGGCCGGTGTCGGGGTGGACCATCAGCGGGAGTGCGTCGATATACGTGCCTTTCAGCTTCATCAACGCGCGCCACTCGAGCACGAGGCGAGGAAGTTCGTGGGTCAGCGCCAGCTCCTCGAGCACGTTCCGCCGCGGTGGACGTCGATCGCGTCTTGCCGGTTCGCCTGGACGAGGGCAGCTGGAGTTTCTCGAACAGGATTTCGCCGAGCTGTTTCGGCGAATTGATGTTGAACTGTTCGCCGGCGAGCTCCCAGATTCGCGCGGTGTGCTGCGCGAGTGCCTGCTCGATATGTTGCGACTGCGCCGCGAGCGCCGGACCGTCGATGCGGATGCCCGCGCGCTCGACGTCGACCAGCACGGGAACGAGCGGCATCTCGAGCTGCCGCTACACCTCCTCGAGCTGATCGGTCACCAGCAGCGGCGCGAGACGATTCGCCAACTGCCTCGCAAGGTCGGCGCGTTCGCCCGCGAAAGTGAGAAGTGATTCCGGCGCGACTTTCGCAAACGGCAGCGCCTTTGCGCCGCGGCCGCAAACGTCTTCTTCGGTCAGCGCCTTGTACCCAAGGTGCTCCAGCGACGATTCCTCGAGCGGATGGCCCGGCCGCGTCGCGTCGAGCAGATAGCTGGCCAGCATCGAGTCGAATTCGAGACCGGCCAGCGTAATGCCCTGGCGCGCGAGCACGAGGGCGTCGAACTTCAAGTCGTGGCCGATCTTCTTGACCGACGGATCTTCGAGAAGCGCACGAAGTCGTTCGAGCGCAGTGCGGCGGTCGAGCTGCAGCGGAGCGGTCGCGCCCGAGAGCAGATCGTTGCCGCCATCCGATCCCTCGTGTCCGACGGGAACGTAGCGCGCCTGGCGATCGCGCGCCGAGAACGCCAGGCCGACAATCGCCGCGCGCATGGCGGACGCCTCGCTGGGAATGACACGCAGCGCGAATTCGCCGGCCGCGCGAAGATCCGCGATCAGCGCGTCGAGCTCTTCGACCGTGCGAACCAGCGCGTAATCCTTCTCGACGCTGTCCGCCGTCGGCGCGTAGTCATTGACCAGCGTGCGGAATGCCAGGCGCGAGAACAGCTCATAACAACGCTCCCGCGAGCCGCCGCGGTATTTCAGCGCGTCGAAATCGACCTCGACCGGCACGTCGGTCCTGATCGTCACGAGCTCGCGGCTTTGCAGCGCCGCGCCCCGATGCGTGACGAGCGCCTCGCGCTGCTTCGGCTTGAGCTCCGCCGCCTTCTCGAGCAGGGCGTCGAGGCTGCCGTACTGCGTGATCAGATCGACCGCGCCCTTCTTGCCAATGCCGGGCACGCCGGCGACGTTATCGCTCGTATCGCCGACGAGCGCGAGCACGTCCGTCACCTGCGCCGGCTGTACGCCGAACTTCTCGACGACGCCGGAGGCATCGAACCACGCGCCCTCCTCGCGCGGGTCGTACACGCGCACGCCGTCGCGCACGAGCTGAAAGAAATCCTTGTCGATCGATACGATCGCGACCTCGAACCCTTCCGCCGCCGCCCGCTTCGGCGAGTGTCCCGATCACATCGTCCGCTTCGTAGCCTTCGGCCGTCACAATCGGCACGCCCATCGCTTCGCAGGCCTGGTGCACCCAGTTGATCTGCTCCGCGAGATCGTCGGGCATCGCCACGCGGTTCGCCTTGTAGTCGTCGACGATCTGGTCGCGGAATGTCGGGCCGGCGAGGTCGAACGACGCCGCCATGTACGCCGGCTTGTGATCGGCGATGAGCTTTCGCAGCATCGTCACGAACACGCACACGGCGTGCGTGGTCTGTCCCTCCTGGTTCGACAGCCCCTTCCGCGGAACGCGTGATACGCGCGGTACATCTGGGAACTGCCGTCGATGAGGAAAAAGCGTCGGGCGGGCCATCGGGTAGAAGTGTGAGAAGTGCAGGATATCATTCGACTAGATGCGCTCGTGGGTCCCGATCATGGTCGCCGCCGCCCTCGTGCTCTCCGCATGCGGAGGGCGGCTCGTGAAGAAGCAGTATGCATACGAGGAGGAGCTGTACTCGGACTCGATGGATCCGCGACGCTCAATGTCAACGCATCGGTTCCGGCGCTGGTCGCGCTGCGCGGCGTCGACCTGAATGCGAGCCCGCGCGCGCGCTTCGAGCGCGAACGCATTCGCGCGTTCTACGAGGGACCCGGCGTGACCGTTACCGCGCTGAACTCATCGCGGCGCTACGGACGTCGTTTCGTCCACGTGAGCATGGACGTCGCCGACGTGCGATCGCTCCAGCGGCTGGCGCCGTTTGCCTGGTCGACCTATCGATTCGCTCGCGAAGGCGACATGTACGAGTTCAAGCAGGCGGTTGGCGCGCCCGCGGGCCGCAGCGTCAGCGACGCAGGCTGGGACGGGAGCGAGCTCGTGGTCTTCCGCATGCACTTGCCGAGCAAGATTGCCTATCACAACGCGCCGTCGCACCGGACCGAGCGAGGCAACATCCTGGAATGGGAACAGACACTCGCGGACCGGCTTCGCGGGACGCCCATCGAGATCGACGTCCAGATGGAGACGCAATCGATTCTGGCGAGGACGCTGCTGTTGTTTGGGGCGACGATCGTGGCGGCCTTCGCGACGCTGGCGCGCCATCATCTGGTGGGTGGCACGGCGCGGCCGCTCGAAGGGTTCGCCGGTTCGTAGGTTCGCTGGTTCGCGGGTCAGACCACGCAGCCTCGCGAACCTTCGAACCACCGGAACTAGAGATGTTCCAGTTCCTGTTCCATTTCCGCGTCGGTCTTCAGATCGTTGGTCACCGAGAAGGCGCCAAACGAGCTGGCGATCGATCGCGCGAGCATCCGGTCGGTGTTGCTGTTGACGACGCCGTCGAGCGTCACGTGACCGTTCTCGACGATGATGTGGATCGGCGGGTTGGCCATCGACCCGTAGTTCCAGAAGTTCGAGTTCCCGTAAATCGCCCGGGCGATCCGGAACCGCAGGTCATCATCGAACAGTCGACACCGGAAGCACGGTCGATCTGGTTGACGACCTGGTGCACGCCGTCGATCTTCGCGACGCGCTTCTCGAGGTCAGTTCTTCTTGTAGCGGCATCGTGACCTTACCGGTCAGCGTGACGACGCCTTCGTTGATTTGCATGTGAACGGTGTCGAAGATCGAGAACTGCGGGTAGGTCAGCACCTGCTTCGAGACATCGCGGGCGACCTGCAGGTCCTTGCGATCCGCCGCCCATGCCGGCGCGCTCAGCGCGAGCACAACCGTGACCGCGGCAATAATCCTGGCGAACATTTCAAAACCTCCTCCGAAAGAGACGTGGCTACCTATCTGCGAGGCAAGGGTTTGCCAGCCAAAAACCACAGAAACAGGCCTGATTTTCGCAAAATTGATGCGACCCCGTCCGTGCCGGGGACAACTCGTGTATAACCTCGCCATGCGAATCCAGATGAGAGCGGTTCCGGCTGTCGTTATCACTCTCGCGGTCTGCGCGCTGGCTGCAGCCGTCGTCGCGCACGCCCAGCAGCGCGCCGCCGCCGCGCCGCGCTACCGCGTCGATCCGTTCTGGCCCAAGCCGCTGCCGAACAAGTGGAGCATGCAGCAGATTGTCGACATCTACGTCGACAAGGACGATCACATCTGGGCGATCAACCGCCGGGTCGACGCGCGCCCCGACGAGTTGACCGCGGCGACCAACCCCCCGCGCGGCGAGTGCTGCGTGCTCGGGCCCGAGATCCTGGAATTCGACCAGGACGGCAACGTCGTGAACTCGTGGGGCGCTCCGGACTATCACCCCGGCTGGCCCGGGCGACTGCAGACGATTGCCGTCGATCGTGACAAGAACGTCTGGCTGTCCGGGACGACGCCCGGCGACAGCATCATCAAGTTCTCCCGGGACGGCAAGTTCCTGAAGGACTTCGGCCATCGCGGTCCCAAGGTGCCCGCCGACCAGGTGAAGCAGGACAACCAGCAGACGGCGATCTTCCCGCCGGGCATTGGCTCGTTCGAGCTCGACGAGGACGCGCGCGAGATCTTTATCTCTGATGGGTTTCTCAACAAGCGGATTCTCGTCTACGACATGGATACGGGCGCGTTCAAGCGCGGATGGGGCGGCAAGGGATTCCGCTGAGCGAGATCGACAACAACCCGACGCCCAACTACGACCTCTCCGGGTCCGCCGCCCGACCAGACGCAGTTTGCGCCGGCGCTGCACTGCGTTCACTTCTCGCGCGACGGTCTCGTCTACGTGTGCGAGCGCGGCAGCGATCGCGTGCAGGTGTTCACCAAGCAAGGAAAGTTCGTCAGGCAGTGGTTCGTCCACCCATCGACCGAAGCGCGCGGGCCGAACTGTGGCGGACCGTGGGCACTACGGCGCCGCCGTGCGGCACGGTCTACCACCTGGCGTTGTCGAGCGATCCCCAGCAGCGCTACGTGTTCGTCGCCGACGGCACCGACAACATGGTGTGGATCTACAACCGCAACGACGGCACGCTCGCCGGCTCATTCGGCGGAAACGGCCGCTATGCGGGCCAGCTGCACTGGATCGACGCGGTCGCTGATGGACTCGAAGGGGAACGTCTACACCGGCGAGGTCGAGGACGGGAAACGCATCCAGAAATTCGTTCCCGTCAACTAGTCGAACCAGACCATCGTCGCGATCCCGAGGGCGATCAGGACGATCTGGCGGAGTGAGCTCGCGTCCGTTCGTCCGCGGTGCAGTCCCGGGATGAGATCCGCCATCGCCACATAGAGGAAGCTCGACGCCGCAATCACGAGGAAATACGGCAGTGTGCGCGGCACGATGTCGAACGCGAGGAACGCGCCCGATCGTGCCGGCGACGCTGGCGAGCGCGGACAGCACGTTCAACAGCAACGCCTTCTCGACGCGAGTAGCCCGCGTGCAGCAGGATGGCGAAGTCGCCCAGCTCCTGCGGAATCTCGTGCGCGGCGACGGCAATCGCCGTGCTGACGCCGAGCGGCACCGATGTCAGCACCGCCGCGCCGATCACCGCGCCATCCACGAAATTGTGGAACGTGTCCCCAATCATCACCGACGCCACGGTGCTTTCGTGCACCTCGCAGTCGTGCGTGTGGCAGTGGCGCCAGAGCACCAGCTTCTCGAGGATGAAGAACAGCAGGATGCCGCCGAGGAGCGTGGCAAAGACGCGCGCCGGCGGCAGACTCGTCGAGCGACTCCGGAAGCAGTCCCATCATCGAGATGCCGAGCAGCGCGCCGACGGCGTAGCTCACCAGCTCGGGAATCAGCTTCGATCGCAGCGAATCGTGGATGAGAAGAACGCCGGAGGCAATGAGCAGATCCGCCCAGGCCGCCAAGCAGGCTCAGCCCGAGCGCAATCCAGAACGTTGGCACGTGCTGGAATTCTACGACGCTACATATCCCTTTCGCGCGCGAACCGTGAAGATGACGGTCCTTGGACATCAACCCTGATGGCGTGCCACTTCCCGTCCTTCTTCCCGCCGTTGTTGTAGCCAAGGTAGTACTCGCTTGCTCAATTCGTCGGCGATGCGCTGCGTGTCGCGGCGTCCGAGATCGGCGAAGCCGCGCACGATTTCGGTGCGCCCCCGGTGTCGTCCGTGATGGCGCGGAGCGCGCTTTCGTTCACGTGCTCGTTGCCGCGTGCGGCCCCAAGCCCCGCCAATCGGCGGAAAGCCGATCTGCGGCGCGATAGGGGAAGCGTCCGCCGGGAAACGGCCGCGCCCGCGCGGAAGCGGGATCGGAAACCGCGGACTGCTCGGCTGCCGCGGCTGCGGCGTGAATGCTCGATACGTCGTCGCCGTCGACGCCGAAGCGCGTAGACCATCACTTCGCTTTCGCGAATCAGGCTGCGCAACTCACTGACCGACGTCCGGCTGTTGGTGTCGTTGCCGTCGGAGATGACGAGGATGGCCTTCTTCTGATTGCGGCCGTCGGCGGCAATCGGCAGCGCCCGCGCGATGGCGTCGTACATCGCGGTGCCGCCGGCCGCCGATCACCTGGCCAGCCGCGCGGCTGATGGCGCGGCGGTCGTAGGTCCATCCCTGCAGCAGGTCGGGCACGCTTGCAAACTGCATGAAGAACAGCTCGTCGTCCTTGCCGAGCAGGTCGTAGATGAAGCGATCGATCGCGTTGCGCGCCGACGACATCTTTTCCGGGCGTCATGCTGCCGCTCGTGTCGAGGAGGATGCCGAGGCTGACGGGCACGCGCTCGTTGCTGAACTGCGCGATCTCCTGCTGCTGCGCCGTCCTCGAACACCGTGAAGTCCTCCTTGGTGAGGCCCGACACGAAGTGGCCGTTGTCGTCGCTGACCGTTGCGGTGACGTTCACGAGCTCGACGCCGCTCTTGAAGCGGAATCGCGTCGTCACCTTGCGGTGACTGGGCTCCGACGACGGTCACCGCCGCGGCGGCCATGACGGCGGCGAGGATCGCGAGGCGAAGACGGACGGAGCGCATGACTTACCTCACAGCCTGGGCGAGTTGAACCTGATTCGCGCGCCGATCGATGTGCCGCACCACGCCGTTGCCGCTGCGGAACGTCACGCGATAGCGCGCGACATCCGATACGTTCGGGACGTTCACGACAAACGGCGACTCGTCGCCCGGCGCCAGCGCGCTGAAATCAAGCGGCGCGCGGCCGCTCGCGACAAACGCGCCGTTATGGTCGAACGCGAACACGACCGCGGTCACGCCGTTGACCGCGCCGCCTGCCGCCGGGTTCTTCACCAGGCCCGACACCGTCAGCGTCGTTCCCTGCCGCTGATGCCGCATCGACATCAGCTCGAGCGGCGCCGGCCTTCGCCGGATTGCGCCTTCGCCGACGCACGCGCTGGTCCGCGGTGCGCGCACGTGACAAACACGCCGGCTGACAATCAGTCAGCGCCATCGCCACGCCTGCCACCCATTTGATCGCCGGCCGGCCGCGAAGCCCCTCCGTCGGTCCGGTCGAACACCGATCCTACGGCAACTCCGGACGAGAAGAGGAGCCTCGGACGGAGGGCGGCGCCATTGCGGTCGAAAGCGCCGCGATTCGGGCCCGGGCGCGTTCACGCTCCTCGCGTCCGACACGCCAGGACAGCGCGCCAAAACCCGCGGCCGCCGCCAGTGACAGTGTAGTGAGAGTCAGCAGCACAACGTCCATCTTGATTTCTCCGCCCCCAACAATCTACCGCAGCGTAAACTCGACGGCCACTTCGACCAGCACGTCCACCGGGCACGCCTTTGCGCCGCGCCGCGTGCGAACCGCCACTGTTTCACCGCGGTGATCGCGCGCTCGTCGAGGCCCGCGCCGAGTCCCTGCAGCACGTGCACGTCGCCGACGCTGCCGTCGCGCCGGATGACGATCTCGAGCAGCACGTCTCCCGTGATGCCGCGCCGCCGCGCGTCCTCGGTATATTGCCGCCTTCACCTCGCGCAGCAGCCGGGGCGGCTCGACGCCGCTGCCGGGCCGGTACGGTCCGCCGCCAAGTGCCGCCGCCTTCGCCGTCGCCGATCCCGGATCCGCGGCCTTCGCCGTTGCCCGTCCCCTGGCCGGAGCCGACGCCGCCGTTGGCGCCGGGCCCATTGCTGTCGCGCGCCCTTCGACCGCATGCTCGATCGCGCCTTCGCGATCGCGATCGTTCGCGGCGACCGTTTCAACCGGCGCGACGATGACCTTCGCGGGCGTCGGTTCGGGTGCAGGTTCCGGTGGCGGCGGCTGAATGACGGGTTCGCACCGGCGTGGGCTTTGGCGCGTCCTCGCGGGCGGTCGTCATGACAGGCTTCTCGCTGATCGCGAGGAACCGACACCTGCAGGCGCGACGCGCCGCGGCGCGCAATCTTCGGCGCCGGACGTGGCTGGCGCAAACCGCCGCCTCCTCCGCCGCCACCGGGACCCGGACTCACCAGAAAGACGAGATGTGATTCCTCGTGAATGGCATCGTCCACCGGTGCCGTCTCGATGCGGTCCATGGACAGCACGACCAGGCAGGAGCGCCACGGCGGCGTGTGCGGCGAGCGACAGGAACACCGGCTTGCGCCTGTCGCGCGGCGCAGCCGTCGCCCGCTCGAACAGCGCCGTTTGCCGGCTGCGAGTGCAGCGTCGAGCGCAATGTCGCGAAGGCGCCGAGCCGTGCGCGCCGGGTTCGCGACGCTGATGAACCGCGTGCCGGGAATAAAGCTGAGCTCACCGCGGCCAACCAGCGCGCGGACGGCGTCCGCCGGCACGCCGGCGGCGCGTGCAACTTCGTTGCAGCGTGAAGACTTCACGCAGAGTGATCCTTGGGACATTGATGGTAAAGGGACCGAGGCAAAAGCCTTGCCTCATTTGAGACGCGACGATTCAGGCGCAATAACGCAGGAACGTAACCGCCGGCTGTCTCTGGAAACGGTCGAGGCTGTCCTCTGCATAGCGCGCCGCTTCGACGCATGGTCCCTTCGGGCCGCAGTTACTTGAAGCCCTCGGTCGACCCTCGCGTTCGACAAGCAACCGCACCGGCTTGAACCCTGCGGCCTCGAGCGAGCCGACGACTACCGCCCGACGCCGTCGTAGCGCCTCGTTGGTCCGCTGCGGATTTGAAGACGCTCGCGATGCCGGTCGCCGGCCCGGCTTCAATCGTCATGACGCGGCCGCCGTGGCGCAGCACGCGGTGCCATTCGCGCATCGCCGCAAGCCGCGTCGTCCGCGTCGAGCGAACGACACGAGACCGCGCACGCCGTGCACGATCGACGAGATCGAACGCGTCGCTCTCGAACGGCAGCGACGCGAGCGGCGTCGACCTGTCGACGTCAACGAGGACGCCTGCGCTCGCGGCAGCGCCAGTGTGCGCGCGCCGCGTCGCGCTCGTCCGACGACGGCGATCGCCGCATTTCCGCTCGAGCCCGACCTTCCGCGGCGATCGCGCTCGCGCCACGGCCGCATCGTCGACGCCGATCTGCAGGACGCGCTCGCCCATGCGCACCGCGCTCATCGTCACGGGCAGCGGCTCGATGCGCTGATTTGCGCAAAAACATGTGATTTTCACTCATGGTATAGTCTGCGATCGTGACTTCACCAGTTCAAATTGCGCCTGCGCGCGGCAAACTTGGCGTCCTGCTCGTCGGGCTCGGCGCGGTCGCCACGACGACGATCGCCGGCGTGTTTGCCATCCGGAAAGGACTCGCGCCGCCGATCGGATCGCTGACGCAGATGGGCACGATCCGCCTCGGGAAGCGCACCGACGGCGCGCTCGCCGAAGATCAACGAGTTCGTGCCGCTCGCGGATCTCAACGACGTCGTCTTTCGGCGGCTGGGACATCTTCGAAGAGGACTGTTACGCGCGCGGCGCGGACGGCGGGCGTGCTCGAGACGTCGCAGCTCGAGCACGTGCGCGGCGAGCTCGAGGCGATCCGGCCGATGCCCGCCGTGTTCGATCAGCGCTACGTGAAGCGGCTCCAGGGCCCGAACGTCAAGAAGGGCGAAGAACAAGCGCGACCTCGCCGAGCAGGTGATCGCCGACATCCGCGGCTTCAAGGAGCGGCACGGCTGCGATCGCCTGGTGATGGTGTGGACCGGCAGCACCGAGGTCTACATGAAAGAGGCGCCGGTGCACGCGTCGGTCGCCACCTTCGAGAAGGGGCTCGAGCAGAGCGACGACGCGATTCCGTCGAGCATGGTGTACGCGTACGCCGCGCTGCGCGAGGGCATTCCGTTCGCCAACGCCGCGCCGAACCTGACCGCGGACGTGCCGGCGATGCTGGAGCTCGCCGCGCGCACCGGCGCGCCGCTCGCGGGCAACGACATGAAGACGGGGCAGACGCTGATCAAGACGATCATCGCGCCCGGCCTGAAGGCGCGCCTGCTCGGCGTCCGCGGGTGGTACTCGACCAACATCCTCGGCAATCGCGACGGCGAGGTGCTCGACGATCCGGAGTCGTTCAAGACGAAGGAAGAGAGCAAGAAGTCGGCGCTCGATTACATCTTCCAGCCGCACCTGTATCCGGAGCTCTACAAGCGATCTCTGCCACGTCGTCCGCATCAACTACTACCCGCCGCGCGGCGACAACAAGGAAGGGTGGGACAACATCGACATCGTCGGATGGCTCGGCTATCCGATGCAGCTGAAGATCAACTTCCTGTGCCGCGACAGCATCCTCGCGGCGCCGATCGTCGTCGACTCGGCGCTGTTCCTCGACCTCGCGAAGCGCGCGGGCATGTCGGGCATCCAGGAGTGGCTGTCGTTCTACTTCAAGGCGCCGATGCACGCGCGCGAGGTCTACCCCGAGCACGATCTGTTCATTCAGCTCATGAAGCTGAAGAACACCCTGCGCCACATGCAGGGCGAGGAGCTGATCACCCACCTGGGGCGCGAGCATTACTGACTGACACAGGCAGTCCTGCTGGGCGGCCGCGCGCTCGAAAACTAATCTTGGGACTGGAACCCGTCATGGCTGACAAGAAACCACCTGCTGAAATCGCGGACCTGCTCCAGGAAGATCGCACCTTTCCGCCGCCGCCCGATTTCGCGCGAAGGCGAACATCAACGACGAAACCGTGTACGCCCGCGCCGACAAGGATCCGGAAGGCTTCTGGGCGGCATTCGCGTCAGAGCTGGAATGGTTCACGCCGTGGACGACAGGTGCTCGAGTGGAAGCCGCCGCACGCCAAGTGGTTCGTCGGCGGCACGATCAACGCGAGCGTCAACTGCGTCGATCGTCACGTTCGCGGTCCGCGGCGCAACAAGGCCGCGCTCATCTGGGAAGGCGAGCCCGGCGACCGCCGCACGCTCACCTACTTCGATCTCTACCGCCAGGTCAGCCAGTTCGCCAACGTGCTGAAGTCGCTCGGCGTGAAGCGCGGCGACCGCGTCGCGCATCTACCTGCCGCTCATTCCCGAGCTCGCCATCGCGATGCTCGCCTGCGCGCGCATCGGCGCGGTGCACTCCGTCGTCTTCGGCGGCTTCAGCGCCGAGTCGCTGCGCGACCGCATCAACGACGCGCAGTGCAACGCTCCTCGTCACCGCCGACGGCGGATGGCGCCGCGGCTCGATCGTGCCGCTCAAGCAGATGGCCGACGAAGCGCTGGAAGGGCACGCCGTCGATCAAGAACGTCGTCGTCGTGCAGCGGCTGCATGCGGGACAAGCCCGTGACATGATTCACATCAAGGAAGGGCGCGATCACTGGTACCACCGCCTGATGCAGGACGCGCCGTACGCGTGCGAGCCCGAGAAGATGGACGCGGAGGATCATGCTCTACATCCTCTACACGTCGGGCACGACGGGTAAGCCGAAGGGCATCATGCACACGACCGGCGGCTATCTCGACCGGCACGTACGCGACGACGAAGTGGGTGTTCGACCTGAAGGACGACGACGTCTACTGGTGCACGGCCGACATCGGCTGGGTGACCGGCCACAGCTACGTCGTCTACGGGCCGCTGGCGAACGGCGCGACGGTGGTGATGTACGAGGGCGCGCCCGACTGGCCGCAGAAGGATCGCTTCTGGCAAATCATCGAGCGCTACGGCGTGACGATCTTCTACACGGCGCCGACCGCCATCCGCGCGTTCATGCGAGTGGGGCACCGACTGGCCGACGAAGCGCGACCTCTCGAGCGCTGCGGCTGCTCGGATCGGTCGGCGAGCCGATCAATCCGGAAGCGTGGGTCTGGTATCACCGTTACATCGGCGGCGAGACGTGTCCGGTCGTGGACACGTGGTGGCAGACCGAGACCGGCGCGCATCATGATCACGCCGCTGCCCGGCATCGACGACGCACCAAGCCCGGGTCGGCGACGCGGCGTGTTCCCGGCGTCAAGGCGGAGATCAAGAACGAGAAAGGCGACACGCATCTCGACGGGCGGCGGCGGCTGCTGACGCTGACGCCGTCCGTGGCCGTCGATGCTGCGCGGCATCTACGGCGACCCGGAGCGATACGTGACGCAGTACTGGAGCAAGTGGACGCCCGACGTCTATTTCACCGGCGACGGCGCGAAGCTCGATGCCGACGGCTTCTTCTGGCTGCTCGGCCGCGTGGACGACGTGCTGAACGTCGCCGGCCACCGCATCGGCACGATGGAAGTCGAAAGCGCGCTCGTCGATCACCCGAAGGTCGCCGAAGCCGCCGTCGTCGGCCGGACCGCACGAGATCAAGGGCCAGGCGGTCGCCGCGTTCGTGACCGTGAAGGAAGGCGTCGAGCGCGAGCGAGGCGCTGATGATCGGAGCTGAAGGAGCACGTCGCGAAGAAGATCGGCGCCATCGCGCAAGCCCGACGACATCATCTTCACGGCGGACCTGCCCGAAGACGCGGTCGGGCAAGATCATGCGCCGCCTGCTGCGCGATATTGCCGAGGGCAAGGCGCTGGGCGATACGACGACGCTAGCCGATCCGAACGTGGTGGCGAAGCTGAAGGAACAGTACGGGAAGAACGATTAGGCTGACCGCCTCTACGGCGCAGCTTCTACGCGCCGCGGCGCGCGCGCGGGACGAGGGACCCTCGTTCCGCCAAGCTCGGCGACCTCGACGGCGGTTGCGCCCGCCCATCTTGACGCGCCCGACCGTTTCCTCCGCCCGGCGAAGGATCTGGTCGGCGTTATTGGAAGTTCTGGCCGTCGATCATCACCACAATCGAGACGGTGACCTGCACCTGCTCTTCGGTGCGGTAGTCGCGCAGCGCAAGGCGCTCCTCCACCGTCACCCTGAGCCCGTCAGCGAGCAACCCGGCGTTGGCGCGGCGTCTCCGGCAGCAGAATCGCGAACGTGTCTTCCGAGCAGCGCGTCGCGCCAGTCGTGCTCGCGGAAGCAGTTGCGCGGATGACGATGCCGATGCGCTCGAGCAGGACGGTCGCCAAATCCATAACCGTGCTTCGCGTTGATGGCGGCAAGGTGATCGACGTCGACGAGGATCATCGCCAGCGGATGGGGAACCGTTCGGCGCGGCGAATCTCTCCTTCTCGAGCGCAGCCAGCAGCACCGCCCGCGTGTGTAGCGCGGTGAGCGGAGATCGTGGAGAGCCGACTGATCCGGTTCACGGGTGATCCGTTCGGCGATCGCCGCGAGGACGTCGAACGAGCAGCGCCGCACCATCTGCGCGATGCACTGGCCATGCCTCGGACGTCGCGCCGAACGACTCGTCGAGCGCGAGCTCGTCGAGCGACGCCCGTTCGATCACATGAATATGACCAGTCCGAAGAGCTGACGCACGGTCGACCGAGAGTCTTGTCGCGAGCTGCCGCAGATCGGCGACGCCGGCCGGTGCGCTGGTCCAGCTCTACCTTCACGGACGGCCGTCGTCGGGAGTTGAAGAATGAGATCGGCCAGGTTGGCCGAGCGAGGCCTGGTCGGACGACTCTGCGCCGGCAAACGGAAGAAGATCGCCACACGCATCGGTGAGGATGGTTTCCGAGTGCTGCTCGAGGATCTCGGGCTGTCTGGGAGCGTTCCTGCACGTACGTTCTCGGGTATCGGCCGTTTACGGCGGCGGCATGACAAGACACCGTGCGACTTTATACGACAGAGTAGCTGCTGCTGGTACTGTTGTAACACTTATAGTATTGCCTCTCGGCAGCCCCGCTGTACTCCCCGCCCTTGGGCCGGTGACCTGACTACCGCCGGGCCTCGGATCGGCCGAAACGGAGAAGGGCCCCGATTACATTTCGGAGATTGCTGCGACGAGTGCGTAAGAAGATCGGTGAGTGTCTCGTGCAGGCGGGACTCATCACCGAAGACGGATCTGCAGACGGCGTTGGCCGAACACAAGCGCTCCGGTGAACGGCTGGGGCGGTACTCGTGCGCATGAACCTGGCTACGGAGCGCCAGATTGCGAAGGCGCTCGCGTACCAGCTCGGGTTCTCGTACGTCAATCTCACGGAGAACCCTCCCGACCCCGCCGCGGTCATTCTGATCCCAAAGGACGTCGCGCTCAAGCGCACCTGCGTCGCCATCAGCGTCGAGAAGAACCTGCTGACGGTCGCGATGTCGGACCCGCTGCTCTTCACGCCTCGTCCAGGACCTCGAGTTCCAGACCGGCTACCGCATCAAGCAGGTCGTCGACCACGCGCAGCGACATCGTCGACTCGATCCACGACGTCGTATCCCGACAAGGCGCTCGCGCGCCTGAACCAGACGGTTCAGGCATCGCGGTCCAGTGACTCCGCGCCGGCGGGCACGCCCACGCGGACGCGGCCGGCGGCATGCTGGCGCCGATCGCCGAGCACCGGCTCGCCTCGCGTCGCGTCGAAGACGACAGTCTTCGAGCAGACCGGCTCGCGGAAGGAGCGCACGCCCGAAACGGCGCCGATCATCGACCTCGTCGATCTCGTCGATCAAGAGCGCGCATCAAGAGCCGCGCGAGCGACATCCACATCGAGCCGATGGAAAAAGGCGTCGCTCGTCCGGCACCGCCTCGACGGGCTGCTTGAAGGAAGTGATGGACCTGCCGAAGTGGGTCCACGAGGGGCTCGATCGCGCGCATGAAGATCATGGGCGGCATGGATATCGCGGAGAAGCGCCTGCCGCAGGACGGCCGCATCCGCGTCGCGGCCGACGACGGCAAGGAGGTCGACTTCCGCGTCGTCGACGCTGCGGACGATCTTCGGCGAGAAGATCGTGCATGCGCGTGCTCGATCAACCGCAAGGGCGTCCCGCCGCTCGAAGAGCTCGGCTTCTCCGCGACCGCGCTCGAGGCAGATCCGCTTCTTCCTCAAGCATCAGCACGGCATGATTCTCGTCGTCGGCCCGACCGGCAGCGGCAAGACGACGACGCTCAGCTCGGCGCTGACGTCGGTGCAGTCCGAGCAGCACCAACATCATCACGATCGAAGACCCGATCGAGTATCAGATTCCCGGCGTCAACCAGACGCAGATCAACGACAAGATCAAGCTGACGTTCGCGAGCGCCCTGCGATCGATTCTCCGGCAGGACCCGGACGTCATGCTCGTCGGCGAAATCCGCGACCAGGAGACCGCGCAGCATCGCGATGCAGGCGGCGCAGACGGGCCACCTCGTGCTCTCGACGCTGCACACCGACGACGCGCCGTCGTGCGTGACGCGGCTGACCGACATCGGCATCGAGCCCTACGTCAGCGCATCCGCGCTCATCGGCGTCATCGCGCAGCGCCTGATGCGGCGGCTGTGCATGCACTGCCGGCGGCCGTACACGCCCGATGCCGAGACGCTGCGGGCCATGAGCGTAAGCGAGGTCGAGGCCAGCACGTTGACCTTCTACCGCGCCGTCGGTTGCGAGCAGAGCCGGCGCACCAGGCGCTGCGCGATGACGCCGATCAGCGCGGATGCGATGACGTAGCGGCTCGATGCCGATGTCCATCAACCGCGTCACCGCCGACGGCGCGTCGTCGGTGTGCAGCGTCGAGAGCACGAGGTGGCCCGTCTGCGCCGCCTGCATCGCGATCTTGGCGGTCTCCTGGTCGCGGATTTCGCCGACGAGGATGACGTCCGGGTCCTGCCGGAGGATCGACGCGCAGCGCGCTCGCGAACGTCAGCTTGATCTTCTCGTTGACCTGCGTCTGGTTGACGCCGGGAATCTGATACTCGATCGGATCTTCGATCGTGATGATGTTGGTGCGCTCGGACTGCATCGACGTCAGCGCCGAGCTGAGCGTCGTCGTCTTGCCGCTGCCGGTCGGGCCGACGACGAGGATCATGCCGTGCTGGTGCTTGAGGAAGAAGCCGCATCCTCCATCGCGCGCCGCGGCCGAGAAGCCGAGCTCTTCGAGCGGCGGGACGCCCTTGCGGTGATCGAGGACGCGCATGCACGATCTTCTCGCCGAAGCATCGTGCGCAGCGTCGAGACGCGGAAGTCGACGTCCTTGCCGTCGTCGGTCGTCGACGCGGATGCGGCCGTCCTGCGGCAGGCGCTTCTCGGCGATGTCCATGCCGCGCCATGATCTTCATGCGCGCGACGAGCCCTTCGTGGACCCACTTCGGCAGGTCCATGACTTCCTTCAGGAGCCCGTCGAGGCGGTGCCGGACGAGCACGCCCTTTTCCATCGGCTCGATGTGGACGTCGCTCGCGCGGCTCGTGATGGCGCTCTTGACGACGAGATCGACGAGGTCGATGATCGGCGCCGAATCCGCGCCCTCGCGCGCGCTGGCCGTCAGCCGCCGGCTGCTCGAACACGTCGTCTTCGACGCGGCACGAGCGCGAGCCGGGTGACTCGGGGATCAGCGCCGGCACGCCGGCCGGGCCTGTCGCCGGCGCGGCGGGACCCGTCGAGCGCGGCAGTCACGGCCGCGATGTAACCGTGTGCTTCGTCGAGCGCCTTGTCGGGATACGCCGTTCTCGATCGCGTCGAGGATGTCGGTGCGCGTGGCGACGACCTGCTTGATGCGGTAGCCGGTCTGGAACTCGAGATCCTGGACGAGGCTGAAAAGCAGCGGATCCGACATCGCGACCGTCAGCAGGTTCTTCTCGACGCCGATGGCGATGCAGGTGCCTTGAGCGCGACGTCCTTTGAGTATCAGAATGACCGCGGCGGGGTCGGGAACGTTCTCCGTGGGATTGACGTAAGAGCCCGAGCTGGTGCGAGGGCGCTTCGCAATCTGGCGCTCCGATAGCCAGATTCATGCGTACCAGGACCGCTCCAGCCGCTCACCCGAGGCGCTTGTGTTCGGCTAACGCCGTCTGCAGGTCCTCTTCGGTGATCAGTCCCGCCTGCACGAGAGCACTCACCGATCTTCTTACGCACTCGTCGGCAATCTCGAAATGTAATCGGGGCCCTTCTCCGTTTCGGCCGATCCGAGGCCCGGCGGTAGTCAGGTCACCGGCCCAAGGGCGGGGAGTATAGCGGGGCTGCCGAGAGGCAATACTAAAGTGTTACAACAGTGTCCAGCAGCAGCCACTCTGTCGTATAAAGTCGCACGGTGTCTTGTCATGCCGCCGCCGTAAACGGCCGATGCCCGAGAACGTAGCGTGCGGGAACGCTCCCAGACAGCCCAGATCCTCGAGCAGCACTCGGAAACCATCCTCACCGATGCGGTGGCGATCTTTCACGTTTGCCGGCGCGCGAGTCGTCCGACCAGGCTCGCTCGGCCAACCTGGCCGATCTCATTCTTCAACTCCTGACGACGGCCGCTCCACCAGGGTGAGCTGGACTAGCGCACCGGCAAACGGAAAAAGATCGCCACCGCATCGGTGAGGATGGTTTCCAGTGCTGCTCGAGGATTCGGGCTGTCTGGAGCGTTCCTGCACGTACGTTCTCCTGGGTACATCGGCCGTTACGGCGGCGGCATGACGAACACCGTCTGACTTTGCCGACAGGAAGTGGCTGCTGCTGTACCGTTGTAACGCTGCATAGTATTGCTCTTGGCGGCCTGCTCCCCCGCCCTTCCCAGGCCGGTGACCTGATACCGCCGGAGGCCTCGGATCGAGCAATATGGCTTG
>ERZ1370068.7016-contig-596_pt1 | contig 52099 bp, 57 predicted proteins | sample MGYA00561227_ERZ1370068 | MGnify/ENA primary metagenome ERZ1370068 (study PRJEB38410, sample SAMEA6850437) | metagenome | study: Metagenomic assessment of the ecological functions of the soil: analysis of the soil microbiota associated with the... | reverse complement strand
GATATCTCAAGGAACCAGGACAAGGGGCAGGAGCAGACAGGATACGAAAATATAGTGCAAGGCACGCGACGTGCTGCGGGCAAAAAGACGTGGAACTTCGCCGTGCTGAACGGCAAGGCCGGGAAAAATCAGAACAAGGATCCAACCAAAGAGTGCCAGCAGGAGTAGCGGCCAGGCGACCAGCAACAGCCCTGTCACTATCGGAACCTGAAAGATGGCTGGCAGGCTGCCGACCCAGGCTGAAACCAGGGCAGTGTAGAAATGGCACCAGGCCATGACACGCCAAATCACCCAAATCACGACGACCGCGCATGGAGCGACAAAAAGAACGTACGTCAAAGTGCTGAAAAGCTTTTCCGACGACAGCATCCTGTCGGCAATCTATGCCCTCTCCTCGAGTGTCGCCAAGCAGAGGTTCGTTGATCCTGCCCGGCAAGTGGGAGTGCGGTCGAGCTGTCCCATTTTGTGGCACGTCCGCTCCGGGTTATACGGCGACATGACAGCCTGTCGGCGTCACGTCCGCTTTACGCTTGGAAGCGGACATCCCTTCAGGCAAAGGAACTGGTTCGCCTTCGGTGCCATCAACGGAAGTGGAGCAGCAGCTGGCTGGTCCCCGGCCACGACAGCGTCGCGTGTGGGCGGGCGCGGCGTCCTCGACTGGTACGGGGCATAGGTGCGCCGGTGGCCTTACAGTACGGCGACGGCCTCGATCGAGATGAGCAGGCCCGGAATCGCGGCCCCAAGCTGTGCTGCGGCTCGGGCCGGCTTGTTCTTCGGGAAGAACTCGGCGTAAGCCTCGTTCATTTCCTTGAAGAGGTCTGGCCGTGCCAGCAGCACGGTGACCTTCACCACCTTGTCGAGCGAGCTGCCAGCGGCCTTCAGCACGGTCTCGACGTTGCGCAAGGCTTGGCGGGTTTGTTCCTGCATCGTCGTGCCCACGATCTCCAGCGCGCCGCCGCCTGGCCGCACCGCGGCCTGGCCGGACACAAACACGAAGCCATTGGCCACGACGGCATGCGAATAAGGCGAATGCGACGGCGGATAGCCTGGCACATCGACGACGTATTTGATCTCCGGACATGAGACTTCAACTCCCCGTTTGAACGGAATTTCCCCAGATGAATCCCTGGAACGGCATAAAACGTTAACATTCTGGCGGTTTTCGAGTGATCCGTCAGCGGCCGGTGCAGTCGTGCCAGCGCTTCGGTCGGTTTAGCGCCGCAATTGCCTATCCTAAGCCGCTTCATGTCCGCTTCGGGTCATGAGCCGACGTGACAGCCTATCGGCGTCATGTCCGCTTACCCCTCGAAAGCGGTCATCCCTCCGCTCTCGGGCAACGTCGGCTTGGGGCCAAATGCGACATCACGCCCCGCATACAAAGCTGCGGTGTACCGTCGCCTTTATCAGTCGTCGGGCCTTCCGGCGCTATAGCGGGTATCGATCCTGTAAAAAAACGCCCGCTTCAATCGTGCTGGCATAGCTGCTGCAGTTGTGAAGCTGGTTGGCCGCCGGTTGCGTCGCGTATTGCGCGGAGTGCTCCAAGACGTGATTGGGCCGTTTATGGAGGCGGAAAGACGATCGACAATGCACCGGCTCGCAGGACCATGGCGGCGCGGCACAATTGCCGAAACCGCTCGGCGGCTTGGTTGTCTTGTCGCGCTCTTTGAAGGCGGGGGGTGACACTCTTCCTGATCCTGCAAACATGGGCCGGCACCCTTTGGCGGCTCTCGCTGATGTCTTGTCATCGGCGAAGAAATTCGCGCTATGATTCAGGATATTCAAGGTCTTTTTCGATGATAGATCGCCAGCACCTGTCTGATGTAGTCGATGGCTGGGGATCGTCGCCGTGCTGATGTGAAAGTGGGCTCGAGCGCCTTGTACGTCGCCGCCACGCTTACCGGATGATCGCCTGATAGCCCCAGACCGGCCCGGAAGTTTCTGGCTTCGCCCAATTTCGCAATGGCGGCATCTCTGCCCACAGAATAGAGGTTACCTTGTTCTTTTCGGCAAGCGCCGACATGGTGGCCATGAGCGTTCTTCCCGGTGCACGACTGTCCCGGTGCGCGGCAAAGTCCCAGGCACGTCGAGAGCCAATCCGGATCGAAAGCGATTGCCCATCTCTTGGTCGCCTGCGGCACAGGCTAGTTCGAAGCGAATAGTTGTCTGGCCGATTGATTTAAGCGGACATCCTCCGCGCCTCGATAGCGTCCGCTTCGCTTTGGGCCAATAGGCGACATCAACGCGCCACATCGGCCGAACTATTGCACCGCCAATTGAGCTTCAATACGGTTCGAATTGGGGAGGCAGGGAAGGCTAGCAGCTAGCCTTGGTAGCGCTGTAGAACATTCAAAGCAGACGGCTCAAGCTTCGCGGAGGGAGCCAGAGATGAAAGTGTTGATCAAGGCCGCCTGGGGATCGGATGAATCCACCAAAGCTTGTTTTGCCTTTCTTCATGCCAACGCTTTCGCGGAGGCAGGGCATCAGGTTCAAATTTTTCCTTCTTGGTGAGGCCGTAAACCTGTTGAAGGACGCGCTAATCAAGTCGGTAACTCCGGTCGGATGGCCCCGCTCTCCGAGATAATGCATAAGACAATCGAGCACGAAATTCCGATAAACGTTTGAACGGCGTGTTCACGGGCCCGTGCGGTCCTCGACACCGACCTGGCAGGCAAGAATGCTCGGTTCGTAACTCCTCCCGACCTGGTGGCATTGGTGGAGTGGGCGGACAAGGTCTTAAGTGAATGAAGGAGAGATAGGGCCGATTTCTTGGTTTCGATCGTCTTTGCCGACGAGATGATCGAGTAGGGCCTGCCAAGTCTGTTATGGGTCATTCGCGTCGATTTTGTCATGTCACGAACTGTCCGCTTAGTGGCTAATTTCGGACATACCGTTCCCGGTTGGTGGCTGTGCACCGCCCCGTCTCTGGATACGGGCTTATGAGTCCACGCCCTACCGCCAGACTGCCAGCCGCGACTTTCAGCGATGGTTCCATTCGGCACGCCGCTTACTTCAGCAGCGCCGCCAGATGCGTATCCACTCACTGCCGGTTTCTGCCTGGACCTCACCCCGCCTTGCGCACGGCGCGCGCCACTTCGCCCCAGCGTTCGAGGATCTTCGGATCGACCTCGCGCCAGTGCGAGGCGAGGTAGATCACCAGCCGCGAGGCGATGCCCCTGTAGCGCTCGATCATCCGGTCGGCGACGTCGTCCCAGCGCGCCACGATGGCGAACTGGTCGAGGATCTCGTCGGTGATCAGCGCCTCGCTGCGCGCGCTGTCGCCGGTCCTGAGGCAGTCGCGCAGCTGGTCGCGCAGGCCGTGGTGACCGAGGTCGTCGAACTGGAAGGCGTAGTTCGGCGTGGCGCCGTAGAAGGCGAGCGTCGTCTTGGCTTCCCGTGATCGGCGTCGCCCGCTCCTCCGGCGTGTCGCCCGCCGCGACGATGACCGGGATGATCTTGTCGATCGTCGCCGGGTCGCGCCCGGCCCGCGCCGCGCCTTCGGCAAGGCCGGGCAGCAGGCGGTTCCGGATGTAGGGCATCGAATGCATGGGATGCACGTGCACGCCGTCGGCGACCTCGCCGGCCACCCGGACCATGATCGGCCCGACCGCCGAGATGTCGACCTTGACGTCCTCGTAGTCGTGCCGCGGCGGCGTCCATTGCTCGGTCAGCAGGCTCAGCTTGTAGTAGGGGCCGTCATGCTGCAGCGGGCCCTCGCGGCGGAAGGCCGACAGGCAGGCCTTCACGGCCTGCACGTAGTCCTTCATCTGGGGCGCCGGCTTGTCGAACGGGCTGGCGTAGCGCCGGGTGATGTGCGCCTTCACCTGGCTGCCCAGCCCCAGCCGGAACTTGCCCTTGGTGTTCTGCGCCAGCTCCCAGGCGATCTCCGCCGTGATCATCGGGCTGCGCGCAAAGGCGATCGCGATGCCGGTCGAGAAATGCAGCGACGGCGCGGCGAGGGCGGCGGCGGCGATGTTCATCCACGGCACCTGATGGCCTTCGGTGAACAGCATGCCGGAAAAGCCGGCCGCCTCGGTGCGGCGCGCCAGGGTGGCCACGTGGTCCCAGGTCGTGGCGCGCGTCATGACGTCGAATTCCATGGTCTTGTTCCTGTGCCGCGATGCGCGTGAGTGCGGGACGCTTACTGTCGTAGTGCCCGACGTCTTCGCCGTATCTCCTCAACGCTTGCCGTAGGCGGTGAAGATGTAGTCCTTCGCCTTCACGATCGTATGGCAGGCATGCCCGCAATCGCTGCCGCTTCCTTCGGGGCTGAACGAGCCGGAGGCAGCGTCGTGGTTGAACTGGGCGTACCCCAGCCGGCGCTGCCCGCGAACCGCTTGCTGTCCTTGGTGATGAACAGCACGTCCTTCAGCGTGTTCGGTATCTGCACATCGAACGGCGCTTCCAGGTTCTTCTTCTTCTCGTCCACTCGATCTTGACGATGGTGGCGCCTTCCGGGAACGTGCTTGCCGTTGAGCGGGATGCCGGACTTGTAGGCCGCGATCATGGCGGGGTTGGCCACCATCACCTTCATCAGCTCATTGGTCTCGCTGGTGGCGACGACCGCCCAGTCCTCGTATCCCTTGAACTCGGACATGGCGAGGCCGCCGGGGACCTGCACGGTGTCCTTGTCCGCCGCGGTGAGGGCACGCCCGCCCAGGACGGCGAGCGCGACTATGCCGCTGAGCGCGGGGAGGAGGAAAGTCTCTTCATGGCGCACTCCTTCATCAGACGAGGGTGAGGACGACGTCGACGTTGCCGCGCGTCGCGTCAGCGCGCCATGCCCGTCGCTCCGTCCGGGACATCATAGAAGGCCAGGGTCATCGCGACGCTGGTGTAATGCCCCATCAACGTGATGACATCGGTGACGCCGACGTGGCCGAGCGCCTTGACGGCGCGGTCATGGAGCCCGCGCGGCACCCACCGCGCGTTGGACAGCACCATCGCCATCTCGTAGACGACCTGTTCCCGTGCGTCGTCGAAGGCGACCGGCATCCCGCCGAGGATCGCCTCGACCTTGGCGGCCGGCAGCCCGACCTCTTTCGCGTGCCGTTCGTGCGCGGCCGTCGGATAGGCCGAATGCCAGCGGCTGGTGATGATGCAGACGGCGATCTCGCGCTCGCGCTCGCTCAGCGAGTACTGGCCCGGCTGGAAATGCGCGCCGAACGGGCCGGCGACCTTCGCGAGCTTCGGATTGTGCACCCAGATCTTGGTCGGGCCCGGCAAGCGGCCGCGGGACGCGATCATGGCGTTGTAGCCTGCCTGCTGTTCCGGAGTCATTTTGTCGTACGGGATTTCGGCGTAGCGGCCGAAGGTGGGCGTTTCAGACATCAGCTTTCTTCCTTTTCTGTCGCTTATCGCTCACGCATCGGGCGATGACCGAGCGACGCTGTCAACCGAGCCAATGCGGGGTCTGACTTGTTAAGGCCGCATGATTGGCCTTATTCACTGACCAAACGGGTGTCTTGCAGATCCCCATCACCCCAGGGCTATCGCATATGGCAAAAACTCCCGTCATCCCGACCGGAGCCGAGCGCAGCGAGGCGCAGTGGAGGGACCTATTCTGTTGCTTCGGCGACAAGAGGTCCTTCGGCTACGCCGCCCCTGGGCGGCTTCGCTCGGGATGACGGAATATGACGCTGCTGACCGGATTCAAGGTGATTCAGATCGGCGGCGGTTCGGCTGCCGCGGTTTGCGGTCGACTGCTGGCCGACGTCGGTGCGCAGAGTGATCTGCATCGATCCTGGCGCCGGCACAATGCTGTTGGCCTACCTGAATCGCGGCAAAGCCGTTGCCGCGGATGCAACAGAACGGCGCGAGGGCCTGGCGGCAGCACATTTGATCGTGCGTGAGGGACAGCCGAAAGATTGGGCGGCGAGTCCCTACGACTTGACCGAGCTGCGGCGGATCAATCCGTCGGCGATTGTCGTCACGATCTCTCCGTATGGCGAGACAGGTCCCCAGGCAAACGATCCGGCCACCGACCTGACCCTGTTCTTTGCCAGCGGCATTGCGCGCCAGCTGACCGGGCAGGTGGACGATCTGTCGGAGGCGCCGATCCGTCCCGTGGGTGAGCAATCGGCGTTCATCGGCGGATTGGCGGCCGCCTGTGCCGGCATGCATGCCGTCGCAGGGCAATCAGTCCGGTGCGTCCATCGATGTGTCGATCCACGAAGCCCTGGCGACGCTCGCCATGACCGAACTCGCCCGCGCGGGCCTGGGCCACAGGAGCTGGGAACGCAAGCGCCTGGGCGACGGCAATGGCGCAACGGTGACGATCCTGCCGGCGAGCGACGGTTATGCCGCGATTTCCCCGCGCGAAGAGAAGCAGTGGACGTCGTGGCTGAAAGCGATGGGATCACCCGCCTGGGGCGCCGACCCGCGCTTTGTCCCAAGGCCAATCGGGTGAAGAACTGGGATGCCCTGCATGCGCTGATGTCGCAATGGAGCCGGCAACACGACAAGCAATGGATCGCCGATACCGCGCAGCGCGAGCACGTGCCGAGCTTTCCGTTGCGCGACGTCTCGGAGCATCTGGACACGCCGCAGATGCGGCATCGCCGGTACTACGGGCCGCACGATCTTGCCGGAAAAGCAATTCAGGTGCCGGGCACGCCGTTCGGCCTCAGTGTCGTCGCGTCGGGCCGCAAACAGCGCACGCCGACTGGTCCGATGCCGTTGTCCGGCGTACGCGTGCTCGATTTCAGCTGGGTGATCGCCGGTCCGACGACGACGCGCTACCTTGCCGCGATGGGGGCGGAGGTCATCAAGGTCGAAGCGCCCGGCAGCGGCGACCCGGGGCGCGGATCGGAACTGCATACGGTGCTTGGGCAGGCGAAGAAGAGCATCGTCCTCGACCTGAAGAAGCCGCAAGCCGTCGAGGTCGCGCGGGCGCTTGCCGCGAAGTCCGACATCCTGATCGAGAATTACGCCACCGGCGTCATGGACCGGCTCGGTCTGGGCGCCGAGGCGCTGAAGGCCGTGAACCCGGATCTCATCTATATCTCCGCATCGGGGATGGGCAGAACCGGGCCGGACTCGCAGGCCGTCGCGTATGGGACGCTGCTGCAGTGCTACGCCGGATTTGCCGGGCTGAATCGTCATCCCGACGTCGCGCCGCGCATCGGCCTGGCGTGGCTCGATCCCATGTGTGGCCTGATGCTTGCCTTTGTCGCTGCCGCCGCGCTCTGGCATCGGCAGCATGAAGGAGGCGTGGCGCGCGTCGATTTCTCGATGATCGAGGCGATGCTGTGGACCATGGCCGAGCCGCTGGTCGCGACCCAGCTCGGCACACCAGCCGAAACCGATGGGCAATGCCTCTCCGCGTCATGCGCCGCACGGCGTCTGGCGCTGTGCGGGCGACGACGACTGGATCAGCGTCGTTGCGCGCACCGACGCGGAATGGCGCGCGCTGTGCGATCTCGTGCCGGGCCTGTCGGGCATGGCCGCACCTCGATCTCGGTCAGCGCATCGACGCGCGAGCGCGTCAATCGATGCAGCCCTGACCGCCTGGGCCGGCTCCCGGTCGGCTTCCGCTGCAGCCGAATCGCTGCTGAAGGCCGGCATTCCCGCGGCCGCCCTCGCGCGCACCGGGGATCTGGTGAAAAGCCCGCATCTTGCCGCCCGCGAATTCTGGGACAGGCACGGCGCCGGTGTGCTGCCGGGATTGCCGTGGCGCGCCAGTTTCGGCCGCACGACAGGCCCCGCGCCGGAACTGGGCGCGGATTCCGATCATGTGCTCGCCGACGTCCTCGGGCTGTCGCAGGAACGTATTGTCGACCTGCGGACGAGCGGAGCGCTTGGCCAGGGTGCGCACTCATAACACCCGACCCCTTCACGCAATTGCGCACACGGATGCTGCCGACTGCTCAATAGACCTCAGGAACAAATCTCTGGGACGACATCTTGGGGCGCTTGTAGTCGGTATCGGACTGGCGCGGCGGAACCTCGATCTCGACCGGCTTCATGTCCCGATAGGGAATCTGATCCAGCAGGTGCCTGATGCAGTTGAGCCGGGCCCGCTTCTTGTTGTCGGCGTTGACGACAAACCACGGCGTCCTCTTGAGATCGGTGTGCTCGAACATCACGTCCTTGGCCCTGGAATAGTCCACCCAGCGCTTGCGTGACTCGAGGTCCATCGGGCTCAGCTTCCAGCGCTTGATCGGATTGCTGATGCGCTCCTGGAAGCGCCGCTCCTGCTCCTCGTCGTTGACCGAGAACCAGTACTTGATGAGGTAGATGCCCGAGCGAACCAGCATTTCCTCGAACAGCGGGCAGGTGCGCAGGAACTCCTGGTACTCCTCGTCCGTGCAGAAGCCCATGACGTGCTCGACGCCGGCGCGGTTGTACCAGCTTCGATCGAACAGGACGATTTCGCCCTTGGTCGGCAGCTGGGCGACATAGCGCTGGAAATACCACTGCGCCGCGCTCGCGTTCCGTCGGCGTGCCGAGCGCAACGACGCGGCAGACGCGAGGATTGAGGGACTCGGTGATGCGCTTGATCGCGCCGCCCTTGCCGGCGGCATCCCGGCCCTCGAACAGCACGACGACCTTGAGGCCGTTCAGCCGCACCCACTCCTGCAGCTTGATGAGCTCGAACTGCAGATGGGCAAGTTCCTCGACGTACTTGTAGTCCTCGGGCGGCTTGCGTGCCTTGGGCCGTTCGGCCAGGTGCCAATATTGCTGGATTGCTGCCGCTTCCTTGACGTCGCGCAGCACCGACAGTTCGGGCTCGCCGGCTTTGTGCTTCTTGGACATTTGGGCCTCCTCAGTCTCACTTCGAGCGGGGCAATCGGAAGGGGTTGCAACAGTCGCTTTCCGATAATTCAGGCTAGCACAGCCGTTTTCCGAGTGTGCTGAAATATGACCAGAGCGTTCGGCTCCTGATATCCTTGTCTCCCTTCCGTCAAGGGCCGCTCTCCACCCCAGGTGCTGCTGGAACCGGACGCCTTGCTGAACCGCGTATTGTACGAGCCCGGCAATCCCGGCAGTGTAGGGCCGATGCAGAAGCTGATCTCGGGGCATCGTCGAGTTCCGCGAGCACCAGCTGCCGCAATATGCCGAGCATTTCCGCGAGCTCGCCGGCGGCCAGTCGCCCGACACGCTGTTCATCACCTGCGCCGACAGCCGGGTCGTCGCCCAACCTGCTGGTGTCGACCGATCCCGGCGAGCTCTTCACCATGCGCAATGTCGGCAACCTGGTGCCGCCGGCCACGGCCGACGGGCTGTCGACCGGCGATCTGTCGGAAGCGAGCGCCATCGAATATGCCGTGCACGCTCCTGGAGGTCGCCAACATCGTGGTCTGCGGGCATTCGGGATGCGGCGCGATGAAGGCCGTGCTGGCGCCCGGCCCGCTGGACGATGCGCCCAACCTGGCAGCCTGGCTGCAGCACGCCGCACCGGCGGCCGCTTCGCCTCGAGCATGAGGCGGCGCCGCAGGCCGGGCTCGCGCCCTACGACCGGCTCTCGCAGCTCAACGTGCTCGTGCAGCTCGAGCACCTGATGACCTATCCCGATCGTGCGCGCCGCAGTCGAAGCAGAGGCCTTGCAGCTGAGCGGCTGGTGGTTCGATATCGCGACCGGCGACATGTACGCCTATCGAGCCGCGACGCGCGCTCGTTCGACGTCATCGATCGCCGGCTGGCCGACCGACTAGTCGAGGGACGAATGACAATGGAATGGCGCACGCGCTACGTGCTGAAGAGCTACTTCGAGTCCTCGATGTGGCTCGTCGCCGCTCGCGCGCCTACATCGTGTCGTTGGTGGCGATCCGCCTCCTCGGATGGCTGGATGAGCCGCCTCCAATGGCGGTGGGCTTGGCAGCTCGACGTCGACGGTCGTGCAGAACCTGTCCTGCAGATGTTCGTTGCCGCAATGCTGTCTTTCATCGTCTTCACCTTCAGCTCTCTCCTGGTCGCCGTCCAGATCGCGAGCGCGCAGCTCACGCCGCGCATCATCGCCACCGTCACTGCTGCGCGACAACACCATCCGCTTGATCGCGGCCCTGTTCATGCTGAGCCTTCGTGTTCAATCTCGGCCTGCTGGCGCGGACCCAGACGTCGGTGCTTTACCTGCCGCTGACGGTCTCGCTCGTCCTGCTGAACCTTAGCCTCGATCGGCTGCCTTTCTCTATCTGATGGACTACGCCGCGCGACTGCTGCGGCCCGTCAGCATCGTCTGGCGCCTGGGTGAGCAGGGACTGCAGGTCATCAAGCAGGTCTATCCGTCCAGCATCAAGGGGACGCACACGCCATCGCCCGCCGCATGCCGGTGCTCGGCACGCCGGCGCGCGAGATCCTGCACCGCGGCAAAGTCGGCGATCATCCTGGCGGTCAAATCTCGACGCGCTGAGGCTCGAGGCCGAGCGGACAGGCGGCGTCGTCGAGATTCGCTTACCGCGTCGGCGACTTCGTCGCGACGGGGGAGACGCTTTTCCAGCTGCATGGCGGTGCGGCGGCGGCAGACGACACGACGCTTGCGCGCTGCGGTTGCCATGGGCGCCGAGCGCACCATCGAGCAGGATCCTACTTTCGCCTTCCGCGTCATCGTCGACATCGCGATCAAGGCGCTGTCGAGGCGCCATCAACGATCCCACCACCGCCGTGCTGGCGATCGACCAGATCCAACGCCTGCTGCGCGCCGTCGGGCGGCGGCATCTCGCACGATGACGTGATCTCGCGACGCCGCCGGCAATCTGCGCGTGCTCTACCAGTACGCCGGGCTGGGACGACTTCGTGCAGCTCTCCTGCCGCGAGATCAGGGTCGTACGGTGCGGCGAACTTCCAGGTTGCGCGGCGTTTGCGGTCGATGCTCGAGAACACTCCAGAATGCTGCACGCCCGAGGCGCGCGTGGCCAGGCGCTGCGCGGGGAACTGGACCTGCTCGACCAGGTGCTGGCGGGACTGAAGATGCCGCCGGATGACCTTGCGGTCGCCCTGCACGCCGGACCTGCAGGGCTCAGGGCGCGTCGCCGCGGGGCTGACCGCAGATGCCGGCAGTGTCGCCAGCGTCTGGAAACGTCACAGGAACTTTGCATCTGCCGCCCTGCGGACGAGCGGCGCGCTCGGCTAGAATCGATTTCCCTCCCAGCGAGCTGGGGACGTGGTCGGCGTCTCCACCGACGCGAGACCTCATCGGGTCAGGATTGCCGCGGCGTAACCCGACACGTCGCTGATTCATGACCCCTCACGTCGGCCTATGGACCGACACCTCCCCGCGCTTACGCGACGGGGAGTGACGATCCCGATCGCTCAAAAACTCTCCGCTGCGATACGCCTCGTCCAGCCGCTTGGCATCCTCTTCCGAGAGCTCCGGCCAGGCATCGCCGCGCTTGCGCAGCTTGCCGTCGAACTTCGGCTTGCGCTTCTCGTTGAACGCCTGCCGGCCTTCCTCGCCGTCGGTCGTGGTCTGGATGAGCAGTGAGTTGATCAGGTTCTGCACGTGCCACGCCTGGTCGGTCGGCAGATCGCCGAAGCGCACCAGGAACTCCTTCATCATCCGCACCGCGACCGGCGGCAGCGTGCAGATATGGCGGGCGATCTTCTCCGCCCGTTCCAGCAATTGCGCGTGCGGGACGACTTCGTTGATGAGGCCGATCCGCAGCGCTTCCTGCGCATCGAACGGTTCGTCCGTCAGCAGGATCTTCATGGCATCGATGTAGCGCAGCTGCTTGGCGAGCAGGCTGGCGCCGGGGCCATGGCCCAGCCAGCCCTGGGTCAGCAGCGCGAACTTGAAGCGCGCGTGCTCGGCGCTGGCGATCCGGATGTCGGTCGACGACAGCAGGATGTAGAGGCCGGCACCCGCCGCCCAGCCGTTGACGGCGGCGATCACCGGCTTCCACACCCGCGGATAGTGATCGCCCATGCGCCCGTCGACGCCGGTCTTCTGGCCGTGCACGGTTCCTGCCAGCGGCCAGAAGATGCGCTGAGTGCGCAGATACTCGCGCTCCTCCTCCGTGATGTTCTTGCGCGGCGCGAGGTTGTGACCGCCGCAGAAGTGCGTGTCGCCCTTGCCGGTCAGGATTGCGCAGCGGATCGAGCGATCTTCCCATAGATCGATCCACGCCTCGGAAATCGCGTCGGACGTCTGCTTGTCGAGGATGTTCGCCTTGGCGGGGTTGTTCAGCGTGATGTAGGCGACGCCGTCGCGCTTCTCATAGTCGATGGTCAAGCGGTCATCCTCCCAAAGGAAAGTGGCAGAGCGCCACTCGAGTCAGGTGCGGACATGGGCACCGGTCAACGGGCGCGCGGTTTCCGATCGGAAACTACTCTAACGCAGGGGATTTTATTTACGGCTAGCACGCCCGCGGCCGAATGTGGTCGGCCGCTCATCCTGCTATTATTACCATTCGGAGTGCTTGCCAGGGCCTGTTCTGCAAACAAACGGCTCCGTGCAGTACGGGACAAAGGCCGGCCAAAGCCAGTATATTGGCCGGCGAGCCTCAATGGGCATCGAGGGTGCCAGAGGCATCGGCAGTTCAGCGCAAAAAGTAGAGGTAAGAAGCGCGCATAAGACGGAGGAGCAGCCCATGACACGTGTCCATCGGATCACCCGTCGCCGAGCGCTGAAGGTCACGGCTGGCGCCGTCGGCGCGACCCTGCCGCTGGTGCATGTCCAGACAGCAGCGCGCTGCCGGCAAGCTGACGATGGGCATCTGGGATCACTGGGTACCGGCGGCCAATCCGGTGCTGAAGGGCCTGGTCGACGAGTGGGCAGCCAAGAACAAGGTCGACGTCACGATCGACTTCATTGCCTCCGCCGGCAACAAGATGATTCTCACGCAGGCTGCCGAGGCGCAGGCGCGGAGCGGGCACGACATCCTTGCCTTCGACCAATGGGCTGCCCACCAGTATGGCGACAAGCTGACACCCGTGAACGACGTCGTGGATGCGCTGATCAAGCAGTACGGGCCGGTGAGCAAGGCCGTGGAATACCTTGGCACGTCGGATGGGAAATGGTTGGCCGTGCCGGTCGCCTGGGGCTCGGCTCCCCTGCCGCCGTGCGCACGCATCTCCATGATCAAGAATTTCACGGGCGAGGATGTGACCGAGTGGTACCCGGCCAAGGACGTGAAGACCAAAGGTGCGGCCGAGTGGACGTACGACAAGCAGCTGAAGATGGCCGAGCAGTGTCACAAGGCGGGCCACCTGTTCGCGCTCGGCTGCGGCGCCAACAGCACGGACGCGAACCAGACCTGGGGCGCGACGTTCGGGGCGTTCGGGGCGCATCTCGTGGATGGCAAGGGCAACATCACCGTCGATTCCGATCCGGTCCGCGAGGTGCTCGATTACGTCAAGCGCTTCGTCCCCTACCTGCCGCGCGAAACCATCTCCTACGATGACGCGTCCAACAACAAGGCCTACGTTGCAGGCTCGGCGGCCCTGATCTGGAACCCGCCCAGTGCCTGGGCCGTGGCCAAGCGTGATGCGCCTGCCATCGCCGCCGACACCTGGCACTTTCCAAATCCCAGGGGCAAGATGGGTCGACTTGTGCCTCATCGCCCCTATTTCTGGGGCATCTGGCAATGGGCGCAGAACAAGTCGGCGGCAAGAGACCTGATGACGTTCCTCAGCCAGCGCGACATCGTCACCAAGCTCAGCATTCCGGCGGCGGGCTATGACATCCCGCCATTTCTGTCGATGGCGGATCTGCCGGTCTGGGCCGAACTCGAGCCGCCGAAGGGCACGCTCTACAATTATCCCGTGCGCCCCCACCATGATGCCGAGTACTACATCGTCGGCTCGAGCGCGCCGCCGGACATCGGGGTGCAGATCTGGAGCCAGTACATGATCCCGGGGATGGTGGCGCGCATGGTGACCGGTCAAACTGCGAAGCAGGTGATCGATTGGGCGAAAAGGGAACTCGAGGGCATCCGCCGCTGAGCGGACGCCTCTTGTGACAGGCTTCCCAACTCAGGCGGTCGGTCGGTGCTGTCTCGCCTGACCATAGACAGAACGCGCCGCTTCCTCGCTGACCTTTCCGTTGCGCACATCCTCGCGCACATGCTCCGGCGGGCCGCCCGTGCGGATCGCCATATCCGCCACCGCCCGCGGTCTCGATGACGAGACGGTCGCCCTTGTGGAGCGTCGTGACCATCTTCGACGGGATGACATCCTCGCCGCCGCCGGCACGCGCCGGATGACCGAATGGGCCTTGGCGCCCTCCGACCCGCCGTCGAGACCGGGGGCGCTGAAGAAGTGGCGCTCGCCGCGATGGGAGAGCGACACCTCGCCGTCGAGGATTTCGTATTCGCGAACCACGCCGAGACCGCCGCGGAACGTGCCGGCGCCGCCGGGATCCTTCCTGAGCGCGACCCGGTGGATGCGGATCGGCGCCTCCATCTCCATGGCTTCGGCCGGCAGGTTCATGCAGTTCGTGGCATCCGTTTCGATGACATCGACGCCATCCAGACCGGCGCTGGCACCGCTGCCGCCGGCGATCAGCTCGCCGACGACGTAGCGGCCGCCGCCCGGATTGCTGCCGCCGAAGGCGATGACCAGGAGTTCGCCCGCCGGACGCCTGCCGGCACGCGCTCCGGCAGGATCTGGGCGAGCGCGCCGATCATGCAGCCGGTAATGCGCTTGATGGTGGATGTGCGGGCGTTGACGGCTGCAGGTTCCTGCGGATTGACGATCGTGCCCTCGGGCAGGCGCAACTTGATCGGCCGGAAGCAGCCGCCGTTGGTCGGGATGGTGGGGTCGGTGAGCGCGCGCACGGCGAAGCACGCCGCCGCCAGCGAACCGGACGGCACGCAATTGAGCGGGCCCTTCGTTTGCGGACTAGTGCCTTCGAAGTCGAACTCGATGTCGCCGCCCTTTACCGTGACGGCGACCTCGATGCGGATCGGCTTGTCGAGCTCGATGCCGTCGTTGTCGAGGTAATCGACAAACCGATAGGTTCCCTCGGGGATGGCGCTGAGCGCCTTGCGGGTCATTATCTCCGACCGTTGCAGGAGTTCGTCGAAGATCGAGGCCAGCTGATTGTGGCCGTAGCCGTCGGCGAGCTCCGCCAGCCGGCGCGCCGCCACCGTGCAGGCCGCGACCTGGGCATTGAGGTCGCCCATCACCGTATCGGGTATGCGCACATTCTGGCGGATCATCTTGACCAGCGTGTCGTTGAAGACGCCGCCGTCGCGCAGCTTCAGGGGCGGGATCCGCAGGCCCTCCTGGTAGATCTCCGTTGCGTTGGTCGGCACCGATCCCGCCGACATGCCGCCGACGTCCTGGTGATGTGTCATGGCGCCGCTCAGGGCGATGACCTTGCCGCGATGAAAGACCGGCGCAATGACGGCGATATCGGGCAGATGCGTGCCGCCCGTGTAGGGGTCGTTGAGGATGTAGATATCGCCGTCGCGCATGCCGTCGATGGGATAGGTCTCGAGCACCTTGGCGACCGCCGGGATGAGGGTCGCCAGATGGATCGGGATCGAGCAGGATTGGGAGAGCGTGGTGCCGTCGGCGGTGAACAGGCTTGCGGAAGCGTCGAGCCCTTCCTTGACGATGGGCGAAAAGGAACTGCGCAGCAGCGTCGACTGCATCTCGTTGGCGATGCCGTCGAGCTTGTAGCGAACGACCTCGACTGTAATGGGGTCGAGGGCTTCGGTCTTTGCCTGGGATGTCATGGCTTGTTCCCTCAGTCGGCGGTGATGATAAGGGTGCCGTCGGCGACGACAGTCGCGCGCCAACCGGGCTCGATCAGGGTCGTCGTGTCGGGTTGCTCGACAATGGCCGGACCTCGAATCTCGAGGCCGATCGCGCATCGTCGACCGATCGTAGACGTCGGCCGGGATGAATCGGTCGCTTTCGGCGGTGAGAATGGAGCGCTTGCCCTTGTGCGCGTTATCGCCTTGCGAGCGCGCCGGTGCCGCCGTCGCAGGTCGGCCGACGGTGCTGCGGTGGATGCTGCGGAGATTGACGATGCGGGCCGCGCCCTCGGTGCTGTGGCCGTAGATGCGGTCATGCGCCGCGAGGAAGTCGCGGTAGAGCGTCTCGAGCGGGTTGGCGGCATCGGTTTGAAGCGGAATCTCGAGATGGTAGGACTGCCCGACGTAGCAGACATCGGCGAAGTAGAAGATCTGCGTGTGCGCGGCGGGCACGCCCTCGCTCCGCATCAGGCTGGCGCAAGCCTGGTCGCGGTTCGCCGAGCGCCCGTTCCATCTCCGACCACTCGAGGCCTGCGAGCAGCCGCGGAAAGGCCACGGAACTCTCGTGTTCGATGGGCGCAAAGAGCAGGCCTGTCGCCGACAACACGCCGGGATGCGGCGGCACGGCGATCCGCCGGATGCCCAGTTCGCGCGCCAGCGCGGTCGCATGGAGCGGCCCGCCACCGCCCAGCGGCAGGAGCGTGTAACCGCGGGGATCGATGCCGCGGCCGATCGAGACGAGCCGGATCGCCTTCCGCCATCTGGGCGTTGAGGACCCGATGGATGCCCAGCGCCGCATGCTCGAGACTGAGGCCAAGCGGACGCGCGATCGTCGTTTCGATCGTCTGGCGCGCGAGGTCGGGCGAGAGCTTGAGCGAACCGGCCGCGAAATAATCCGGATTGATGTAGCCGAGGACGACCGATGCATCGGTTACCGTCGCCCGCTCGCCGCCGCGATCGTAGCAGGCGGGACCAGGCTCCGAGCCCGCCGACTGAGGACCGACCCGCAGCGAGCCGGCGCCATCGATCCACGCGATCGACCCGCCGCCCGAACCGATCGCGTTCACATCGACCATCGGCACGCGTACCGAATATCCGCCGATCTCGCCTTCCGCACGGATGAGCGGTTGCCCGCGGCTGATCAGGGCGATGTCGCAGCTCGTCCCGCCGATATCGACGGTGATCAGATCTTCGATCCCGGCCGCACGGCCGACCTCCAAGCCACCGATGACACCGGCCGCGGGGCCCGACAGGAAGAGCCGCACCGGACGCTGCCGGGCGATGGTGGAGGAGCTGATACCGCCGCGGGACTGCATGATCTGAAGCGGCGTCCGAACGCCGTCGCCCGCCAGATCCTGCTCCATCGCTCTCGAGATAACGTCCGACCAGCGGCTTGATATAGGCATCGAACGCCGTCACGCAGGTGCGCTCGTACTCGCGGAAGGCAGGATCGACCTCGCAGGACAGGGAGACCATGATGTGCGGGTGGCGATCGGCAATGATCTCGCGCGTCCGCCGCTCATGCGCCGGATTGAGGAAAGAGAACAGGTAGCTGACCGCGATCGCTTCGACGCCCTCGGCGGCCAGCTCATCGACCGCGTGCACCACCGAGCTCTCATCCAGCGGGACAAGAACATCACCCGTGGCCGTGACGCGCTCGCCCACCTCCTTGCGCAACGCACCCGGCGCCAGGAACACCGGCGTCTCGGGCTTGAGCACGAGGTCATACACTGAGTGCCGCATCTGGCGGCCGATCTCGAGCACGTCCTTGAAGCCCACGGTCGTGAGAAGGCCGATCTTTGCTCCCTTCGCCTCGAGCACGGCGTTGGTGGCGACCGTGGTGCCGTGAACGAAGCGGACGATCTCGTCCGGCGACACTCTCCATTCGCGCTGCATGTAATCCATCGCAGCCTTTACACCGGCGCTCGGATTGCGCCGCGTCGTCGGGATCTTGACGAGACGCATCGCCCCCTTGCCGTCGCGACAGACGACGTCGGTAAAAGTGCCGCCGATATCGACGCCGATCTCGAATTTCCCTGTCGCTTCCGCCATCACCACCATCTCCACTTCCAGTCCGGGAAATGACAGGCGACCGAACCCTGCGCCAGCGCGGCAGGGCCGGCTCCTCGCGCGCGCACAAATCGGCGGCCTTGGGGCAGCGCGTGCGAAAGCGGCAGCCGGACGGCAGATTTCCCGGGTCGGGCGGCTCGCCCTGCAGCCAGAAATCCCTGGTCACGCGCACGCCGCCGATCCTGGGAATGGCCGCGACCAGCGAGCGGGTATAGGGATGCCGCGGCCGATCGAAGATCGCATCGGTCGGCCCGCTCTCGACGATGCGGCCGAGATACATCACCGCGACGCGGCTGCACATCGTGCGGATGACGGCGAGGTCGTGGCTTATCAGCATATAGGTGAGGTCGAAGGTCTCGCGCAGGCCGCGGAACAGGGACGAGCACCGTCGCCTGCACCGACACGTCGAGACCCGACGTCGGCTCGTCGAGGATGACGACCTTGGGATGCAAGGTGAGGATGCGCGCAAGGCCGACCCGCCGCTGCTGGCCGCCGGAAATTTCGTGCGGGTAGAGATCGAGGTGCGTGTCGGGCAGCCCGACCGCTTCGAGGATGCTGCGAATGCGCGCGTCGCGCGCCGCCGCGTCGAGATCGGTGTGGATCACCAGCGGCTCGTGCAGCGAGCGGCCGATCTTCCAGCGCGGATCGAGCGACGCCCCGGGTCCTGATAGGCGTATTGCAGGCTGCGGCGCACGGCGCGCCGGGCGGCCGGCGCCAGCCGGTCGATGCGCTGCCCCTCGAACCAGATCTCGCCGGCCGTTCGGCTGGTGAATGCCCATGATGGCCTTGCCGAGCGTGGACTTGCCGCAACCGGATCTCGCCCACCAGCCCGAAGACTTCGCCCGGCATCAGGTCGAACGAGACGCCGTCGACCGCCTTGATCGACCCGATGCGCCGGTTGAACGGGCCGCGCACGGCGAAATGGACCTGCAGGTCGCCCAGGCTCAGGATCGCGTGGCGTCATGGGGCTTCGCGGTGCGGATGGTAGCAGCGCACCCAGTGCCCGGCGCCGAGCTGGTCGACCGGCGGGCGCGCTTCGCGGCACGGCCCGGCAGCCGCGCTCGCAGCGCGGGTGGAAACGGCAACCGCCGGGCGGCGCGATCAGCACGGGCACTTCGCCGGGAATGCCGCTGGCGGTGCCGTCCGCGTCCGGCAGGCTGGCCAGCAGCTTCGTCGTGTAGGGATGGGCCGGCGCGGCGAAGAAGCGGTCGACCGGCGCGGACTCGACGTCCTGCCCGGCATACATGACGTTGACGGCGTCGCAGATTTCATAGGCCGCGCCCAGGTCGTGCGTGGTCAGCAGCACGGCGACGTTGCGTTCGGTCGCCAGGCGGCGGATCAGGCCGAGAATCTGCGCCTGAATGGTGACGTCGAGCGCCGTGGTGGGTTCGTCGGCGATCACCAGGTCCGGACCGGGCAGCAGCGCCATCGCGATCATCAGCCGCTGGCGCTGGCCGCCGGAGAGCTCGTGCGGATACTTGCGCAGCATCTGGTCCGGCCGCGGCAACTGCACGGCATCGAGCAGCTCCAGGACCGCGTCGAGATCCGCCGCTTTCGCTCGGCGGGATAGCGCGACGCGACGGCCGGCAGCCATCCGCGCCCGGTCGGCGTGGCGGCGCGCGGCGACTTCCATTTCAGGATCTCCATGATCTGCTCGCCGACCGTGAAGACCGGGTTGAAGCTGGTGAACGGATCCTGCGGCACGAAGGTGATGGCGCGGCCGCGCACCGTCTGGTTGACGACCGCGGGGTCGGCCGTCAGCAGATCGGTGCCGCGGAACCAGACGCGGCCGCCGGTGATGCGGGCCGAGTCGCGCGGCAGGACACCCAGGATGGCGCGCGCCAGCGTGGTCTTGCCGCAGCCGCTTTCGCCGACCAGGCCGAGGACCTGGCCGCGTTCGATCGACAGGCTGACGCGGTCGAGGACCGAGGCGAAGCCGGCCTCGGTTGCGAACCCCAGCGACAGGTCTTCGACCGCCAGCAGCGCCGTCACTTTGCGCCGGCTCCCCGCCGCATGCGCGGGTCGAGGAAGTCGCGCAGCCCGTCGCCCAGCAGGTTGAAGCCCATGACCACCATGAAGATGGCGATCCCGGGCACGGTTGCGTACCACCACGCCTCGGGCAGGAATTCGCGCGATTCGGCGATCATGCGGCCCCATTCGGGCGTCGGCGGCGGCGCGCCCAGGCCCAGGAAGCCGAGCGCCGCCGCGGTCAGGATGGTGGCGCCCATGCCGATCGACGTGCGCACGATGATGGCCGAGGCGATGTTGGGCAGCACGTGCAGCGTCATCACGCGCAACGGCGAGGCGCCCGAGCGCGATCGCCGATTCGATGAAGACCTCGTTCTTCAGCGAGCGCGTTTCGGCGAAGACCAGGCGGGCCCAGAACGGCCAATAGGTGATGCTGAGCGCCAGGATGACGTTTTCGATCGACGGGCCCAGCGTCTGGGCGATGGCGATCGCCAGCACGATCTGCGGCACCGCCAGGAATATGTCGGAGACGCGCATCAGGAGATTGCTGGGCCAGCCGCCGTAGTAGCCGGCGACGAGCCCGATCGGCACGCCGACCACGACGGCGGATCCGACGGCGACAACGGCGATGGTGATCGTGATGCGGGCGCCGAACAGGATGCGGCTCAGCAGATCGCTGCCCATCCGGTCGGTGCCCAGCCAGTTCACGGCGTCGGGCGCATGCAGGCGGTTGGCGGTGTGGAAGTCCGCGACGTCGCCGGGAAACGGCGCCAGGAACGGCGCGAAGATCGCCGCCACGACCAGCAGAAGCAGCAGCGCCAGGCCCAGTGCCGAGGCGCGGTCGCGCGCGAACCGGCCCACTCCCGCCGCCAGCCCGGCATCATCGCGTCCTTCATCGTCGAGTCCCCGGGGTCGATGAACGAATGGGTGATGTCGACCAGCAGGTTGACGATCACGATCAGGGCGCCGATCCAGATCGTGAAGCCGATGATCGCCTTGTGGTCGGACTGCAGGATCGACTGCACGGCAAACGTGCCGATGCCGGGCCAGTCGAACACCGTCTCGACGATCACGGCGTTGGTCACCAGCACGCCGAAGATCAGGCCGATCTGGGTGACGGTCGAAATCAGGGCGTTGCGCAGCACGTATTTCCAGACGATCAGGCCCGGCGGCAGGCCCATGGCGCGCTGGTAGAGCACATGGTTGCTGTTGATGACGTCGAGCACGCCGGCCCGGGTGAAGCGGACAATCGTCGCGGCCGCCGGCAGCGCCAGCGTCAGCGCCGGCAAGGCGATGTGGGAGAGCGCGCTGTGCAGGGATTCCATGTCCCAGTCGAGCAGCAGATCGATGATCATGAGCCCGGTCACGGGGTGGGGCCAAATCCGTCGATCCGGCTGTTGAGCGGCGCCACGCCCAGCTTCATCGCAAACAGGAATTGCAGCAGCAGCGCCAGCCAGAACGCGGCCAGGGCAAGTCCGGAGACGCTGATCACCCGCAGGACGTGGTCGAGCAGCGAATTGCGCTTCAGCGCCGATATCACGCCGAGCGGAATGCCAAGCGCGACCGACAGCGTGATCGCCGTCAGGGTCAGTTCCAGGGTGGCCGGCAGGCGCTGTGCCAGGTCCTCCGATATCGGGCGCTGGCTGTAGATGCTGATGCCGAGATTGCCCGACAGGATGTCGCGGAAGTGCCGCGCGAGCTGGACCCAGAGCGGCTGGTCGTAGCCGAGCTTGATGCGCATCGCCTCGATCTGCGCCGTGCGTGGCGTTCTCGCCCAGGAGAACACGCACCGGATCGGTGGGGATCGACGTTGGAGATCAGGAAGACGATGATGACGAGCCCGGCCAGCGTGGGCACGAACCAGGCCAGTCGCGAAAGGATCATCTCTAGACGGCGCATGGAACGGCTCTCGTGCACTCTCCCCACGGACGCGTGCGAGCGCTCCGAGCGCGCATCATGATCTGCACGCCATGAGCGCGTCGGAGGCACGCGGTCCGCAAGACCATGAGCTACTTGTAGTAAGCCCAGCGCATGTCCTGCCCGCTGCCGATCGGGCTGAAGCGGATTCCGCCGACATTGGCGGCGTAGGGGCCGTACCACTTGGTGTTGTAGACGAAGATGCCCATCGCCTGCTCGGTCACCTTGGTCGCCGCCTTCTCGTACAGCACGCGCCGCTTTTCCTGGTCGTTGGTCGCCAGCGCCTCGTCGATCCACTTGTCCAGCTCGGCATCCTTGCGTACGTGGAGTTGCGCGTTCCGATGTAGCGCGAAGCCGTAGAGTTCGCCGACCCAGTTGTTGGGGTCGACGTAATAGGTGCTCTTCCACAGCGGCACCATGTCGTAGTTCTTGTCGCGGTCCTGCATGCGGCTTTGCACGACCGGCCAGGGCGCCGATTCGATCTTGATCTCGATGCCGATCTTCTTGGCGCCGTTCTGCAGCAGGGCGGCGGCCTGCTCCGGTCTCGCTGAAACCGGCCAGCGTGCCGATCGTGATCGGCCGCAACGGCTCCTTGACCTGGGCAAGCTCCGCCTTGGCCTTTTCCAGGTCATAGGTGAAGCCTTTGAGGTCCTTGGGCGCGCCCCACAGATTGTTCGGGTTCGGGCTGGGGTTGCGGGCGACCGCACCCTTCAGGATGTCCTTGATGAAGCCGTCATAGTCGAAGGCATAGGCCAGCGCCCGGCGGAAGTGCACGTCGTCCATCAGCGAACGGCCGTTGTGGATGGAGAAGTAGAAGACGCGCATCGATTCCTGCCTCGAGGATCTGCACGTTCTTCGCCTCCTTCAGCCGCAGGATCTGGTCGTAGGGCAGGTATCCGTCGGTGCCCTGGAAGTCGCCCTTGATCATCCCCTGGACGCGGGTGTTGGTCTCCAGCACGGTGCGGAATTCGATCTCGTCGAACGCCTTGTTGCCCCAGCCGGCGAAATGCTCCTTGAACCGCTCGCCGACGAAGCCGATCGCCGGATCGTAGCGCTTCAGCTTGTAGGAGCCGGTGCTGGCCACGTTCTTCGCCAGCCAGGCCTGGCCCCAGTCGCCGTCCTTCTCGTTCTTCTTCACCAGCTTGGAATTGACCACCAGGATTTCCGGCACGGTGGACAGGAAGATGGCGGACGGCTCCTTCAGCGTGAACACGACCGTGTACTTGTCGGGCGCCTTGGTGCTGCCCGGGTCGATGATGGGCAGGAACAGCGACGCCGCGCCCTTCTTCATCGCCAGCATGCGCTCGATGCTGTAGATCACGTCGTCGGCGGTGAACTCGCTGCCGTCGTGGAACTTCACGCCTTTCTTCAGGTTGAAGGTCCAGGTCTTGCCGTCGGCCGAGGCGGTGTAGCTTTCCGCCAGCCACGGGATCATCTTCGGCGGATTGTCGACCCAGCGATACAGCCCGTCGTAGAAGTTGATGCGCGACGCGGCGCGGCCGACGTCGAAGATGGCGTGCGGATCGAGATTGTCGTAGCCGCTGTTGTTGGCGTGGACGTACTTGCCCTGCGCCCAGGCCTCGCCTGCAGCGACGGGCGATGTTGCCGCAGCGATTGCGGCCAGCACTGCCAGAATTGTCCGTTTCATTCCCTGCCTCCTCTGCTTCTGTCGTTCAGCCCTTCTTGCTTGACGTAGCGCGCGACGTCGGCGTGCGTCGCGAACCAGATGCCGGCATGCGCGCGGATATGCCGGATCAGCTCCTCCAGGATCATCATGCGCGAGCGGTGGCCGATGATGTGCGGATGCATGGTGAGCTGGAAGAGCCGCCCTCGGCATAGGCCGCGTCGAACTCGCGCCGGAAGATCTCCAGCACGCGCCGAGGGCGGCGTGTAGGGGCGCAGCGACGCGAAGCGATTCATGTTGAAGTAGACCGCGTCGTCGCGGATCCACTCGACCGGCAGCTCGACGACGCCGGTCGGCTGGCCGTCGAGCAGCAGCTCGTAGCAGTCGTCGTCGGCCATCAGCGAGGAGTCGTAGAGCAAGCCCATGTCGCGCGTGATGGCGAGCGTGTGCGGCGAGAAATCCCAGGACGGCGTGCGGATGCCGACCGGGCGCTGGCCCGAGACTTTCTCCAGCATGTCGGCCGAGCGCATCTGCAGGTCGCGCTCCGACGCCTCGGGCAGGATCGAGTTGCGCTCGTGGATCCAGCCGTGGATGCCGATCTCGTGGCCCTCGGCGGCGACGCGGCGCTGCTCGTCGGGATGGAGCATGGCCGAGACGGCCGGCACGTAGAAGGTCGCCGGGATCGCGTATTTCTGCAGCAGCGCCAGGATGCGCGGGATGCCGGCGCGGTTGCCGTACTGGCCCTGGCTCAGGCGGCCGATCGACTCGCCGCCTTCGCGCAGCTCGCCGGTCTCGTGGTCGGAGTCGAACGAGATCGCCACGGCGCAGCGCGCGCCGTCCGGCCACGCGTCGGGCCGCAGCGTCCGGCCGGCGCGCACGCGCTCGACGATGCCGCGCCAGCGCTCTTCGGACCATTGCCAGGGCTGCTCCTGCTCCTCCGGCTTGGGAACGATGGTCGGGCGTGCAGGGGACATGGTCTCCTCCTCCTGAGGCTCAGGCGAGCGGGCTGCCGGTCACCGGCAGCACCTGGCCCGTGATCCACGACGCGTAGGGCGAGGCCAGGAACATCACGGCATGGGCGATGTCCTGCGGCTCGCCCAGGCGGCGCATGGCGACGCGCTCGATCATCGCCTTCTGGCCGTCCGGCCCGTAGGACTGCCATTGCCGCTCGTAGTCGGGGCTGGTGCGCAGGAAGCCCGGCGCCACGGCGTTGACCGTGATGCCGCTCGGCCCGAGCTCGTGCGCGAGCTGGCGCACCAGGCCGAGCTGGGCCGCCTTGGCCGTGGCGTAGGACTGGATTCCGGTCAGGCTGACGCCCAGGCCGGCGCGGCTGGCGATCACGATGATGCGGCCGCTCGGCCTTCTTCTTCATGCCCGGCGCCACGGCGCGGCTGGCGAAGAACGCGCCTTCGACATTGACGGCCTGGATGGCGCGCCAATCGTCGTCGCTCACCTCCTCGACCGGGCGCTTGACCTGGCCGCGCACGCCGCCCGCGACATGCACCAGCACGTCGACCGCGCCGCAAGCCCGCTCGACCTCGCGCACGAAGCCGTCGACCTCGGCCGACTGCGTCAGGTCGACCTTGCGCGTCTCCAGCGTGCCGCCGCGCTGGGGCCTGGCCCGCGCCTTCAGCGCCGCCAGCTCGCCGTCCAGGAGGTCGCAGGCCCACACCCTGGCGCCGCGCTCGACGAAGCCCTCGACGATGCCGCCGCCGATCCCGCGCGCGGCGCCGGTGACGATGACCGCCTGGTTGTCGAAATGGATGTCCATCAGCCGCTCATTCCGCCGCTTGCGCGCGGCCTGCAGCTGCGGGAACTCAGCCGACCGCCAGCTCGAAGGCGCGCCGCACCTCGCTGCCGTCGCCGCGGCGCTGATGCGCCGGCACTCTCTTCCAGGGCGGCGAAAATCCGCTTCTTCATGTAGTGGCGCCAATGGACGGGCAGGGTGGCCAGCACCTCGGTCAGGACGGCATAGTTGGCGTTGGTCCATTCGCGCTCGTAGGCCTCGCGCTGGGCGTTGAAGGCGAAGACGCTCGGGCTTGGCGTTCGCCGCCAGGCGCGCGCGGCGGGCCGCCGTCGCCGTCTCGTCGATCGCGCCGTCGCGGATGACCACGCCGTAGTCGTCGGCGGCGGACCCGACCGAGACCTTGCCCTGCTGCACGTCGAACAGCACCGCCCGGGCGTCGCGCTCCCAGGCCGGTCCCCAGCCGCCGCCGCCGCACGCCGTCGTCAGGATCACGTCGCCGGGGTCGAGGGCCACCACGTCGGTATTGCCGAGATCGATGGCGCCGTTGGTCTCAGGATTGCGCCAGAAGCTGGAGGTGGCGCCCGGCCGGCCGCCGTTGCTGCCCCAGGCCGAAAGCGCGTGCGGTCGCGGTTGCGCGCCGTCACCACGGTGTTGGGCGAGAACACCTTGAACTCGAGCAGGGTGCCAAGCCCGCCGCGATGCTTGCCGGCGCCGCCGGTGTCGGGCACCAGCCCGTAGCGCAGCACCTTGATCGGCACCTCGGTCTCGTTGATCTCGACCGGCGTGTTCTTGAGGAAGCTCGAGTTGGCGCCCGAGCCGTCGGCGCCGTCGCCGCCCGACCAGCCGCCGGCGCCGCCGGTGATCGGGTCGATCGAGGCCATGATCGTGCGGCCGCTGCGGTTGTCGGTCGTCTTGACGTTCATGATGGCGCTGCTGCCGGCGGGGCCGGCGGGCAGGAGGTCGGGCACCGCCGCCTGGAACGCGCCGATCGTGACGCCCTGCAGGCGCCCGCAGGTCATGCTGCGCATGCCGACGGCGGCCGGGAATTGCGGGTTGAGGATCGTGCCTTCGGGGATGACGCAGCGCGCCGGCCGCGTGATGCCGCCGTTCAGGAGAATCGTCGGATCGATGCTGTAGAGGCAGTAGGTGTAGCCGACCATCAGCAGGATGTGACGCTCGGCGCCGCCGGTCGGCACGTTGAGCGACGATTGAAGCTGGGCGTCGGAGCCGGAAAAGTCGAGGATCGCCTCGTCGCCGCGGATCTTCAGGGTCAGGGCGAGCCGCACCGGCACCCCGCCCGGCGCGTCTTCGTCGAGGTAGTCGGCGAAGAAATAGTCGCCGTCGGGAATGCGGCTGAGCAGGGCGCGGGCCTGCCGTTCGCCGAGGTCGAGCAGATCCTTGACGCCCTGGCGGAACACCTCGACGCCGAACTTGCGCACCATGTCGTGGACCTTGCGCTCGCCGGTGTTCATGGCCGCGATCTGCGCCTGCAGGTCGCCGTAGTTCTGATCGGGCATGCGCACGTTGGTCAGCATCACGTCGAGCAACGCCTGGTTCAGCTTGCCCTGGTCGTAGAGCTTGTTGGGCGGGATGCGGATGCCTTCCTGGTGAACCTCGGTCAGTTGCCGCGACAGCGATGCCGGCACCGCCCCGCCCACGTCGGTGTTGTGGATGTGGCTGACCGAGAAGGCGACCAGCTCGTCCTCCCAGAAGATGGGCTTCCACATATGCAGGTCGGGCGTGTGGGTGCACACGAAGCCGCTGTAGGGATCGTTGGTGATGCAGATGTCGCCCGGGCGGTAGTCGCCGACCATGCGCAGGGCATTGGCGTAGTCGAGCCCGATGAACCAGGTGGCGCCGAGGTCGCGCGGGCTGGCGAAGGTCATGCCGTCGGGCGTGGCCAGTCCCGTGGTGAAGTCCTCGGTTTCCTTCACGAAGGTCGAGTAGGCCGTGCGGAACAGCGTGAACGCCATGCTGTCGGCGGCCGCCTGCGCGTGATTGGCGAAGATCTGCAGCGTGACCGGGTCGATGCGCATCGCGTGTCCCTTCATTGCCCTGAGCGACAGGAGAATGTTGCCGTACGCGTCGACCGCGCCGGTGAAGCCTTCCGGAACGCAGATCGTCGTATCCTCCTGCGCCACGACGCAGGGGCTGCCAAGACGATGCCCGTGTTCCAGGTCGGCCCGCCGATAAAGCGGCACGGTACGCCAGGCGCCGTCGAGGTACACCTCGATCTGCTTGGCGGGCGTGGGCGAGCCGGTGCGCCGCGGCTGCGCCGGGAACTGCGGCTGTGGCGAGGTGCCCACCACCACCATGCGCAGGCTGACCAGAGACACCGGCGCCGTGGCGGAGCTGTGGCCGTAGAGGCGATCGTGCTGCGCATGGAAGGCCGCGGCGATCCGCTGCCAGTCGCCCGCCGCGATCCAGTCCAGCTGCAGCGGCACCTCGATTTCGAACGATTGCCCCTGATAACGCATGTCGGCGGCGGGCTGCAGCACGTAGGGGCCGGCGAACTTCTGCTCGTCGGTGATCCAGGCGGCGGCGCGGCGCGCGAGATGGTCGAAATCCGCCTTCAGGCGCGGCAGCTCGGCGGCCGACAACGGGTAGTAGGCCGTGCTGATGAAGTCGTTCTTGACGTCGGCGACCAGTCCGCCCAGCGCCGAGAGCACGCCCGGCGCCGTCGGGATCAGCACCCGGCGCATGCCCAATTCGCGCGCCAGGAAGCAGCCCAGCATCGGTCCGGCGCCGCCGAACGCCAGCAGCGTGAAGTCGCGCGGGTCGATGCCCTGGCGCGAGGCGAGCTTGCCGACCTCGCGGTACATGCCGGAGACCGCCACTTGAATGATGGCTTCGGCGGCCGGTTCGAGCCCGCGCCCGAGCTTCGCCGCGATCGTGCGCGACGGCGGCGCGCGCTTTTTCGACATCGACGGCAACCGCGTCATAACCGATGTTGCCGTGGCCGATGACGCCACAGACGGCGAAGGCATCGGTCATGGTGGGCCGCGCGCCGCCGCGACCATAGCAGGCCGGGACCGGGCGTGGAGCCCGCGCTCTCGGGCCCGACCGTCAGGATGCCGAACTCGCTCACCGCGGCGATCGAACCGCCGCCGTCGCCGATCGACGTCACCGAAACGGTCGGGATGTAGATCGGAAAGTCGCCCACCATTTCGCCCGTGCCGTAGGTCGGCGTGCCGTCGACGATGATCGCGACATCGGCCGAGGTCCCGCCGATGTCGAGGCTCAGGACCTTGTCCAGCCCCGCCTGGCGCGCCACGAAGCCGGCGCCGATGACGCCGGCGGCCGTGCCGGACAGCAGCATCTGCAGGCAGGCCGACTTGCCGAGCTCGGCCGTCATGACCCCGCCGTTCGACTTGGTCACCATGGCCTCGGCGGCAACGCCGGCCTGCTTCAGGGCCGTCTGCAGGGCCGCGAGGTAGCGCGCCACGACCGGTTGCACGTAGCCGTGGATCGTGGCCGTGGCGGTGCGCTCGTATTCGCGAATGATCGGCCACACGTCGCTGGAGCAGAACACCGGCATCTGCGGGGCCCATTGGCCGATCAGCCGCTGCGCCTCCCGTTCGTGCGCCGGATTGCGATAGGAATGCAGCAGCGCCAGGACGATCCCCTCGGCGCCCAGCGCGATGGCCTGGTCGAGCGCGCGGCGCAGGCTGGCATGGTCGAGCGGCCTGTCCACGGTTCCGTCCGCCAGTATGCGTTCACGCACCGGCAGCACGCGGTCGCGCGTGACCAGCGGCTCCGCCCGTTTCGACATCAGGTGATACGGATCGGGCATCTTGAGGCCGCGCCAGTTCCAGCACGTCGACGAAATTCTCCGTCGTGAACAGGCAGAGGCGAATGCCCTTGCGTTGAATCACCGAGTTGATGCCGACGGTCGGTGCCGTGCGTGAAATATCCGATGTCCTGCGGGTGGATGCCGAAGCGGCTGCCGAGCTCCGCCAGCCCGGCAATGACCTCGCGGCCCGGGTTCCTGCGGCGTCGACAATACCTTCAGCGTCGCCAGGCGGCCGGTCGCCTCGTCCAGGGCGCAGAAATCCGCGAAGGTGCCACCGATGTCCACGCCGATCCGATAACTCACCGCTGGATCCCCTCCGTTGTAAGACTCTATGCCGCGCGCCGGTAGCCGAGACGCTGGCTGATGGTGGCCGCCGCGCGGACGACGCCGGCGATGATGCGCGGCTTGGCGGCGGGATACCGCGCTGAAACCGTTCCCACATTCAGCGCAGCAACGACCGTACCATCACCGCTAAGCACCGGTGCCGCCGTCGCCGATCCACCGAGCACGAATTCCTCTTCGAGAACGGCGTAGCCGTCGGCCGCCACCTTGGCGAGGATCGCGCGCAGCTTGCCGCGCGTCGGTCACGGTTCTCGGCGTGTGGGCGCGCAGTCGTGTGCGCATCAAATAGGCATCTGTCGACTTCTTGTCCCAGAACGCCAGCAGAACCCTGCCCATCCCGGTGCAATAGGCCGGCCGCAGGCGGGGATCGTCGGGATCGTAGCGGATCTGCGCGCGACTGACCGACTTGGCAATGACCTTGACGTCGCCGCGCGCCGCGCGGACCCCCAGGAACACGGTTTCGTCCAGGTCGTCGCGCAGCTGGTCCATCACCGGGCGTGCCACGGCCGCCAGGTGCGCCTCGGGCCCGCCGATCCAGCCCGACGACTGGCGCAGCGACTCAGTTCAGCGACGTAGCGGTCGGCCGCGTCGCGCTCGACATAGCCGCGCGACTGCAGCGTCCGCAGCAACGCGTGCGCGCTGCTCTTCGGCAACGCCAGGATCGAGACGAGGTCCTTCAGGGGCCATCGGCTCTTCGCTGCGGAACAGCAGCTCGAGAATATCGAGCACCCGGGCCGCGGATTTCCATTGTCGTTCATATCCGTGAACTTCGTTCCAGCTATTGAAACGAGTTCAGCCAACGGCCAGGCGAGAGTCAAGTCGCGAGTCCGTCCGCCGACAGATTTCTGGCACCCGAACCATCCTCGGCCCCAAGATGCGCGCAGACGCCAGTGATGGTGGGATGACCAAGGCCGAAGCGATTGCACGTGGAGGAGTACCGCCGCGCGCACGTGCCGCTGTACAACGACCAGAAGCTCAAGCTCGGCGTCTTCGGCATCAATTGCAGCTACGGGCTCAACATCTCGCACGCGCCGACCACCTATAAGGTGACCTGGGAACACACGTCCGAGATCGTCAAGCGTGCCGATGCCATGGGTTTCGAGCTGGCCCTGCCGGTGGCGCGCTGGCGCGGCTTCGGCGGCACGACCGACTTCAACGGCGAGATCGTTCGAGACCTACACCTGGGCGGCAGGGCTGGCCCAGGCGACCACGAACATCATGGTTGCCGCGACCTCGCACGTGCCGACGGTGCATCCCATCGTTGCCGCCAAGCAGGCGGCGACCATCGACCATATCTCCAACGGCCGCTTTGCGCTCAACCTCGTGATGGGCTGGTTCACGCCGGAGATGGAGATGTTCCAGGGCACCCAGCGGGCGCACGACGATCGCTACCGCTACGGCGCCGAGTGGCTGGCCGTCGTCAAGCGCCTGTGGACCGACGAGGAGCCGTTCGATTTCAGATCGGCGGATTTCCACATCAAGCAGGCCCAGGCCCATCCCAAGCCGATCCAGAAGCCCTATCCGGTCCTGATCAACGCCGGTCATTCGCCGGCGGCCACGGGAGTTCTCCGCCCGCGAGGTCGACTTCAGCTTCGTGGGCTTCGACAGCGTCGAATCGGTCAAGGCCGTGGCGGCGCAGGTGCGCGCGATGGCCCGCACGGATTATCGGCGCGATATCGGCGTCTGCACCTCGGCTCTCGTCGTTTGCCGGGAGACCGAGGCCGAGGCGCGCCGGGTCTATCGCAGCATCATCGAGCAGGGCGACTGGGTGGCCGCGGACAATCTCATGAAGGTGCTGGGCATCGAGAGCCAGTCGTTCAACGAGCGCATCGAGAAGTATCGCGAGCGCGTCGTCGCGGGCTGGGGCACGAATCCGATCATCGGCACGCCCGAGCAGGTCACCGACCAGCTCGCCGAGGTCTCGGCGGCCGGCATCGACGGCATGGTGTTCGGCTTCCTCGACTACAACGAGGAGCTCAAATATTTCGACAGTGCGGTGATGCCGCTGCTGCGCCAGGCGGGGCTTCGCAAGTAGGAGGGACGATGAAACGCAGGACGATTCTCACGGCGACCGGCGCCGCTGCGCTCATGGCGTCGACCGGCGCGCAGGCGCAGGCCTGGCCGAACCGGCCGATCACCCTGTACGTCCCGTTCGCCGCCGGCGGCCCTCGGACATGTTCGGCCGCATCCTCGCGCGCGGCCTGTCGGCGGAGCTCGGCCAGCAGGTCGTGGTCGAGAACAAGGGTGGCATGGGCGGCCTCGTCGGCGTTGCTGCCATCGCCAAGGCGGCGCCCGATGGTTATGCGATCGGCATGAACGCCACCGGTCCGTCGGCGATCGCGCCGTTCATGGTCCCCAACATGCCGTTCGAGGACAAGGATCTGGCCCTGCTGACGCCGATCGCCCTGGTGCAGATGATCGTCGCTGTGTCGTCGCGCCTGCCGGTCAGTTCGGTCGCGGAGCTGATCGCCTATGCCAAGGCCAATCCCGGCAAGATCAACTATGGCTCGTCCGGCCCCGGCGGGATCAGCCATCTGGCGGCCGAACTGTTCAGAGTGCCGCCGGCATCGACATCGTGCATGTGCCCTATCGCGGGGCGGCGCCGGCGGTCCAGGATCTGCTGGCGGGGCAGGTCCAGATGGTCGTCCTCGACGTCGGGGTGCTGCTGCCGCATATCCGGTCCGGCAACATCAAGGCCCTGGCGGCGACCAGCAAGACCCGCTCGGCCCTGCTGCCCGACGTGCCGACCACGGCCGAGGTCGGGCTGCCCACGGTGCTGTCGGACAATTGGTACGGGCTTGCCGCGCCGGCCGGTGTTCCCAAGCCTGTTCTCGACCGCATCCATGCAGCCGCCGTCGCGGTGCTCAACACCAGGGAAGCGGCCGAGCCGATGATGGCGCAGGGCGCGGTGATCCGGCCGATGACGCCGGCCGAGTTCACCGACTTCGTCCGGCTGGAGCGGGAGAAGTGGGGACCCGTGGTCAAATCAAGCGGCGCCAAGATGGAGTGACGCGTCCGCTCAGCGACGGATGCCCTCGAGTTCCCTTTTCGCCCAATCGATCACCTGCTTCGGCGTGTGACCGGACACGATGCGCGCCGCCATCCCCGGGATCATGTACTGGCTCCAGATCTGCACCCCGATGTCCGGCGGCGCGCTCGAGCCGACGATGTAGTACTCGGCATCATGGTGGGGGCGCACGGGATAATTGTAGAGCGTGCCCTTCGGCGGCTCGATGTTCGGCCCAGACCGGCAGATCCGCCATCGACAGAAATGGCGGGATGTCATAGCCCGCCGCCGGAATGCTGAGCTTGGTGACGACCTCGCGCTGGCTGACGAACGCCATCAGGTCTCTTGCCGCCGACTTGTTCTGTGCCCATTGCCAGATGCCCCAGAAATAGGGGCGATGCGGCACGAGTCGACCCATCTTGCCCCTGGGATTTGGAAAGTGCCAGGTGTCGGCGGCGATGGCAGGCGCATCGCGCTTGGCCACGGCCCAGGCGCTGGGCGGGTTCCAGATCAGGGCCGCCGAGCCTGCAACGTAGGCCTTGTTGTTGGACGCGTCATCGTAGGAGATGGTTTCGCGCGGCAGGTAGGGGACGAAGCGCTTGACGTAATCGAGCACCTCGCGGACCGGATCAGAATCGACGGTGATGTTGCCCTTGCCATCCACGAGATGCGCCCCGAACGCCCCGAACGTCGCGCCCCAGGTCTGGTTCGCGTCCGTGCTGTTGGCGCCGCAGCCAAGCGCGAACAGGTAGCCCGCCTTGTGACACTGCTCGGCCATCTTCAGCTGCTTTTCGTACGTCCACTCGGCCGCACCTTTGGTCTTCACGTCCTTGGCCGGGTACCACTCGGTCACATCCTCGCCGGTGAACATTCTTGATCATGGAGATGCGTGCGCACGGCGGCAGGGAGCCGAGCCCCAGGCGACCGGCACGGCCAACCATTTCCCATCCGACGTGCCAAGGTATTCCACGGCCTTGCTGACCGGCCCGTACTGCTTGATCAGCGCATCCATGACGTCGTTCACGGGTGTCAGCTTGTCGCCATACTGGTGGGCAGCCCATTGGTCGAAGGCAAGGATGTCGTGCCCGCTCCGCGCCTGCGCCTCGGCAGCCTGCGTGAGAATCATCTTGTTGCCGGCGGAGGGAATGAAGTCGATCGTTACCTCGACCTTGTTCTTGGCTGCCCACTCGTCGACCAGGCCCTTCAGCACCGGATTGGCCGCCGGTACCCAGTGATCCCAGATGCCCATCGTCAGCTTGCCGGCAGCGCTCGCTGTCTGGACATGCACCAGCGGCAGGGTCGCGCCGACGGCGCCAGCCGTGACCTTCAGCGCTCGGCGACGGGTGATCCGATGGACACGTGTCATGGGCTGCTCCTCCCTCTTGTGCGCGCTTCTTCCCTGTATTGTTTTTAAGCTGAACGCCGATGCCTGCGGCACCCTCGATGCCTATTGAGGCTCGCCGGGCAATATACCGGCTTTGGCCGGCTGTTGTCCCGGTCACACGGTGAGAAAGCGCGCCCGAATGGTCTCTTCTTCCGGCGCGGAAGACGGCCGGGGTCGCCCGGTAGACCATGCGACCCTTGACCATGATGTGCAGCTCGTCGGCGACCGCCTCGGCAAGCTTCATGTTCTGCTCGACCAGCAGGATCGTGACGCCTTCCTCGCGCAGCAGCCGGATGATGCGGGCGAGCTCGCGCACGACCAGCGGCGCGAGGCCCTGGCTCGGCTCGTCGAGCAGCATCACCTTGGGATCGGACACCAGCGCCCGGGCGATCGCCAGCATCTGCTGCTCGCCGCCCGAGAGCTGCGAGCCCCGGCTGGCTGGCGCGCTCGCGCAGCGAGGGGAACAGTTCGAGCAGCCGCGCGATCGGCCAGGCGCGTGCCGGGCCCGCGCTCGCCAACCTGGATGTTCTCGACCACGGTGAGATCGGGAAAGATCAGCCGTCCCTCGGGCACGTAGGCCACGCCCTCGCGCGCCACGCGGTGCGGCGGCCAGCCGGTGATGTCGGTGCTGCCGACCTGCACGCGCCCGCCGCTCAGGACGACGCAGCCCCATGATGGTCTTCACCATCGTCGTCTTGCCGACGCCGTTGCGGCCGAGCACGGCGCTGATGCGGCCCTGCGGCATGTCGAGGTCGACGCCCTGCAGGACATGGCTGGCGCCGTAGTGCGTGTTCATGCCCTCGATCCTGAGCATCACTCGAAGCCTCCGAGATAGGCGTCCTGCACGCGCGGATCGGCCTTCACCTGGTCCGGCGCGCCGTCGGCGATCACCGCGCCGCGATGCAGCACCGTGATCCTGTGGGCGAGGCGGAACACCACCTCCATGTCGTGCTCGACCAGAAGGACCGTCATCCGCGACGCCTGCAGGAAGCGCGCCAGCGTGTCCACCGCCTGTTCCGTCTCCTCGACCGAGAGCCCCTGCGTCGGCTCGTCGAGCAGCAGCACGCGCGGCTGCTGCGCCATGGCCATCGCGACCTCGAGCAGGCGCTGATCGCCGTGCGAGAGCAGCCCGGCGGGCCGGTCGGCGATGCCGCTGAAGGCCGAGCTGCTCGAGCGCCGCATCGGCGAGCGCCTGCGGCCTCGCTGAAGATCCGGGCGCCGCCGAACGGCTGCCAGCGCCGCGTGTGACGGGCCTGCGCCGCCAGCCGCGCATTCTCGCGCGCCGACATCTCGGGAAACAGCGCGGTGATCTGGAAGGTGCGCGAAATGCCCAGCCGGCAGATCTGGTGGCTGGGCAGGCCGGCGATCGGCTGGCCGGCGAACCGGATCAGTCCGGCGGTCGGCTTGACCGTGCCGGTGATCGACGTTGAACAGCGTCGTCTTGCCGGCGCCGTTGGGACCGATGACGGCGCGGACCTCGCCTTCCTCGACCTTCATGGCGACCTGATCGAGCGCGACCAGGGCGCCGTATCGCCGTGTCACGCCGTCGAGTTCGAGCAGCGCCACGGTCAGGGCCTCGGGCTGGCGCGCAGCCGCCCCATCTGCAAGCGCCCGTCGCCAGGCCCCAGATCCCCTGGGGCGCGAACAGGACGAAGGCGATGAAGATCAGGCCGAAGTAGAGCGCCCAGGCCTCCGTCAGCGCGCTGAGCTGGTGCTCCATCAGCATGAAGAAGGCGGCGCCCAGGACCGGGCCGATCAGCGTGCCGGAGCCGCCGACGATCACCATGATCAGCACCTGGCCCGACAGCAGCCAGAACAGCAGCTCGGTATTGGCGAAGCCGGCGAACGGCGCGTAGAGGGCGCCGGCCAGTCCGCCCAGCCCGTAGGCGATGGCCACCACGGCGATCTTGTAGAGGCGGGTGTTGTAGCCCAGCGCCGTCGTCTTGGCCTCGTTCTCGCGGATGCCGCGCAGCACCGCGCCGAACGGCGAGCGCACCAGGGCCCGGCAGCACGAGGAACCCGCCGACCAGGCAGGCGAGCGCCAGATAGTAGAAGCCGGTCTTGCTCGACAGCGCCGCGAAGCCGAACGGGCCGATCGTGCGCGGAATGCCCGCCAGCCCGTCCGAACCGCCGGTCACCGAGGTCCATTTGAAGGAGATGGCGTAGAGCAGCTGGGCGAAGGCCGAGCGTCAGCATCGAGAAGGAGACGCCGGTCGCCAGCGTGCACATCCAGCCGACGCCGATGGCCATGAGGCCGGTCAGCAACGCGGCGGCGAACACCGCGAACAGCAGCGGCATGCCGGTGTGCAGCAGCATCCAGCCGCACGCATAGGCGCCGAAGCCGTAGGCGGCGGCGTGGCCGAACGAGACGAGCCGCGTGTAGCCGAACATCGAGATCGAGGCTCATGGCGAACAGCCCGAGGATGACCGCCTCGGTGAGCAGCGTCATGGCGAACGGCGGCAGGCCGAGCGGCGCCAGCACCAGCACCAGCGCGACGACGATCCAGATCAGCCGGGTCGCGCCTTGATCCGCTCGGGCATCCGCTCACGCTTCCTTGCCGAGCAGGCCGCCCGGACGCACCACGAGGACGGCCAGCATCACCAGGTACATGAAGGCCAGCGCGAAATCGGGCGCGTAGTAGTTGCCGAACACCTGGACGAAGCCGATCAGCAGCGCGCCGATCGAGCGAGCCGAGGAAGCTGCCCATGCCGCCGATGATGACGATCACGAAGGCGTCGATGATGACGGTCGCCGCCATGCCGTTCGAGGCGGTGACCAGCGGCGCCGCCAGCACGCCGCCCAGCGCCGCAAGCCCGCAGCCGATGCCGAACACGCACGAGCGGATGAGCTTTATGTCGACGCCGAGCGCACTGCGCCATGTCGGCGTTCTGCGAGGTGGCGCGGATCAGCAGCCCGAGCCGCGACCGCTCGAGGAACTGCCAGATCGCCACGGCCACCACGATGCCGGTGGCGGCGAGGAACAGGCGGTAGACCGGGAACGGCTCGTCGAGCAGGAAGATCACGCCGGCTCAGAAGCGGCGGGGCGGGACCTGCAGCGCGTCGGAGCCCCAGGTCAGCCGGACGGCCTCGCCGACGACCAGGGCGAGGCCGAAGGTCACCATCAGGAAGGCGTGGGCGTCGCGCCGGTAGAGCCGGCGCAGGATGGAGAATTCGAACGCCGCGCCGAACAGCCCGACGAGCACCGGCGCGCCCGCCAGAGCAAGCCAGTAGTTGCCCGACCAGCTGCGAGAGCGAGTAGCCGACGAAGGCGCCCAGCATGTAGAGCGCGCCGTGGGCGAAATTCACGATCCGCATCAGGCCGAAGATCAGCGTCAGGCCGACGCCGAGAAAGAACAGCAGGGCCGACTGCGACAGCGCGTTGACGAACTGCGTCAGCAGAAGGGCGAGTGTGCTCATGGGCTCATCGAGCATGCTCCTCTCCCCTGGGCGAGAGGCTGGTGACGGGGTGATCAGTCAACGGTGGCGTAACCGCTCACCTAGCCTCTCGCTCCAAGGGATGAGGAACATGAGTCGTGCCTCAGTCCGTTCGAACGGTCATGCGTGTTGCAGGTCGGCGTCGTGCTCTCGCCCGGGAAGGTGGCGATCACCTCCGGCACCGGCGTGTCGAAGCCCGGCTTCTTGACCACCTCGACCATGAAGCCCTGCTGCACGCCCTGGTGATCGCACTTGCGGATATGCACCTTGCCCTTGACGCTCTCGATCTCGATGTCCTCGAGCGCCGGGCGCAGCTTGGCCGGCCTCGATGCCGCCCGCCTTGGTGATGCCGGCCTCGAACACCTTCATGCACTGCCACTGCTCGCCCTCGAAGGTGTCGGGAACGGTGCCGTGCTCCTTCTTCCACAAGGCGACGAACTCGTTGTTCAACGGGTGATCGTAGGTGAAGCTGTAGCGCGAGGAGCCGATCAGGCCGAGCGACGCATCGCCCACGGCGCGGATGCTGGCGAGATCGACGATCTCGGTCAGCAGCTTGACCTTCTCGGGCAGGCGGTACTGCTGCGCCTGGGACAGGAACGCGTTGTTGTCGTCGCCCTGCAGCACCAGGAAGACGGCGTCGGCGCCGGACTGGCGGATCTTGGTGATGTAGGGCGAATAATCCTTGGTGCCGGTCGGCGCGAAGACCTTGCCCAAGAACTCCTTCTTGACTTGAGCGCCTCCTGCTCGAAGACCTGCACGCTGTTGTGGCCCCAGGCGTAGTCGAGCCCCAGCGCATAGAATTTCTGCAGCTTGGCGCTGCGCAGATAGAGCGACACCGCGCGCGTGCCCATCGGACCCGAGATGTTGGCGCGGAAGAAGTTCGGCACCAGGCTCTCGGCGGTCAGCCGGCCGTCGCCGTTATCGGACGAAATGAAGATCGAGTCCCATTCGGCGAGCTTGGGCACCACCGCCAGGGCCTCCGACGACAGCGTGATGCCGGTGAGCAGGCGGCAGTCGCGGCGCTCCACCATCTCCCTGCGCCTTGCGCACGCAGTTGGCGGGATTGCCGGCGGTGTCCTCGATCAGGAGCTCGATCGGCCGTCCCAGGATGCCGCCCTTGGCGTTCTGCAGCTTGGCGTAGAGCTCGGCGCCGCGCTTCTGCTGCTGTCCCACCGAGCCCAGCGCGCCGGTCAGCGCCAGCGGCAGGCCGATCTTGATCGGGCCGGTCTGCGCCTCGGCGCTGAGACGCAGGACGGCGGGCGACGCGACGGTGGCGGCTCCCGCGAGGCCGACCTTGAGCATTGCCCGTCGCGACGGGCGGAATTGTCCGGACATGTGCTTTCCTCCCATGGCGATCGGCGGTTTGCCGCCTGCCTGATTGTTCTATTCCGTCTGCCCGACCTCGAGACCGGGCCGAACGCTACTCCGCGGCCTGGGCCTGCGTGCGTCGGCGCCTCGACGATCCTGGTCTTGAAGTCCGCCGGCGCCACGATCTCGAGCACCTCGAAATCCTCGGAGCACGCGAGCTCGCGATGCGGGATGCCCGGGATCTGGTTGATGCAATCGCCCTTGCGGATCGTCTTCTGCCCGTGGTCCGGCGTACTCGAACGTGGCCCATCCGTTCAGGACGTAGACCATCTGGAAGGTGCAGTCGTGGACGTGCCAGTGCTGCACGTCGTCCTTGATCTTCTTGCCGTTGTGACGAACGAGGTGAGCGACATAGTCGCCCTTGGTCCTGCACCTTGATGCCGAGGTCGCGGTACTCGAAGATTTCCCGCAAGCCGGGCGTCCACTCGGCGGCGGTCGCGACATCGTGGCTGAACTGCCAGTCCTTGGTGTTGGACATGATTTCCTCCCATGCAGATCGCGTGCGGCATTATTCATCCCGCGGCGTCTCGTTGTCGAGAGCGCCGAGCGGTGCGCGCGCCGCATGGCGGCCTACTACAGGACCCCGCTGAAGTGCGCGGCCCCGCCGTCGATCGTCACGACCGTCCCGGCGATGTGCGAGGCCCGGTCGGACGCGAGGAACGCCACGAGATCGGCGCACTGCTCGGGCGTGCCGACCGGTGGATTCGTCGGGATCAGTTCCTGCCAGCGCGCGGGATCGCCGAGCTTGGCCTGCGCGCTCGCGCGCAGCATCGTCTCCATGCGCTCGGTCCGGATGAGGCCGGGATTGCAGGCGACGATGCGGATGCGGTCGACGAGGCTGGTGCCGCCCATTCCGCGGGTGAAGGCCATCAGCGAGGCATTGCCGGCGCTGCCGGCGATGTAGCCCCAGGTCGGCGCGTTCCCCGGCGGCGCCGAGGACGTTGACGATGACGCCGCCGCCGCGCGCCTTCATGGCGGGATAGACCGCGCGGCAGAGGTTGATGTAGCCGAACACCTTGAGATCCCACGCGTCGCGCCAGCGGGCCTCGTCGATCGCCTGCAGGTCGCCGGCCGGAATGGCGCCGGCATTGTTCACCAGGATGTCGATGTCGCGGGCAGGCCGCCGCCAGCGACCGCACGGCATCGCCGTTGCTGAGATCGACGGGATGGATCGTCACGGAAACATTGTGCCGTGCCTGGATCGACTCCTTGGCGCGCTCCAGATCCGCTTTCGTCCGCGACGCGAGATGCAGATGGCAGCCTTCCTCGGCAAGTTGCCGGGCGCACGCCAGGCCAATTCCCTTGGACGCGCCGGTGACGAGGGCGAGCTTGCCGCGCAGATTCAGATCCATCTACTCGCGCTCATCATTGGCAAGTTCCTCGAGCGCTTCCCGGCTCAAGTCGCCGCATGCCGGTCTGCAAGTCCGGCGACGGTGACCCCTTTTGTATCTTTCAGCTTATTCAGCGCGTCGAGGACTTGATCAGCCGTGTCGCATCCGACGTCGGTGCCTCCCGGGACCTGGATCATGAATCGTGTCTTTGGCGGCATATCTGTCCCCTATGTCGTGGCCATTCTACGCCCAGGACGGGCCGATCGGGAACGCTACATTCTGCCGAGTTCCGGAACCATGGAGTGTCCGGCGCGGCGCACCGCGCTTTGCAGCGTGCTGCGCTGCTTCTCAAAAGCGCGCGAGCAGCGATCCGTAACCGTAGACCTTGTCGGTGATCCCGTTGCTGCGCAGCGCGTGCCAGTAGGTCGTCGCATTGATCTGCAGGACCGGCTTGTCGAGCCAGCGCTCGGCTTCGTCGGCCAGCCTGGCGAACGGCAGGTTGGCGCCGAAGGCGACGATCGCCTCGATGTCCGGCCCGTCGATCGAGCGGATGGCCTTGATCATGTCCTGGGCGCGTCAGCACCGAGTACGACGCCGGGCTCTTGCCGCGCATGTGGCAGAAGCGGACGATCTCGTAGCCATGGGCGCCCAGCACCGCATTGAGGCGGGGCTCGATGCACGGGTAGTAGGGCTCCATGATGGCGATCCTGCGCTTGATCGCCGTGCGCCTTGAGACCGGCTGACGACGGCGTCGGAGGCAATCGCAACCGGGATGTCCCAGCCGGCCACCTTGCGCACGCGGCGCTTCAGGTCTTCGCCCCAGTCGAGCGTGCCGCCCCACACCGAGAGGGCGGAGATGCCGAGGATGAACGCGTTGGGCTTGGCGTCCATGACCCGCTCGACCGCAGTCCTCGAGCGACTTGTCGATCGCCTCGAGCTGCCGCTCGAAATCGGCATCGGAGGTCACGGGATCGTCGGCGATGACCATGCGCGCCAGGTGATTCGTCACACCCGCCGGCCTCATGTCGTCATATTCAGGCTGGACGACCGTGTTGGTCGACGGCGTCGTCACGCCGAACGCCAGTCGCCAGGCCAGGTAATCGCGCACGGCGTTCACTCCTCTTTGTTCTCCGAGGCGGACCCGCGAGGATGGCATCGCGCTCGTCGGGCAGTTCACGGCGGCGCTTCGCCCGATGGCCGGCGGCCCTGATCGTGATCGGGCCCATACGAACGCCCGCCCTGCGCTCACGCCTCGACCGTTTCGCACGACGCATCTGAAGCCGACATGGCTGGTCGAGGTGTCGACATCCTCGGCATGGCGCGCCGCCGGGCGGTAGCGCCGGCAGTAGTTCGGCGCGCAAAGGTGCGAGCCGCCCTTGAGCACCTTGCGCGGGATGCGGACGCCCGGCTGGCGCGGGTCGTAGCTGCCTCCGGCCCGGCGCCGCGCGGGTTCGTCGGGCACGCAGCAGGCCTTGGCTGCGTCGGCCTCGTGCTTGGTCGAGTACCAGTCGGTCGTCCATTCCCAGACGTTGCCGATCATGTCGTGGACGCCGTAGCCGTTGGGCGGGAAGGCGCGCACCGGCGAGGTCCGCGCCCAGCCGTCGGTGCGCAGGTTCTCGTTCGGAAAGTCGCCCTGCCAGGTGTTGGCCATGTGCCGGCCGCCCGGCGTGAACTCGTCGCCCCAGGCGAACTCCGCGCCGTCCAGTCCGCCGCGCGCGGCGAACTCCCATTCCGCTTCGGTCGGCAGCTCCTTGCCGGCCCACCTGGCGTAGGCCTCGGCGTCCTCGAACGCCACCTGCACCACGGGATGATCGTCCAGTCCGCCGATGTGGCTGCCCTTGCCATAGGGCCGCCGCCAGTTGGCGCCGAAGGTGAAGCGCCACCACTGGCTGAAGTCGCCGAGGTCGACGGCTCTGCCGGGCGGCGTGAACACCAGCCCGCCCGCCTTCAGCATCTTCGGCAGGGCGCCGGGATAGTCCTTGGGATCGGGCGCGATCTCCGCCCAGGTCACGTAGTTCGGTCGCCGTCGCACGAAGGCGCGGAACTGCGCGTTGGTGACCGGCGTGGGTCGATCCAGAACCCGTCGACCGTGACGCCGTGGACTCGGCGCCTCGTCGGGATAGTGCCGGTCCGAGCCCATGCGGAAGGTGCCGCCGGGAATGCGGATCATGTCGGCGGTCGGCGTCGCGGCGGGCGCGAGGGACGGGAGGCGGGGGCGGACATGGCTCCTAGTTTACACCACTCAACGGCCCGGCTATCGACCCTGCGGATCGGGTTGCCCGGTGGGTTGCTGATCGTTTGGCGCATGCGTACCGCCGCGCACTGTGGCGAGGGCTTCGTGAAGCGTCGTGAAGATCCGGACTTCCCCGATCGCTGCGGTGATGCCATGCCGGTCCATGTCGGACCGCAGGTAGCGGCTGACACGCGCGAAGATCAAATTGACCCCTCGGCGCTTCAGTTGCTCGAGCAAGCCCAGAACCGAGCGCGCGGCGGCGTAGTCGAGATCGGTGATCGCGCCGGCATCGACGACGAACCATTGAACCGCTGTCGGCGCGCGTTCCACGAGGGCTTGAACCTCATCGGCGAAGCGGTACTCGTTCGCGTAGAACAGATCCGCACCGAACCGATAGACGATCAGTCCCGGCTCGGTCTCGCAGCCCGGTACCGCCGGAGCCGGCATCCACCGGCCAGTCGGGTCCGGCACCAGCACCATCGTGTGCGGCCGATAGCTGTGGCGTACGTGCCGCAGCAGCGACAACGCCATCGCCAGCAGGATGCCTTCCTCGACGCCGACGAGCACGACCACCGCAGCCGTGATGACGGCCAGCGTGAACTCACCCGGACTCTCGCGGCGGATGTCGCGCAGGCTGCGTAGCATCGATCAGCCCTATGGCAATCGTGAACACGATGCCGCCGAGCACGCAGCGGGGCAGGTACTGAAGCGGGCCGGTCAGGAACAGCAGCACGATCACGACCACGCCAGCGAACACCAGTTGCGCGAGCTGGCTGCGCGCGCCCGGCCGATCGGCCATTGCCGTCTGGGTCGGGACTGCCGTTGACCACGAATGTCCCGCTCACCGCCGCCGCCGCATTCGCCGCCGACAGCCCCAGGATGTCAGCGTCCTCATCGACGCGCTCGTGATAACGCGCGGCGAAGACACGCGAGGTTGCCGCACTCTGGGCGATGATCATCACGAAGCACGAAGCGGCGATGGGCAACAGCTTCAGCAGCTCGCGCCAGTTCACGCTCGGCAGACCGAACGACGGCAGCCCGCCGGGAACCGGCCCGACGACGGCGATGCCGCGGCGCGGCAAAGTCCCATGCAAAGCTCGCGGCGATGGCACCAACTACCACAAACAGCGGAAACGGCAACCGCGGCAGGAAGCGGCGAGCCGACCAGGATGCCGCGCCACCACCAGCGCCGAGATTGCCAGCGTCGGGAGGTGAACCTGTCCCAGGCTCTGCACGACCTGCCACAGCTGGTCGACCGTCCGCTGCGAGGTCATCGCGACCCCGAGCATGTCGCCCAGCATGGCGATGCCGACCTGAAATCCCGACGCCGGTGAGAAATCCGACCAGCACCGTCCGCGAGAGGAAGTCGGCGAGAAACCCCAGCTTGAAGATCCGCGCCAGCAACAGCAAGCCGGCGGTCAGCAGCGCCACCATGCCGACCAGCGCCATGTACTTCGCGCTCGCGGGCGGCGCCATGCCGGACAGCCCGCTGGCGAAGATCGCGGCGGTTGCCGAGTCGGCGGCCACGACCAAGTGGCGCGAGGAGCCGAAAGTCGCGAACGCGACCAGCGGCAGCAGCACGGTGTAGAGCCCGGTGACGACCGGCGTCTCGGCGATGCGGGTGTAGCCGAGCACCTGCGGGATGTTCATCGACGCGAAGTGTCACGCCAGCCAGGGCATCGCGCATCGCGCGAGCGCGGCTCAGGGCCGAAGGCCCGCGAACAGGGTCACCCGCAGCCGCATCCCGCCTTCGCTGCGCGCGCGGCCCCAGGGCGGCGATGGCGATCGAGCGCTGCGCCCGCGCGTCCCGGAAGGCGGATCATGTCGGTGGTCGGCGTGGAAACTGCGGCGAACACGGTCAACTCCGCCCCAGCGAATCTCGAGGAGGTGCGCGCAAGTCCGGTCATCGACATGGCTCTAGTTTACGCCCTCCGGTGGACGCGTCAGCTTGTCAGAGCACGCCCTGCAGGTTGAACGAGCCCGGCTTCTGGCGCGGCGGGAACTCGACCAGGGTCTGGATGTAGCGGCTGACGAAGGCCTGGGCCGGCACCAGCAGGAAGACGCGGTCGATGCGCCAGCGGCCGTAGCCCATGCCTTCCTTGTCGGCGCGCTCGAACGGATCGGCCCTGAGGTCGAACAGCTTCGGGCACGCGCAGCGTCACCATCGGGTCCTGCCAGACGTCGAAGCCGTGGCTGCGCTGCTCCATGAAGGCGAGCTTCCACTTGTCGTAGCGCAGGCCGGCCAGCCCGCCATCGTCGGTCCAGTAGAAGAACTCCTTGCGCGCGCTGCCCGTGCCGTTCTTCAGCAGCTCGCGCTGGTCGTAGCCGTCGAGATGGACCTTGAAGGTCTTGTCGCCGAACGTGGCACCCTGCATCAGCTTGGCCTTGAGGTCGGTCTCGCCGACGGCGGCCAGCAGGGTCTGCATCCAGTCCTCGGCCGAGAAGACCTCGTTGATCTCGGTGCCCGGCTTCACCAGGCCGGGCCAGCGCACCATCGCCGGCACGCGATAGCCGCCCTCCCAGTTGGTGTTCTTCTCGCCGCGGAACGGCGTGGTGCCGCCGTCCGGCCAGCTCATGACCTCGGCGCCGTTGTCGGTGGTGTAGATCACGATGGTGTTGTCGGCGATCCCGAGATCGTCGAGCTTCTTCAGGAGCTGCGCCGACCTGGCCGTCATGCTCGACCATGCCGTCGGCATAGACGCCGAGCCCGGTCTTGCCCTCGGACGCCTGCTTGAGATGGGTCCAGATGTGCATGCGGCTGGAGTTGATCCACACGAAGAACGGCTTCTTGTCGCGGTTGGCGCGGTCGATGAAGTCGAGCGTGGCGGCGAGGAACTCCTCGTCGACCGTCTCCATGCGCTTCTTGGTGAGCGGGCCGGTGTCCTCGCACTTCTGCTTGCCCCACTTGCCGAAGCGCGGGTCGTCGCCCGGCGTGTCGGTGGGCTGGCGCGACGCACTTCAGCACGCCGCGCGGGCCGAACTGCGGCCTTGAAGGTCGGGTCCTTCGGATAGTCGATGTTCTCCGGCTCCTCCTCGGCGTTGAGGTGGTAGAGGTTGCCGAAGAACTCGTCGAAGCCGTGCACCGTCGGCAGGAACTCGTTGCGGTCGCCGAGATGGTTCTTGCCGAACTGGCCGGTCGCATAGCCCTGCGGCTTCAGCAGGTCGGCGATGGTCGGGTCCTTCTCCGACAGGCCCTTCCGGCGCGCCCGGCAGGCCGACCTTCAGCAGGCCGGTGCGGATCGGCGACTGGCCGGTGATGAAGGCGGCGCGGCCCGCGGTGCAGGATTGCTGGCCGTAGTAGTCGGTGAAGATCGCGCCTTCGCGGGCGATGCGGTCGATGTTGGGCGTGCGGTAGCCCATCATGCCGCGATTGTAGGCGCTGATGTTCCAGTAGCCGATGTCGTCGCCCATGATGACCAGGATGTTGGGCTTTGCCGGCGGCGCCTGGGCAAGCGCGGACGTACCAAGCGGCGAAGGTCGCCATGACGGCGGAAGCCGCCCCTGCCAGTTTGCTCGTTCTCATCGAACTCGCTCATTGTAACGTCCTGAAGCCCAGCTGCCTTCAGTCGAAGGCGAAGATGCGCTTCCAGTCGTTCTTCATGCTGATCACCGTCCAGCCGTTCCTGGTCGCCTCGTCGTAGAGCGCCTGGGTGAAGGTGCCGACCTTGGAATCCGGCAGGCCTTGCGCGCGGGCCATAGGCGTATTCGCGCGCAGCGTCGTCGGTCATCACGAGCACCGACGGCCGTGCGCCGCTGCCCCCCACCGGTTGTATTCGAGGCATCTGGCGGTCGCCGGGGAGGGCGGCACAGTACAGTATGCAGAAAAAGTGCGAGCGCCCTTGAGAGGCGCTCGCTCATTGTTGACGCACTGACCTGCTTAGCCACCACCGGCTTTCACGTTCGGTGGCTTCTTCATGTCGATCAGCGGCAGAGGCTTCTCGGAGTTCGTGATTAGATTGGGCCGAACGTCGTTCGAGGCTCCTCCCGGGAATCGCTTGATGCTCGGATAGTCAACGATCGACTTGTTGAACTCCATGACGACCGGGAAGATCAGCGCCAAGACCCAGCCGTTGTCCTGGCCCGCATACTTGCCCGGCGAGGCTTGAGGCAAGCGCGACGACACCGCGCCGTTGAAGGTCATGTCGTATTTCTCGAACGGATCCATGGTGAGGTTGTAGACCGCGCCGATCGCGCCGAGGTTCTGCTCCGGGCCGAGCCACGTGTCCTTGGCCGTCCAGAGGTATTTCCACGCGATGTTGAGATCAGGGTTGCTTGGATCGCCGCCGATGTCGGCGCGCGCTCCCATGAAGTTCTCGCCATCGATGTAGATCCACGATCTCCGGGCAGAGTGCTTCGCCTTGCCCGAGGATGTAGGCGCTGTTGTCGATGCTGTCGAAGTAGATCGGCTTGCCGTTGTTGTCCATCCACGCGCCGTGCGGCGGCGGCGTGAGCCCGACCATCGTGGCCAGCGTCGCCCAGCAGTCGATGTGCGACATCATTTCGTCGTACTTCGCGCCGGCCGGGATGTGTCCGGGCCACCACATCAAGCCCGGCACGCGCCAACCGCCTTCAAACGCCGAGCCTTTTCGCCGCGGAACGGCGTGGTGCCGGCGTCGGGGTAGGCATCCTGCCAGGCACCGTTGTCGGCCGTCACGATGACGATCGTGTTGGGCGCCTCCGCGCGAATGGCATCCATGATCCGGCCGATGTCGTCGTCGAGTTCCAGCAGCGAATCCGAGTAGTCGCCGAGACGCGACTTCCCGGCGAACTTCGGTGCGGCGTTGGTCGGGTTGTGCATCTTCATGAAGTTGACGTCCATGAAGAACGGCTTGTCGTCCTTGGCGTGCTTCTTGATGTACTCGATGGCGTAGTCGGCCTGCCGGACGTCGAAGGTCGGCAAGGTAGTCGTAGGTGATGTACTCGCCTCTCTTCGCCGGTTGCCCGGCCACGCCCTCCCACTCGTACATGTTCACGACGTCGAAATACTCCTTCGCGAACTCCGGGTTGTACGAAGGGAACCACGGATGGAACCACTTGGAGGTGTCGGCGTAGGTGTAGACGCCCGGATAGTAGGCGGCGAACGCCTTCATCTCGTCGAAGCCGTGCTCGATCGGATAGGACGTCGGGCTTGTCGCCGAGATGCCATTTGCCGGAGAAGTAGGTCGAATAGCCGTTCTTCTGGAAGAATTCGGCGATGGTCGGGCGTCTCCTTGCGCAGCGCATTCTCGTCGCCGGGGGCCACCACGATCGAGAGCGCCGGAGCGGATCTGGGATGCGCCCGGTGATGAACGAGGCGCGGCCCGCCGTGCAGCTCTGCCTGACCGTACCAGTTCGTGAACACCGCGCCTTCGCTTGGCGATCCGGTCGATGTTCGGCGTCGGATGGCCGAGGGCGCGCGCCGCCGTCCCGAATAGGCACCAAAATCATTCCAGCCGGTGTCGTCTGTCAGTCGGTGCGACAATGTTGGGGCGTCCGGCCGGCGCGCTGGGCGCTGGCCTGGGGTGCGCGGTGGAGCAAGCCGACGGGCAAAGAGAGCGTCGTCGCTGAGGTGAGCAGTGTCTTGAGTTCTCATGCGCGTGTGAGCTCTCACTGGCTGATGGCGGGAAGCGGCGAACGCCGAGAACCCGATCGAACCTCACGCATGTTGTGTGCTGTTTCAGGATGTCGCTCCGGAGCATGAGTCGCCTGCCTATGGCAAGCGATGCCCGACCTGAGCGAGAGGCGCCGATCACGAGTCGCGGAGGCAGGCGCGTTTGCAGATTGACAATGCCGGGCATCAAAAGCGCTGTGCTGACGCCGAGGATCGCGCCGTGCTGCAGCATGTTGATACGGCAGAGGCCGCTGCCGATGCCTCGCCGCAACGAACGCAGGAGGGGAGCAGGCATATGGCCGGAACCCGGCACCGCCCGTCGTTCGCCCTCGCCGCGCCACCTGTTGCGATCGGCCGCGGTGCTGGCCCGTCATGGTTGCTGCCGCGAGCCGCCTCAGCCATCGCTCGACGATGCGACCGCTCAGCCGGGCTCCGCGGCGCCCGCCGCCGATCCCGACGCCTGGCGCTTCCAATCGCCACGGCCTATGGCTGGCTGCTGAGCGTCTCGGGCAACGTGACGGCGCGCGGCCAGACCGTCGATGTCGATGCGAGCTTCATCCAGATCATGCAGAAGAGCGATCTCGCTGATCGGCTTCATGGGCTACTTCGAGGCCAACAAGGGTCCGGTCGGCTTCTATGCCGACCTGCTTTGGGCCAAGCTCGGTTTCGACAAGTCGACGACCCATTACCGCAACCCGATCGCCGGGCTGAAGATCAGCACCACGACGCAACACCGCCGCTCACCTATTCGTTGACCATCGTCGAGGCCGGCGGCCTCTACGAGTTCGCGCGCTGGCCGGGCTCGCCGGGCTCGTTCACGGCGCGTCGACGGGTTGCTGGGCTTCCGCTACTGGAACAACTCGATCGACGTCAACCTCGACTTCACCGGCTCGATCGACTTCTCGCGCCTCGGCATACGAGCGCGGCCGCAGCTTTCGCCATCGCCCGGTCGGGCAATCTCGACTGGGTCGATCCGCTGATCGGCCTTCGCCTGCGCCATCAGTTCACGCCCAGCCAGCAAGTGATGGTGCGCGGCGACGTCGGCGGCTTCGGCTTGCAGAGCCAGTTCGCCTGGCAGGCGGTCGGGGTCTACAGCTACGCGTGGCAGTTCACGGGCTATCAGCTGGCCGGCCTGATCGGCTATCGCGCGCTTGGCGTCAACTACACCAACAGCTCGGGCATCAACACCAACGGCGTCAACATCGGTGCTGCACGGGCCGATCATCGGCTTTAGCGTGAGATTTTGAGCCAGCCCGGTTGCGACCTCCGGGTTGGCGCGAGCAGCCGATAGCAGCCATGCGATCCAAACTCCTAACTCTGACTGCCGCGGCCTGATCGTTCTGGATTACGTCAACCGATTTCGACATTTGCTTTGCCGTTCGCGCGCAAGAGATGTCACCTCTGGCGATAGTCGCGGATCGTGTTTGCGATCAGGGATCCTGTGATAAATCCATGAGCGTCAAGGGATCCACGTTCGAGACCGGATGAGCCGGTGTGGATCTCAAATGTGACAATGCCACTTACAGGGTCGGCTTGTTCCCGGAATGGCGGCGAGTAGAGCGCGTGGGCAACTAGGCTTTATGGTGGCCTGCGAGAGGCCGGCCCACTGCGGCCTGCGCGACGAACGGCGCTTCGCCATCGCCAGGAGCCGGGTGCCGTGTCAGGTCTCAAGTCTCCGCGCCGCCGTTCACCTGGATCATCTGGCCGTTGATGTAGGCGCCGGCCTCGGAGACCAGCAGGCGCGCCGCGGCGGCGACCTCGACCGGCGTGCCCATGCGGCCGAGCGGCACCCTGGCGCACCGTCTGCGCGCGGGCCTGCGCGCGAGGCGTTCTTCTCCTCGGCGTCCGGCGCGATCGGACCGGGCGAGATGGCGTTGGTCGTGATGTTCTTCGGCCCGAACTCCATGGCCAGCGCCTTGGTGAGGCCCCACACGCCGTGCTTGGCGACCGACACCGGCGTGCGGCCGGCATGGCCATGGATGGCGTTCATGCCGGTGAAATTGACGATGCGGCCCCAGCCCTTCTCCAGCATGCCGGGCAGGCAGGCGCGCGACAGCCACACCGCGGCATCGAGGTCGACCGACGATGACGCGTCGCCACTCGGCCTCGCTCATCTCGAGGAACGGCTTGTTGGGGCGCAGCGCTGCATTGTTGATCAGCACGTCGACCGCGCCGAACTGCTTGATCGCCTCGTCGGCGATGCGCTTGCAGTCCTCGGGCTTGCCGACGTCGCCCATGACGACCAGCGTCTTGGCGCCGAGCTTCTGCGGCTTCCTTGGCGACCTTGCTCGCAGGCCGCGCGATCGCTCGAGCCGTTGATGGACGACGTTGAAGCCGTCCTCGGCCAGGCCGAGCACGCAGGCGCGGCCGATGTTGCGGCCGCGCGCCGGTGATCAGCGCGGCCTTTCCTTGGCCTTGGCCATCAGATCACGCCGCCGGCGCTTGCAGCGCGTCGATCGCCTTGCGGTCGTAGCCGAGGCCTCGCCAGCACCTCGTCGGTGTGCTCGCCGAGCTCGGGCGTCGGCTTGAGCTCCTTGGGCTGCGGCGACGTCGGAGAGGTTGATCGGCTGGCCGACCACCTTGATGTCGCCGAGCTTGGGATGCTTGACCGCGCGGGCGATGCCGAGATGCTTGACCTGCGGCTCGGCGAAGGTCTTGTCGATGGTGTTGATCGGCCCGCACGGCACGCCCGCCTTGTTCAGCGCCTCGATCCAGTAGCGCCGACGGCTTGGTCTTGGTGATCTCGCCGATGCGCTCGTTCACGCGCCTTGCGGTTCTGCGAGCGCAGCGCCGGCGTGGCGTGCTCGGGATGGTCGACCAGCTCAGGCGCGCCAGCGCCTTGGCAGCAGCGCTTCCACATGCTGTCGCCCGGAGGCGGCGATGTTGATGTGGCCGTCGCTGGTCGGGAACACGCCGGTCGGGATGCCCGGTCGGATGGTCGTTGCCGGCCTGCTTGGCGACCTCGCCCTTCATCAGCCAGCGCGAGGCCTGGAAGTCGAGCATGAAGATCTGCGCCTCGATCAGCGAGGTGTGCACCCACTGGCCCTTGCCGGTGCGCTCGCGATCGATAGAGCGCCAGGATGATGCCCTGGGCCAGCAGCAGGCCCGACGGTCAGGTCGGCGATCGGGATGCCGACCCGCATCGGCCCGCGGCCGGGCTCGCCGGTGATCGACATCAGCCCGCCCATGCCCTGGGCGATCTGGTCGACGCCGGGCCGCGCGGCGTCAGGGCCGCTCTGGCCGAAGCCCGCGATCGAGCCGTAGACGATGCGCGGGTTGATCTTCGTCACCGTGTCGTAGTCGACCTTCGAGGCGATGCTTCACGTCGGAGCGGTAGTTCTCGACGATGACGTCGGCCTTCTCGGCGAGCTTCATGAAGATCGCGTGGCCTTCCTTGCTCTTGAGGTTGAGCGTCATCGCCTTCTTGTTGCGATGCAGGTTCTGGAAGTCGAAGCCGTGGCGGCGGCCGCCCATCGCGTCGGTCCTCGCCGTCGGCTGGCGGCGGCTCGATCTTGATCACATGCGCGCCCCAGTCGGCGAGCTGGCGCACCGCGGTCGGCCCGGCGCGGTGCGCCGTGAGGTCGAGGACGGAGATGTGGGAAAGGGGCAGGGTGGTCATGGGTGTTTCCTCTTTGCTGGGAGCGCGCCACTCCGTGGCGCGATCTCTTCGGCTAGGGCATGACGCGCCACTGGAGTGGCGCGCTCCCAGCGCTAACGTCCCTTGAAACGCCGGCTTCCTCTTCTCCATGAAGGCCCGGCGGCCTTCCTCGAAGTCCTCGCTGTCGAAGCAGGCTGCCGCCATCTTCTCCAGGCTTCTTGTGGTCCTGCTTGGATTCGGGCTTGGCGATCTCGCGCGCGGCCGCCTTGGCGAGCGCGATGGTGAGCGGAGCGTTCTGGCGCGATGGCGCCGGTGATCTGGCCGACCATGGCGTCGAGCTCGGCGTCGGCGCGCCACGCCGTTCACCAGGCCCATGTCGTAGGCCTCCTTCGACGGAATACTGCTTGGCGGTGAACAGGAACTCCATGGCGCGCGACAGGCCGACGATGCGCGACAGCCGCTCGATCCGCAGGAAGCCGTAGCCCAGGCCGAGCTTGGCCGCCGGCACGCCGAAGCGCGCGCCCTCGTTGCAGTAGCGCATGTCGCAGCAGGCCGCGAGGTTCATGCCGCCGCCGATGCAGTAGCCGGTGATCTTGGCGATGGTCGGCTTGGGAAGTTGTAGAGCGATTCGTAGCCTTGCTTGGAGATGGCGTCGTAGCGCACCTGGGCCTCGGCATTGGCGCGCTCGCTCTCGAACTTGGAGATGTCGGCGCCCGAGACGAAGGCCTTGCCGCCGGCGCCGCTCACCACGACGCAGCGGATCTCGGGGTCCTTCTCATAGTCCTTGAGGATGCCGACGAAGGCGTCCCACATGTCGAGCGACACGGCGTTGAGCTTGGCCGGAGTTGTTGAACACGAGGTGGCCGACGGCGCCGTCGCGCCGGCCGTAGATCTTCTGTTCCTGCATGCCGATCCTCCGATGAGGCCGGCAATATAGCGCGCGTCCGGCGATTTGAATAAGGTGTGAAGGCAGGGAGGAAACGTGGCCTCAGTCGAACTGAAGGGCCTCGAGCAAGCACTACGGCGCTGCCGTCGCGGTCAGCAATACGTAGC
>ERZ1370068.2310-contig-1466_pt1 | contig 52126 bp, 79 predicted proteins | sample MGYA00561227_ERZ1370068 | MGnify/ENA primary metagenome ERZ1370068 (study PRJEB38410, sample SAMEA6850437) | metagenome | study: Metagenomic assessment of the ecological functions of the soil: analysis of the soil microbiota associated with the... | reverse complement strand
CTCAGGGCGCGCTCGCGCGGGCCAGACGCGAGGGACCAACCCTGATCGAATGCAAGACGTGACCGGTGGCACGGGCATTCCGAGCACGACAAGGCGTTCTACCGGTCGGATGAAGAGCTGGCGATGTGGAAGAGCCGCGATCCGATTCCCACCTTCACGACATACCTGAAGGGCGTCACGCACGCTGACCGACGAGAAGATCAAGCGACATCGAAGGGCGGATCACGGCGGTGATCGACGATGCGGTCGAGTTCGCCATGAACGCCCCGGACCCGAAGCCTGAGGATGCGGTGACGGATCTTTATGCGTAGACACTTTCACCACGAAGACACGTGAAGAGCACGAAGACGCTTGAAGGTGTTTTGGCATCGATCGATCTGAACCAGGAATGCTTCGTGTGCTTCGTGACTTCAAGTGGTTGATCGGCATGAGCAAAGAACTTCGTACCTGAGGCGATCCGGGAAGCGCTGTTCGAGGAGATGCGGCGCGATCCGAAGGTCTTCGTCCTGGGCGAAGACGTCGGCCCCTACGGCGGCGCCTTCGGCGTCACGCAGGGCCTCTATGACGAATTCGGCGAGATGCGCGTGCATCGACACGCCGATCTCCGAATCGGCCATCGTCGGGCATCAGCGTCGGCGCCGCGCTGCGTGGCTACCGGCCGGTCGCCGAGATGCAGTTCGCCGACTTCATCACCTGCGGTTTCGATCAGATCGTCAACCAGGCGGCGACGCTGCAGGTATCGCTACGGCGGCCGCGCGGCGGTGCCGATCGTCGTCCGCGCGCCGAGCGGCGGTAACGTCGGCGGCGGTCTCTATCATTCGCAGAACCCCGAAGCCTGGTTCGTGCACCGCCCAGGGCTGAAAGTGGTCGCGCCCTCCGACGGCATACGACGCCAAGGGACTGCTGAAGGCCGCCATCCGCGACGACAACCCGGTCGTCTACTTCGAGCACAAGTATCTGTATCGGCGCGTCAAGGGCCCCGTGCCCGAAGGTGACGAGATCGTCCCGATCGGCGTCGCCGCGACCAGGCGGACGGGACCGACATCACGCTCGTCACCTACGGTGCGATGGTGCACGCCCTCGCTCGAGGCCGCGGACCGGCTGTCGAAGGAAGGCGTCGAGGTGGAAGTGATCGACCTCCGCACGTCTCGATGCCGCTCGACAAGGCCGCGATATTCCGATCGGTGGAAAAACGAATCGCGCGCTGATCGTTCACGAGGACGTAAAGACGCTCGGCATCGGCGCCGAGCTGTCGGCGCTCATCATGGAAGAGCGCTTCGATCATCTTGACGCTCCCGTCCAGCGTGTGACCTATCCGGACACCCACTGCCCGTTCGCGCAGGTGCTCGAGCAGGCTCTGCCTTCCCAGTGCCGACACCATCACGGCGGCGCTGAGGCGACTGGCTGCCTACTGACATGCGACCACGCGATCGCCGCGGTCGCCGATATCGCGCTGTTCGCGCTCGCCTTCCGCCGGTGCGCGCGTGGCGCCGGGTCGCATGCGTGCCGGCGGTCGCGATTCGTATCAGACGGCGCGGACGCTGGTGTCGAAGATCGGCAAGGTGTCATCTGAGCACGTCCGCCGCGAGCCTCAATCAGCACGCCGGTCCGGCCGTCGAGACGCCGGCATGGACCGCCTAACGCCTGAGCGGGCCGTCATGACTGCTCTTAGAACCTGACAATCGCCGACAACGAGAACGTCGTCACGGTGCGGGCGTGATCCACGGCGAAATCCAGCTGCCAGCCGCCGCAGCGGTCGCGAATCCTGCGCCACTCCGGAGACATGGACTTGCCCGTCGCGTTTCGAAAAGCTACAAGGCCCACAGCGGCGCCGGCATGCCCGTCGCCTCGTCGGTCGTTCTGCAGCGTAGAAGCTGATGGAACGGGTCGGTCCAGGTTCCAGCGCGCGCATCGACAGCAGCGACCCACCACGCGAACCGGACGGTTAATGCTCGCCGCCAAGACGAAGAACTGATTGGCGTCGTCCACCTTGAGACTCTCCTTCAACATGATCGCCCCGGCCGCGTCGGCGGAAGTGAGTTGTTGACGAAAGCCTCGGCGAGGTTGACCATAGAGCACCCGGTCATGCTCGAAGCCGACGCGCCACGAGTTGTTCGGCTAGCAGGCGAGCCCAACCGCCCAGGTGTCGGGCAGGCGAAACGGCGCTTCCGTGTTGTTCGTGAACAGCGTTCCAGCCAGGCGGAGTTCGCTGGGCCGGGAAATGTTACGTACCGACATAGTGAAACGTCCGGCCCCTGCCGGAAGGTGCCGCCGACGGTCAAGTGTCTTCGTCTTCGTCGCCTCCCACAGCGCGCCGGCATTGGCCCCGAGTTCTCCCGATCCGCGCCGAGGCGGAAACTGGCGGTCTCCAGGTTTTCGTTCGAGCGGTTCGCCGCCGCGAACAGGTTCGCGCGAGGGCTGTAATTGAACTGCACGCGCTGGATGTTGAAGCCGAACACCTGCAGCGACCCGCCGACTTTGAGCCGGTCAGGAGTATCGAAAGGCCACCCCGACGCCGGAGCTGGTAATACCGACCTCGTGCTCATGCCTGGCCGGAAAGATTCGGCTTCGACCCCCACCCGACACCTCGCAGAAAGGCGGCGCGCCCGCCGGACGCGCCCGCCGCCGGCGCGGTCGAAAGAATGCGCCCTGGGTCTCTTGCGTCATCTGATAGTTCACGAGCTGATGATGGAACACCTCCAATCGCCCACCGGCGACGAGGGATAGACGACCGGAGAAGAATGCCGTGGGGCTGGCTACCGTGTTGCTGAACTCGCGATCCTGGCGCCCGGGGATGTTGTCGACGCCGATGCCGGTGGGATTGCCGAAGGCGTGACCGTGATCGACGGCGAGTGAGCGCAGGTTCCAGGCGCGCGTCTCGATCGACACCTCCGGCCGGAAGAGATTCATCAAGCCGCTGGATTGCTGTAGACGGAACTGGCGTCGCTCGGCGATCGCCACAAAGCGCGCCGCCCATGCCGCGGTGCGCGCGCCCGGCAGGGGAAAATCGAAGACCGACCCGTCATCAGCGCTTCCGAGCTGACGCGGTGCCGGCAGCCGCGTAGCAGCAGGAGGAGGAGGTGTCCGGAAGAGAGCACGCGCTCTGCAGAGCGTGAGCTGGCGTCAACCAGCGCTCTCAACCATGACGCCTCACCTCCGGAACTTCGCGCTTTTGAACGGCGCGCCAGTAAGTTGTTCGCAAGCGGCCTTGAGCTTCGGGCCAGATCTCCGACAAGCTCTGTGCGCCCGTTCGACGTCACTCAATCCGACCAGCGTCTTCCCCGGCGTCGCACAGCGCCAGATCTCGCTAAGCGGCGTATCGTCGTAGGTGCACGGCCCCACGGGAATCCGGTGGACCTCCAGCCGGCCGTTCGCGCGATGCTCGAGCGAAAAGTTGGCGGCGAGCTCGACGTCCTGAATCAATCCTGGACGGCAACGAAGTCCTGCGTGACGAGCAGCACGGCGATCGACGCGCCGGCCAGGGCCTCGTCGCATGGCGACGCGCCATTCGCTGTCCCGGCGTAATCTGGCTGTCGTCCCAGGGGCGAACATTGCCGAATGTCTTCGAGGGGAGCGTCAGGAAGCTGCTCGCAGAGTATCGAGCCAAACACGATCCCTGTGTGGCTGTAGCTGATGAAGATCAGCAGCCGCCGCTGGCGTGAAACCGCGACCCCACGTCGCGCGCAGCTCGCTCGTGCCTCGCGTCAACGCAGTAAGAGTAATCTCGACGCGGGGGTCGGTGTGACGATAGTACGAACCCGGCACCGCGCGCGGCACCACGCGGCCGGGATTCTCGGCGAACGACCCACTTGCGAGACCTCGTGAGGGGCGCGCTCGACCGGCGAGCCGCGGGACCGTTTCGGCTTGGCACGCTCGGGGGCTCCTGCAGCAATCGCGCGTCGGCTGAAACCGGCGCATCCGGCGCGATGGACTCAACCGTGTGAGGATGGGCTTACCTGCGTGGGAGACGGTCTCCAACCCAACGACTTCGATCCCCGTTGCGCAGGGGGATGCCGTTGCAGGCGGATTTGAAGCGTCGTCTCCGCAACCGGTATCAGGAGAGATGTCGCTTCGTCAGGGCCGCGTTCGCTGGAAGGTGCCTCGGCGCGGTCATCCAAATCACCGTGAGGTTCGCCACAAGATCGGATCTGTGCTTCGGAGCAGGATTCGCGACTGCCTCCTGGAAATGCCGGGCGCGGTCTCACGTGCAGATTCCGGCGTCGGCATCGAGACCCGTGTCATTCGCCAGGCTCTGGAGGCTGTCGTGATGATGATGTCGGAACTCGATATCGGCCAATGCGTGATCGTATTTGCGCGCCGGGACCTCGACGTTCCCGGCATCTGACGGCGGCTGGGTCGAGTCAGAGCGCCTCGCAGCGCCCCCATCGCACTGACGACGCTTTCGGCAGCACGACGTCCATCGGCAGGCAGGAGCAGACAGCCGCCGCCAAAGCTCACACATCGGCCATGCCGCCAGGAATTCGACAGGAGCGCGCTGGAAGGTCATTCCCATGCTGCAGGAGCCCGGAAGACACCAAGCAAAGCTACAGCGGGTATCCACCAAAGATGTGGATGACCGCCAGAGCACGCCAACCACAGGCCCAGCCCCTCGACGTTCGCTTCGTATGTCGCCAGTGCGAGCCAAGCCTTTTCGCGGTCCAAAATGATCGCCACAGTCGCGATACGAAGCCCGCATTGAAGGCGAAGAGCGTGATTGCGGTCATGGCAATGTCAGAGCGTGGCGGGCGACCAAGAGAGACCTTTGATGGGAAAGCGGCGGTGATCTGCCGCCACCACCCGTACCGCCACCAGCAGGTGATCGTGAGCGAGGATGAGCCTGCCGGTCCATTCGAACCGCGTCTCCCCTTGTTGAGGAAAAGTGGGCCTCCTCGCGTGGTCGACGATCGCGTGCCTGGTCCAACTCCTCACGATCAAATTGTGATGACGGCCATTGCCAGAGCGTGTTACAGCTTCCTCGCCGCCGTCTCAGCAGGCCAGGCCGGCTCCTCGCCGCCCATCCAGAACCTTTGCGCTCCGGATAGTGACTGTTCGGGGGAATCTCCGCCCTTCGGCCTCTACTCGCTCACCAGTAGCTCTGAGGGCGCCTGACGGCATGTTCAGCAGTGGGTTCGCGGTGGCAGGCCCTACGACGCGCAATTCCGGGCCTGCCGATTATCGATGGCTTGCAACAGCTGGATATGAGCGGAGCGATGTGGTAGAGGGAAGTTACCGTTTCTCACACGCGACGAGGGGAAACGGAACTACCGTCATCGCGGCACAAGCCGCGCGTTCTTCAGCGCCTCTGGGTAACGATTGCGGAGGTCGACCATGTTCTTCTGGCACTCCACATCGCGGTGCCTCCTGCAGCGTCTTCATCAGATTAAAGCCGTCCGACCTACGCTGCGCGTCCACCCGCTGTCACCCACTGGATGCCAGCCCTGCCGATCCTGGCTCTGGAACGCGGCGCCCGTCTGGTGTTTCGAGCAGGAATTCACAGCCGAGGTTGCCGCGAGGCACAGTGCCATCAACATGGCGGCACAGATCCGCCGAATATAGCTAATCGACGCCTGGCGATTCGACAGTCGGTGCTCATCGATGTCTTGGGGGCGCGTAAGGTACCAGCCGTAACAGGGCGCGCTGGCTCGTGAGTGACCCCACCTCACACGATCATTCTCAAAACGAGAAGTTCTTGAGCGATATCGTTCATATATAAGTCGCGCAGGACAGGCGGTGCCCACAAGCCACGTCGTTGACGTCGCCATCGTCTTCATTCACGGCCTCGCCAAAGCCAGGGGCGGCGCCGCTGAGCGAGCGCGGCTGATCTTGTCGCCGCCCTCCCGCCGGCCACTACCAGTCGGAGATCGAGCGCCAGGCTCGCGCCGGCCGATGGTCGGGATCGATCAGCGGGTGTGGACTGGCTGCCGGGGTGATCCTGCAGCCCGCCGTCAGGGAACCTGAGTCGTCATCGAAGACGGGCTGGTGGAGATGTTTGCCGGGACGCTTGCGCCAGACGGCCGCGAGGATCTCGCGGAGATTTCCTTCCTGCGGCGGCCCGTGTCATGCGCAATCGATCTCGCGCGTCCCTGAAGACGTCGTCGTGCTGCGCACGGACCACACATCGCGATCGAGGCGCGTCCGCTGCACCGCTGACGGATCCTACCGCTTCGGGATCGTCCAGTAGCCACACCTTTGCGGCCGTCGACGTCGAGCGTCTGCTCGGGCACCCAGTCGCCCATGTCGAACGCGTGCGACACGATGCGGGTGCCGGGCTTCAGTTCCGCCTTCAACTTGGGCAGGAGCTTCAGGTTCAGGCTCGGCAACAGGTAGAGCGTCACGACGGTGGCTTCGCTCAGGTTCGTCGTGAAGAGATCCTGATTGAGGAAACGGACCCTGTCGCCAACGCCGGCTTTCTGAGGTTCGCGGTGGCCTCCTTGATGCGCTGCGGGATCGATGTCGATGCCAGTGGCGCGTGCCGCGCCGAAGTCTTTCACGGCCGCGATCGGAATGCGCCCGTCACCGGATCCGAGGTCGCACACGATGTCCCCCTTGCCCACCTTGGCGACCTTGAGCATGGCCGCGACCACTTCGGGCGGCGTAGGACGAAGATCACGTCCGGCGACCGCAGGGGGATTGCGTGGCGTCTCGCGCGGCGGCGGCCGCGGGAGCGCGAAGCGTGACCGCGACGACCATGGCTGGAAAGAATTGCGTTCGCATCATTCGATTCTCCTCAAACGAAAATCCCCGGGAACGGTGCTTCCAACGCCGTGGCTGGCTATCTTACCGCGAGCGCGGTGGAGGCCCGCGAGCATCCGATTGACGCTGTGGCAGTCCCATGCATCCCTGGCAGACGCACACGGTCGTCGGCACACATGTGGAGTTGTGGCGTTCAGCGTCTGACATGGAAAGGGGGCGAGAGGGAGGCGCAGGCGCCCGAGAACGTCCCGGCGGTTTCGTATCCCTTGGCGTAGTGCCCCTGGGGATGACGAAACCGCCCGGAATAGCCGCTCGAACTCTTACTGCGTGTTGCTGCCCTGCCGGCCGGGACCACCATCGTGGCGTTGCGCTTCGGCACCCGCCCGACGGCAATCTTCGCGACTTCCTTCATCGTCGGGATGTCGACGACCAACGTGCTGTTCCCCTCACGGGATCGGCCGCATAAGCCCTCTTGCCGTCCGGCGTGACACCGTCAGCCAGGCGCATCCCTTCCCGCTGAGATTGGCTGTTCCAGCCAGCTTCCAGATCGGGGAGCGATGCATGAGTAGACCGCGTTGTTCAGCCGGCTGCAGGGCGACAAGGGTCTTCTGATCAGGGTGACGGCCAGGCCGTGGGCTTCGCCGGAACCTGCCAGGATTGGCGTTCTTCCAGCGGCCAGCTTCGATATTCCGAGTATCTTCTGGGGTGATTCTTGTGCGTCTTGAAATCCACCACGGCGAACCCGTTCTCGCTCACCCCACTGACGTAGAGATTACGGGTCGAGCCATCGGGACTCTGTCGGAGGTCATCGGCCGGATCAGGACCGTCAGCATTTCACCGACCACGCAGGCGTGTCCGTCTGGGCATCGATCACGCCTCACATACCCATGAGGGGTGCCATCGCCGGCGAACATGAACTTGCCGTCCAGCGTGACATAGAGATTGTGGACGGGCCCTTCGGGCATGGACGCTCTTGACCTTGGTGAGAGACGCGGTATCGATAATATCCGCGACGCCCGGGCTCTCCCCGCCCTGCCTGATGCCCGGACGCAGACTTTTTTCCCATCAGAGTAATCGCGATGTTGTTGGGACGGCCCGAGAGGGGGATCTTCTTCATGACCTTCAACGTCTTGACGTCGACCACGTCCAGCGTTTTGTCGGCCTCGTTGCTGACGAAGATCCGGGTGGCGTCAGGCGACGCCGTGTGATGCCATGGGCCGTCTCGATCCCTGTAATCTCTCCGACGACCTTGTTCGTGACGGGGTCAATGAGGTGGACCTCGGTCCCCGGCGGCGTTGCTCTGTAGGATCCGAACTCTGGCCTTGAGCTGCCAGCGGCAGCGTGAGCAGAAGCGATCGCCAGAGGCTTCAGGCTGCATCGAACCACGTCGATAGTTCTCATCGTCAACTCCTCGAAAAACGTCAACGTTTACCTTCCTACCCGGCAGTTTGGGGTCGGCTCCCGCGAGCCGCCACGATGTCTGATCCCGCGCCGGTCGACGAATGCGTGCTGACCGCGGCATTCAGGCCGCGATCCTCCGACGGTCGATCAGGATCACCTTCCCCGCCGCAGCTCCCGGTCAATTCCGTGATCTTCTCGGTGGCTTTCCGCCCGCACACCCAATTTGCGAGCACCTGCCACTCAGGTTGAGGAACGAGTCCCAGTGTTTGCCTCCCGAGTGGTAGAACGTGCCGCCAGCGTCGGTCAGAAGCGGGTGGAGGAGAAGCTTGCTCTGACTCAGGCTGCGCGGCGTCACTCGCGCTGCGACAACCTGGAAGTTCCTCTTGATTGCTCCTCGCTCCAGCGTAGCGGCGCCGGGCGCCAGTTTCGGAGGCGCATGGGGGTCCCATGCGTGTGGCAGGAGGCACAGCGCGAATGGCCTTCGCGCTTTGCTAGAAAGATGGGCTGAACCTTGGTCTTGAAGCTACTCGTAGTCCAGAGCTGCCGCCGCCGCGCCGGGCGGGGGTGGTTGTGGGGGTAGGGGTGCCTGCGCTCGCAGGAAGACCGGCTGGGTCAGCAACGCGGCCATGAACACTAGCAACAAGGCGATGGGCATTGCGCTTTACCTCCTCAATCCGAGCTTGGCGTTGCTGCGGGAACTCGCACCAGCTCTAGTGCAGCCGGCTGCAGGTTAAAGGATCGCGCGCCAGGAATCAACAGGTAAGATCGGTGGTTTTGCTCGCATTTTTGAGGAGATATGGTGGCCGGCGGGTGGGCCGAGTCCGCCGCTCATTCCCAGTGTCATCGACCAAGAATGGCGCGCAAGGCGTCGTCCAGCTGCTTGAACGCGAACGACGCTAGCCGAGCCGCTCCGCTTTGGCCGGGACGGCCCGCTGTCCCGAGAGCAGGAGCGCCTCCGCCATCTCGCCCAGCAGCCATTTCAAGGCGAATGCCGGGGCCGGCAGCCATGCCGGCGCCGTCGGAGCGCGCCTCCGAGCGCGCGTGCGAATTCGGCGCGTTGGTGACCGGCGCCGGCGCGGTCGCGTTGAGGGGGCCGGTCACAGCGGCATGTCGAATCGCGAACCTCACCAGATCGATCCAATCCTGCTGATGAATCCAGGGCCAGTATTGCCGGCCCGAGCCTACGGGCCCGCCGGCGCCGAGGCGGAAGGGCGGCAGCATTTTCGGCAGGGCCCCGCCATCGCGCGCGAGGACGAGTCCCGTGCGCACGCACACGACGCGGGTGCGAGCCTGAGCGCCCATGGCCGCCGTCTCCCAATCGACCGCGACGCGCGCGCCAGGAAATCGGTGCCGGGCGGGTGGTCCTCGGTCACGATCCTGTCGTCGAGCGGGCCGTAGTCAGCCGGTCGCCGACCCGCTGATGAACACCGCCGGCGGCGTGGGCGCCTGCTCGATCGCGCCGGCGAGGCTGCGTGTGGCGAGCAGGCGACTGTCGCGAATCCGTTGTTTCTGAGGCGCGGTCCAGCGCCTCGCCGCGATCGACTTCGCCGGCGAGGTTGATGAGGGCCGCCGCGCCGCTGATGATCGACGCCCACGGCCCGACTGGAGCCGTCAGGTGTCCACGCGACCGCTCGCGCGCCGTCGCGGCTCCGCGCTCGAGGCTGGCGCGTCAGGATGACGACCTCATGGCCGTCCTGGGCCAGGGCTCTGGCGAGCGCCTGTCCGAGAAAGCCCGAACCGCCGGCAATGACAATGGGCATAGGTCACGCTGATACCTGTAAGTCTGAAATCTGAAGTCTGAAGTCTCAGGTCAGTCTCGAGCTGAAGTCTCAAGTCTCAGATCAGATTTCAGGTTTCAGACTTCAGGTTTGACCGCGTACTCCAGGCGTAAGCCGCTTGACAGCGGAGGCGTCATGCTAATTAACTAACCAGTTAGTTGCTATGGGTCGACCCGCGCGCGTCTCGCCCGACCGCATCCTCTCCGCCGCCGCGCTGGAGTTCGCCGAACGCGGCTACGCCGGCGCGCGCGTCGACCGCATTGCCCGCCGCGCCCGCGTGAACAAGGCCATGCTGTACTACCACTTTCACAGCAAGCAGGGCCTCTACCGCGCGCTGCTCCGCCAGATTTTCAGCCGCGCGAGCGAACGGCTCAGGGCCATCGCCGCCAGCGACCGCCCGCCCGCCGAGAAAATCGACCGCGCAATCGCCGGAATCGCCGCGCTTCATCCGCGAGCACGCGTTCTTCCCGGCGATCATGCTGCGCGAGGTCGCCGAAGGCGGCGCCCATCTGGATCGCGAGACGCTCGCCACGCTGGCCGCCATCCCCACGCCGTCGGCGCGATCATCGCGGACGGGATCGCCACGCAAGGTCTTTCGGCCGGTGCATCCGCTCGCCGCGTCATTTCACGATGCTCGCGCCTCTTGCCGTGTACCACGCCGGCGCGTCCATTCGCAACGAGCTGGCGAGTGAACATCTGGTGGACGGCGGCGCGCTGTCGCCCGACACGTTCGTCCGGCACGTGCAGGAGACGATGCGGCGGGCGCTGGCGTCCGACGCCGCCGGCCCTGCCGCGGCGTCGCAGGCCCCTCGGTCCGCGGCTTTCCATCCTCCCGTGGAAGATCGCGCGCAGACGCCAGTCCGAGGATCCTCGATGACACCGGCCGCGTCCTGGCCGGCTCGAGCAGTCCTCTTGCGCTCACCGCGATCGCGGCCGGCGGTGCCGGCGGAGCCGCCGGCCGATCGCGTCCGTGTCTCCGGGCAGGTCGAGGCGACCGAGGTGCAGGTGGCGACGCAGGTTGCGGGACGGATCCTCGAGCTGAAGGTCGCCGAAGGCGATCGGTCGCGGCTGGCGCAGCTGTCGCCCGGCTGGATACGGCCGACGCGGAGCTCGGTCTCGCGCGCTGCGCGGGCCGACCGCGCGCAGGCCGACGCGCAGCTGCGGCTCTTGCGCGCCGGCGCACGGCCCGAGGACGTCGCGTCAGGCCGAGGCGCAGGTGGCCGCCGCCCAATCCGACGCCGCGGCCGCGGACGCGGAGTCGCCGCGGCCCAGACCGACGTCGATCGCTTCGAGCGTCTGCTCGCGTCCAACTCGGGGACCGCGTAAGCAGCGCGACGACGCCGTGGCGCGCAGGGACGTGGCGCGGAACGCGCGGTGGGCGCCAGCGATCGCGTCCGTGCCGCCCGCGAAACGGTCGGCGCGGCTGCGCGCCGGGGCGCGGCCGGAAGAGATCGACGGCGCCGCGCGCGCGCGTGGCCGCAGCAGAGGCGCAGATCGCCACGTGGCAGAAGGCGATCGGCGACGCCACCGTCGTGGCGCCAATCGCCGGCGTCGTGACCCAGAAGCTGGCGGATGCGGGCGAGCTCGCGCAACCACGCGGACCGATCGTCGCGATTACCGATCTGGATCATGCGTGGGCGAATGCATGCGTCGATGAGCCGGCCGTGCCGCGCCTCCGCGTGGGCCAGCCGGCGACGCTGTTCACCGATGCCGGCGATCGATTGCCGGGCACCATCAGCAACATTTCCACGCGAGCGGAGTTCACGCCCAGGAACGTCCAGACCGCCGAGGATCGCTCGAAGCTCGTCTATCGCGTCAAGGTGTCGGTGGACAACAAGGAGGGCGTGCTGAAAGTCGGCATGCCCGTCGAAGCGGAGATCCAGTTTGTCCAATAGCGCCATCACGCTCGACCGGGTGACGAAGCGGTTCGGGCCGAACGGACGCGGTCCGCGAGTTGTCGTTCTCGGTCGACCCTGGCGAGATGTTCGGCCTGATTGGCCCGGATGGGGCCGGCAAGACGACGACCATTCGAATGTTGTGCGGCCTCCTGCGGGCCGAGGCGGGCCAGATCCGGGTCCTCGGCGTCGATCCCGTCCGCGAGCACCGGCGGCTCACCGATTCGGTCGGCTACTTGTCCCAGCGCTTCAGCTGTACGCCGATCTCAGCGTGGACGAGAACATCGCGTTCTTCGCCGAGATTCATGGCGTGCGCGACCACGCCGCCCGCCGGGATCGGCTGCTCGCGATCACGCAGCTCGCGCCCTTTCGCGCGCGGCTGGCAGGCAAGCTGTCGGGAGGCATGAAACAGAAGCTCGCGCTGGCCTGCACGCTCATTCACGAGCCGGCGCTCATCGTCCTGGACGAGCCGACCACCGGCGTCGATCCGGTATCGCGCCGCGAGTTCTGGAAGCTGCTTCGGAGTTCCTGCGAACAGGGATCACGATCCTCATGGCGACACCGTATCTGACGAAGCCGAGCGCTGCCTCGCGAGTGGCCCTCCTCCACGAGGGCCGTCTGCTCGCGCTCGATACGCCGGCGGCGCTGCGGGCCACGCTGTCAGGCGTGCTGCTCGAGGTGATCGCGGACGATCACCGCCGCGCGGCTGACGTGCTCCGGACGCTGTCCGATGTCTCGAGCGTGGAGATGTTCGGGGAGCGTGCCCACGTCCGGCTCGTCAAGTCCGACGACAAGGCCGCGGAGCGGATCGCTTCGGCGCTGGAAGCGGCTGGGCTCACCGTCCAGAGCGTGCGGCCCGATCGCGACGTCCCTCGAGGATGTGTTCATCGCCCGGCTCAGCGAGGCCCGGTCATGAGAGGTGTCCTCGCTGCGGCGCTTTTGCTGGATGGCGTTGCCCGCGGCCGCCGTGGCGCAGCCCGACCCGACCGAGGGCCGTTTCGCCCTACGCTCGATGACGCGACTTCGTCGCGGGCTGGAAACCAGCCATCGACTGGCCGAAGTGATCGCGCGCGGCGAAGCCGCCGGGGCCGCCGCCGATCAGCAGCATGCCGCCCAGCTGCCGCAAGTGGCGGCGCAGGGCGGCTACGCTGCGGACCAATCACGTTCAGGAGTTCGGGGTGCCTGCTGCTCGAACAACCAGCTGCGCCTCATCTATCCCGACCTGCCAGACAATTTCCGCACGCGACTCGACGTCCAGTGGCCCCTGTATACGGGCGGACGCCTGGCAGCGCTCGAGCGCGGCGCGCGGACCGAGGCAGCAGTGCTAGTCGAACGAGCTCGACGCGGCCCGCGCCGACCTGCGCCTCGAGATTACCCGTGCGCACTGGGCTCTGCTGACGGCGGAACCGAAACCGTGCGCGTCGTTGACGAGTCGCTGGCGCGCACCAGGCGAGCATCTTGCTGACGCCAGAAATCAGCTCGACGCCGCCTGGCGGCGCCGAACGATGTGCTGAGCCGTCGAGGCGCAGGAATCGCGTCAGCGGATGCTCGGCATCCAGGCGCGCGCCAATCGGGACGTGGCGGAGGCGGAGCTGGGACGGCTTGTCGGTGTCCCGCCGGAGAACCCCTGTTCAGCCGGCGACCGCGTTGGACGCGCCCAGTGCCGTGAACGATGCGATCTCGCATCGCTCGTCGGGATCGCGCGGCAGAGCCGCCCCGAGCGTGCCGCGCTGCTGAAGCGTGCTGGAGGGCGCCACCGATCGCGGCAAGGCCGCCGCCGCCGGCATGCGACCGACCGTCGGCGTCGTTGCTGGCTCGACTACGCGCAGCCGAATCCGCGCCTCTTCCCCGGAGCGCAGTGTGGGCTGAATCGTGGGACGCCGGCATCAACGTGAACTGGCCGCTGTTCGACGGCGGCAGAGCGCGGGCAGACGTGGCCGAAGCATCCGCCCCGCGCGCGCGGCACAGGCGCGGGTTGCAGAGTTCGACGCCGTGCTCGCCGTCGAGCTCCGGCAGCGTCGTCAGCGAGATCGAATCCAGCCGCGCGGCCGATCGCCGCCGCTGCCGATGCCGTCCGCGCGGCGACGGAGGCGCGTCGCGTGGCCGGCGAGCGGTTTGCGGCCGGCGTCGCGACGAGCACGGACGTCCTCGATGCCCAGTGTCGCCGTGCTGCAGGCAGCGCTCGATCGGACGCAGGCGGTGGCGAACGCGCGCGCTGGCCGAGGCGCGCCTGGCCCGAGCCCTCGGGCGCTGACCTGGCGACAGTGGAACGCCAACGCCGTGACAGACCCCGGAGATGAGGTTCGTGTGCTTTGTGTCTTCGTGGTTTGAATGTGGTGAGGACGAGTGACGTCTGCCATCGTCGTTAACAACCTCACGCGCCGCTTCGGCGATTTCGTGGCGGTTGACCGCCTGAGCTTCGACGTGCAGCAGGGGGAGATCTTCGGGTTCCTGGGGAGCAACGGCGCCGGCAAGTCCACGACGATCCGCATGCTGTGCGGCTTGTTGAAGCCGACGAGCGGGACCGCGACGGTGGGCGGCATCGACGTCAGCCGCGATCCCGAAGGCGTCGAAGCGCCGCATCGGCTACATGTCGCAGCGCTTCTCGCTGTACGAGATGCTGACGGTCGATCAGAACATCCGGTTTTTTGCCGGCATCTACGGGCTTCGAGGGCGCCCGGTTCGAAGCCGCGCCGCGAGTTCGTGCTCGAGATGGCCGACCTGCACGGGCGCGAGCAGACCTCGCGCGCGATCTGGCCGGCGGGTGGCGGCAACGGCTCGCGCTGGGCTGCGCGATCCTTCACGAACCGCCTATCGTGTTTCTCGACGAGCCGACGGGCGGCGTCGATCCGCTGTCGCGCCGCCACTTCTGGATGCTGATCGATCAGCTGTCGGCGGCGGGCGTCACGCGTGCTCGGTCACCACGCACTACCTCGACGAGGCGGAGCACTGCCACCGCATCGCGATCATCCATGCGCGGCCGGCTCGCCGCGCTCGGGTCGACGGGCGAGCTCAAGCAGACGTTCGCGCACCGGACGATTCTCGAGATTCAGACCGCCAAGCCGGTCGAAGCCATGCGGCTGCTCGATCGAATGCCGGAAGTGGAGAAGACCAGCGTGTTCGGGACGGCCGTCCATGCCGTGTTGAAGCCGGGCCACGACGACGCGGCCGGCCGCGTGAAGCGAGCGTCTGCAGGCCGCCGGCATCTCCGTCTCGGCCGTCGCTCCCGTTCAACCATCGCTCGAGGATGTCTTCCTCGAGGTCGCGTCCGACGTCCGCCTAGCCATGCGGAAGGCCCTCGCCGTCGGCCGCAAGGAGCTCCGCCAGATCGCGAGGGACCGGCGGACGCTTGATGATTCTCCTCTTCGTGCCCTGCCTTCTTCCTGCTCGTGTACGGCTACGCGCTCAGCTGGGACATCCGCCACATCGCCCTGGCGGTGGAGGATCGCGACCTGTCGCCCGACAGCCGGGCCGCTGGTGTCGGCGTTCGTCAACTCCGGCTACTTCGATCTCGCCGCGACTGTCGACAGCAGCGAGGAACTGACGCGTCTGATGGATCGCAACGAGGCGCGCGTCGTGCTGGTCGTGCCTGTCGGGGATGAGCCGCGATCTGCAGAGAGGGCAGACCGTTGCCGTGCAGATCCTGCTGAACGGCGACAACGCGAACACGGCGACCACCGTCATGGCCTACGCGCGCACGATCGTGCAGAGCGAGATCGGTCAGACGCCGCGTTGCGCGGGGAGATCGCGCTCGTCCCGCTGCTCACGGCCGAGTCGCGCGTCTGGGCATAACCCGCAGCTTCGCAGCACGCTGTTCCTCGTGCCGGGGCTCATCGCCTACATCTCGATGATCACCGCCGTCGTCTCGACGGCGCTGTCGGTCGTGCGCGAGAAGGAACGCGGCACGATGGAGCAGGTGCGCATGGCGCCGCTCAACGCCTTTTCGTTCGTCGCCGGCAAGACGATTCCGTATTTCGCCATCTCGCTGGCCTCGGCGATGGGGATCGTGCTCGTCGCGATGGTGCTGTTCGGCCTGCCGATGCGCGGATCGTGGCTGCTGCTGCTCGCGGCCCTGTCGCTGTTCCTCGTCGGGGCGCTCGGCGCTGGGTCTGCTCATTTCGACGCATCGCCGACACGCAGCAGGTCGCGTTCCAGCTGGCGCTCCTCTCGTCGTTTCTGCCGACCTTGATGCTCTCGGGATTCATCTTTCCCATCGCGAGCATGCCCGCCGGTGCTGCGGGCCATCACCTACATCGTGCCCGCCGCGGTATTTCCTCGTCGCGCTGAGAGGCATCGTGCTGAAAGGGGTCGGTGTGCCGGTCGTCTGGGTCGACTTTCTCGCGCTCTCCGTGTATGCCGCGGTCGTGTTGACGCTGGCGTCGATCCGGCTGCGCCGTCAGTGGACGTGACATGCGCCGGGTCCGATTTCTCGTGTGGAAGGAACTGATCGAGCTGAGGCAGGATCCCCGCCTCTTCGGTATCGTCGTCCTCGCGCCGATTCTGCAGCTGTTTCTTCTGGGCTACGCCGCCACCACCGACGTGCGAGATGTGCCGGTGGTGGTCGCGGACGCCGACCGGTCGTCCGAGAGCCGGGCGTTGATCGCCCGGTTCGACGCCTCGCCTTCGTTCACGGTCGTCGGCATCGTCGCCGGCGTGCACGAGGTCGATCCGTACCTCGAACGACAAATCGCCTGGATCGCGCTGGAGATTCCTCCCGGCTACGGTGATGCGATCGGCGCGGGGCGCCCCCAGACAGTTCAACTGCTGGCCGACGGCAGCGATGCCAACTCCGCCGGCGTGTCTCTCGGATACGCCGGCAACCTCATTGCCACGTACGCGCAGGAACTGGCGGAGCGGAAGCTCGTGGCGTCAGGCGCGCCCACCGGAACGGGCGGGGAAGGAGCCATCACGCCCGAAGTGCGGTGTGGTTCAACCCGCGCCTCGAGAGCCGCGACTTCATGATTCCCGGCGTCATCGCCCTGCTGCTGCTCGTCGTCACGACGAACCTGTCGTCCATGGGTATCGTGCGCGAGAAGGAGCTCGGCACACTCGAGCAGCTGAACGTCACGCCTCTTCGCCGATGGGAGCTGATCGTCGGCAAGCTGCTGCCCTACGCGCTCATCGGGATCATCGATGTCGCTCTGGTGCTGGCCGTGGCCGTGTGGTGGTTCGAAGTGCCGATGCGGGGAAGCCCGCCGCTGCTCTTCGCCATGACGCTCGTCGTACCTGATGAGCACGCTGGGACTGGGGCTGTTCGTCTCGACGATCTCGTCCACGCAACAGCAGGCGATGATGACCACGACCTTCTTTTCCTCATGCCCATGGTCCTGCTGTCAGGGTTCGTGCTTCCGATCGAAAACATGCCCGAGGTCATCCAGCCGATCACCTACCTGCCTGCCGCTGCCCGATATTTTCTCGTGATCCTGCGATCGATCTTCCTGAAGGGCGTCGGTCCTCGAGACCTTCCAGCCGCAGGCGCTCGCGCTGACGTTGTGGGGGCTGGCCGACTGGCGCTGGCGGTTGCGCGTTCCTCGAAGCGCGCCGCGTGAGCCCGACGCCATTTTTGCGGCGGGCTTTGTTAGAATCGGCCGCGGTTTTACCGCCGTTCCCGGCTGGGGCGAGATCATCATGTTTATTGACACCTCGCGGCTGCGCTTGAGGAAAGAAGCTGGAGCCGCGTCTCTCGCTGGGCGTGCTGGTCGCTGCGGCGTTTGGACTCGACCTTCTATGGCCGGCATTCCTCCTCCTCGGCGTTGAGCACGTTCGCGTGGACCCGGGAAACACGGCGTTCACGCCGCTCGCGTTCGACAGCTACCCCTGGAGTCACAGCCTGGCCGCCGCCCTTCTCTGGGCGCCGTCGCCGCCTGTCGCGATCGGCGGTCTTGACGGCCTCCGGCCGCGGATCCTGATCGCCGCCGCGGTCGTGAGCCACTGGGTTCTCGACTTCGTTACCCACCGCCCGGATTTGCCGCTGTGGCCAGGCGGCCCGCAAGTCGGCCTGGGACTCTGGAATTCCATTCCAGGAACGATCCTCGTCGAGGGCACGCTGTTCATCATCGCCATCGAGGCTTATCGACGCGCGTTCAAGGCGCGGGATCGCGTCGCGCCGCTGGTCATTCTGGGGCCTGATCGGCCTGACCACCGCGATATGGATCAGCGGTCCGTGGTCGCCGCCCCCGCCGAGCGCATCGGCGATCGCCGTCGCCGGCCTCGCGATGTGGTTGCTTCCACTCTGGGCGCTCTGGATCGAGCGCCACCGTTAGCAGGCTCGCTGAAAACGCAGCCTGAAGTGAGAACGATAGAACTGAGAAGATAGACAGGCCGCTATTCTGGCCATGTTCTTCACTCTTGACTTCTAAGTTTTCACTTCTACTTCAGGTTGCTGGCTTTTCTCAGCAACCTGCTATGAACGTCTGCCGCTCGACCCACTCCCGCAGAAGCGAGTCGACGACGACATATCTGCTGCCTTCACGGCTTCACGACATCGTCCCGCACCAGCGCGGCGAGTGCGGCCTGCATCGTCGACGGGCCTGCGAGACGATGGCGGGCGCGGACGTCCGCCGACAGCAGTTCGCGGCCCTCTTCGACGACGACGGCGCGGGAGGGGCAGCCCGTTGCGCCATCGTGAGCCGCTGCCAGAGAGCCTCGAACATCATCCGATGCTCCGCAAGGAGCCAGCTTGAGCGCCTGATGGAGGTCGTCGAGCGTCGCGCGGCGGCGGGACGCGCTCCGCACTTCGTCCCACGTCTCGTGCGCGAGCCGCTGCACGTCGTGCACGGCAGATTGCCCGGCGAGCTCGACGACGGCCGCGCCGAGCCCCGGCTCCGCTCGAATGCCTGATCGCGCAAACCGCAGATCGATGAAGGCCGCAAATTCGTCCGCAGGGGATCTTCTCCAGCCGCATTACCGGTCCGGCCTTGCAGAAGGGCCGTTTGGGTCCGAGCATCCGTTCCATGAGGCTCGGCCTGATCCGGCAAAGACGTAGCCAACCTCTCGCTGATGTTGAACCGCGGCGCGCATCGCGTGCTCGACCGATCCCCCGTTGAACCCGCCGATCGCCTGAAATTCGTCGAGCGCGACCACGACCTTCCGGCCGTGCGCGTCGGCCAGGCGGGCCGGCAGGCGAAGACTTCCTCCGCCAGGCGCGAGATGTCCCGCTCGGTGCGCGCCGTAGGGAAGGACACCGTCAGTCCGCCACGCGGTGACGAATCCGGCGCGTATCGGACGTCGGCCCTCGCCGATCGAACGACCTCGCGAAGCCAGGTTCGGGCCCGGCTGCCCTGCGTGTCCGCCGCGACCAGGGCCCGCGCGCACCCCTCGAGAAACGCGACGGATGAGCTGAAGCTGCTCACCGTGACGTCGACCGCCAGCGCGCCGCGGCGCACCAGTGGTGGCCAGCGCGCGGCGGACGAGCGACGACTTTCCGTCACCGCCGCGGCGAAATGAGGAAGATCTTCTGCGCGGCGGTCAGGTCGGCCACCAGGCGGTCCAGCTCGACGACGCGGGTCCACGAACGCCGCCGCCGGCACGACTTCATGCGCACGAACGGGTTCTGCATTACGCTAACTCTCGGTAGCCATTACGTTATACCACGTAAGCGCAGGAGACCGACCGAGCCGAAGGCACGAAGGGCAGGAAGGGCAGGAAGGGCAGGGAAGAGGGCGGGAAGGGCAGGAAGGGCAGGAAGGGCAGGAAGGGCTGGAAGGGGTTGGAAGGGCGTCGCCTCGTGCTTTCGTGGTTCAGCAGTAGTTTCGCGGCAGGTCCAGGATCACCCTTCGTCGAATGAGGTCGGCGAGATCGCCCGCTGCCGGCGCACCGCTCGCGAGCGCTTCCCACGCCGCGAGATCGACGTCTGCCTCGTCCGGCAGATACCGCCGGCAGGCGCCGTATTCATCCTCATAGTCAGCGGATGGAAAGCGCAGGTGGAGGCGCAGGCGGGTGCCGTCGCGCTCGGTGTGGTAGAGCGGGTTGATCCGAACACCCCCGTGCGGACGGGATGGTGAGGCGGGGGATGGTGTGGTGAGCTGATGGGCACGGTAGACGCCCGCATGCCGCGTCGCCACGATGGTCAGCGCCGGGTCGGCATTGAGGGTCGTATCGGGGTCACGACGCGACAGATCGAGCGATCCGCTGGCAACGACGTCCTCGAGGAGCCCGGCTTCACCGAAAATGCGCGGCTCGATGCTCTCGAAGAGATCGCGATACCCGGCCGGGGACAGCGGCTGCCCGTGCGACGGGCTCCAGGCGAGCTGATTGTGAGTGTGATTGATCACGACGGCCCCCTCCTCGCCTCCGGCCGCACCTCCTGGATCGACCCAGCCGCTCCATCTCCCCAATGAACTGCCGCTTGGTCCAGATGTACTGGAATGCGTCGGAGCACATCGCCAGCCCGAACGCGCCGCGGGCGAATGGAAGCGCGCATTGCCGTCGCAGCAGACCGCTTCGCAGCCCGGCGCCACGAATCGCCGCGCCAGCCACGCCTTCGCGAAATAGAGGTCGGCAATCACCGGCGCCGGTTTCGACAAATCCAGCAGCGAGCGGGTGAGATGGCCGGATCCGCCGCAGAGCATCCACGGCCCGACGGTCGCCGTGGAGCACCGTTCCCGCGACCGCGCGGACGAGGGCGTGCGCGACGACGTAGGTGGGATCGGAAAAGCGGTAGAGAAAATAGCCGCCTTCGAAATTCGGGCCGAGCGCTTCGACGATGTCGCCTGCACGTCGACGCAGCCGACACGACGGCCGCTTCAAAGCGCGCGGCTTGCGAGCCGTCCTCCAGTCCGACCATCGTCCGCAACGCCCGATCCGGTTCTCCGGCCTCCACCTGATCGCGGGCCGCGGTAGCGTCCGGCCGAAGAGTGCAGCACAGGAATGCCGGCAACGATTGGGAAGATGCAGCAGTGGCACCCCAGAATGGCGTCCCGGATCTCGTCGTCTTCGCGCCGATCGGAACATCGACGTCACTGAGGTCGAGTCTCCCGCCGCAGTACGGACATCGCAAGACGTCGAGCATTGATACGTGCATATGTGTCAGTATCGCCTGCCGTTTCGGATAGCTAATCCGATTTTCACTTCCGTGTAGTCGACAGTTGACAGTTCACAGTTGACAAAGCGGAGGCGTCGACGCAGTGACCTGTCGACTGTCAGAACTGTTAACCGTGAACGACGCGACACCGAAGTGCAAAGCGCTGAGCCGGAGCGCGGCCCGGACAGCCGTTCAAGCACAGGTGCCTCGGTCGCATTGCCCAGGCGCCCGGTGAAAGTGCTCCACGCCGAGCCAGCGCCGCGCATCCGCTTCGTCGATCTGGTCGAAGGGATGGTCCGAGCCCATCTGCGTGCGATGGCAACAGAAGGGCGGCAAGCTTGCGCGGCACCCAATCACCGACGTCTACCACCAGAGCGGGCGTCTCCGCGTCGAGGCCGAAGGCGTCGGGCACCAGACTCCAAAAGCCCTTCGGGGAGACCCACCCTCCGGCCTTGGCCCGATCGACGATCGCCCGCATAGCGCCGCGCGGCATCGTGACGTAGTAGAGGGAGGGCGAGGGCGCCGAGCGACCGCACGGCGGTTGTGGCCCGCTTCGTGCACCCCGACATGGTCGCGATGCCAGCAGTACAACCCTGGTCCTCGCCGAACGTGATGACGGCCGCGGGATCGTAACGGCGCAGGGCCATCACGATCTCCGCATGGAACTCGGTCACGTGCGCCCACTGCAGGTCGCCGTCCGGATGATCGAGCACGATCAGGTGCGCGATCCCGAGGACCGCCGCCGCCTCGCGTGCTTCCAGCGCGCGACGCGGCGCCAGTTGGTCGTCTCGTGCGGGGCCGGTGATCGCCCCACGCTCGCCGCGCGAAGCGCAGATGAGGATCACCGTCACGCCGGCATCGCCAGCCGGGCCAGCGTTCCACGCACGCGAGCGACGCTCATCGTCGGGGGTGGGCGAAGACCGCGAGAACGGGCCCGTTACTCTTCGCCACTGATGTGCCCTGACGATCCGGCGGTAGACGCCGACGTATTCATCGACCATGCGGTCGCACCTGGCAAGCTAGACACCGCATGCTGCCGCACGCGCCGGCCGGTCGAGCGCGAAGACGCGCAGGAGCGCGTCCACCGTCCGATCTGAGGGTACTTCGACGACGCGACACCGGTCACGCGCGCCATCTTCGCCGACGATTCGCGCACGCGCCCGAATCGAGCTGCCGCGACAGGTGTGCGGCAGTTCCAGTGACGCCATCGCCTCTGGCCAGCGATCGCGGCCAGAGCTGCCCGGCTCTTTGCGCGCCTGGATTTGAGGATAGAGCGGTGGCGCGGGCGCCAGGCCGTAGAGTTTCACCTTTGGCCGGAAAGTCGGCCTCCGCCGAGCCAGGTGACGTGGATTTTTGCCATCGACGTGGGGCGCGATCTGCTCGCTGATGGTAGCCGTCTTCCGCCGCCGCGAGAAGTCAGCCGCAGGCCGGCGCGCCATGGCCCTCGATCCGCCTGCAGTGCCAGACGCCCCTGCCCGCCAAAAACGGCCGAGGAAGAGAAGATAGTCGTCCGGCACCGCGGCGGCGGTGAACCCGCCTGGTGAACGATCCCGTGAAGGACCGTGGCGATCGACGTTCGCGCCGGACAGCAGGAGCGCTTGTTCGTTCGAGATGGCGACGAACGGGGCCTCGAGATGCCCGTGCCCACAGAGCGACTTCCGCTTCGCTCGGCGAATGGTGCAGCGTCTGGATCGATCGGGGCCGTCGTCGAGGCGGGGTGAAGCACGAGCGACATCGGATAGTACGCCGCTTCGTAATGGATGATGTCGAACTCACGCGCCCGCTCGACCGCCGCCGCGAGGTTCAGCATCTCGTAACATCTCCCCACGGCCATGTGCTCGTCGTGCCAGTAACCATGGGAGAAAACCGCGTGCAAAGCGTCGCCGTCGTCGTCAGATCTCCGGTCGCAAGAGGGTCCGTCGTGACCGCGGGCGACGGGCCCCGGCCAGCGCAGCGACGTCATCTGCTCGACCGATCCGGATTTGGGCGGCCGGAATCGTCGTCGCGACCGGACCGACGTGCGCGATCCGCAGGGGACCCGTCAGGAGTGTCGGGCGCCGGCGCGGCTCACTCATGAGCCGGCCTCCTCCGAACAGGCGGCTCAGGACGCGCGGCGTCGAAACACTCGCGGGCGATCTCGACGGCGCGCCGCGCGCCGGGGTAGTCGCCGTTGACGCGATCGATCCCGGCCAGCGCCTCCTCCGGCGTCGGAAAAAGCGATGAGCCCTTCGCCGCAGGGAGATGCGCCGTCCAGCCCGTGTCCTGCGCGACGCGGGACGCCCCGACGCCAGATAACACTCCGTGCGATCGCTGAACCACCCTGAGTTGGTCGAGACGCATGGTATGCTTCGCCACGCCGAACTCGCGCCTTCGAGCGATGGATGAAGTCGCGGTAGTCCCACTGGCGTTCGCGACACGCCCATCGCATCGACCGTTGTCCACCCATGCGCGGCCAGCAGCTCCCGCGGGCCGTTGACGGCGAGCTCGAACAGGCTGGGCGGTCCGCGACGGCAAGTCGATGTGCTTCGCGAACTTCACATCCGTCCTTGTTGCCGCCGACGTCCGTGAAGCTCTCGATCTGCCACGTCATCACCGTCGTGAAACGGTCGCCCGGCTCGCGGTCAGCGATGCCACTCATCGAGCACGATCGGCTGCCACAGTCGGTCGCCACGCGAAATCGCCCACGGGCACCGGCGACGCGGCGGTCCCGATATTCGCTCCGAACGTGAACAAGCCGATCGAACCGCTTGAAGAACTCGACGTACCACGGCTCGGCCTTGGCGATCGCGAGCTGTAGTGAACGCCGGATCGGAGTCGATGAAGGCCGATCGCGGGATGCTCGCGTACTCGTCACGCCAGAACCACGAGCCGCCGGACAGATTCAGGAACAGGTCGGCATCGGCGCAGAATCGTTGGACGTCGGCGGCGCTCCGGCCGTGATAGCTCCCGTCGTAATTGACGAACGCCCAGCGATCGCCGAGGCGAACGGGCTCCGAGCGCATTGTGGATGCAGCGGAAGTGCCGTACGCCGGATCGGTGGATACGCGTGTTCAGCACGGGATCGTAGACGCACTGCCCGTGTCCTCGACGGCGAAGACGTCGTGCCCGAGCGCGCGCAAGCCCAGGAGGTACATGAGCGAGCACCAGGTGACGCCTCAAACGGGTACGCGCGATGATGCCAGCGAACAGGATCATGGTCTGTTCTGCCCTTCGTTCGCGCCCCGGGACGCGACGAACGGCGAGCGACACGTCGACGGCGAACGAATGGCGAACGTCGAACGGTGAACGCGCAGAACGAGATCGCGCGGGGCGGCGTCAGACGGTCCAATCAGTTCGTCCACCGTCTCCGGCTCGTCGAGCGATCGGCCGACCGAGAGCCGGGCGCACATGCTGGCGGTGCAGCTGGCTGGACGTGAGCAGTTCCTCGTGGCGCCCTGGGCCGCAATGCGGCCGCCATCGAGCACCAGGATCCTGTCGGCGTCACTTGACCGGTCACGACGAGGCGGTGCGCGATGACGAGGCGTGGTCCCGGCCGGTCCGCAGGCGCCTCAGGGCGGCAAAGACGATCCTCTCTCCGAGATGGCGTCGAGCGACGAGAGGTCGGTTCGTCGAGGATGAGGATGGGCGCGTTCTTCAGAATCGCGCAGGCGACGCTGAGACGCTGGCGCTCTCGCCGCCCGACAGTCCGCCGCCCGGCACTCCCGCTATCTGCGTGTCGCTATCGCCTGGGCAGCCGGGAGATGAACTCGCGCTAGCCGCGCGCGGCGCGGCCTCCTCATTTCGGCGTCGGTCGCATCGAGCCGTCCGTAGCGCAGGTTGTCCGCGATCGAACTCGGCGAACAGCACCGGATCCTGCAGCACGATCGCGATCTTCTCGCGCAGCGATCGGATGCGGTATTGCCGCACGTCGCGGCCGTCCACGAGAACACGGCCTTCGGTCGCGTCGTAGAACCGCGGAGATCAGGCTCACGAGCGTGGTCTTGCCGGCGCCGGTCAGGCCCACGAGCGCCACCATCTCGCCGGGTTTGGCGGAGAAGGCGATGCCGTGCAGGACCTTCGTGCCGTCCGGATACTGGAAATCCACATTCTCGAAGCGGACCTCGCCGGTGATCGTGGTTGCGTCGATCGCATCCGGCGCGTCGATCGTCTCCGGCGGCGTCAGCGAGCATCGCCTGACGCGCTTCGCGCCGGCGACGGCCCCCTGCAGCCGGCCCGTCGTGTGCGCGATCTCGGGACAACGGTCCGTGACTGGCGCCGAGATAGGCGATCACCACCATCAGCTCGCCCAGACTCATGCGGCCCTGCAGCACGTGCGCGCCGACCACACGACGACGAGCGCCGTCCCAGAATCGTGATCATGCTGACGACGACCGCGAACAACGACTCCTGCCAGGTGATGGCGATGCGGGCGGTCATGACCTCGGTCCCGAACCGCTCTATACCCGATCCGCTTCAGAATTACCTCGCGCGCCGAAACTCTTGACGAGCCGAATGGCCGAGAACACCTCATAGCAGCCGCTCGATGAGCGTTCGACTCGAGCTCCTCGACCGCTCTCGGTTCTCGTCACCAGCGTGCGCATGTAATACCGGAGGCAGAGGTAGAGAAAGGGCACCACCGAGAGCGCCAGCAACGCAATCGTCGGATCCAGCGTCCGCCAGAATCGTGAACATCACGACGAGCGCACGATCACCGAAGTGGCCAGCGGGAACAGCCCGCTCATCACGAGGTTCTCGATCGCGTATGCGTCGACGTCGATGCAGTCACCGCGTCCCCGGTGTTGTGTGGTGATGTGATGGTGCAGGCCGAGCGCTTGAAGCTGCTCGAAGAGCCGGCCCCGCAGGCTCGTGCACCATGCGCTGCCCGGTATCGACCTGCAGCTGAGTTGCGCAGGCGATCACGAACTGATTGATCGCCTGGAGCACCACGCCTCCGACGACCACGAGCACCAGCAGGGCGATCAGGTTGCTGCCCGTCACCGCCGGCAGCCACGACCGGAAGGGCTCCGGAACCGGCTGCCGGTCGCTGCTCAAGACGTGATCGATCACGATCTTGAGCGGCCATGGCTGCAAAGCGCGCCCAGGCCGACTTCAGGAGCAGCAGCACCGAGACAACGCCACCTGCCGGCACATGGGGCCGCAGGGACGCGAGCGTCCAGCGGAGCAGCGAGTCAGGCAGCTCAACTCGCCCGCTCCCTTCGGCGCCGTCCCCGGCGCCTTCAGAGTCTGAGGGGCGTCGTCGTGGCCGTCGCAGTCCGGCGGATGCTGAGCGACACGAGTCGATCGCGACTCGAGTCGGCGACCCACAGCAATCCGCGTTTCGGGGCGAATGCGACGCGCGTCGGCTCGCCGAACGTCACGCGCGCGTCCTCGCCGACGTCTCGAATGATCCCGTCGGGCGTGACCGCCCTGACGCGTCCGTTGTAGTAGTCCGCGATGAAGATCGCGATCTGTCCCTGCGGTTCCGGCACGATGGCCAGGCCGGCTGGACCCGCCATGGCCGCCTGCGTGGCAGGGCCCCCGTCCCCGGAGTGTCCCCACGCGCCGCTGCCGCGACGGTCGTGATGATTCGCGTCCGGGCATCCACCTTGCGCACGCGCTGATGGTGCATGTCCGCGATGTAGATGTCCGCCGCTCGGCGCGATCGCCCACATCGCTCGGCATGTTCAGATGGCGCGCTCGTCGCCGGTCCGCCGTCGCCGACGGCACCATCGTCGGCAGAGCGCGCCGTCGCCCGCGATCGTGTGGATGAACCCGGTGGTGTGGTCGATCATCCGGATGCGATAGTTCAACGTGTCGCGGCGATGTAGATGTCGCCGTTGGCGCCGCCGCGCACCGCGCTCGGCGTGTCGAGCGCCGCCGCCAGGGCGGGGCCCCGTCGCCGCTTCGAGCCGGCCCTCGCCCGACCCGCGCTATCGTCGTGATGATGCCGGTCGGCCAATCGACGCGCCGGACGCGGTTGTTGTGCGCGTCAACGACGAGCAGATCGCCGATCGGGCCCGATGGCGACGCCGTCGGGGTGTCGAGCTGCGCCTATGTCGCCGGCCCGTAGTCGCCGGAAGAAGCCCCGCCCCGAGCGCGGTTGTTCCCGACGACCGTGCTGATGTTGTTGCTGACCGCATCGATCCGGCGGATGACGTGGTTGTTGGAGTCGGCGAAGTGACGTCCCCGTTCGACGTCACCGCGATGCCACCCGGCGTGTCGAGCGACGCCTGAATCGCCGGACCGTTGTCGCCCGCGTACCCTCTGCGCTCGCCAATCACCTGACCGGTCGCCGCCTCGCGCACCATCAAGGTTCCGGCGGCCGAGCGCGAGAATCATGACGAGGAAGACGGCTGCGCTCCGCAGGCCGTACATCCGCAGCAGCGACGGGGCCAGCAGCAGTCCCGCGCGGAACTGGCACTCCATCGCGGTCATGCCCTGACGGGCGGCGACGGCTTCGACCTCCGCGATGGAGAATCGCCGTGGTCTTGCGCTGTGTGCCACCCGGAGAAGGTCGCGACACCAGCGGCAATGGTCGCGGCGGCCACGCCACCGGCCGGGCCACCGCAGGCGACGCCGCCGCGCGCTGCCGCTGGCGAGCGGAGAGGCAAGCGACCGCGGCAGCGCTCACGGATACCCGAGGGTCGTCGGGCGCAGATGTGTGCTCACGCGCAGCAGGCCTTGCCGGCGCCGTGGTCTGACGACGGCGCGGACGTTCGGCCAGGCCCAGCGGCCGACGAGACAGCTCTACGTCACGATCGTGGACCATCCCTTCGTCCGACCTCAATGGTGCGAACGGCGCGCGACGATCGGAGCCAGCCGGTGGATCGGCGAGCACGCGATCGGCCAGACGTCCACGCCTCGCTCCAGAACCGGTCCTCGACAATGCTTCCAGACAGGGCAGCAGCAGCGGCGCGCCACGCTCTCGCGGGATCGACGGTCGGGGACCGCGGCTCGTCTGACGGGGCGCCGCGGGGATACGCCACCTCGGGCGGTGAGGAGAACGCCGCGAGATCTGTCCAGCGGCCCGGGACAGGGCTGGAGGAAGTGGGACGCGTGACGACAACGGCCGCGCGATACCAGCAGCCGGCCGGCCTGGAAGCGAGCCCACATCGGATCCTGAGCGCGTAGGTGACGTTCTTCGCAGACGGTGGACCGCAGACCCGACCGCGCCGCTGCCCAGAGGCAACGCGCCGCTCAGCGGTGTTCTCCGAGGCCGGCCACGGCCAGCGCCCGCGAGCGTCAAGACCCGAAGGAGATGAGGCCTGCCACCGGACTGAATGCGGAAGGAACGCGAAGGGTGAACGTCGGTCCGATAGACCGACGGGAACGGCGCCGTCGTTCCCAGACCCCGCAATTGATGCGCGTGCCCACAAACGGACTGAACGGAGGGCGGCGGAACTGTAGATGCGGCTGGCGCCAGAGCATGCGCCCGTCGAGAAACTTGTCCGGGTGGTGCGCCATCAGCAGCCGCTCGCCTTCGCCGTAGCCCACCTGCTGGCGCCAGTGCACCTTCACTGATCGATCGATGGTGATGCCACACGAGCGCGCTCGAGGCGAATCCGATCTTCCACCCTCGCGCCCGCAGCCGCCAGCAAACGTCCAGCATCTGCCGCCAGCCCGCAGGTAGAGCGGATTGAAGCCGCCGATGGCCACCAGCGCCTCTCGCCGAAATGCCATGTTGCAGCCGGGCACGTGCTCGGCAGATCCGGTCGTCCAGCAGCACGTGTGTGGGTCGCCCCGGGGCGCGCGCAATCGCCTGCGCCAACGGCGGATCATCGGCGGGCACGAGGTTGGGTCCTCGGATCCCACCGACGTCCGAGGGTGAGGAACGGCCGTGCACGAGGAACGTCAGCCAGTCCTGGTCGACCCGCGTGTCTCGCGTCGGTGTAGGCCACGATCTCGCCGAGTCGCGTCGGCGAGCCCGACGCTCCGGGCCGCGCTCGAGGCCGGCATTGGTGTGTGTCAACCACGCGGACGCGCAGTGAGCATGAGCAATCGCGCTCGTGCGATCTCTCGAGCTGAATCGTTGACCAGAATGATCTCGTAGTCGGGATAGGTGAGGCCGTTCGAGCGACGGAGGCAGTCCTCGAGCGTCGCTTCAGCGTTGTACGCGCAAACCACAACCGACACGCGCGGCCACGCCAGGCGGGCTTCGGTCGAAAACGACGCGTCGGCGAATGTCGACGCTCACGGCCGCCGCGGCAGGCTTGGGCCTGCGCTCGCGGGTGACGAGCCCGAACGCCCAGTCGTCCACGCTCGTGGCCGCCCCGCCACCATTCGTCGGTCCAGCCGAACGCCATCGCGCCGCAGCAGCCTTCTTCGAAGGCGACGCGAACGTGGGCCGCCGTGATAACGCTGGCCTGTCCCGCCTCACCTTCGCGGATGCTGTCCGCGCCGGCTTCGGCGATGAGCAGCGGCTGGTGCCCGGCGACGTGCCGCAGCCGCGCCAGGTACGCTCGCAGCTCCGGCTCGCGGTGAAGGTACACGCTGGTGTGAAGGCGCACACGTCGAAGCACGACAGAGTCGAGAAACTCGGTCGGCGGGAAGTTGGACGTAGGTGAACAGGCTGTCGGGTGATGCCGTTTTGGCTCCGTCATACAGGCTGCGAAGAAACCGCTCGACGTGCAGACGGCCGTGCCACCGCACGACGCCGGGGAATCTCGTTGCCGAGCGCGAACATCAGCCACCGCGGGGTGATCGCCAAGCTCGCGCACCCGGCCGATCACCTCGCGGCGGATATCCTGCCTGAGCGATCGATCGTCGAGAAACGCCACGTGCTGCGATCAGGGAAGGCCCGACCATCACCCGCAGGCCGTGCCGGGCGGCTTCGTCGAGCAGATCGCGCCGCGGGCGTGTAGACGCGAACCGTGTTCAGGCCGAGCGCCGCCATCGCCATCGACCAGAAAGTCCTCGGCGATTTGCCGCATCGGCGGGGAACTGATATCCCTCGGCGTCGGGCGCGAACGTGCCGTACGTCACGCCCTTCGACGAGAAATCGCTCGTCGCCGGCGCGCAGGAACTTTCCGTCCGTCTCGATTCGCGCGCCGGAGGCGGACGCCGCACCGCGCGCGGACCTCCGGGTCAACCTGAACAGCAACGCGTCACGGTGTGGTGGGTCCTCTCCGAGCATGAGAAGGCAAAACCCTATTCTATCAAGTGTTTGGCGTCGCCTTCCGCCTGGCCGCCCACGCGTATGCTAAACTGCGCGCGCCCGAGGCAGTTCAGAATCGCGGACATCCGTCCCTTTGATGCTGGCGATCGGCGCCCTCCTATTCTTCGTCTCCGGCTTCGCGGCCCTCCAGTATCAGGTCGTCTGGCAGCGCCTGCTCGGTATTTTCTCCGGCGCCGACATCCAGTCAGCCACGATCATCGTCGCCGCGTTCATGGCCGGTCTCGGCTGCGGAAGCCTGACGGGCGGCTACCTCTTCGGATCGCCTTTCCCGTCGCGGCAATCTGCTGATGTTCGCGTCCGCAGAGCTTGCCGTCGGCGTGTTCGGCTTTTTCAGCGCCGGCCCTCTATTACGACGTGCTCTACGTGCGCTTTGGTTACCTCGCCGCGAACAGCGCCGCGATGCCGGCGATCCTGTTCCTCAGTTTGCTGTGGCCGACCTTCCTCGATGGGCATGGCCCTGCCGCTGCTGGCGCGCGCGCTGACATTCGATGCCGACGGCGCGGCCTGCGTCATCGGGACGCCTGTATGGGGCCAACACGTTCGGCGCGGCGATGGGCGCACTTCTGACCACGTGGTGGTTGATTCCACAGATGGGACTGGCCGGCGAGTCCTCCGTCTCAGCGCGTGCCTGAACGTGCCTCGTGGCCGTTGCCGGCGTGCCGCTCGCGATCCGGTTCGGGCAGTTGCCGCGCGGGACCGTGCGATCGGCGCGCCCGGCGGCACGCCGTCGCGACGTCCCGGCCTGGACATCCACCATGTCGTTTCGCACATGGGCGGGCCTCTACGGGCTCTCCGGATTCCTCGCCTTCTCGCTCGAGCTCATCTGGTTCCGCATCTTTGGCGTCATGATGAAGTCCTCGTCGTTCACGTTCGGGACGCTGCTCGCGGTGTACTGGCGGGACTCGGCCTCGGCGCCGCCGCGAGGCAGCCGGCTTGCGAGGAGCAGCCGACGTCCTGCCCGGACATTTCTGTTTCTTCAAACGGCCATTGGAATCTACGCTGGCCTCTCGGTGATTGCGCTGCTCGCGCTGCTCAAGGACCCAGCCTCCGCTGGATGGTTGTCCCGATACCTCGCCGAGATGAGGCGATGAACGTCCGTCGGGCGCTGACCCGGTTCGACGGCGAATTCCTGCAGCTATTCTTCGTCATCCCGATCACGTATTGATCCGGCCCGCCCACGTTCTTGATGGGCATCCGGGTTTCCTTTGCTGCAGAAGGTCGTGCAAACGGACTTGAGCCGCCTTGGGTTCCGCACGCGGCGCTGATGATGTCGAACATCGGTCGGCAGCACTCTTGGGACCGTCGCGACCGGCTGGCTGGGTCTCCGTCTGTTCGGCACGGCCGCAAGCCTGAAAGGCGGTGGTCGCGGCGAGCAGCGCGCGTTCGCGCTCGTCGGCCTGCCACGCGCGGACCAGAGGTGGGACCGATCAGCGCCTCGCGGCCGCAGTGGTCGTCATCATGCTCGCAGCCGCGATGCCGGGCGGCGATGTGTTATGGACACGCCTTCACAGCATCGGGCGGGAGCGCATCATCCAGTGCCGAGGACGAATCCGGGGTGTCCCTGCTGAAGCGGTGGGGCGAGGAGTGGCTCAGGGCGCGACCGTGTTTGCCGACGGTCTCGGCCAAAGCGAGCTTCCATACGAAGGCATTCATACGATCCTCGGTGCCCTTCCTGCGTTCGTTCACCCGGCTCCCGCGACGGGGTCATCATCGGCCTTGGATCCGGAGATACGGTGTTCGGGATGGCGGGGCGCCAGGAGATCGAGCGCATCGTCTGCGTCGAGATCGTCAGGGCGCAGATAGCGACGCTCCGTCGCTTGAGCCATGAGTTCATGTACCCGGGGCTGCTCACGGTCCTGAGCGATCCCCGGATCGCGCACGTCAGCGGCGACGGACGTCTGTTTTGTCATGCACGCCGGCCGGCTGTTCGACATCATCGAAGCAGATGCGCTCAGGCCGGGAAGCGCCAACGTCGGCAATCTCTACTCGGACAGATATTTCCGCGATGATCCGCGATCGACTGCGCCCTGGCGGCCTCGCGATCACCCGGGCTCCGACCTCGCGCGTGGAGCGGACGTTTGTAGCCGTGTTTCCGTACGTGGCCAGTTACGGAGATTTCCTGCTGGGCAGCCGCGATCCCATCGTCATCGATCGCGAGAGGATTCGGACCCGGTTAGCGGATCCGGCCGTGCAGGCGTACTACGACAACTCCAGGCGTGGACATCGGGTCGCTGCTCGGACCGCACATCGATCAGGCGCGCCAAAGATGTTCGATCCGAGCTTCGATCGATCGACGATTGTCGATATCAACACAGATCTGTTTCCGCGCGACGAGTTCAACATTCCGCCGCCCCAGCAGTGGTGGAACGCTGTGCCGTTGGCACGCCACGCGCGCTGACTGTCTACTTCTTTTCTACTTTGCTGGCGGCGATCGCCGTGGGGCCGGTCCTCGTCCTTCCACCTTGACGCTGATGCCATTGATCACCCGGCGCAGGTCGTGTGCTCGAACCTTGTTCTCGCGCCCGTCGCGACGCTGGTCGACCCTAGTGTGAACGTGAACGCCGGGCACGCGTGACCGCTCGCCGCGCCGGTCACGATCCCCTGATCTCCGCCTCGTTGTCATGATCGTCCCGGTCGTCGCGTTGTCGTCGGCATCCTCGTCGTCGTCCTCGTCGTCGTCCTTCTCCACCTTGCTGGCGAGGACCGTGCCATCCGTCTGCTTCGTCCCTTTGACCTCGACCTCATCGCCATTGCGCAGGGCGGTGCACGCGCGTTTCGTCGAACTTCGTGGCGGCATTGGTCGTAACCTTCGTCGACCCTATCATGAAGGTGACCGACGGGCATGGGGGCGTCAACAGCGTGATCGTGCCCTTCAGCTCGACTTCTTTCTGGACCGGCGGAACCTCGTGGCCCGTCTTCACATTGACGTCGGTCGCGTTGATCGTGGAGCCGTTCCTGCTGCCGTGCACTTCGACCTTGTCGTTCACCTGAATGTCCGCGCAGGTCAGCGTGTTGCCGTCGTGCCGAATCCGCGCGCCCTGTGAGGTTGACGACCACCGGTGTCGTCGTCCCGACGGTAATCTGGTTCGCGGAGCAGTTCTTCGAAGCGACGCTGCCCTCGAGCTTCGGTCTGGTTGCCGTCCGTCTGGTCGTCGTTCTCGTCGAGCTCCGCCGAGCTGCCGTGCACCTTGACCGTGATGCGAATCTGAGCGTGGTCGGTCACTCCCTTGATCGTCAGGCGCGCGTCGGCGCTGGCGCCGACGAACGCCAACGTGATGTCGCCCGCCGGCACGTTCGTCAGGGTGAAGTGTCCGGTCGGGTCGACGGTCACGCTCATCGACGTCCCCGATCGAGACCACAAGGGGCTTCCCATCGATACCGCAAGCGGGCGCCGCCGCTGACTGCTTCGACGCGCTGCTCGCGCCGGAGACGACGGTTCCAGAGATACTGGCGCTGCCGGCAATCGCGCCGCCTGACGCCGCCGGCGCCGACGGGGTCAGTGGCGACTGCGAATCGCTTTCTTCCGCACCCCGTCACCGAGACGGCCAACGCCACCACGATCATCGTAAGCAGCTTACGCATCTCGTCCTCCACCATTGTGCGAAGTTCACGTTCGCCGTCATGTTTGACGACGCCTCGGCACATGAAGGGGAACGGCGGGACTCCGGCACGCAAGACAATTGCCACGACCTGAAACAATTTTCCGGATCTCTAGTCCAGCAGAGATCGTTTCATCACGATTTCATTTGTGCCGCCTGACGGCTCACGGGTGGGCGTCGATCCGTCCTGTGTAGAGCGCCATGCCGACAACTGCGTCGACGCCAAGCGCGCTCGAGATCGTCGATCTCTTCGCGGGTCGTGATACCGCCGGCCGCGGTGAGACGCCGGGTCGTGGCGCGACGAACGGCCAGAATGGCGTCGAAATTCGTTCCCTGCATCAGGCCTTCCGTGTCGACGTGCGTGTAAAGAAACTCGCCGCAGTAAGGTTCCAGGGCCTGGACGGCCTCAACGGCCGTCAGCGGCAGCGGCGTCTTCCACCCGTGGACGACGACCTGCCCGCCCGCGGCTGTCGACGGCCGCGAGTGATGCGCTCTGCGCCGACGGCGTCGCGCCAGCCGTTTCGCGAACTCGACATCGGGGCGGCCGTCCTTGAACAACGCCGATCCGGCGATGATCTGCTGCGCTCCGGCCGCGAGGATCTCGCTCGCGCGGGCGCTGGTTCGCACGCCGCCGCCAACGCGGCACGACAGCGCCCCGCGATTTGCCGCACCAGATCCAGGTTGTCGCCGACGCCCATGGCCGCGTCGAGATCGATGACCTGCACTTTGGGGAATCGCTCGAAGCGTTTCACCCAGCCGAACACGGTCCAGGTCCTTGATCGCCAGGCGTTCCCCTTGAACGAGCTGAACGACGGCGCCGCCCTGGAGATCGATCGCGGGAATCAGCATGAGATCACATCGCCACTGAAAACACGAAAAAACCACCTAAGGGTATTGTTGCGTCGCAGATCAACCACGAAGCCACGAAGACCACGAAGACGCACGAACGTCTCACATCAGGTCTCGCCCATGAGCAACCATGAAGTTCTTCGTGCCCCTCGTGTTTTCGTGGTTCAAATACGTACCGGAATGCCGTGGGCGCTGAGGTGCTGCTTCAGCCCCGGACGCTTGTCTCCGCGTAGTGAAAAATCGACGCGGCGAGCGCCGCGTCGGCTGCGCCCCGCGTGAACACATCGACGAAATCGTCGAGGGCCGCCGGCGCCGCCCGACGCGATGACCGGAATCGATACGGCGGTCGGACACGGCGGCGGTCATCTCGCAGTCGAAGCCGGCCTTCGTGCCGTCCCGATCGATCGACGTCAGCAGGATTTCGCCTGCGCCCCGCGCCTCGGCCTCCCGCGCCCACTCGACGGCGTCGCGATCGGCGGCTGACTGTCCGCTTCTGGCGTACACTGGCGAAGTGTTCCACACCGCTCGGAGACAGAGCGCGCTTGGCATCGATCGCCACGATGATCGCCTGACTGCCGTAGCGGCTGGCCAGCGTCGTGATCAGCGCCGGATTCGACAGAGCCGCGGTGTTCAGGCTCACCTTGTCGGCGCCGGCGTCGATGGCCGCCGCCCATCGTCTTCGGTATGGATCCCGCCGCCGACGGTCAGCGGGATGAACAGCTCTGCGCGCGACCGCGCGAATCGTCTCGGCGAGCGCGCGGCGCCGTTCGAGCGTCGCCGTCATCGTCGAGGATGACGAGCTCGTCGATCCCATCGCGGTTGTAGCGGCGCGCCAGCCCAGCGGGATCGCCGGCGCTCCGCAAGCCTTCGAAGTTGATGCCCTTGACGACGCTGGCCGTCGCGGACGTCGAGGCAGGCGATGATGCGTTTCGACAGCATACGAAAATCCGCGGTCTCCGGGCCTCAGGCGGCCAGCGCCAGCCAGTTCTCGCAGGATGCGCAGATCCGACGTCGCCCGATTTCTCCGGGTGAAACTGGACGCCGGCAATCTGGCCCCGCTGTACGACCGAGGCGAATCGTCTCGCCGTGTTCGGTGGCGGCGACGGTATCGCCGGTGACCGGCGCAACATAGCTGTGCGTGAAATACACCGCTGAGCTCCGCGGGAACGCCTTCGATGATGCTGGCGTCGACTTGCGGCTGGAGCGAATTCCAGCCGACGTGTGGAATTTTCAGGCCGCCCCTCGCCAGACGCCACGCTCAGCGCCGACAGCGTCCTGCGAGCACGCCCAGTCCGAGGCATTCAGGCGCCTCTTCGCTGCCCTCGAACAGCCATTGCATCCCAAGGCAGATGCCGAGCAGCGGCTTCCCATCGCCGACCAGTGCCGAGAATGGCATCGCACCCACGGCGCGGTCGAGCGCGCGCGTCGCGCCAAAATGACCCACTCCCGGCACGACCACGCCTCGTGCGCCCATGAGCGCACCCGGCTCTTCCGGCACGAAAAAATCGGCGCCCACAGCGGCGAGGGCCTTCTTGACCGATGTCAGATTGCCGGCACCGTAATCGATGAGGCGATCGGGAGCTCACAGCAATCCTTTCGTTGACGGCAGGCAGGCGGGCGAGCCGCTTGTCCTGCGCGCACGCGACCCTGAGCGCGCGGGCGAACGCCTTGAAGCACGGCTTCAATCTTGTGATGGCTCGATCGGCCGTACATCACCTTCACGTGGACATTGGCGCGGGCGCCGATCGCGAACCCTTCGAAGAAATCGTGCACGAGCTCGGTCTGCAGATCGCCCACGCGCCGCGCGGCGACTTCAGATTCACCACCGTGTGGGGCCGGCCGCCGAGATCGACGGCGGCGACGGCGAGCGTCTCGTCCATCGGCATCACGAAGTAGCCGGCGCGATTGATGCCGCGGCGGTCGCCGAGCGCCTTCGGACACGGCTTCGCCGAGGGCGATGCCGAGATCTTCCGACGGTGTGATGCTGATCGACATCGAGATCGCCAGACGCCGTGACCTGCAGATCGAACCCGCCGTGCCGCGCGAAGAGCTCGAGCATGTGATCCAGGAAGCGGATGCCGGTGCTGACGCGGTAGCGTCCCTTTCCATCGAGCCTCAGTCGCCAGCGCGATGGTCGGTCTCGGTCGTCCGGCGGTCGATCAGCGCGCGGCGCATAACACCTCGTCCATCACGCGCGAGCGCCTGCCGCGTGTGATCGACGATGCCTGTGGTGATGCGGATGCAGCCGTCGCAGCCGGGCTCCGGTCGATCGATCGCGGAGGTAGACGCCTCGCGCCATGGCGGTGCTGAGGACCGCCTCGGTATGCTCTCCCGTGCGGACGAGCACGAAATTCGCATCGCTCTTCCAGTACGTCAGGCCGAGACGCTCGCAGGCCGCGTACAGCAGCGTCTTGGAGTCCTTCACCTGCCGAAGGTAGTCCCGCACGTGATCGGAATCCTCGAGCGCGGCCTGCACGGCGACGACCGCGGCGATGTTGACGCTGTAGACGGGGATCGCGCGGCGAATCGGGATCGAGCCGCGCGGGATTGCCCAGGAGCGCACCGATGCGCAGCCCGGCCAGCCCGTGACGCCTTCGAGAACGTCCGTCCGACGATCACGTTCGGAAACGCGTCAGCTCCGGGATGAACGGACCGTGCCGGCGAAGTCGGCGTACGCTTCGTCGACGAAGACGATCGCCCCGGCGGCACGCGCGCCCGCGATCGCCCGGATATCGCGCCAGGCGGCATCGACACGCCGGTCGGGTTGTTCGGGTTCGTCAAGAAGACGACGCGCGTCCGCGGCGTGATGGCCGCCAGCACCTCGTCCAGCGCGAAGACGAAATCGGGCCTCGGCATCCGACGCGAACCGTCCGTCCGCCGACGACTCGACGTGTCGAACTCGAAGATCTCGAAGCGCCGGCTGCCGGCACGAGCGCCTCGCAGATCGTTCCCGTCGGCCGAGGGCGCCAGCAGGCGACGGCGATGGCGATGATGCCCTCGTCGAGGCCGTTGGTGAGCAGCAGACTGTCAGGATCGACGCCAGAAATGCCGGCGCGCAGGCCTCGACCGTCGCCGCGGCGTACGGCGGATAGACGCCGATCTGTTCGGCGCCGAGCGTCCGCAGCGCGTCCAGCACGCGCGGCGAGCAGCCGCCGGTGTTCTCGTTCTGGTGGAGCCGCAGCCCGTCGCACGTTCGGGAGGCCTGTCGTAGTCGCTCATCGTCGCCTTTGTCCAGCAGCCCGGTTCAGCCGGATGTCGATCGAGCCGCGTGCGCGCGAGCCCCTCGGCACGCGCCAGCGGCAGGATGGTCGGCGCCAGCGCGCGCGAGTCCCGCGCGAGTCACGCGCTGCACGGCCATGACGCGCACGAAATCGGCGGCCGCTCAGCCCGCCGCGGAAACCGCGCCGCGCCCGCCGTCGGCAGCACGTGGTTCGAGCCGGTCGCGTAGTCGCCGGCCGCCTGCGCCGTAAACGGGCCGACGAACACCGCGCCGGCCGTGATCGAGCCGCCGCGCGAGCGATTCGCGATCGACGACCAGGTGCTCCGGCGCGATGCGATTGGCAAGCGCCATCGCCTCATCGGCCGTGCGGGTCACGATGGCGGCGCCGTGCGCGCGCAGCGAGCGCTTCACGATCGTCGCGGCCGGCCTCCTGCCGCGCGACGGCAGTCGGCCACGCGCGCGGCGAGCGCGCGGCTCCACGTGATGAAGATCGACCGCGCGTCGGGATCGTGCTCGGCCTGCGCGACGAGGTCGGCGGCGATCCAGCCGGGACGTCCGGTGCCGGCGACGATCACGATCTCGGTCGGGCCGGCGTAGAAATCGATCGCGCAATCACGCCGAGACGACGCGCCTTGGCGGCCGCGACGTAGCGGTTGCCTGGTCCGACGATCTTGTCCACGCGCGGGCATCGTCGCCGGTGCCGTAGGCCAGCGCGGCGATCGCGTGGGCCCCGCCGACCCGGAAGAGCCGCGTGACGCCGGCCTCGAGCGCCGCGCCATCACGGCCGGCTCGGGCCGCGGACAGCACCGCGATGATCTCGCGACACGCCGGCGACACGCGCCGGAATCGCGGTCATCAGCAGCGAGGAGGGCAGCGGAAAGCGGCCGCCCGGCACGTAGCACCCGACGCGCGCGCAGCGGCTCGACGCGCTGTTGCGACCGACACGCCCGGAGCATCACCTCGACGAGCCCAACCTCTGCGGGATCTGGCGCGCGCGCGACCCGCGCGATGTGCCGCGCCGCCTGGCGTATCGCGCGCCACGACATCGCGCCGGAACGCGCGGCCGCGGCGGCGCGCATCTCGTCGGGCTCACCTCCAGCGGGCGGCCACACGCCGTCGAACCGGCGGGCGAACCCGAGCAACGCGCCCTGTCGCCCCCGGCGCGGACGCGGTCGACGATCGCGCGTGACGCGCCGGCCGAATGCGCGGTCCGTGCCGCGGTCGCGAGCCAGGAACTGCTCCAGCGCCCGGTCGACTGCGTGGCGTCGATGATCTGAAGCATGAGTAACGAAGCCCTCGCTAGTAGCAGGCTGCTGCAACACGCAGCCTGGAGTGAGAACGTCGGAACTGACGAAGCGCAGAAGGCCGCTTACTATTGGCCATGTTCTTCACTTTTGACTTCCGAGTTGTCACTTCTCACTTCAGGTTGCCGGCCATCTCAGCAACCTGCTAGAGCACGATCTTGTTCAGCGGATACTCCACGATGCCCTGCGCCCGCGCGGCCTTCAGCCTCGGGATCAGGTCGCGCACCGTGCGCTCCTCGATGATCGTGTTGACCGCGACCCACTCGTCGTCGCTCAGCGGCGAGATCGTCGGGCGCTGCAGCGCCGGCAGCAGCGCGAGCACCGTCGCGCAGATCGTCGCGTCGCACGTTCAGCATCAGCCCGACGCGGCCCTGCGCTTCGATCGCCGCCTTCAGCAGCAGCGCGATGTTCTCGAGCTTCGTCCGCTTCCAGGCGTCGCGTCGAGCGCCGTCGGGTTGGCGATCAGCTGCGTGTTCGACTCCATCACCGTGTCGATGATGCGCAGCCGGTTGGCGCGCAGCGTCGATCCGGTCTCGGTCGCTTCGACGATGGCGTCGGCGAGCACCGGCGGCTTGACCTCGGTGGCGCCCCACGAGAACTCGACGTTGACCTTGACGCCCTGGCTGCGCGAAGTACGCCTGCGTGACGCGCACGAGCTCGGTCGCGATCGTCTTGCCCTCGAGATCCGCTGCGGCGTTGATCGCGCGAGTCCTCCGGCGCCGCGAGCACCCAGCGCACCTTGCCGAAGCTCTGCTTCGCGTAGATGAGATCGGCCAGCGGCTCGACGGCACGCCGGTCGGTGCCGTCGCCGAGCTCGTGCTCGGCGATCCAGTCCTGGCCGGTGAGGCCCGGCGTCGAGCACGCCGTCGGCGACGTAGCGCGCCATCTCCTGCGCGCGGATCAGCATGCACTCGATCTCCGGGTCGTCGATCGGCGGAAAGTACGAGCGCGAGCTCGACGTAGATGTTGAAGCCGGCCCGTGCGAACAACTTGCACGGTTGCGTCCTCGGAGCGAGCCTTTCGGCTATGCCGAGCTTCAGTGTCGCCGACAAGCCGTCCAGTCCTGGCTGATATCCCCGTCCCCATGTTCTGTCGTCTCCTGAGCCTTTCAGCCGGACCGTTGCGGTCCAACCTCTACTAACACTACTTTTTGTCACTTTCAGGATTTCAGGCCGGAAACATGCTGCTCGGCGAACCGCTCGACGGCGCGGGAAAACGCCTCTCCGGGAACGTGGGCACAGCGCCGGCCAGGTCCGTGACCTGGCCTGGACTCGGCCCTCCGAGGCGTTTTCCCGACTGTCGCGCGAGTCGCGCCGCTCGCAAGGTTCGCTGCCGCAGCATGTTTTCGGCCCAGTGCACACTGGGCAGAGACGGGCAAAGTCGAACCAAACGAAAAACATTACGTGGCACTCCGGGTCACGAGGGCGTCGCGGCCACCTCGTCGAGTGAGCGAAAAAGCGCATGTCCGCTCGCCGTATGGCATACATTGCCTCACCGAGCCGCCTGACCTTCACGAGCACCGTGTCGTCGTCCCAATCGACGCGCAGTTCGACGACTTCCAGACGGTTGCCCGAGCGTCTCGCCCTCCTGACCCACAGCGTGTTGCGCGTGCGGCTGAAGAAGGTGGCGAAGCCGGTGCGCCTCGTCAGGCCCCAGCGCCTCCTCGTTCATGAAGCCGACCATCAGGACCTCCGCGCTCTCGGCGTCCTGGATGACGCGCTGGAATCAGCCCGTCGAGGTTTCGAAAATCCATCGTTCACGTCCCCCGGCGCCACGCGCCCCGCAAAGAAAACCCCGCGCCGTTGCTGGGAACGGGCGGGTTGCCTGTCGGTCTGAAGGTGTTCTTGCTCGACCCTAGATCACGCGCAACTCCGCCTGCCGCCGGAATGATGATGCGCATGGTGCTTGGGGCCGAACATTGTGGCGTCAGGCTACCTCTACGGAATCGACGCTGTCAAACGCCCCGTCGAAATGCCTGAGATTGCAGACTGCAGACTTCAGAATGCAGATTGCTGCGGATCCTCGATACGCGTGGGAACCCGCGTCTGCCGTCCACGCCGTTGCCGTCCGCAATCTGCAATCTGCAATCAATCTGAAATCAGCAATCAGCAATCTGCAATTTCAGTATCTGTAATGGTCGGGCTTGCATGCGGCCCTTCCAGCGGCACGCCGAGGTAATCGGCCTGGTCGCTTCGTCAATGCCGTCAGCTTCACGCCCAGATGACCGAGGGTGCAGCCGCGCGACCTGCTCGTCGAGGTGCTTCGGCAGCATGTAGACCTTCTTCTCGTACTTGCCGGTGTTGGCGTGCAGCTCCGAGCTGCGCGATCACCTGGTTGGTGAACGACGCCGACATCACGAAGCTCGGGTGGCCGGTCGCGCAGCCGAGGTTCAGCAGCCGCCCTTCGGCGAGCACCATCACGCTGTGGCCGTCCGGGAAGCGCCACTCGTCGTACTGCGGCTTGATGTTGATCCGCTCGATGCCCGGGAACTTCTTCAAGCCGGCCATGTCGATCTCGTTGTCGAAGTGGCCGATGTTGCCGACGATCGCCTTGTCCTTCATCCGCGCCATCTGCTCGGCGGTGATGATGTTGTGGTTGCCGGTCGCGGTGATGAAGATGTCGGCGCGCTCGAGCACGTTCTCGAGCGTGTTCGACCTCGTAGCCTTCCATCGCCGCCTGCAGCGCGCAGATCGGATCGATCTCGGTGACGATGACGCGGCAGCCCTGGCCGCGCAGCGCCTGCGCGCAGCCCTTGCCGACTTCGCCGAAGCCGCAGACGACCGCGACCTTGCCGCCGAGCATCACGTCGGTCGCGCGCGCGAGGCCGTCGGGCAGCGAATGGCGGCAGCCGTAGATGTTGTCGAACTTGCTCTTGGTCACCGAGTCGTTGACGTTGATGGCGGGGAAGAGCAGCGTGCCGGCTTCCATCATCTGATACAGCCGATGCACGCCCGTCGTGGTCTCTTCGCTGACGCCGCGGATGGACGACGCGATGCGCGTCCAGCGCGTCCGGTCTTTCGCGATCGACCGCGCTGATCAGGTCGAGGATGACGCCCCACTCTTCGGGCTCCGTGGTCGAGTCGAACGACCGGGAGCTGTGCCGGCCTTCTCGAACTCCGCGCCTTTGTGCACCACGAGCGTCGCGTCGCCGCCATCGTCCACGATCAGCGTCGGGCCCGAGCCGTCGGGCCATTCGAGCGCCTCGCTCGTGCACCACCAGTACTCTTCGAGCGTCTCGCCCTTCCAGGCGAACACCGGCGTGCCCTTCGGGCTGCCGCGGCCGTGCCGCCCGTTTCAGGACGTCCGACGACGACCGCGGCGGCGGCGTGATCCTGCGTCGAGAAGATGTTGCACGAGACCCAGCGGACGTCGGCGCCGAGCTCGGCAAGCGTCTCGATCAGCACCGCCGTCTGAACCGTCATGTGCAGGCTGCCCATGATCCGGGCGCCGGCGAGCGGCTTCCTGCCGCCGTGCTGCGCGCGCGAAGCGCCATCAGGCCGGGCATCTCCTGCTCGGCGAGCCGGATCTCCTTGCGGCCGAACTCGGCCAGCGAGAGGTCTCTGACCTTGTGCGGCTCGCGTCCCGCCGATTTCGCTGCTGCGAACGGATGAAGCTTCTCGGTCACAGTTGTCATCACTTCTCCTCTGCCGTCATCACGAAACCCATGGTCCATTTATCGCGTGCTTTCTGGTTTTCGTGGCGTCCGCTTCTTACGTCCCGTGGCCACGAACAAGCCCGGACCTCGGGTTTTGACGTCCGTTAAGAGCGGAATGACCCTGATCTCCTCGAACCCTGACGCGTCAAGCATGCGCAGCGTCTGATCCTCAGGCGAACCCGGAGCCAGACGTGGCCCATCTGATGACGGTAACTCTCACGGTCGTGCGGGAGCATGTCCACGACGAGCGCGCGGCCGCCGTGGCTTCAGGCACGCCGCGCGACCTCGGCGAGCGCGTGCGCCGGCTCGGGCACGTGGCAGGAGGACGAGCATCAGCGTGGCTGCATCGAGCAGCTGGTCGTCGATCGGCAGGGCCTCGGCTCGCCGCGCCGCAGATCGACGTTGTCGAGGCCGTGCAGCCCGCGCGCCGCCTGCAGCATCGCGGCCGACGAATCGACAGCCACGACGCGCGCGTAAGCGGGCGCCAGCGCGAGGCTCACCTGGCCGGTTCCACAGCGAGATCGCCGACGACCCAGTCGCGCTCGACGAGCGCCGCCAGGGCGGTCAAGTGGAAGCTGTTCCCGAACAGCTCGCTGCGCAGGCGATCCCCAGTGTGCCGCAGCGGAGGAGAAAATTCCTGCGACTTCGTGCGACGTTCTCCCAGCGCACTCTGCAGGCGCCGCTGGTCGGCGGCTGCCGCCGGCGTCGTCCCCACCTGTTCACGCACCAGGAGCCACAACCGACGGGCCGAGGATCGAGGGCATCGCGTCCCGCGCGCGTGAAGGCCTCCGGAGCGAGGTCGAGGGTCGCGTGGCCGTGTACAAGCGACTGGTCCCCTCCGGCGCGGGAGGCGATCCAGCCACTGCTCGGACAGCGCCTTCAGGTGACGGCTGACCGTCGACTGCGGCAGCTGCATGACGCCGCACAGCTCGGACACCGTCAACTCGTGCCGATCGAGCGGAGCAGAACTACGGCTGCAGGTGGTCGTCTGCGAGTGAGGTCAGGTGATCGAGAATCGCCGGGGCGGCGTCCATTCATCCGTACTAACCGGATGGAAGGATACTATCAGTGGTGCCCGTAAATCAACGTGGAATGATCGACGGGCAGGAGGGCAGGAAGGGCAGGACGGGCAGGACGGGCAGGAAGGGCAGGACGGGCAGGAGGGCAGGAAGTGGCAGGAAAGGCGAAGGCGGGAACGGCAGGAAGGCGAACGCTGGGGCAATCCGCGCAACGGTCGGGTCAGCGAAGCGTGGGCGACGTGCAGATTTCTATGAACGAACGGTCGGGCCGCCCGGCCGCAGTATTCCTCGATGGCTCGCCGGACCTCCTCGCGCGCCAGGTTTTCCGCCTCCGTCCGGCTGAGGTTCATGACCGTCTGGGTCAGGTACCTTCCGACGAGGGTGCCCAGGATGGACGTCATCGTGACCTGGGCCAGCTCGCCGGACGTGAACGCCGCATACGGCCGGGCGAGTGGAGAGTTCCGGGTGTTCCAATACTGTTGTTGTATCTCGTACGCGTACGCCCCCCCGGGAGAGGGTCCGGTTTCGCCATCGAGCGATTCGAGAATATCCTTGAGAAATCGACGCTCCTCGACCGTGATCTTGTAGTCCGGTTGGCGATCGAGACCCACGAAGGACGGACTCGGCCGGTGCGCGGGCCAGAAGCTCGCGAATGCGCTCGACGGAAACAGGGAAGGTCCGAGGACGGAGCGTCCTGCGGCGGCGACGTCTGGCGTGGATCGTGCGGCGGCCGGCGTGCTCCCCAGCATTGCCGCAAACAGTAGAAGAAACAGCGGCATGTTGGTCTTGAGGTCCCCGAGGCCTCGGTCCCGGTCAACCAGCATACCTCCGGTGTGCATGACGCGCGCCACCTTGAAGGTCGGGGCGCAGAGCCGCCCGCTGCTCAACACTTGTCCAGGGGCTGAGTTCTGACGCCGTGCCCGAGCTTCCCGACCTTACGGTCACATTCACGCGCTGAACACCCGGGTCGCCGGACGCCGGCTGGTCGGCGTTCGCCTGATCAGCCCTTCGTGCTTCGCTCGGTCAATCCGCCTCTCGAAGCCATCAAGGGACGAACAGTCAGGCGATCTTCCGCGTCGGCAAGCGCATCGTCGTGGCGCTCGCCGCCCTCACCGCGCTCGCCTTCCTCCACGACGTCTTCGACTGTCGAGAGACGAACTGTTCCTCGTCGTGCATCTGATGATTGCCGGCCGGCTTCGCTGGCGGGAACCGCATCAGAAACCCTGGGGTGGCCCCGAGGATGATTCTGGCAGCGTTCGAGTTCGAGGCACGGCACGTTGCTGTTCACCGAAGCCGGCTCGAAGAAGCGCGCCTCGCTCCAGTTGGTCAGCGGGCGGCCCGGCGTCGAGCGCGCTGAACCCGGGCGGCGTTGAACCGCTGGAGGCCTCGCTGGCGCAGTTTCGGGAGTCCCTGACGCGCGAGCCACACGCTCAAACGCGCCCTGACCGATCCGCGCCTGTTCAGCGGCATCGGCAATGCCTATTCGGACGAGATCCTCCATGCGCGCGCGTCTGTCGCCGCTCAAGCTGTCGCGGACGCTGTCAGACGATGGAGTCGCTTCGGCTGTACGAAGCCACGCGCGCGACGCTGACGATGTGGATCGAGCGTCTGGAGGCTGAGGCCGGCAGGGACGTTTCCCGAGAAGGTGACGGCGTTTCGCGACGAGATGGCCGTTCACGGGCGCTTCAGGAAGCCGTGCCCGTCTGCGGCGCGCCGGTGCAGCGGATCGTCTACGCCGACAACGAGTGCAACTATTGCGCGCGCTGCCAGACCGGCGGGCGCCTGCTGGCCGACCGCGTCGCTGTCGCGGCTGCTGAAGGCCGACTGGCCGCCGGCACCTCGACGATCAATAGGTCGGAACCTGCCGGGCCCGCCGCCGGTCGGGCGGGCGCCCGCGTCCCCGGTTGCAAATGACAGAATCAATAGATGTAGATTCAGTGATATGAAAGCGGCCTCGGGGCTGTACCGGCTGCTTGGCGACGAGGCGCGGCTGCGGCTGCTGCGTGTGCTGAGACGCGAGCGCCTCAACGTCACCGAGCTGACGGGGATTCTCGGTCTGGCGCAGTCCGGGGTCTCCCGCCACCTCGGCCTGCTGAAGGAAGCCGCTCTCGTGGCGGAGGAGAAGGACGCCGGCTTCACCTATTACTGTCTGTCGCCGGCCCTGCAGGACGCGGCGCACCAGCCGCTCTGGACGGTGCTGGCCGCGCAGTTCGACCAGGCGGCGGGCGACGCGCCGTGCGCGCCGACGAAGCGCGACTGCAGGAAGTGCTGCGGCTGCGCAAGGAAAACTTCGACACCCACGGCGGCCCCGACGCGCGTGACGCCCGGCAGCTCGTGCCTGGCCGGAGCTGGGCGGCCTGGTCGCGCGCGCTCGGCCTGCTGCTGCCGCCGCTGACGGTGGCGTGATCTCGGGTGCGGCGAGGGCTACCTGACCGTCGAGGCCGCGCGATGGGCGGCGCGGGTGGTGGCTGTGGACCGTTCCGACGTCGTCCTCGAGCGCGCCCGCGCGCTCGCGCGGCGCCGTCGCGTGTCCAATGTCGTCTGGAAGCGGGGCGAGCTCGAGAAGCTGCCCATCAGGGACGCGGCCGTGGACGTGGCGCTGCTGTCGCAGGCGCTTCACCATGCGTCGAGCCCGGCGCGCGCCATCGCCGAGGCGGCGCGGATCGCGGTGCCCGGCGGGCGGGTGCTGGTGCCTCGATCTGCGCGACCACCAGGAGGACTGGGTCCGCGCGAAGCTCGGCGACCGGACGCTGGGGTTCAACGACGAGGAGTTGAAGCGCATGATGATCGCCGCCGGTCTGTGCGACGCGAAGGTCAGCGTCGGGGCGCGGAAGGCCGGGGATCCGTTCACGGTGCTGATTGCATCCGGGACGAAACGCGCCTCAGCGACGAACACGCGAAAAACCGTCACGAACGTGCGCGGAAACACGAGACGTTCAAGGACCTCGATGAGCGCTGATGTTCTGACCACGCTGCATGCCCTCGTGGCGAAGCGGATACTCGTCCTCGACGGTGCGATGGGGACGATGATCCAGCGTCACACGCTGACCGAAGCGGAGTTTCGCGGCGATCGATTCGCCGGGCACCCGCACGATGTGAAGGGCAACAACGACCTGCTGGTGCTCACCCGGCCCGACGTCGTCGTCCGCCATCCACCACGGAGTACCTCGACGGCCGGCAGCGACATCATCGAGACCAACACGTTTCAGCAGCACCGCGCGATCGCCCAGGCCGACTACGGCCTCGAGCCCTACGTCTACGAGCTCAACGTCGAAGCGGGCCGGCTCGCGAAGGCCGCTGCCGTCGAGTGGACGCTCGGACGCCCGAGAAGCCGCGGTTCGTCGCCGGGCTCGATGGGTCCGACGAACCGGATTCTGTCCATTTCGCCCGACGTCAACAACCCGGCGTTCCGCGCGATCACCTTCGACGAGCTCCGCGACGCGTACGAGGATCAGGTTCGCGGGCTCGTCGACGGCGGCTGCGATCTGCTGCTCGCTCGAGACCATCGTCGACACCTTGAACGCCAAAGCCGGCATCGTCGCGATCGAGGAGGTCTTCGAGGAAGAAGGGCGTCCGGCTGCCGTTGATGATTTCGGTGACCGTCACCGATCGCAGCGGCCGCACCCTGTCGGGGCAGACGATCGACGCCTTCTGGGTTTCGATCGCGCACGCGCAAGCCGTTCAGCGTCGGCATCAACTGCGCCCTCGGCGCCCGCGACATGCGTCCGTACGTCGCGGAGCTCGCGCGGATCGCCGACTGCTACGTGAGCTGCTATCCAAACGCGGGTCTGCCGAACGCGTTCGGCGAGTACGACGAACGACCGGCCGACACCGGCGGCTACCTCCACGAGTTCGCCGCGAGCGGCTTCGTCAACATCGTCGGCGGATGCTGCGGCACGACGCCGGATCACATTCGCGGCGATCGTCGGAAGGCGTGGCGGGCTGCCGCCCGCGGATCGTTCGAACGCGTCGCGCGGAGACCGCGGATCGGAGGCCGGTTCACCCAATTCGCCGGTCTCGAAACCCTCACCATCCGGCCCGACAGCACCTTCCAGATGATCGGCGAGCGCACCGAACGTCACCGGCTCGGCTGCGGTTCGCGCGGCTCGATCCGCGCCGGCGATCTGGCCGAGGCCGCGACGCGTGGCGCTCGACCAGGTGCGCGGCGGCGCGAACTCGTCGACGTGAACATGGACGAAGGCATGCTCGATTCCGAGCAGGCGATGACCGAGTTCCTGAATTACATCGCCACCGAGCCGGAAATCGCGCGCGTGCCCGACCATGATCGACAGCTCGAAGTGGTCGGTGATCCTGGCCGGGCCTGAAGTGCGTGCAGGGCAAGCCGGTCGTCAACTCGATCAGCCTGAAGGAAGGCGAGGCGGACTTCCTGCAGAAGGCGGCCGATCGTCAGGCGCTACGGCGCCGGCGTCGTCGTGATGGCGTTCGACGAGACCGGGCCAGGCGGACACGGTCGAGCGGCAAGGTCGCGATCTGCCAGCGCGCGTACCGGCTGCTCGACCGAGCGGGCCGGCGTTCGATCCGACCGACATCATCTTCGATCCCAACATCCTCGCGATCGCGACCGGCCTCGAGGAGCACAACGAGTACGCGATGCACTTCATCGAGGCCACGCGCATCATCAAGGCGACGCTGTCCCGGCGTGAAGATCAGCGGCGGCGTCAGCAACCTGTCGTTCTCGTTCCGCGGCAACGACGTCGTCCGCGGAGGCGATTCACTCGGCGTTTCTGTATCACGCCATCAAGGCCGGCATGGACATGGGCATCGTCAACGCCGGCCAGCTGGTGGTCATGCGAGGACATCCCGAAGGATCTGCTCGAGCGCGTCGAGGACGTCATCTTCAACCGGCGGCCCGACGCGACCGAGCGCCTCGTGGAGTTTGCGAGCGACGGTGCAAGGGCGCGGAGAAGAAACGCGAACTGGACCCGCGTGGCGATCGCAGCACGGTCGAGGCGCGGCTGTCGCACGCGCTCGTCCACGGCGTCGTCGATTTCATCGAGCAGGACGTCGAGGAGGCGCGGCGCAAGTATCCGCGGCCGCTCGACGTCATCGAGAGGCCGCTGATGGACGGCATGAAGGTCGTCGGCGAGCTGTTCGGCGCCGGCAAGATGTTCCTGCCGCAGGTCGTCAAGAGCGCGCGCGCCATGAAGAGGGCGGTGGCCTATCTCGGAGCCGTTCATGGAGGCCGGAACGCGCTGGCAGGCACGCGGAAGGGCAGGGTGCGAGAAGGCGCAAGGGAAAGATCGTGCATGGCGACGGTGAAAGGGGATGTCGCGACGACATCCGGCAGAACATCGTGGCCGTCGTGCTCGGCTGCAACAACTACGAGGTCGTGGACCTCGGCGTGATGGTGTCCTGCGATCGGATCCTGCAGGCGGCGCTCGACGACCGACGCGGACATCATCGGCTTGAGCGGGCTCATCACTGCCCACTCGCACGAGATGGTGTTCGTCGCCAGGGAAATGGAGCGGCGCAAGTTCCGGCGCCCTGGTCATCGGAGGGCGACCACGAGCAGACAGCACACCGCTGTGAAAATTGCGCCCGAATACGGTCAGGCCACCGTTCATGTCCTCGACGCGTCGCGAGTGGTCGACGTCGTGTCGAGCCTGCTTGAGCGACACCGAGCGCCAGCGCTTCGAGCAGGAGAACCGGGCTCAGCAGGGACGCTCAGGGGAGCAATACAGCGCCCGCCTGGAGCGTCCGCTGCTGTCGTACTGAGCGGCATTGAAGAACGCCGGCTCAAGACCGACTGGACCGCGCTGCCGCTGGCGCCGGCCTTTGCCGGCCGGCGGCTGCTCGAGGTGCCCCTCGGCGAGCTCGCTGCCGTTCATCGACTGGACGTTCTTCTTCGCGGCGTGGGAGTTGAAGGGCCGGTTCCCGGCCATCACTCGATCCATCCACAGTGCGGCGCTGGCCGCGCGCGCGAGCTGCTCGACAACGCCCGCGTGCTGCTGGATCGGATGGTGACGGAGCAGCTTGCTCGTCGGCCCGCGGCGTCTACGGCTTCTGGCCGGCCGCCAGCGAGGGCGACGATATCGTCGTCTACCGCGATCGAGCACCAGAGCGGGGAGTTGACCCGTTTCAACATGTTGCGGCAACGAGGAGACGATCGCCGACGGGAAGCCGAACCTCTCGCTGGCGGACTTCGTGGCCGATCGCGCCGCCGGGGTCACCGAGTATCGGCGCGTTCGCGTCACCGCAGGTCTTAGGGCTGACGAGGAGGCCCACCGCTACGAGCAGGCGCGCGACGATTACGGCGATTCTCGTTGAAGGCCCTGGCGGATCGGCTCGCCGAAGCCGCTTCGCCGCCTACCTGCGCACGCGCAAGGAGTGGGGCCTCGACCGGGGCCTCGCGCAGGACGACATTCTGGCCGAACGCCATCGGGGCATTCGACCCGGCTTCCGGGTATCCCGCATGTCCCGATCACGGCGAGAAGTTCAAGCTGCTTCGATCTGCCTCGATGCGGGGGCTGCCGGGATCATCCTGACGGAAAATGCCGCGATGCTGCCGGCCACGCCAGTGTCAGTGGGCTGTGCTTCGCGCACCCGCAGGCGCGGTAGCGCCACGGTTGGCCGCTGCGGCGCGAAGATCCGATCGCTGGCTACGCGCGCCGCAAGGGCCAATCCATCGAGGAAGTGGAACGCTGGCTCACGGATCGCTCTCGCCTACGAACCTGCCCGGTGGTGATCCCGTCCCTGCTCTGCCTTTCCGCCCGTCCTCCGGACTCCTTGAGTCGCGCCCGGCGGCCCTTCCCGTCGCTTTGCTTAAGCGAGCAGGGCGAGCTCTCATTACCGACAGTGGCGGGTCCTACGGGCGAACTTAAAGACGACAATATACGGCTATCAGCGAGTCGTATAGGGTGCATCATTTCGAGAATGGTGTCCTTTTTTGAACCAATGTTGAACTTTGGGGCCGTTTTCGTTGTGGCGTCCGTGAGCAAAAACACCCTGTCCCTGAGCTGGGCGTGTGCCACAACGAGCACAGGCATCGGAGAGCAACCTCAACGCAGGTCGAATCATAAGCGCCTGGCTACAGGCTGCTTATAGCTGTCTTACACGAAAGGTTCAGGTGGCCCGGCCGTTGCTCTGCTGATGGGCATATGGATCCTCATCGCAGCGGACCGACTGCTGTTCGATGGAAGTGCCGTTTGGGGACCCAAACGCACTCGCGCAATTCGTACTCGTCCTTGCTGGGGCTGGTTCCCACGCGGCATCGCGGGCGCGGGCCCTAACGCTTACCGCCGATCGTCCGTCAGCGCCCGCTCCCGAAGGGCCAAGACGCGAACTCCGGACAGCCGAGTCGTCGCGTAAGACTACAGGGCATCAGGCGAGGCCCTGACCCGTCGGAAATATCTCAATCGGCAACGCGGGAAACCGCGGATGTCATCGCGTGCCTAACGGATGGGAAGGAGCTATCACCCGCTCGTTACAAACGTTTTGCACGGTATGGCAAGTTCAGCATCGTCAGCTGTTTACGCCCTTGATCGCCTTCCAATTGACGACCTTCAGGCTCTCAGCAAGCTGACGGCGAGCTACACCGGGTGCACGAGAACCGCAGCTTCGTTCGGTCAGGACGTGCTCTCGTCGACAGCCGTCAGGCCGATGTGCTCGCCGAGACAGTGCGGCTACACCGGTGCGAGGCGTCACCTGGTGGCGTTCATCGATTCTGGCTTCACGCAATACCACCCCAGCCCGACCTCACGCCGACTCGCGAATCCTTTGGGTTCGTCGATTTCGTGAACCGTATCCCACACGGCTTCGCGGCGGCGAGAACGGACACGGCACGCATGTCACCGGCATCGTGGCGGGCACCGGCAGGCCCCGATGCGAGAGATGCGCCGGCATCGCGCCCGGCGTTTCAGTCCTGTCGTTGAAGGAGTTCTCGACGAGGACGGCAGGGTTCCATCGGCGACATCATCGCGGCGATGGACTGGAGTTGCGAACAACCGACAGCGATACAACATCAAGGTTGTCAACGCATGTCGGTGGAGTGCCGGGGTCTACGAGTCATGCCTGGACCGATCCGCTGGCGTTGGCGGCCAGAGCCTTGGTCGACCGAGGGCATCACTGTCGTAGCGGCCGCTGGGAATTTCGGGAAGAACGAGGCGGGCGAACTGCGGTGGGCTGGGATTACCGCTCAGGTGTCGCACCGTGGGTTCTGACGGCATGTGCGTTCAGCACCGCCGGCACGCTTGACAAAGCCGAAACGATACGTTGGCAAGCTGCAGTTCTTCGGCCTACCGGCCTTCGAGCTTCACGGCGAAACCAGACATCTGTGCTCCCGGCGTCGGGATCGTTTCTCTGGCCGCGCCGACAACCTTTTCGCGGCCGGAGGGCTCGCTTTGCCCTCGTGGCTGCTGACGCCGAGCAATTCACCAGACCGGCTATGCGCCGTATAGGCCTCCTGGGGACGAGCCAGGCGACTTCCGTTCGTGACCGGGGCGGTGGCTTTGATGCTTCAGGCCAACCCGAATCTGACTCCAAACCTGATCAAGGGCTATTCAGCAATACGTAGTAAC